>FTEL01008432.1_pt1 | contig 15185 bp, 8 predicted proteins | sample 1658911 | NCBI WGS metagenome assembly FTEL01 (sample SAMEA3914869, study PRJEB12502) | metagenome | biome: forest; material: soil | place: USA | collected 2012-03-12 | depth 0.1 m
GAAGGAGTGGAAGACGAGCGAGTTGCGCCACATGATGATGGCGACGGCGTTGTTGCCGAAGGCGAGGCAGTAGACGGCGGTGAAGAGGCGCTTGGAGGAGGGGAAGACCCAGATGCTGAGCATGAGGAGGAAGTTGACAAAGTAGCAGAGGTCGGCCAGGAAGTAGTGCCACCCCCGCCGGTGGTAGGTGTAGAAGCGGATCGGCATGAAGTAGAGGACCTGGACCGTGTACCAGAGGTGGAACCAGTCCGGGTAGCCGCCGATGAGGTAGCCGCTGACGAAGATGTTCATGACGCCGCAGATGAAGGAGATCTTCTCGCGGAGGGTGATGGCCTTGGTGTCGTTCCACTGGGAGCCGAGCTTCTCGACGCTGGTGCGCATGCGCTTGCGGTAGCGGTCGAGCTGCTCCTCGGCCGACGGCACGCGGCGGCGCCACTCGTCGACCATGCGCTCGCGGGCGAGGCGGCCCTTGTTGCCCAGCGCCTCGCGCGACTTGCGCACCTTTTGCGTCTGCGCCGAGATGCCCTTCTGCAGCTTCTCGAGCTGCTGCGAGAGGGCAAAGTTGTCGAGGATGTCGAGCACCGTCAGGCGGTCGAGCGGCGGGAACGGGTCCCAGTCTTCTTGGTAGGAACTGCTGCCCGAGAAGGACGGGTTGCGCGAGTGGCGCGGACTCTTGCTGGGAACGGACGTCGGGCCAAGGGTGGGCGTGTCGAGGACATGGTCGCGCAGCGGGTTGTCTTCGGGGGGCGTGGCGCCCAGCTCGGGAGTCAGGACGGCCTCGCTGTCGGTGGACGCGCCCTCCCACTTAGTGCTGGCGGGGATGGGTATAGGGATGGAGGTGTCTGCCATCTTGTCTGGATCCGCCATAGTGGGCGCCGTGGTGTGGTGTGGTGTGGTGTTGGTTGCGGAGGGTGGTTGTTGGACGGGACGGTGGATGAAGCGGTTGGGAGGAGAGAAAGCCGATATCTATCTATCAGAGGCAGCCAGCCGTTTGTTGTTAGTCAAATGGAGGAGCACGGAGCGGGTGGGCATCAAACGTCATGGACGAGCTGCAGGGCGGTGGACACCTCGGCTGCTGTGCCTCGACTTACACCAAAGAGGTTGAGCTCGAACAAAGACACCAGACAGATCCGAGATTGTATGTCGTGCGCAGCCAACCAAAAAATCAAACAAAATAAGACAAAAAAAATGCAGCGAGGTCCCCCTCTCAACTATCGTGAGGGGCAGCGTTTATGGCCTGTGCTGAGGGCGGTGTCAGGGTGCGACAGGCGGCAGCTGGTGGGCGCTGGCGGGTGCTTGTGATGCAATGCAGGGAAGGGCCCAGCTGACCGCGACCCGCGAAAAAAGGTGTTGACAGAGAACCCCTGCGACTGGCTGATGCCCTTGGCGTGTCAAAATGCTGCAATTTCACTGGACGGGAGGGAGCAACACAGCTTCAGGAGCATCAGTCACCTCTTGCATCCAGCATCCCCCCCCAACAGCAGTACCCAGCAGCCAGCATGAGCAGACGGGCTGATGCGCATGACTCTGCTCCATCTGGCTTGTTCACACGTGCAGCGGGGTTTCCCTCCGTTTACTTTTGGCATCAGCTTGAGCACCTGTTGTTGAGCGCATCGATGGTTGATGGCGTGCTGTTCATCTGCTGCTTTGCTCTTCTGTCAGGAGGATCAGTGGAGGCCCACGCCACAGCCTGGGCGGGTGGCCTCGATCTGCAGCGGGCGGCCTGCATCCAGACGCTGCAGAGTCCAGACGATAAGACTGAGGCATGTGACGGCCGCCGGGCTCGAGGCAACAGCCAACAGACAGCCTTGGGCCATTTCGAGCGGCCTCGGGGATCTGTCAGTTCAAGGCGCATGTCTGCCTGTCAGACACTGACACCCTAACCCTGAGTGACCCAAGCAAGCCAAGCCTGCAGGCAGCTCGAGGAGGAGTGGCCCGTGCACGCAACACGCCCCCACCAGGCGTTGTCGCGACCGTAAATTCGGGAGAGTCGCGCGCGATAACCACTGGCCACTGCGAGGCGGGACCTGGCGCGATTCCAGAGGCAGCAGTGCTCCGACGACGACGACCCCAACCCGCCATTCCTTTGAATTCGACACGCGTTTCCGAGCCCGTGACTGCGCGACACACGATTAATTGTCTTCGATCGCGCTATTCCATGTTCCCCGCCGATTCCTGAACGCGACAAAGGCAAACACCACACCCCCGTCCATCTCGACGAAGCCCACCCCACACTCCTCCAGAAGCTGCGCGCCCAACACCAACCGCGACAATGGGGAAGCTCATCCGCCTCGAGCTCTTCAGTGCGCCGCCACACCCATCCCATCCCGCCCAGGACCCTCCAGGCTGACTTTGAGTGCTAGACTTCAAGTCCTACAAGGGCCACCACACCCTCTTGTTTGGCGACTCCTACTTCACCTCCATCATCGGTCCCAATGGCTCCGGAAAGTCCAACTCGTGAGTTGCGTCTGTTGGCTGCGTACCCCGGCTCTCCCGACGCTGACGGGTGTCTTTTTGTTTAATCATCTAGCATGGATGCCATCTCGTTCGTCCTGGGTATCAAATCGTCACACCTGCGATCCTCACATCTGCGCGACCTGGTCTATCGCGGCCGGGTAATGAAGACGTCCAAGATCCAGGACGACGGAACCGCCGCTCCCGCCACCAACGGCCAAGTCAACGGCTTCGAGAATGGCGACGACCTCGACTCCTCCCAGCGCGCATCCCGCAACGACCCCAAGACGGCATGGGTCATGGCCGTCTACGAGGACGACGCCGGCGACGAGCAGAAGTGGAAGCGGAGCATCACGAGCAGCGGCACGAGCGAGTACCGCATAAACGACCGCATCGTCACCGCCCAGCAGTACAACGAGTCGCTCGAGGAGGAGAATATCCTGATCAAGGCCCGCAACTTCCTCGTCTTCCAGGGCGACGTCGAGGCCATTGCCTCCCAGTCGCCCCAGGACCTGACCCGCCTGATCGAGCAGATCTCGGGGAGTCTCGAGTACAAGGCTGAGTACGAGAAGCTGCAGGCCGAGGCCGAACAGGCCGCGGAAAACCAGAACTTCCAGCTCCACCGGAGGCGAGGCATCAACTCGGAAATCAAGCAGTACCAGGAGCAAAAGAAGGAGGCCGAGAACTTCCAAAAAAAGACTCAGGAGCGCGACGAGGCCGTCATCACCCACATCCTGTGGAAACTGTACCACTTCCAGCGCGTCATGGACGAGTCGAGCGCGCAGATCCAGGAGCACCACGAGAATCTGAAGGAATTCCGCCGGAATGTCGAGTCATTCGAGAAGAAGCTCGAGGCCGCCCGCAAGGAGCAGGCCACCGTCGGCCGCGAGGTCAACAAGATCGAGAAGGCCATCAAGGGCAAAGAGAAGAGCATCGAGGACCGGGACAACAGCCTTGTCCCCATCGATGAGAAGATTACCCAGAGCTCCCAGGACACTGCCGTCCTCCAAAAGCGCATCGCCGACGTGAAGAAGGACCGTGATGACAAGGCCGCCAACATCCAGAAGCTGGAGAAGGACCTTGCGACCGTCGACAAAGCCCAGCAGCTGTTCGAGAAGCAATGGGCCGAGACACTAAAGAAGCAGGGCAAGGAGCTGAGCGACGCGGACCGCAAGGAATACACGGGCCTCCAGGCCGAGGCCATGCGCAAGACGTCGGAGAACCGCGCAAAGCTGGCCAACCTCGAGCGCCAGCTCAAGGGCGACGAGGTGACAGTGAACAGTCTCAAGGGCAAGATCGACAACTTCGAGACCGCCGTGGAGAAGCTGCAGAGTGAGGTGCAGGCCATCAAGGACCGCAGGAACGCAAGCCAGGACTCGGTCCGCCAAATAACCAGCGAGATCGATGCCAAGAAGAAGGAGTTTAACAGCGTCCAGTCGGAGCGCATCCGGATCAACAATACCCACACCGAGCTGGAAGAGAAGCTCCGCGACGTACTGAGGAAACTGGACGATGCCGACATGGGACGGAGGCAGAACGAGAAGGAGACGAGGATGCGGAACATGGTCAGCGATCTCAAGCGCATCTACCCGGGCGTGCGCGGCCGCGTGGGCGAGCTCTGCAAGCCGAAGCAGAAGAAGTTCGACGAGGCCGTCATCACCGCGTTGGGCCGCGACTTTGATGCCGTCGTGGTGGACACGGAGAAGACGGGTGTGGACTGCGTGCAATTTCTCAAGGACCAGCGCTTCCCGCCAATCACTTTCATCCCGCTCGACAACATCAAGGTCAACACGTCGTCCAACTCGGCCGTCAAGGGGATCTCCGGCGCCCGGCTGACCATCGACACCATCGACTTTGACCCCTCGCTGGAACGGGCCATCGCGTATGCCTGCGGCGGCTCCGTCGTCTGCGACAACCTGGAGGTGGCCAAGGATATCGTCTACGGCAGGAAAATCCAGGTCAAGGCGGTAACGGTGCAGGGCTACGTGATCCACAAGGCCGGTACCATGTCCGGCGGTCGGCTGCCCGAAGACAAAGGTGGAAAGCGGCGGTTCGAGGAGCACGACGTGCAAAACCTGCAACGGCTGGCCGAGAAGTTCCGGGACGAGATCGCCAAGCTGCCCAGGCCAGGGAGGCGAGGCGCCGCCGAGGAGTCGTTGCAAAACGAGATCGGGGCACTCGAGCAGCGTCTGAGGCTGTACCAGAGCGAGCTGGCCGCCTTTGAGAAGAACCTCAAGAGCAAGCAAAAGGAGCTCGACCACGCCAAGCGGGAACTCCGCGACTACGAGCCCAGGTACGCCGACAAGGAGAGCGAGCTGCAGCGGACACGGGCGACGGTCGACAAGTTCGAGAAAGCCATCTCGGATGTCGAGGACAAGATCTTTGCGTCGTTCTGCAAGCGCCTCGGGTACGAGAACATCCGCGCGTATGAGGCGCAGCAGGGCAGCCTCGAGCAGGAGGCGGCGCAAAAGCGGCAGGACTTCAACCTGCAGAAGCAGCGCATCCAGAACAACCTGTCGTGGGAGACGTCGCAGCACGGCGTGGCCAGCGACCGCGTCAAGACGATGCAGTCGACGCTGACGCTGCACAAGAAGGACGTGGCGGCGTACCAGCGTGAGAAGGAGGACATTGAGGAGGCCAAGGCGCAGGACCAGGACGAGCTCGGCGCGCTCGAGGAGTCGCTCGAGGAGGTCAAGGCGAGCCACGCCGAGAAGTCCAAGAAGGTGGCCGACGCCAAGGGCGATCTCCAGAGGAAGTCCAAGGAGATCGAGTCGCGGCTCAAGGAGATCAGCAACCTCGAGGGCACGGTGCAGAAGAACAGCGCGCAGAAGTTTGCGCTGTTGCGCCGGTGCAAGCTCGAGCAGATCCAGCTGCCGCTAGCCGAGGGCTCGCTCGACAACATCCCCAACGAGGACGTGCTGCTCCGAAAGGACCAAGACGCGATGGATGTGGATGGTGAGGAGGACGAAGACGAGGACGAGGTGCTCGAAGCTGCCATGGATGACTACGGTATCGAGCTCGACTTTGACGGGCTAGACGAGGACCTCAAAAACGTAAGTTGCCCCATGACACCCTAGCTAGTCCCAAGTGACAGTTAACTGACCTCCCCCCAGTCCAACGAAGACCTCGAAGAAACCCTCCAAGACAAAATCACAACCCTCACCTCCGACCTCGAAAAGCTCAACCCCAACATGCGCGCCATGGAGCGTCTCGAATCGGTAAAATCCCGCCTCGAGTCCACCGAACAAGACTTCGAAGACTCCCGGGCCGCCCTCCGCGCCGCCCGCGACGCCTTCACCGCCGTCAAGGAAAAGCGCTTCGACCTCTTCAACCGCGCCTTCGCGCACATCCAGGACCAGATCACGCACGTCTACAAAGACCTCACCCGCTCCGACGCCTACCCGCTCGGCGGCCAGGCCTACCTCGACATGGAAGAGGACACCGACACCCCCTACCTCTCGGGGATCAAGTACCACGCGATGCCGCCGCTGAAGCGGTTCCGGGACATGGAGCATCTCTCCGGTGGCGAAAAAACCATGGCCGCGCTGGCGTTGTTGTTCGCCATCCACAGCTACCAGCCGAGTCCGTTTTTTGTGCTGGACGAGGTGGACGCCGCGCTGGATAACGCGAATGTGGAGAAGATCAAGAAGTATATTCGGGAGCATGCCGGGCCGGGGATGCAGTTTATTGTGATTAGCTTGAAGCCGACACTGTTTCAGGACAGTGAGAGTCTGGTCGGGGTGTATAGGGACCAGGAGGTGAATAGTTCGAGGGCGTTGACGCTGGATGTAAGTCCCCTACCCCATACGCTGAACTGGAGATCTGGCAAGGTACTGACTATTGTGTTACAGCTCCGGAAGTATGTTTAATTGGAGACCGACTGTGGTGGGTGGATGGATGGATGGATGGATGGATGGAGGGATGGGTGGGCGAGGAAGGAACGACACTTACGGGTCGGAAGGGGGAGGAGGGGGGAAGGGGAGATAAATGGAGCTGGGAGGGGAGGGATGGGTTTCTGCAGCTTTTTTTCTTGACTTGACACGGCGAACAAAGGCACTCACACAGCCCGGTTTTGTTTTTTAAGGCTTGATTTTGAGTTTTTTTTCGCTGTTTCTGATTCTTTCTATCGTCTATCTCGTGAGAAGGAGGAGGAGTTGCTACCCTCCACTGCACCCTTGCGGGTGCCGCCGTTGAATGGTCTTAGTTTTTTGGTTTTGTTGTGTCCCCCGCCCCTGCGAGTGTGTATATCAGGGAGTACAAGAGTCTATATCCTGAATTTTGGGGTTTTTGTGGTTTTGGTGCCGGATTTTGTGTCCTGATCTGGTCCCTCCGTCTAATTTTCTCCGCTCCTTTTCCCTTCCTGCCTGCCGTATGGTGACTCCTGTTTCCTTCTGCCTCCCTTCTTGGGAGTAAATCGTCGTCTCTGACCGAGGTCTCTCGCCTCCGACGACACCAGACTCCAACTCTGTAGATATCTGGACCCCAACTCCGGCAAATTCTAAGCCGTCCAAACTCCAAGGCCAAGTCTGTTGGTCGCCGTATCGGTAGCCATGCTGACTTGTGGTGCGTGGCGTGTAAATGGATGGCTGTCGCGGCCAGTATGCTTCCAAAAAGAACCGCAACGTCAAACCATCCCCTCCCCAAGAAGGCAACCGCACCAAAAAAAGATTGCCGCGCCGGATTCAAGCCAAGGAATCACCCTCTCTCCAGCCCGGGCCATCCTTTTCATCTCGCAGACCCCTCTCACCAACCCCCCCTTGGCCACTCAAACCACATCCTCAAACTCCAACTCATCCTCATCCTCCTCCTCCATCTTAAAGCTCATCTTATCCTCCACAACCGGCACCCCCCCACCATCCTCCCTCTTGATCCTCTTGGCCGCTGGGCTCCTCTCATCCTCCCCATCACCCGCACCACCCGCAGGCTTCTGCGCCGCCTCCGCCATCGCCGGGATGGAACTCTCAGTAATCCACGCCGGCAGCGCGTTCTGCTTGAGCAGCCGCTCGCGGCGCGACTTCTCCTCCTGGCGCTGCTGCTCGTTGTCGTTGGAGATGGTGACCTCCATGGTCTTGGGGCCGACGTTGGCGAGGCCTTTCACGGCGGACGGCCGGCCGAGGGTCGATGGGTCGACGGGGACGGACGCGACGACCTCGTGCGTCGGCTCGCGCACGATCGGGCGGGCCGCCTGGATGGCCTTGTCGAAGGTGCATTCCGGGACTACCGCCTTGTCGACCTCCTGCAGCATGTCGGTCATGAATTTGAACTGGTTGTTCATGCGGGAGAGTTGTTGATGCCCGGGCGCTTCTTTCTCCTCGGAGCGTTCCAGGACCGTCCCGCAGCGCTGGCAGACGAAGCCCGCTTCGGAGACGGAGTCGAGGACCTCGAGCTGCGACCACTGCGCGAGGCAGCGCGGGCAGGAGTACTCCTTGGACTCGTCGGCGGGCTGGACCGAGCCCTGCATGTCCTTGTCGGTCTTGTAGACGCGCCACTTGATGGCGTCGACGGTCTGGCGGTAGTCGATGAAGTAGTAGGTGCGGTTGATGGGGCGCGTCTTGCCGGCCTGCATCTCCGGGCGGGTGTGCACGACCAGGAAGCGCGCGTCGCGAAGCCCCGCGCAGAGCCGGTGGAGGTCCTTGAGGTTCATCTTCATCAGGTAGGCGAGCTCGTCGTCGCGCAGGGCGGAGTGGGTCACCAGGGCCTCGACGGCGAGGATCTCTTGGGTGGTGTAGAAGGCGCGCATGACGGCGCGGACGAGGGTCTGGGCGACCTCCATGGTGGGCGGGGGAGGGGAAGGTAGGGGTGAGAATGAGGGTGAGGGTGAGGGTGAGGGTGAGGGTGAGGGTGAGGGTGAGAAGGGAGTGCGAGTGGGAGTGGTGCCTTCAGCCTCGCGTCGGTGGCTCTTGATCCCCCCTGGACCCAGTGACCGCAGGACCCCGCGCGGACGACAAAGAAGAGGCTCGAGTTCCAGTAATAAGAGGGAGAGGTTCGGTCGTAGGTGGGCGTCGAGACGAAACGCGTGGGCAAAGGGGGAGGGGGGTGCTTTGCCTTTGTGTTTCGCCTGGTGGGAGGAGGAAATTCGAGGCGCTCAGGCGAGGCTTTGAGCCTGGCCTCTCTGGTGTTGGTTGGTTCCACGGTGAGTGGTGAGTGGCAATTGGTGGCTTGTGCGAGCTGCCTGGAATTTAAAAGTGGGGCACGGACGATGGCTGTGAGCACGGGCACAATTGCACAGTGACCGCTCGGCGTTCGTTTTATTCCTACATACTTGACCTCAACACAATACCTAGCTCTGTAGCCACATGGAAAGCTAAATTCTGAGAATCAAAGCGACGACCGTGCATCCTCCAGTTCTGGTATACGCCAGCACCATTGTTGGCTTTCATATTGATATTGTGCAGCTGTCAGCCGAATCCGTGCATGGCCATGCACAGTAAGAATTCAGCAGCGCGTCCACACAGACCCAGACTGACACTAAGCCGCCATTTCTCTTCATTATCACTGGCTGCTTCAACTTTCTGCCGGTCTTACAAACTCGCACTCGCGACACAACGAATGGAGAAGCATGGCTTTCCCGCTCCGGAACCTCAACGTCACTGCCGCTCGTAGGGCTGCTTTGCACCACCATGACACCGCGCCGTGCTCCCTGAGCCCTTGGGGGGTGCTGCATGCATCGTGTCTTGTCGTTCGCCGCTCTCCCCAATGCCATCAACAGCAGGCTCGAAGCAGAAACTATTTTCGTCAGTGGTAGTGCCCAATGGTGGATTGCTTCAAGTTCGTCTCTCTTGGACGCCGAATTTAACACAGTGGTTCCTTCTGCCTTTGAGCAACTTGTGAAAACCAGCAAACTCTCAACCTTCTCTTCCGCCTGCCACACAATGAAATGATTCAACTGGATCCCACCCACAGTCAAGATGCCCGAGGATACCACACCCAAGAGACCAGCCAGCGCCGCGGCCCTCGACTTTCCCATCATCTTCCTCCTTTCGGCCAATCTGGGGTCGCGGGAAATCCAGGACCTCGAAGACCAGATCCCTACGCTGACCTACGATATCGACGAGGCCGAAGTCGTCCTGGGCAAGGTGTTTCGCAAGGAGCGCGCCCTCTTTGAGCTCAGGAAACTCAAGCTGACCACTGAGGAAGTCGGCCCGGCTGAGACCTCGCCGACGACACCGCGGGGAAAGAAACGAGCCAGGCTGTCGGCGCCTGAACTAGCAAGCTCTGATATCGACTCGGACTCATCGTCCGACGACGAACCACCAAGTCCCTTGGTTGGGCGAGCTGCTGCCGCCGCCACAGGACCTACTATCAAAGTGGTCAAACTCCCATGGCTCACAGACTCCATCCACGCCGGCGAAGTCCTGCCCCTGGGCGACTACATCGTTTACGAAGGCCGCAAGATACCCAAGACGCCCGAACAGACGCCACAACCGCCGCCTGCGGAAAAGGCAGCAGAGGTCATGAAACGCGCCCTCGCAGACGCGAGCACCTCTCCCAGGACCCCTCAACGAAGATCATCACAATGGAGGAAGCCCGAAACCCTCAGCAGCTCCCCCGCCAGGCCCGCTCTACTCAGAGAAACCACCCCGGAACACGATCTCGACGCTCACCTGCCGCCCATCCCGGACTATCTGCACACGACTTATTCCTGCCAGCGCCCGACCCCGATGAACCCGCCCAACGAGGCTTTCATCAAGGAGTTGGCCAAAATCAGGACCATCAGGACCCTGACGGGGGATAAGATTGGCGTGAGGGCGTACTCAACCGCCATCGCCGCCGTCGCCGCATATCCCTACCTCCTCCAGACTGCGCCCGGTAAGCACTCCCCCGCCCACACGGGCACTCATCCACGGGAACCAAATCCAAGGACTAACACCCCCCAGAAGTAGCCCGCCTCCCCGGCTGCGGCAATAAGATTGCCGTGCTCTTCCAAGAGTTCACCTCGACCGGCGGCCACATCTCCGAAGCCGACACACTCACCACCTCCCCCCACCTCATAACCCTCTCCCTCTTCCACTCCATCTGGGGCGTGGCCTCGACCACCGCCGTCTCCTTCCACGCCCGCGGCTGGCGCGACCTCGATGACGTCGTCGCCCACGGCTGGCCCACTTTGACCCGCGTCCAGCAGATCGGCGTCAAATACCACGACGAGCTGCAGCAAGGCATTCCAAGGGCAGAGGTGGAAGCCATCGCGGCGACGGTGCTCACGCATGCGGAGGGGTTGCGGCCTGGGTATAGGATGATGGTTGTGGGAGGGTATCGGAGGGGGAAGGAGGAGAGCGGGGATGTGGATGTGCTGTTGAGTCACCCGGATGAGGAGGCCACGAGGGGGTTTGTGGGGCGGCTGGTGGTGAGTTTGGAGGGGGTGGGTGTGGTGCCGCATACGTTGGTGTTGAGCGAGGCGAATTCGGAGAGGGGGCAGGTGGCTGTTAGTTGGAAGGGGGAGAAGAAGGTTGCGGGGACGGGGTTTGATACGCTGGATAAGGCGATGGTGGTGTGGCAGGCGCCGGGGGAGGAGGGGCAGGAGAATCCGAATCCGCACCGCAGGGTGGATATCATCATCAGTCCGTGGAAGACGGTCGGGTGTGCGGTGCTGGGGTGGAGTGGGGGGACGACGTTCCAGAGGGATTTGAGGAGGTGGTGTAAAAAAGAGAGGGGGTTGAAGTTTGATAGTAGCGGGGTGAGGAGCAGGAAGGATGGGGCGTGGGTTGATCTGGAGAGTGGGAACGATGGGAGCCCGGCGCCGGATATGCTTACCGCGGAGAGAAGGGTGTTTGAGCGGCTCGGGCTGGTGTGGAGGGCGCCGGGGGAGAGGTGTACCGGGTGAGGCGGGAGAGGGAGATATACTTGCAGATATGGAGGTTGTCTGACATCTTGGGTTGGGTTGGGGTTGCGATGATGCAATCGTAGGGCCTCTAGCGCCATAGCGATGGTTGGCTCACAGCGCCTGATGGGCCCCTCGCGACAGGCCTGACAGGGCTTGACGCCGCTGTGACGTGCAGGCCCAAGCCTGCGGGAGCAGCCGCATTCCGAGCGATTGCGGTGCCACAATCTTGCATCCATCTCACCATTTCCCCAGAAATCCATCTCACAACTCTAAATCCAACATCCTCATCCCCTTCGCGGGCCCCAAACACCGGCCCCCGACACACACGGGCCCGGCAGACGGCATAATAAAGCGCGGAGGAATGAAACGCGCTGGTTGAGCAGGCCCTCGGAACAACTCCGATCGCTCACGGACACTTTTTCGTCGCCGTCGGGCGATTTCAGGTCCGGGCCACGCCTCCTCATTGGCCAATTTGCTCTTCGTGGCCCCCTGGTCCCTCCTCTCCAGGCGCAATCAGAATTTGGTGGCCGATCCGGGATGGGTCCGCCAGCGTCCAAGGGGGGTTACGTAGCGCCGACGCGCTTGTGTTGTGTTGGGTGCTGGGGGGGAGGGACGGGGAAGGCAACAGAAGGACGTGGCATGATTTTGGGGGGGTTCTTATTTGAGCCGGGTGCCATGTTCGTCTGGAGAGAGGAAACTTGAACTTGAGAAGTAACTTGGACAAGACAAACATTCCCTACCTAAACAACACCCTTCTTCATCACCAATTCCAAAACAACACCGCCACCATGGCCATCACCCTCCCCAACGAATACGGGTATGTCACTATCACCACCACCATCATCAAACTCACCACCACTTCCCCCCGCCACTCACACCCTCCCTCCCTCTTCCCCCGCCATGACCTCGACCACCATGTATTGAATGACACTGACTAACGACGCGCAGCTATGTCCTCCTGGCCGCCTCCTCCACCTTCTTCGTCAACACGCTGCACGTCATGCTCACCTCGTCGGCCCGCAAGAAGTCCGGCATCAAGTACCCCAACAGCTATGCCTCTGCCGAACAGGCGGAGAAGGACCCCAAGGCTTTTGCTTTTAACTGCGGTATGCCTCCCGTCGTCTTGTTTATTATGTGTTCCGTGTGGCTGTGCTGCTGTGTGGCGCTTCTGCTTTGAGGAGGCGATGGCGGATGTGGGATGTACGCCAGGGGTTCAACGCGGTTGTGTGTTGCCAGTGGTGGTTGTGGGATGTCCCTCTGCAAGCCCAACCTGCCCTGTGTAGCCGATGGTCCTCTGCGGTCCAGTCCCCTTCCCGTTCCCAGGGAATGGCAGCGCCAGTGACAGGATGCGTCGATTCGAGCGACGGACCATGTCTAGAGCGAGAGAAATGAGACTGACAGAGACCAGCCCAACGCGCCCACAACAACTTCACCGAGAACCTGACGCCCTTCCTCGGCGCCCTCCTCATCTCGGGCCTGCGTTACCCCGTGTACGCCGCCGGGCTCGGCGCCCTGTGGTCGACTGGCCGCGTGCTGTTTGCGCTGGGGTATACGTCGTCGGGGCCGCAGGGGCGGATTCTGTAAGTCTTGTTTTTTTTGTCCCCTTCCCCTCCCTACCTCTTTGTGTGGTTCTCCCCGAGGTATCTGGCCAGCCTTTTCGTGACGGCTGTTTTGGGTACATGCCTGCTGACATTAGGGATACTAGGGGCTCCGCGCTCGGCTCGCTCAGCGACTTCATCCTGAAGATCGCGGCGGCGTACACCGCGCTGGGGTTTGCGCTTGAGTGGTAAGCTGTGTGTGGGATGGTGTGGTCGATGGGGTGCAAACCTCTTCTCTGCTCAGTGCTGCTGGTTGAGACTGTACTGTAACAATATAAACGAAATGGTTACATGTGTCTGAAGAAGTGATGCATTGCGCTGTCTAAACCCGCTTCTCGCTGGCTCGAGAGTGGCATGGATAGATGAAATAACTACATGTAAGCGCTGTAAAACAGAGAGAAGCTAACGCCTTACAAAACAACGAAGCGTCCCTAACCCCGCGAGGATGAAGCCACAGCCCCAGACGACGAACGCCCCGCTGACCTAGCTCCTGCAGACGACGACTCTGGCGCAGACGACGAACGACACCGGCCCAACGAACGCGCAGCGGATGCCGGCTTGGTGGGTTCAACCTCCTCTCCCGTCCCTTTTTCTTCTGCCGTGGGTGCGGGTGCTGCGGGTGCGGCTTTGGTAGGCGACACGACCTCCTTCCCTTTCGCCTTCTCTTCTGCTGTGGATAGGGGTGTGAGTGGTGGTGTAATAGGGGACTCGACTTCCTTCCCTTTGCCATTCCGCTTCTTTTGCGCCGCGGGTGCTGGTTCATTGGGTGGCTCGATCTTCTCGCTCTTCGCTTCCGCTGCGGGGGCAGGTTCGGAATGGGGGTCGACGTCCTTTGCCTGTTCGTGTGATGCAGGCGTCGGTCCAGGGGGGCTCTCGTCATCCTTGGCGTTTTCGTGGACTGCGGGCACCGGTTCGGAGGGGGGCTCGACGGCCTTCGCCCTGTCTTGTGCTGTGGGAGTTGGCCGAGGTGGAGAGTCGACCTCCTTACCCTTCCCCTTTTCTTCCGCGGTGGGTGTCGGCTTCGTTGGGGAGTCGACTTCCTCTGCCTTCGCTTGAGTCGCAGGCGCTGGTTCCGGGGGAGACTCGACGTCCTTCGCCTTGTCCCGAGCTGCGGACATCGACTTCAGCTCGATCTCCTCTTCTTTCCCTTTCCCTTGCCTCAAGAAGGCTGGGATAGAGGGGAGCTTGAGATTCTTCCACCTCCCCTCTGCCGCAGTCTCTTCTGCGTCGGGATCTGGCGCGCGAAGCATCTCGGCCTCCTGCGGCTTCCACTTGTAGGGGCGCTTCGGAGGGCGGAGCATGTCTCGCTTCCTCTTGGGCGGCTTGGTGCCCTTGCGGCGGAGCACCTCCTTCTCCTTCCCCTTTCCCCTGCCGTCCCAAGTCTCCTCCCATTCGTCCTCGAACCTCGGCCTCCGCCTCGATGCCCGCTTCAGCCGCTTCCCCCACCCGTCGACCTCCTCATCAGAGCTGTCGGGTGGGGGCTTCGGCACATACGGCCTCCACCACCCGCTGCTGCCCTCCATCGGGTCACTCGGCGCCAGTCCCATGGGCAGGGACCGCGCGGGCGAAGAGAAACGCTTTGGCCGCGACGGGTATCGGCATGCCCGTGCCCGCGTCTTCCCAACACCAGGGCCGGCTTCCATCCCAACACCGGCGTCTTCCTCGAAGTCATCACCCGGCTGAACCTCGTGATCGACGCCGGGCAGGGAAAACCGGACCCGGACGGCGCTCTTACGGGCCGGGACGGCACGCATCTCGGAATCCCCTGGCCCTTCCCGCGCCCGCGTCGCCCACTTAAAGATCGGCCACGCCGCCCAGCCCGCGGGCTCCTCGCGGTACCGCTTCCCCGGCGGCAGCGGTTTCTCCCTCTTCATCCACTTGAAGAGGGACCGCACCCAGCCCTCGGGTTCCTCGCGGTACCTCTTCCCGGGTGGCAAGGGCTTCGCCTTCTTCGCCCAGAGCAGGGTTTTCAGGCCCCACCACGATAGGCGCCCCTCGCCGCCCGCCGTGGGACCTGCTGGCGTTTTTGGGCCGCTCTTTTTCGGACGGAACCACCTCGCCAGCGCACGGAACCACCTCGACGGCAGACGGGACCACCTCCACAGCCGGTTTGCCCACTCCCGCTTGGCACGATCCCATCTTGACACCGGCGGCTTCCTGCCCCCCTGCTCTCCGCCAGCCCCCTCCCCCCTCCCAACAAGTACGTTCCAATCCCCCCAATCCTCATCAGCATCATCATCCCCACCCTTCTTCCCCGACCACCAACACCACCACCACCTCCCCCACCCCCCCCCCCCCCCCCCCCAAGAACC
>FTEL01010670.1_pt1 | contig 15183 bp, 20 predicted proteins | sample 1658911 | NCBI WGS metagenome assembly FTEL01 (sample SAMEA3914869, study PRJEB12502) | metagenome | biome: forest; material: soil | place: USA | collected 2012-03-12 | depth 0.1 m
CCACCCCTCCCTCCCTCCCTCCCTCCGTCAGGCAAGCGGCACAGGGCTGGGCGTTGCGAGCTGGGTCGACATAACAGCTTTTATCTGTCTCGTCCGTCAGTGGTACGGAGCAGCGGCAGCGTGTATAGACACACTGTGCATGCATGCAAAGATACCTATCACACAGCCATCAGGGTCCTGGGCCGCCGACGAGGAGGGCGCGTGGGATGAATCCTGAGAGTCGCGCAGGTACTGAATCCAAGGAGCAGGCCATGACAAGGAATGCAAAGAGACGTGCGAAAGAGCCATTGCCCATGCCTAAACATGGCCTTGCTCAATGCTGCGCTGCACTGGCCGGGCGCGTGGTGAACGGTGGAAGTGACATCCCTGTGTTTCATTGGCCATAATATGTACCTATGGCCTGGCCCTTGTGCGACGCCAGCCCCCGGCGAGCAGGGGCGCGTTGGTTCAGCCCGCGCGGTGCCGAGCAATGCCTGTTGTGTGGCCCGTGGGTGCCTGCCTCGTTGCTTCCAGGTTGTCAACCAACACAGTTTGGAGGTTGGGGCTGCGACGCGCCGTCCCCAGCTCTCCGCTGCACGCCAACCCCCAAAAAAAAAAGTCGGGCCGCATCCCCATCACCATTGCCATTACCGCCACTGCCGCTGTCGCCCTTCTCATTACTGTTGTCATTGCCATTACATTGCCAGTACCACGATTGACATTACCACCGCCATTGCGGGGGGCTGCCATCACCCGTCATTGCCGCCGCCATCACAGCTTGATCCACTCTCCCGTCTCTCGCAAGCCCCCCCTCCCGCTGCTTCCTCGCCGCCTCGGCCACGCGCCCCCGCGCATATCTCGGGAACATGTCAAAATCAGGGTCAGAGCCAGAGCTCCCCACCGCCGCCAAAGCCACCGTGGCCGTCGGCGACCTCCTCGCCTTCGACGATGCCGAGCTCGCCGAGTACATGCGCCTGCACCGGCGTCCCAACGGCGGCTTCGAGCTCGACGACCTCGACGGATGGACTGACCTGCCCGACGACCAGCGAGACCAGCTCGCGCAGAGGCTAAAGTGCTGCTTGCTCCGCCTGCTCCCTTGCCGCCCTGCGCTTGCCCGCCGCTAATCAAGTGACAGACATGGTGCCCAGCTGGCCGCTGAAGCCGAACCCCAGTCCCGCCCCGTCGACGCCGACCAGGTTGCTGCACGCCTCCTTGAGCTGTCATCCGGCCAAGGACTCCGCACGACACCCCCCCGCTTGTCCAGCTCTCCTGACTCTCCTGACCGACCCCGCACCCCGGTGCTTACCCTCGAGGACCGACTCAACTTCAAGAAGACAATGGAGACGCTCAGCCACAACCAGCTCGTCGCCGCGGGCGGTCGCCCCGCCTACCCCCTCGACCTCCTCGATCGCGTCTCTGAAGATCCGAGCGTGTGCCGTGAAGCCCTCCTGCCCTGGCAGGACTATCCAGAAAGAGGCGACCTCCATTGGGACCACGTGTTCCAACGACAGCTGCGACGCTGGGAACACTTTCATGCATGGCAACGAGACAACAGACACCCCCTCGATGACAAGACAGAGTTTCTCCTCTTCGCTCCCGCACACGAAGAGACTTATCGAGCATTGGGAGACCCTGAGAATCAAATCGTGAAGTATGTTCGGAGTGCCTGGCTAAGCGAAAGGGGCCCGCGCCGTGCCGACCGGCACGCCCTGCGGGAGGACCGCACTTATGCCGGCTTCGATGACTACCTTGATCATGTCAGGCGCCGGCTTGAGAAGCATGGCTTTACACGCCCATTCGAACTGCTCCCGGACCCGACGCAACAATCTCAGGTCGCCACGTGGGTTGAGTATCTCGGCTATGAATACGCCTGGCTGGACCGGCACTCGAGAGACATTGAGAAGCATCAACAAACTGCCGACGAAGCTTGGGACAGTCTCAAATCAGCAAACGTGCTGATGCCCCACGAAACCGCCGACTTCCTCACAACGGTCGATTCACAGATTCAGCGCCGGGCAGCGGTGGACAATGCCGAGCGTGCCGCGGGTTTCGCTGAGCTAGCGATCAAGGTCGCTACCGCAGAAGTTGACAGGGCCTCCCGCGGACACTCCCGCCTCACGGCCGAAGAAGCATCGGCCAGGCTGAGAGAGGCTCAAGCCAGCTTGGCCAAGGCCAAGGCAGCGGTCGAGGAGGGCACAAGGCGGATAATGCTTATTGCGGGCTTCTTGGTCAAGGAACATCCACTCCGCGAGGCGAAGAGAGACCATTTTCGGCAACAGCTCTTGATCAAATGGGTTCTTGGCCACGTGCATCAGATCCTCGAGGGCCCCTCCCCCCCTCCGCAGCACAGCCCGAAAAGGCAACTCTCCGAAGACGACGAGGCCGTGGAGAGCTCCTCTGCCCGCAAGAAACGGAGATCTGCTCCGCCCCCTTCAGTGCCACCACCGGCAACCACCACGCCCTTGGAGGAAGAGCCAGCGCGGAAGGTCGAGCGAAATCCCAGAAACCGCCGCAAGGCCGCACCCAACGACGCGAAGCCAAGCAACAACCAAACAAACGACGTGTCTCCCCTCCCGCAGGCGCCCCGGCGGAGTGCTCGCCTTGCTGCAAAGCAACCCGCCGCTCCGCCGCCGCCAGGTACGGCTGAGAGTTCGCCTCCAGCATCGCGGGGTAAGACGGCCAAACCACGCCGACCCGCGCCGAAACCCAAGACCGCAAGACCTGCCCGCAGCCCGGCACAGTCGAAGGGGAAGAAAGTGGCACGGGGAGGCGCTGCGACGGGTGAGTCTGGCAGGCCCAAACGGACGCGGGCCAAAGGTAAAACATGATGGGGGAGGGGGGGGGTGAGATACGGGGGTAGAGATTTCGGGTTAATCGTTGGTAATGGTGAAGATGGTGAGTAACTAGGTACCTAATTGGATGACGATGGCGGACTTTCTTTCGCATAGCGTTGGCGTTGGAGGGAAACGGGAAACGGGATGATTCATGGGTACTGGCGGACTAGAGTTTCTTCATTTTTGGTCTTGTCTCTCTTCCTTAAACCGTTGACAGATGGAGACACGTCACTATGGTGTGGGACGGGAGGCTATTAATCGTGGCTAGAAAACGACAGAGCCTTAGCTTAGAGGTGTCGGCGTCATGATCTCAACAAGGGTGAGAGGACAGTGAATCTAGGAGTCTGTTTCCCAGGCCTTGAATTTAATATCCGCCGACGGCGGCTACTGCTGCCACCCGAGTGTCCCCCTAGTTACCAGCGTTGATCGCCCAGTTTCTAAGGTCCCAGTAGTCATAGGCTGAGCGTTTCGAATCCCTGGTGAGTTTCAACAAACTCCTCGACAGTGGAAACCTCCTATCTCTTTCTCTTGCCCATTATCGGCCCCGTTTTATTAGACACAGAACCAGAACGTCAAGCACTCACAGCAAACTCTCGCAGTATAATCACGCCAGCCTCAAATATCTTACGCGGGTTACAATCACAGGTATATGAGCCAAACGAGATCTGCTCAGATGGCTGATTTGTTGCTTGACCTTGGTAGTTTGGGCTTTCCTGACTCCTCACGTGCCAAAGTATCGTTTGCAGGTGTTTGCTACGCTTGACTCTGCCTATTCTGTGATTCAAACAATCCCGGTGATTTTGTCAAGTTGTTTGTGGACGCGATCAGCTAGTTGCGGTGGGAGGCGATGTGGGGACAGGATGGGCATACAAGAACCACCCGCTTCTCATGTACGGTCCTCTCTCTTTGCTCGTTCAGATATAAGCTTTAACAAGTCATCACCAAATGGCTGAGGTATCAACAACTTCCACACTTAATATAAACGTTGTTTAGTTCATCCTCATGGTCGATATATCAGTTTCAACACTCCTGAGAGGCGAGGGCTACGCAGCAACCACGCAGATTTGATAAAACACCACAGAATATATCCCACCAACTTCGAGACCACCGAACGCCTCCGTGCCACACCAACTTTGGACTATTAATTAGGTAACTCCGGCAGTACCCCAACCATAACTTGCCCAGCCCCCTCTGCCAGTGGCTCATCCCTCTCACCCACCCGCCCCCTGCCTTACACTCGCGCTCCGCCCCTTCATCCCCCTCCCACAACAACCGAGTCCCCTCCCTCCCCTAACCCCGCTACCCTTCTTCCGGACGAATGGGTTGGGCTAAACGCGCGTCAAATGGCGCCCATCCCGGAACTTTCCTTAACACAGGTGGGATTTTCTTTTTTTTTAAGGCGGATGGGCTTGGTTTTGTGTCTGGAGGGTGAGTGGGTGGGTGAGCGGGAAGGAGCGGAAAAAGCTGAGCTGAATTGAGGCGCGGAGGATGGGACAGGAGACAGGAGACAGGGTGGTTGTTGTGGATGACTTAAACATTGGGGTGTATGGGGAGGGTTGGGGTGTGGTACATGGTTGAAGGACGACGGGTATCTCGGGTTGTGGAAAAGGAAGGTCAAGGGGGTTGTAAAGGAGAAGAAGGGGGCGACGGAATGGTCAATTCGATGATGTGGTTGATAGCATCCTTGGCGATGGTTTGCTATCCCCTGAACCGGGTTCCGAGATTTGGTGTTCAAATGACGCAGAAGACCTGCTAGTTCCCGTTACGAAAATGTTCCTGCCGTTGCCAAGTTGATCAAGTCTTTCTGGCGGGTCCATCATCACCCTCTCTGGCTGATGCCTCTGACCCCACCAGCCGCCATCATCGCCAACAACTCATTACTCATACTGGACGCCCTTCTCCCTGCACCATTAACTACGAGCGCACGGCACGACCAAGGCAAGAAGTAGCCAGGTTGATGCGGAAGGGCCACAGGGGCAGTGAACAAACCTGCTGTCACCCCTGAAGCTGACAGGCCGCAGCGCAACATGTCTGTCCCATGGGTCACACCATAGGCAATGAACCATCATCAGTGCCACCATCAATCACCACAGCAACACAACAACATCATAGTCAAGCATGAAGCGAAAGTAGCTCAGTTATCACAGGCCTCGACTCGAAAGACTCGCGCCAACGCCGCCGGCCAAACACTAAAAAAAAAAAAAAAAAAAACACCCAGACTGATCCAGCCAGACAAAAAAACTCCCAACCAGACAAACTAAAAAACAAGGCCATGAATAAGAAAACTGGAAGAAAAAAAAACACCCCCGAATGTACACAGCCCATATATGCCCCACTCAACTGACTGACTGACTGACTGTTCCTCGCATGCTTTGCTTTGCTTTCCCCCTTAAAAAACGAGCGGCCGTCCACCGAAAAACGGAGAGAGCAACCACCGCTACTCACACCGCTGCCAGAAGAAACAATGCCACCGAAACATCCGTTTGGAAATGCATTCTTCACGCTTTCCCTTTCTTCCATTTCTTATTTCGTTGCCAAAAAAAGAGTCAGGGCCCAACAGTAAGTAGAAAGAATAAAAAAGACAAAGGAAAGTTGGTAAGTGAATGCGCTGTAAGCAGCAGCATTGGTGATAATGAAAAAGGTTCCGTGTCCAGTCATCGTTTCTCCATCCATCCCGAATAACAAAACAAAAAAGAAGTAAAAAAAAAAAGAAAACTATTAAGCGGCTGGTGGTCGGTGTTCTTGTGTTGTTGTTCTTGTTCTTTCATCGTCATCATAACAAAAGCCATCACCGTCGATCATGACGGACGGTCACTGACACCTTCCAACGGCCAAGGTAGGCAGGCATGAAACAAATATACGCCATGTCCCACCATTTCATATTGCCCTGGAGCAGCCCCCTACTGGTCGAGCCGCGACTGCGGCTGCCAGCCGTTGAGGTACGCCATCAGCCCCATGCCGAGGATGACGACGCCGATCATGGACGCGTATGGCATCGCGTGTAATAGCGCGCCGTCCTGCTGCTGGCCCTGGAGCGCGAGGGCGCCGCCCGCGGGAGGCTTGACGGTGTTCGACCGGGAGCGGGAGGCGGCCAGCTCCAGGCCTTCGTCTTCGAGCTCGTCGCTCGGGGCAGGCGCGTGCTTGGCGCTGCCGTTCATGCCCTTGGCGGGGCTGTCGAGGTGCTTGCCCTGGCCGAGGCCTCGCCGCCTGCCCTGGGACGCCGACCTCGATCTCCGCTCGGCCTCGCGCTTCTTCTCTTCCTCGTCGCGTTGCCGTATTTGGAGGACCATCTCGGCGAGCGTCTTTCGGTCGGCGTCCCGCTCGGCTTCGGCCTTCTCAGCGCGTAGCCTGAAGGCTTCTAGTTGCTCCCTCATGGTGTGCATCTCTTGTGCCATGGAGTCTAACCGCGCCTGGTACGCTGCCGCCAACATCTCGGCCTTATCCGGTTGGGGGGAGGCGTCCTCTGGCTCGGCCGTCTCCTGTTCGTTGGATGATTGCTGTTCGGCCGGGGGGTCGAAAGCCTTGTCGAGTTCGGAGTGACCATTAGTCAACGGGGCGTCGACAATACCATTAGTCTTGCCATGGCTGCTGCTCTCCTCCATCTTCTGCATCATGTCCTCCGCCAATAAACGGGCCTCCCGTTCCTTAACCAACATATCCTCGAGGTCTCGCACCCTTGCTGTGTGGTTGTCGAGGTCCTTCTTGGCGTTGTTGAGAGCCTCGGTTAATAGGAGGATCTGGTTGAGGTTGTTGTTGTCTTGGCGAACAGGGGAGGTGCTCGACAGCTTTGGCCGCTCTGTTGTGCCTCTCTTCAATGACGGGGCGTCCGAGGCTCGGGCGGCGTCCGGCTTCTCGGGGAGGGGCTGTGACGGCGGAGGGGCAGGGGGCTCAGAGAAGCGTGTCTTCCCGGCGTCTGAGCGGAATGAGATGTTGCCGTTGGGCAGGTGTGCCTTGGGGGGTTCGGGCACCTCAGGCTTGTCGGTGTTCTTGATGTCCTCCTTGGATAGGAGGGCGGTGATGAACTGACTTGTCCGGGACAAGTCCTGGTTCTGGAGTCGCGCGTTGCGCATCTCGGTCTGCGAATATGGTCAGTGCTGGCGGATCCGGGGTGGGTTGGAGAGACATGACGCACGTGAAGTTTCTTGACGATATGCTCTGTCGTCACGGGGTTCAGCCAGAACTGTCGTTGCTGGGCTAATGTGCTGGGTTGCGCCCCCATATTCCCGGGCCCCATGCGATTGTTGGCGGCGAGCCCGGGCTGGCTGCCAGCACGTCCTCGAAACGGCGAGATGCCCCCTACCGGCAGCATCATGGAGCTGCTGGACGGGTCGAGGTCCCCAAAGTTCATGTCGAGGACATTGCTGGTTGGTGTGATGAATCCCGCGTGCTCAACCTTGGCAGCGACCTTGTGATGCACCACCGTCTTCTGGTCCTCGCTGACAATATCGATGCCGAGTTCCAGATGGTCTTGGGTCTGCAACTCGTGGGGCTCCGAGTCTCGGTTCTCGGGGGATAACCGCGTGCCGTTGACAAAGGTGCCGTTGGACGACTTGACGTCGCGGATCCAGATCTTGCCGTTGGTGTCGGCCCATATCTCAGCGTGCTGCCTCGAGAGTACCTTGCTGTCGAAGTAGCCGTTGACTGCGGTCGGCACCGTCTTGGCGTTGGTCTGGCGGCCGATGCGGAGGGTGTCTGGGAAGTAAGGGACCGAGATGGTCTTGCGCTCGAAGCTGCCGTTCAGCGACAGCAGGTAGAGCACGGGCTGTCGGCCGGCGCCCATGGCCTCGGCGCCGGGGCGACCGAGCCCGGACTGGGCGTTGAGGGGGTTCTGCGGGGTGAGCATGGATTGCTGCTGGTGGAGGGCGGACGCGCCGTTAACGCCGTTTGTCATGGGCGGGCGGCCCGAGGCGTTCCTAGCAAAGTCGGCCGGGCCGTCGGGCTTGCCGCCGTTCGTCCAGGGCCCTTTCGGGGTCGGTCGCTTGCGGGGGGCGGGCGGGTTCGACCAGCCATTTTCTCCTCCGACGGCGAGGGACGAGACGCCGTTGGTCTGGGGCCCGGGTTGGGAGGTGACGGTGGAGGCGGACGAGTTGGAGGTGGTGGACGAGACGGACGACGACGAGCTCGACCGCTGGAGGGTCTTGCGCTGCATAAACATGTTGATGCCTCGGGGGTCGTCCGACGGGTTCATCGAGTTCAGCGGCTGGCCCCCGTTAATCCATCCCGGGCGGTTGAGGTTGGCAAAACTGGGAGGGTTCGCGACGGCAGTCATGGGGACGGCGGGGCGGGAGACGGACGAGGGGGGAGAGGGGGGGCGATGCGATGCGAGGTGTTTGTTGTCGAGGTCGGGGCGGCGATGGCAACACACTCAAGCTGAAACTCCACGCGTTCGCATGCGCGCCCGGATCAGCAGCGAGGACGAGCTGGGCCGGGCAGGAGCAGGACGATTGCTCTGGGTCGCGGGGCGGGGCCCTCGCTCAGCATGCGGAGGCGTGTCGCGACGGCCGATCAATGCGGGAGTGCGTGGTGGAGATTCGGGTCGCGGGTTGCGGGTTGGGGGGGGTGGGTGTTGTGGGTGGGTGTGGTGTTGAGGGTCGAGAGTTGCTCCTCAGCACTGACGTCCAAGCAGCAGGAAGCAGCAGCCAACCCAACGCCGCAGGGCAAAAAAAGTCGACGGGCAATTGCGCAGCGAGTCGCGCGACGACGGGGGCGGCGTCGCAAAAATCGAGACGCAGGCGGCGGCACGCAGCAGGCGGAATGAGCGAAGCACGCGCCGGGCAGAGGATGCAGAGTGTGCCGTTGGGGTCGTTGGTGGCAAGCGCGGTCACAATTATGCGACGACAAGGAGAGGCGAGGTTGACGAATTTTGATGGACGTTCTGTCTCGCTCCCTGGCCTCTGCTCTTTTGCTGGCTGTGCTGCTTGCTAGTTCGTTGTTCTTGGGCTTTTGCTTGGGGGGGGGAAGGCTTGGGGGGGGCCATCGAGGCGCTTAGCGAGCGGGCCAGCAGGTGGCCTGCGCGCGACTTCCCCTGCTCGCCCCCCTCGACCCCCCGCCCCAATCCCTCCCTTCCACGCCCAGAAGAACCACTCGCCCGGCCACTTCGCCCTCTTTGCCCGCTCTGCAGTTCTCACTTCTGTCCCTTCCATCCATTCTTCAACTCCTGATTTGCGGGTCCGGGCCCCCTGCCTCCAAGTCACCCCCAGCCAAAGAGCGCATCGACAACAGCACAGGGCCATCCAAGTCGACGTCTCAACCGGCATCTGCAAATTTGGAATCGCCAGTCGCCGCTGTTGCGAGGCCTGTCTCGTCTTTGCTCGAGTGCAGCCGGCCACGGACGTTGTCACGTGAGCTGCTGCTCCCTGGGGAAGATGAGTCGAAGTGATAGTGGTGCTGAGGTGCCCGTCCAGTGAGATGCTGCATTGCGCGCCTCAGAGTGGGAGCATCGTGGGAGCATCAGCACACACGCACTGTGGCCCGTGGGGTTGGTTAGGGGACGCAGGGACTGAGCTCCATAAACCGTGAGATCGGACAGCGCTGTGTCTGTTGTCGTCGCTGGTGCAAGGCAACAACCGTCCTCCACCGTATCCCCGTTTTGCTGCCTCAATAACCCTGAAAAGGGCGTCGCAAATGGACCAGGAGGAGCCGTGCACTATCGCGTCCTGCGATGCCCCATCCTGGCCCAGCACGGCCCAGCCCTCCCTCCTGTTGTTGTCACCCAGGCCTCCTGCCCTGTTGCCTCCAAACTCTGCTGCATCAGACCCAGCCAGGGCAAGATCCTGATGCGGAGGGGCCATTCCCTGGCCCGTGCACGCCCACGTCGCTTGGGATCGGCTGACCCGCCTCAAAGCTCCCGCCCAGCAGCTCCATGCCATGTGACCCGTGCGTCTTGGTGCTTGGCGGGGTCCTGATTTGCCCACGGCAAGCATTGGAACCTCCAAGCTGTGGCAGCCACTCAGTGCTTGGTGCAGCGCGCAGAGGTCGTCATTGTGAAGTGATTGCATTTTTGCACCCATCAGCGACAGCGAAGCTCCAGTACAGCACAACAAAAACAGCCCGCCCTCCCACGACGTATTCTCCCCAAAACACGAACCCAGCCCAACCCCCCGCAGCCTTGCACCATGCCTCCTCCGCCGAGCCACCCTGGGGGCGTCGGGCCGTCCAACTTCGACAAGTGTACGCCCCTCACCACTTGAATGGAATGGATTCAATGGAATGGATCCGAGCGGGACAGGCCATAGTATGCCCAGACCACAGCTGCTGACCTCGGCACAGTCAAGATGGGCGCCATGATGGGCGGCAGTACGTGTCCCTCTGCCTCTCTTTCCCTTTGTCTCGACGACATCCTCCCATCCTGCTCCATCAGCTGACCCGGGTCGCCCACAGCGGTCGGCATGATCATCGGCTTCATCTTCGGTACGCCCCTCTCGCCCCGCGACTGCCCATGACGGGCCCGGCCCCAGCGCCTCTAACACCGTCCCCAGGAACCGTCAACATCTTCAGATACGGCGCCGGCCCGAACGGCATCATGCGGACACTAGGACAGTACATGCTGGGCTCGGGGGCCACGTTCGGGTATGCTCCAGCTCTGCCGCCAGATGTTGTCTTGTGTGCTGGGAATCCTCCCCTCGACCGCGGGCTGACCAGAAGACAGCTTCTTCATGTCCATCGGCAGCGTGATTCGGTCCGACTCGTCGCCCATCATCCAAGAAGCCTACCTGCGCGCCCAGCGGCGGCCCATGATCATGGCCGCCCACGCCTTCCGCCCCTACCAGCCGACGCGCCGCGACAACTGATCGCGATCCTCCCACACCCCCCGAAACCGCGCGCACCTTGAAGACCAAGAAGGGCGGTCCCCGCGAGCGGCCCACGAGCGGTAAGCGGAAGGCCACCAATGTAATTGATATGTTGTACATGTACATACGGTTTTGCCCGCAAAAGTGGGCGAAATGGGACGGCGTTTAGGAGAGACAGAGAGGACGGGGGAACCATTGACCTGCCAGACGTCGTGTCCAAAGCCATGATTTAGCCATGCCCGCTCCTGTCGTACCCGTGGCACGCACATACCTGCTTCCGCACTCAAACCATGATCCAGCTTACACCGCGTCACAGCGAACCAGGTCCAGGTCCAGCCGCCCTCCTCCGCCCCTCCCCGCCGCTCGAATGGCTTCTCAGATGCACCTCGCTCTTGTCGGCAATCGCGCTCACCGCTTCGCAAAGTTTCGCTCGGGTCACTTTGCAAAGGGCTGACGAGATGTTTTCTCTCATCTGGCCGACTCGATGTGGCGCTGCCGCGAGAAATATCAAAATGCAGCATCTCAGCCGCGCCCTCCGCCCCATCTCAGGAACCCAGGAACGCAGGGGAAAGGAACGGACGTCGCGTGCCACGACGCTCTCAGTCGGACATTTTTAGACTCTCCATCTCCTCCCGCCTACCGCCTACCCCAGCGGCGCCGTGCGATCCGGGGGCTTACCATGTTACCCGCGGCGGAAAGAAGCCACACGAGTGCGGAGCGCCAGCTGCCGTCCGAGACTTTGGTCTAGTCAAGGGCCCAGCCCCTCGGAGCCACACGATCGGCTTCCTTGCCTAGTTCCCTGGTATCGACACTTCCAAGTAGGGGGCAAAACAGTAGACATGGCACGGGGGTGCGTGGGCGGCGGCGGCGGGCGGGTGTGGGCCTGCCTGCTCGCGCAGGTTCCCGTCGTGCATGCACGGGCGTTTATTACCGACCTGGATAGTTAGGCAAGGGGCAGGCAGGCAGGCGAGAGAGTGGCGGCGGCGCAGGAGATGGCTCGTGGGGTGCGGCTTGTTGCAGATTGGGCTGACGCCGCCAAGTTGATCTCGCTCCCGGCCTCGACGACCCGGCCCCGGTTCTGTGGCCTCCGAGAGAGACCCCTCTGGGGGAGGGAGGAAGGGTACGGAGACCGGACGCGACACGCGGCCCATTGGGTTCTTGGATGGACGGAGGTTGTCTGTCTGTCTCCAGGTTACGCGGGAAGAAGAAATAGAACCCTGCCGTTTGAAGGCTGCTGGAGATTCGATGTCGGGAGAGAATCCGCAGGTGTGGGCTTGGTATTGCTTGGAGCTGAGGGAGCATGGGAAGAGGTTGTTATGTGAGTTTTGGGTTTTGAGAAGAAACGCAGCATGCTGCTGCTGGCTTCGTTCCGGATCCCTATTGATGCAGCCTGCCGACGAGCTGAACAAGTTGCTTGCCACCGCAGACGCCATCAGCCGCTTCCCCAGATGCAGCCTCCTCCTCCTGGACACGACGACAATCTCCTTCGAGAGTCTCTGCTCGCTCACTCGGTTCCAGCGCCCTGAGTCTGAGTCGTCTCGCAAACCGTGCCTGCTTGCTTTCCAGCAGTCCGAGTCCGACACGACAGACTTACACTTTTTGTCTCAACATCTCGAAGTCGATCCAGCTCTCAAGCCCGGTGCCAGCTCGGCGCCGGCCCTGTCCGACAGCCCCGCGCGTTTGCTTTTGCCCCCTTCAGCAGATTTTGGATGACGATCGCCGCAGGTGCTCGGGCCACTGGACGTGCCGCCGCACTCACAACTGCGGTGTCGCACGCAAACAAGACGCTCTGCCCACCCATACGAAGTATTGAGCTGGGGAGGCCTGGTTTTCGGCCCCCTTGCACTCACCCAGTCCCTCTCTCAGCTGTTGGGAAGCCCCCCCCACCAGACGCCACGCCGATGGGATCGTCCTCGCATCTGCGGGTTGATCCCGCTCGAGCACGCACACCCACATATGTACACATCGTTATCCGCCGGTTCAAGCAAGCCCAGCCAGACACAGGCCAGAAGGCCGCGCCGGGGGGGTTTCTGAACCCCTGAGCTTGCGCTCCTCCGGATACGCACTTGGGGAACACGCCAACGGTCTGGGCGATAACCACTCGACGGGGGGTAGGTATCCGTAATTACTTTTTTTGGACCTGCGGATGGGGGGGGGTAGCTTCAGTCCAGATGGTCGCTCTCCCGCGGGATACACGCCTTTCTGTCACCGCTTCAAGCGCATGTTCGGCGGGCGGCGGCTGTCCCGGAAGGAGGGAGGACGTGTTGGCAACTCCGCACCGGTCTCGTCCTCTCTGCACATGGCCCCTCCTCCAGGCAAGCCATCGCCTCCAAAACGAGACTCGGCGGGGATCCAGCCTGCCTAGGCAATGCGGCCGGTCGATCACGGTTGAGGGGGTGAGCTCTTGTTTGCCCAACCCGTGGCCGCCATGGACTGTCATGTCGATGCAGTACAACATGTGGCGCTCTCAAGGGAGGGGGGGGGGTGCCGGGTTGCCATCACGAAGCGGGAGCATGTCCTCCTCCGGGCCGCGCTAGCTGGTCTCGCCTCTTCTGTCTCTTCTGTCTCTCTTCCCCCTCTGGAATTTGTTTAAATATTCGGCTGTATCACCCCAGGGCGACGAAGAAGTCATGCTCTCGTCTTGAGCCAGCGGGCGAAGCACTCGCTCTCCCAGCCTCTCTTTTTGGTCGCCACCAACCTGGCAGCCATCGCTTCTGTTTTATATTATTTTATTCGTCGCTCACTTTCTAGCTAAAACGCCGCCACCATGCCGTCTTTGCGCAGTCTCGTCGAGTCCATCGTCGAGCCAGCGCTCGCAGTCATTTATACATCAAACACTGGGTTGACCCAGAGCAAGACCAACGGGTGAGTCCGGACTCGGCCCTTCACCCCGGTGGTGAGTCGAGAATGGAGTGGGAGTAACTGACTGGACCTGTAGCGCTTCCCAACTGGGGACTCTCTCCGCCCCCCGCCTACCCCATTTCCTGACAGACAACCCCCTCCCGCATGGCTATCCATGGGGCAAGCTCACCGACACCGGCACCAACCCCTACAGCGACTACCCCGAAACCGGGGTGGTCCGACACTACAATTTCACCATCAGCCGCGGCTTCATCGCGCCGGACGGCTACTTGCGGGATGTTCTGCTCGTCAACGGGGCCTACCCGGGCCCGCTGATCGAGGCCAACTGGGGCGACACCATCGTCGTCAATGTGCACAACAATATCACCGGTCCGGAGGAGGGCACCGCCATCCACTGGCACGGCTTCCTCCAGCACGACACCCCCTGGGAGGACGGCGCCCCGGGCATCTCGCAATGCCCCGTCACCCCAGAGAAGAGCTACAGCTACGAATTCACGGCCAGTCTGTATGGGAGCAGCTGGTACCATGCTCACTACTCGGCGCAGTACACCGGGGGTGTCGTGGGGCCGATTGTTGTCCATGGTCCCACGCAGGAGAAGTACGACATTGACCTCGGGCCCATCATGCTGAGTGGTAAGTCGTGGACACCTTTCCAGGGGCGGAGGCAGCCCACCACTGACCCCTCCACCCAGACTGGTACCACAAGGAGTACTTCGACATCATCGAGGAGATGCTTGCGCCCAACGGCAACCCGCGCGTGTTCTCGGACAACAACCTGATCAACGGCAAGATGAACTTCGACTGCTCCTCCGTCGAGCCTGGCGACAAGACCCCCTGCGTCAGCAACGCCGGCGTCTCCAAGTTCAAGTTCGAGGCGGGCAAGACGCACCGCCTGCGCCTGATCAACTCGGGCGGTGACGGCGTCCAGCGCTTCTCCATCGACGAGCACATGCTCACCGTTATCGCCGAGGACTTTGTCCCCGTCAAGCCCTACAACACCACCGTCGTGACCCTCGGCGTCGGCCAGCGCGCCGACGTGCTCGTAACCGCCAACGCGGGGCCCGCCCACTCGTCCTTCTGGATGCGCTCCAACCTCACCATGTGCTCACCGGCCAAGCAGCCCAACGCGGTGGCGGCGGTCTACTACGACAACGCGGACTCGTCGGAGACGCCGATGAGCTGCCCGTGGAACGTGCCCGACCCGGGCACCTGCGCCAACGACGACCTGGCGACGACCCAGCCGCTGTACCCGATCGCGCTGCCGCCGCCCAGCTTCACGCAGACGATGGGCATCGAGATGTTCAAGAACGAGTCGAACGTAACGCTGTGGAAGTTCAATGACGTGTCGATGCGGACAGACTACAACAACCCGGTGCTGCTGCTGGCGAATGAGGGAAACTTTACGTATCCGAGAGAGTGGAACGTGGTGAACTACTATAGCAATACGTCGATCAGGATCTTGGTGGAGAATAGGGGGCCTGTTGCGTGAGTCTGCCCCTCCACCACCCCTTTTCCACAGTGAGCATGATAACTGACTGACGTGGACCGTCTAGCCACCCCATGCATCTCCACGGGCACAACTTCTACGTCCTCCACGAGGGCCCCGGGCCGTGGGACGGCATCATCGTGCGGCCCAGCAACCCCCGCCGCCGCGACGTCTACCTCGTCCGCGCCAACGGCCATCTCGTGATCCAGTTTGACGGCGCTCCAGGTAAGCC
>FTEL01009431.1_pt1 | contig 15161 bp, 15 predicted proteins | sample 1658911 | NCBI WGS metagenome assembly FTEL01 (sample SAMEA3914869, study PRJEB12502) | metagenome | biome: forest; material: soil | place: USA | collected 2012-03-12 | depth 0.1 m
CCACGGAACCAGTCCCAGATCCAGAACCCGCAGCTGCCCGCACCTCAAACTCCACCCTAGCCCCCCCAGTCCCCTCCGCCCCATCGCCCGCGACAGCCCGCAGGACCCCCTCCCTGAACCCAACTGCCTCCACGCCCGGCGCCCCCAGCCCCGCGGCCAGCACGCCAAACACGTCGCGCCCGACGGCAGCTTCGTGCGTCTCGATGCCGAGCAGGGCGAGGGCGTGGGGTGAAGAGAAGGCGATGGGTAGCGAAGGCGGGGGAGAGCGGCGGCGGCGGGAGGTGTTGTTCAGGCGCGGGGGAGGGGTGGTCTGGGAGGAGGACGAGGAGGAGGAGTAGGAATGGGAAGGGGTGGTCGGGGAGGTGGGATGGTCGTAGCGCATGACGAGGATGCGAGAGTAGGGGGTGCTGTGGGCGTCGAGTTGGAGTTCTTGGAGGTGGTTTTGCTGGTGGCGATGTTCGAGATGGGGGGTGAGGGGACGCGGGGCGGGGAGGGGGTCGTCGTCTGCTGTGGGATCCGAGCTGGTTCTGGGCTCGGGAGACGGGGTGGACCTGGGCGAGGGGGCCTTGCGCCGGAAGCGGCCGAGGAAGCGATGGCGGCGCGAGGTGGGCTTGGGGCTTTGCCGGCCGGCAGCTTGCTCGGGGTTCGAGTCCACAGGAGCTGACCACGCCGGGGTAGGTGCGGGTGCCTGGGCCCTGGCGGAGTACAGCTCTTCGTGAGGCGGGCCAAAGTTGAGCACGCCCAGGATGTCCTTGTAGTCCGGGCCCATGTTTTCCGACACGTTGATCTGGGCCCCGAGGAAGTAGCGGACGTTTCCCTTCTCCACCAGTGGGCAGATAAACAGGAGATTCCAGTAGGGAGTGCCGTCTGGGTGGTAGTTGAGCACCAGCTCGGTGGCCTCCCTGCCGCACAGGAGGGCGTGACTGAGTCGACACGCCGCGTCGGGATCGGTAGCTACCCCTTGCAGGAGCCGGCAGTTCTTGCCCACAAGCTCCTCCCTCTGGTACCCTGACATGGCTAGCAGCCCGTCCGATGCGAAGACGACGGGGTTGTCGAGCAGAAATGGGTCTGTAAGGCAGAAGGCGTCCCCAAGGCCTGGATACAGCGACTTTGCCGCCTCGGTCGGGCAGCAGCTGGAGAGGGCGGCTGTCAGGCACTGGGAGAGCTGGTACTTGACAAACTCTGGGTAGAGCTTCTGGGACAGGCGCTCCTCGGCCGTCGACTTGGCATCCTGGTATACCCTGTCCAGGGCGGGGAGTGACGATCTGGCGCAGTACTTGATGTTGGACTTGAGGGTGCTCACGACCTCGCTGGGAATTCCAAGGCCTGGTGTGCTGCTAAAGTGCGACGAGATGGAATTCATCGAAGAGGTCACATCCCGAAGCGCACGGGAATACTCCTCCACCTAAGGTGGTCTCAGCATGCGGATTTTGGTTTTCCCAGGTAGGGTGGAGGAGCCAACTCACCTTGAGCAAAAACTCAATGTCTGGCTCCGAGGGCCTTGTCTCCGCAAACTTCCGAAGTCTCTGCCCCGTAGAGGAGTTGGAAAAGGCCAACTTTATGACCGCCGGCTCAAAGAAGTTTGGCAGGACCCTCTCGCTGGAGGCGAAGCCCCGGAGCTCGGTGCTCAGCTGGTGGTCGAGGGAGACCTCCTCGACATTGCTGAACCCATCGATGCTCGGCTTCCTTGCATAGCAGAGCTGGGTTGGCGACAAGCAGTCTTGGCTGCAATTCGAGTATTGGCGCAAGGGGACCGGGCTCGGGTGCAGTGCCAGGCCAGAGTCGCTTCTCAGTCGCAGGGGTGGCTTCTTTTGTTGTTGAGGCTGTGTGGCGTCGAAGCTTGGTGGTGGCGGCGAGAGGGCAGTCATGAAGGGGTTGTTCCATTGGCGGGCGTACTGGTGGGATATCGCATCGTGGCTCTCATCGATTCTGCTCAGGCCGCCCCTCGGGGTTTGCGGAGAATCGGAGGCGTCCGACCTCGCGGACATGATGATGATGTCACGGCGGTGGGGTTGCGCGTCCAAGAGGCCAGAAAGAAGCCCGGGTTATCGCACCAAAGCTCGGCCAACAAGGGAATACGATGTGATGATGACCATGTGGTAGCGTGGATTTGGCGAGTGCGACAGACTGAGCAGGTACGCTTTTATTAAGGAGGTCTGATCTGGGCAACAAAGAGTGGACCAGACGAGGCACGAGTCCGGGCAGCGATGACTCGGGATCCAGAACCAACAGGCGACCACTCCCGCTGTGACCGACCGGTCGCGAACCCCCTTCGTTGAATCCAGGGTGGCGCCGCCCGAGAGTGAGTGGAGAAGGGACGGCGGGAGTCCAATCCGCGGAGAGCTGGGGCGACGCGGCCCCCTTCATCTGAGTGTTTGGCCGTCGCAAGCCATTCGCCAGGCCGGAGTGGTTGGCGGAGTTGGGACGCATAGCCACCGGGCTCAACACATCCCGGTTGCGGACGGGAACCCGTGGGCGGAACCCCTTGGCCATCCGCAGACTGAAGCCAAACAGAGAGGGCTGGGTGGCCATTTCTGGCAGGAGCATGGGGCGAAGGGCGGCTTGACCCAGCAGGTCAAGCCGGGACGAGGCAGCTGTGCTGGTGGAGGGCATCCGTTTGCGTCGGTTCCTTGGTTCAACGGGCACTGAATCTCGGAGACGGACAGCTGCATGAGATCTCGTCGATGAAGCTTGGTCGTCTTGAGCTCTTGGGTGACCTGGAGTCGCTCCTGACACCGGCGCGTGGGCCTGGACTGTGGGAAGCTGTGCTCAGGGGCTCAACGGCGACGAGCAGGTGGCGGGATCCTTGTGCGGGTCGGTTCTGTGCAGGTCCTGGGTTTCAAGGGAACATGAAGAGCCACGCATGGCAGTAGGCATCTGGTAGTAACTACCTGGTACATGCAGAGTTCTCACTCCATAGCTCCGTCGTCCTGGCCGCCCTGGCCGCGCTTCTCGCTCCATGGTGTCGCGTCTCGCGTGCTCCGTGCCGCGGGTTCTGGCGTGTGGGTGGATCGGGTACCTGCCGAGGTTGTGTGTGGACGAGTGTGTCTCATGGCGACTGGTGTCTGTGCCTGTTTGCGGTGGAGAGAGTCTTGTTCTGATGACCAAGAGGACCTTGCCTCTCAGAAGACCGGCGGGCAAATGCCGTCTGTAAATAGGAAGAGTCAGAAAGAGGACCCCGCAATGTTGCCCGGAGGCATCACGTCTTGTCTCGCGTGGTGCCCGTGTGGGCGAGCCCTGGAGGCGTCTGGCTGTCGAGAAGCGCGTGTGAGTGGTTCGGGCAGACTCAGGAGCACGCGGAATTGCCCGCTGTCCTGGCGGTTGTGGCGTCGGTGCTTCTTGCCCAGGGATCTGCAGCAGGGAGGGGGCGGTAGTGGATCCCTCCTGCCGGCAGTGACCCCTGCAGCCTGCTTGTTAGTGCTGGCGCGGTGGGGGCGACGCCAGGCAGCCCCGCCTGTCTGCCCTGTGGCCGCTGTGGCCCCTGCCGTCTCGGGCTGAGGCTTCAGGCACCAGGGCCATCAGATGGCAAACGTCAGATCAGCTGCCGTCCTCGACCGAACTCCACCTCCTCGATGCGCATCACCAAACTGTTTTGGATTCTGGATGCCATTTTTGATGTGAATCCCATCAGAACCCCCCCGAGCCGACCCGCGTCGCACTCGGCAGCCTGTCCCGACTGCAGCACCATGCCGAGAGGGGAAGCTGCGTCCACTCGGGGAGATGGCGGGAGATGGGGATGAGACATTGTCTCGAGGAAGGAATGGCAGCGTGACAGGCCATCAAGCCCACGACCCGGGAAGGAGATGGTGAGCGCAATCAACAAGGCCTGCCTCGTGTTGTCGCTTCTCACGTTGCGCAGGGCCACGAGCGATGCAACTTTAATCTCGTCGTCTGCAGCCTGCCTTGCATCGCGCGCCCACCACCCGCCCGTGGCCGTCCGCACCAGGCAGGTGCTCAAGAGACTCCCGATCTGCCAGGACCACAGGATCACGGGCTATCAGGGAGGGTTTACCAGGGGTGTGCAGGGTCAACACAGTCCAGTGTAGGTGGTGTTGCTGTTGTCCGTGGCATCCGCCATTCCCTGATATACACCCCAGCACGACCGGGAGCCGTCTGAGAGTCCCTCCACGTCGCCGAGCGGGCAAGAGTTGGCCGTTGCCACTACCGCCGGCGTAGGCTCACTCCATATCAGACATGGCCCGACTCGCCCCCGTTTCGTGCTCCAGGTGCCTCCCGCGCTGGCTGGCCCTTGCCCTCACCCTCTCTGTTCCCGTCAAGGTGCTCGCCCGGGACACGTTCAACCCCCTCGCCTACGTCGACCCCCTCATCGGGGCCACCAACGGCGGTAATGTCTTCCCCGGCGCCTCGATGCCCTACGGCATGGCCAAGGCCGTCGCCGACACCAACAGCGGCAGCAGGCAGGGCGGCTTCACCCTCGATGGCTCCCCAGTCACCGGCTTCAGCACCATGCACGACAGCGGCACCGGCGGGAGCCCGAGCCTGGGCAACTTTGCCCTCTTTGCCTACACCAACTGCCCCGGCGGCGACGTCAACCGCTGCGCCTTTCCTAAGAAAACCCGGGCTGCCTTCGGCCGCTTCAGCGAGAGCGCTGTGTCCGCGAAGCCAGGCACGTTTGGCATCACCCTGGACAGTGGCATCAGGGCGGAGATGACAACCACAAACCACGCCTCGCTGTTCAGCTTCAGATTCCCGAGTGAAGGGACCGACAGGGAACCCGCCCAGCCCCTAATTCTGCAGGACCTGACGGACTTGGCCGACTCCCGGCAAGACAATGCCTCCGTGGCAGTTAACCCTGAGACGGGCCGCATCACAGGGAGCGCCCGTTTCTTGCCCAGCTTCGGCACCGGGACTTATGTGCTGCACTTTTGCACAGACTTCTCGGGAGCCGATATCGTGGACGCTGGCATCTTCGTCAACAGCCGGGCCAGCGCCGGCGTCCACAACCTGACCATCTCAAGATCCATCAACGGGTATCCCCTACCCGGGGGCGCCTTTGTGAGGTTCAACTCGGGCGTTGAGCCGATCTTGGTGCGCACCGCGACGAGCTTCATCAGTCCTGAGCGGGCGTGTGAGCATGGCGAGAAGGAGATCCCCGACTTTGACTTTTCTGCCGTCTCCGAGGCCGCCACCGATGCGTGGAGGGAGAAGATGAGCCCCATCAGGGTGTCGGCGACGGGTGTGGATGGCTCCATGTTGACGAACTTTTACAGCGGCATCTACCGGACCATGATCAATCCCCAGAATTACACGGGAGAGAATCCGCTGTGGTCGAGCAGCGAACCATACTTTGACTCGTTTTACTGGTAGGGATACATCTCTGCCTTCATGATATCTTCATACTAATCCGTTACAGCATATGGGACCTGTTTCGCTCACAACTTCCGCTCCTCACCATCACCGACCCTGTTGCGGTCACTGACATGGTACGCTCGCTGATCGACACCTATCGTCACCTGGGATGGCTTCCAGACTGCCGGATGAGTTTGAACAAGGGATACACACAGGTGACTACTAAATGACAGTGTCTACGTTCCTGCAGCGGTGGCTGACATTCTCAGGGCGGATCCAATGCCGATGTTGTCCTGGCTGATGCCTACGTGAAGGGGCTCAAAGGTGGCATCAATGTAAGCCCGCCTATCCACCAGGTTGGCATCGCAATACTGACTCCACCAGTGGGACGATGGCTACGCCGCCGTGGTCAAAGACGCCGAAGTCGAGCCCTACGACTGGTGTTGCGAAGGACGCGGCGGCCTCGACAGCTGGAAGTCCCTTGGCTACATCCCCGTCCAAGACTTCGACTACAAAGGCTTCGGGACCATGACGCGGAGCATCTCGCGCACGCTCGAGTACGCCTACAACGACTTTTGCATCTCCCGCATGGCCGCGAGCCTCGGCAAGACGGGCGACAAGGAGAAATACCTCGAGTCCAGCGGCAACTGGCAGAACATCTTCAAGCCAGACCAGCCCTCGCGCTGGTGGAACGGCACCGACACCGGCTTCAAGGGCTTCTTCCAGCCGCGCCACCTCAACAAGACCTGGGACTTCCAGGACCCCCTCAACTGCAGCAACGTCGACAGCGTCAGCGTCTGCTCCCTCCAAAACACCGGCCGCGAAACCTTCGAAAGCAGCATCTGGGAATACGGCTTGTACGTCCCCCCTCCCCCTTCGCACCCCCGTTTTCTAACCCCCCTGAATAGTTTCGTCCCCCACGACCAAGCCACCCTAATAACCCTCTACGGCGGCCCCGCCTCCTTCACCTCCCGCCTCTCCTACCTCCACGACCAATCCATAACCTACATCGGCAACGAACCCGCCTTCCTAACCGTCTTCCAATACCACTACGCCGGCCGGCCCGCTCTCAGCGCCCTTCGCGCGCACGCCTACATCCCCTCCTCCTTCTCCCCCACCCCGGGCGGCCTCCCCGGCAACGACGACAGCGGCGCGATGGGCTCCTTCCTCGCCTTCGCCATGATGGGACTGTTCCCAAACCCCGGCCAGGACGTCTATCTCATCCCCCCGCCGTTCTTTGAGGCTGTCAATATCACCCACCCGCTTACCCGTAACACCGCGCGCATCAAGACGGTGGGCTTCGATGCGGCGTACAAGAGCATCTACATCCAGAGCGCTACGCTCGATGGCAAGGCCTACACGCGCAACTGGTTGGATCACAGTTTTTTTACAGACGGGAAAGAGCTGGTTCTCACGCTGGGGCGGAACGAGAGCGCGTGGGGGACAAGGGTGGAGGATCTCCCGCCCAGTGTGGGGGAGTATCAGGGCTTTTCTAATAATGGGTCGTCGTTCGCTCGGAGGGGGATGGGAGGTGAGGAGGGATTTTGGAGGGAGCGCGGGGGGTATAAGGGGTATTTTGGGAGGGGCTGAGGAACTGCATACGAACTGGGGCTGTGAGGATGGAGGTTGAGGATGTGCGTAGAAGTGAAGGGGGTTTCCTTGATCATCCGAGAGTTGGTCGTTGGTTGGGTTGGGGTAGGCAGGTAGACGATTCCCACATTAATGGGTTAATGCAGCTGGATTTCACACCTGGTTTCTCGATCATTCTTGAGTACAACCTTCATCTGTGACCACTAAGTCGTAGTCATCATGATCATCACCTAAGGCAACAAGAGGCCATCTTGCCAGTGTTTACAGTAGAGCCATTCATTATCAAGCGACAGCAAATCTATGGGTATTTAAACATCAATCGCCAGTTTCACACTCATACGCCGCGCGAATCCCGTACCCCTCCGTTGGTGGCCCCGTCCCATGCCCATGCTGGGGCTCCCCTCTAGATGATGTGCAATCCGTCTCGGGTCCATGTCTCCCGAACACCCAGAGCCCTCCAGGGCAAAAACAGGCAAAAAAAGGAAAGAAAAGGCAATACATGATTCATGAACCAGCTGTGTAAACGGCGGCGGTTGGCAAATATCTCCTCCGAATAAACCTGTTGTGCCAACAATCGGCAGTTGTTGACCTGGGGACTCCCCAGCGTGATTAAGTGGTGTCGTATCTCGCACTGCTGTGGCCGTTCGCCAAATAACCCCTCCCCCAAGCGTTGTCGGCTTGCTCAGTGATCGTGGGTCGGGGCGTGCATCACATCGCAGTGAGGGCAGATGAGGTCTGCCACATCGTACGAGTCCTTTTCCGGATTATACGGCCGATCGGTCAAAGGCTGGCCGGTAAGACGATCAAATTCGATCCACACGCGCACCTCGCTCAGTTGCGAGCGAGGGGCGCGCTTCCAGAGCGTCCGGCGAGCTTTCCAAATCGACTCCGGGTGGCCGTCCTCCTTGGGAACAGGCGGCATCTTGTGATTCCCGCCGTGGGCAGCGCGATGGGAATGGAGGATTGGCACTGGCTTCCTCGTGTTGGAGCGGGTGTACTCGTCTGCTAGGGCTTTCCATGAACGGACCACCTTGGTAACCCACATCGGCTGCCAGTTGTCCCGGGTCGCCATCGAACGGAGGTGCGAGCCTGAGTAGACAAAGGTGGAATCGGACTTGAGGAAGAGGCCGTCATTCCTGATCATGCCGGTCAGTTCCGAGCACATCTCGTCGCCCCACTCGCATTGCGGGACGCCCGTCAACAGCAATTCGTTGATGGAACATCCGAGATCATGCGACGCGAGGTTGTGCAGGAATGGCCCTCCTCCCGGTGTGAGAAAGCTGTCGGGGAAATTGACGAAATCCATTCTCAGACTCTCCAAGTTGGGGAGCAGGCGAGGGCGCGGCAGTCCCTTGGGGTGATCGGGGTCGTAGGGGGGCCGCAATGCGTCGAGGAAATCCACAACCTGATCCCAGGTGTAGCTGCGGAACCCCCTGCGGGCGAGATTGTCTTCCTTGACTCGCGGAATGACCTTGAGGTTAATGGACTTGAAGAAGGCATCAGAGGCGGAGGGGTACGGGGCCTGATGTTTTCGATCCTCGTCGTCGTAGTACCGCGCAATGATGCGCATCGTGGCTTGCTTGACGGTTTGGCGATGTTCGATGCCCAGGTCGGCAAACTTGCGCAGCGCGAGGTGGCTCGTGAAGACGAAGGTATTGTTGCGCCAAAGGAAGCGGGTGCCTTCGGCATGATACGCTCTGCACGTGGCCAAGAAGCCGATGGCGATCTGGTTGCCGCGGGATTTCTCGATGGGGGACAAGACGTCCCTGTTCGACTTGCACAGCGGGTCGACGATGGGGTACTTGCTGGTTAGGGCGTACTCCAAGATGTAGATCTGCAGCTCGACGGGCAGGGTTGGGAGGCGGGATTCATCCGCCGCGCCTCTCGACTTGCGAGTCTTGATCCTCTTGGCTGGGGGCGCAGTCGAAGTCCAGACACCGCGGGCAGGGTCATCCGGGTCCAGAGTCAGGCGCGGGTCCCAAGAGATGCCGTGCTCACGAAGGAGCCTCTTGAGCCGCAGGTTCTCACCCACAAGCTGCCGGTTAAGTACTTTGGTCGGTTCATCGTACCAAGCCTTGGCCAGGTCCTCCTGATCGCGGTCCTCATCAGGGATGGCGCTCTGCGAAACGGTTAGCACGGTCGTGGGCAATTGGTCTTGCTTGGGCTGGTCGCGACTTGCCTCGTCCCGACCCCAGTTCATTTCGGGCGAGAGTCGGAGGGAAACGGCGAGGCGAGATGAAGAGTGGCACGATGGTCGGTTGGAGTTTTGGCGTTATGCAGCGCTGGATGCGCGACCGGAAGGTTTGAGCGGTCAAATGTCAGGCCGCGGCGATGGGGAGAAGAGTGATGGGCCTGAATTGTCCAGTCGGGGAGGTAAGTTGACGTGTAGACTGCAATCGCCCAAGAGAGGGCGCTCGCTGTTTGAGGTCGGGTGGGTGGTGTGAAGGGAGGAGTGAGAGGTCGATTGCAGGGAGCGGTTTGCGGAAGTTGCAGGAGCTGCTGATTGCTGACACACAATGCAGCGGGATGGGGGAGGGTGAGAAGGAGAAACAGGGGACGCCGGGCACCAGCGATTGCTTCCAATATCCACGACCGAGGGGGATAAAGGTCTCGAGAACGAGAAAGGTAAAGAGGAGTGTGGCGGCCAGACGCAGTTGGGGGGGGCCAGTTGAGGAGAAAAAAGGCTCACGCTTCGCTCATCACTTTGTGAGTTGCGGAAGGAGGAAGGACGGAGTTTAGGCACCTGTGACTGTGGGCGACCATGTGCCTGAGACGGCGGCGTGCTCCTTCCTCGCCAGGAGACGGGTTCTGGGCAAGCAGCTGGAAGTTGGGCAGTCGCGGATGCTGGACGAGCCTTGACCAACATGCGCCGTTTGCATTGATTGCACGGTGCACTGCGCGAAGAATTGCGCGAGGAGAAACTAAAAAGGGGCAAAAAAGAATAAAAGTGTCGCCAGTTTCGGCATTTAGAGTTGGATGGGCCGCTGGCACGGCGCGCACCAGGAACCAGGCACCAACAGGCTACAGAGACAGGATTTGCATACCTACGGGATACGAGGAAGACTCTCCCCAAGTCAGGCAGAGTTTTGGTTAGAAAGGCAAACACATTGCTTCCCCTCAGCAGCTGGAGAGAACATGTGCCCGATCTGTGAATGCGGACTTAAGGCTGCTTCCGAGATGGGCTGACAGCGAGCTTTGGGAGTGAGCGGCGAGAATCGGCTCAGCCAAGCTGGAGCGCTGTAATTACAGGGTGCAAGTACCTGCAAACCGCTGGTCTGAGCTCACCTCAGTCAAGAGCGAGATCTGCAAGCATCAAACTTTCACAATCTGGCCAAGGCCGACTTTTTCCAGTAGAAGCCGCCCTGACTACTGCCAATCCTTGAGAGCTCGAGACCAAATCCCATCTCTGGTGATTGGCCTCTCAGCGTGAATTGCCACAACGGGGCCGTCCCGTCGAGCAAGCCTGACGTCAGTGCCGAGTCTTGCGGTTGGTTGGTTTGGGTCAGCCAACATGCCGAAGCCAGATGATCAAAAGAGCATGAGCCTGGCTCAAGGCCATACAAGGGAACAAGGTGCGGCCGGCGTTCGATGATGGCATACTAAGTGGTTTTATGAAACGCTTACAGCATCATGACCCGAGCCTCCCGCGGCCGCTCCTCGTGGAAACAGACGAATACATATTCCCCTGGAGCTGCTCATGGTCTCGATGCGCCGTCTGATGGCACTTCATCCATTGTATCTGTTGTAAATATAGCACCCAAGCAGCACCAGCCTATCTAACCTACAGAAAGAGGAATAATAATAGACAGCAAAATGACTGAGGCGGCCCCCGATACCACGCTCAAGCATGCCGACCCATACAAGGAGACCAACCTTGAGACTGAGGTGACGCTGGAGCAAAAGATCCAGGACCTCAGCAACTTCATGGTTCACTGCAAGTTCGGCATGATGACCACCCACGACGCCTCAACCGGTAACCTAGTGTCAAGATGCATGGGGTTAGCAGCCCAGGTACGCCCAAGCCCCTCTTCCACACCCATATAACACCCCCCCCTGACCTCTTCCCCCCCTTGCCAGGAAACCGGCGGCATAGACCTCCTCTTCCACACCAACACCGCCTCGGGCAAAGCCTCCGACCTCGCGAGCGACTCGCACGTCAACGTCAGCTTCCTGAGCACCCACGGCGAGTGGGCGTCGGTCAGCGGCACGGCCAACGTCGTGACGGACCGCTCGCTCGTCAAGAAGCACTACAGCCCGCACCTCAAGACCTGGCTCGGCGACCTCGGCGACGGCGTCCACGACGGCGGCGAGACCGACCCGCGGCTGGGCATCATCCGCGTCCGCATGAAGACGGCGCATTACCAGATTTCCCACAAGGGCGTGCTGGGTCACTTGATGTCGTCCGCCCAGGGGGTCGTGACGGGCAAGCCCGGGACGGTGAATAAGCTGCGCGAGGTGAGCGAGGCGGAGGTGAGGGAGTGGAGGGCGACGCATAGTTAGGGGATGGAGGATTTCTGGTCTGGTTGTACAAATATGGGAGCTGAAAATAAGTTGAGTGTCTTGATAGTTGGATCGAAGATTGGATAACACCTCGGGGATGGAGATATCGAGTGGCGTCGGGGGTAATACTGCCTTCAAAAATCGAAATAAATTCCCCAACACCTTCACCCCTCTCAGTGCTTCCCCTCGTAATCCGCCTTCCATATCCTGTCCCACGTCTCCTTGTTGATGGCAAACTCCCGAACAAAATCATGCTCCAGCTCATGCGTCCTCCTCCCAAGGAGCACCATGCTGTGAAGCGGCGCGCCGAGCTCCTCGTCCGAGTAGCACAACTCCTTGAGCGTGCCGGCAAGGAACTTCTCCGTCTTGCCTCCCACCCGGGCGGCGCCAATGGCCAGGCTGTCTGGGCCGTAGACCCCCTCGCCCTTCTCCTCCTCGATCTCGAGCATCTGCTGCGCGCATGTGGCGACCGTCATGTACCGCGGCGGCTCGTAGATCCTCCTGCCACGGGCCATGTTCTCAAGACTCTGCTCCTTGACCTTGATATCCAGAAGCAGCAGGGTATGCAGACCGATATCCCTGTTCTCCTTGACGCGGTCGTAGAAGCTCGCAGGGCGCCAGTTGTCCGTGAAGAACACCATGCTGACTGTCTGGCCAAAGTTGTAGAGCTGCAATCCCGCGGCGCCGATGCCCGACATGATGGAGGCGTTTGGCACGGTGCGCACGGGGATACCGAGCCCGCGCGCACGCAGAACGAGGTCCGTGTGCGTGGTCGCGCCGAACGGGTCGCCCACGACGAGGAAGGCGACGTCGACGTTGGCGGCGTCGCGCAGGATCTCGTCGCTGTTGGACTCGACCATCTCGCGGTCGGCGACAACGATGGAGCGGCCGTAGGAGGATTCCTACTGCTCATTAGCGTTAGTTGAGGTTTGTGTTGGGGTGGTTTGGAGGGAGCGAGGGGGTTCGTACGAGCACGGACTGGTCGACGAGGAGGATGCTGGTGTAGGCCTCGAGGTACACCCGCGACGCCTTCTTCACGACCTCAAGGCCCTTGACGGTGATGTCCGTCTCATCGGAGAGACCGAGCCCCACGAGGTACAGCATCTTGTCCGGCTAGGTGGGGAGGTTTGTATGGTTGTTGTTTTTCTGCTGTCGAGCGGAAGGTTTTCAGGCGCTGGAGATCGAGTTGCAAAATTACCCCGCCAAAAGCTGCCCCGCCAAAATTTACAGGGCGATCTACAGGGGTGTAGCTTATCGTTATCGGGAGTGACACCCTGCCTGCCGGGGTGCAACTCATGGAGACAATCTTCCAGAGAGCACTGAGCTTGGCCAGCAAGCATCCAAATACCGACAGCCATCACGATCGCAACGAATCCCCACGCGGCTACGAAAACGAACGATTAACGATCATCCCCTTCCGACCTGCCCACCATGTCCGGAAAAGGGTCCGCCTACGGCAAGGCGGCCGGCGACACCGACTTCCGCAAAAAGTACGACCTCGACGAGTATGCCGCGAAAGCGAAAGACCGCGAGGCAGCCGAGAAGGAAGAGCGCAAGCTCCGCTGGGAAGCCAAGATGGCGGGCAAGAAATACTACAAGCCACTCGACGGAAGCGAAGCCCTCACCACCGCCCGCAGCGCGACACAAGACTTCAGCAAGCTCGTCGGCACATCCACCCTCGTCCCCGCGGGGGCGGGCGTCGGCAAGCGCGGGCGCGGCGCCGGCTTCTACTGCGAGGCGTGCGACCTCACGTTCAAGGACAATCTGCAATGGATAGAGCACACCAACAGCATGCAGCATCAGCGGGCGATTGGCGCGACGGGCGAGGTGCGCAAGGCGACGGCTGCGGACGTGCACGCGCGCATCGAGGCGCTGTGGGAGCGGGAGCAGGAGCGCAAGAGGGAGCAGGTTGTTTCGTTAAAGGAGAGGCTGGAGGTGCGCAAGGAGGAGGAGGAGAAGGAGAGGGAGGAGAAGAGGCGGAAGAGGAAAGAGGCGGAGGAGAAGAAGAGGGCCGAGAAGGAGGCTGCGCTGAAGGTGAAGACCGAGTATGGCGATGACGTGAGGATCGAGGGCGAGCATGACGAGGACGATATGATGGCTGCCATGGGGTTTACTGGGTTTGGGGCGACGAAAAAGTAAATGTTGGGATTTATTGGACATGTTTGGTTTCTTGTCCGGCACATCATGTTTCTTGTATGGGTAAAGATACCACCTTTGGGGGCGTTTTGGAGTCAAGGCGGGATGTTGGGCAGGATGTCATCTGCGTTTATAAATTCCACAAATAACCCGCATTTGTATCAGAGGCCTGACATCAATGCCTCACCTTGTTTTGCAGAACTGCATGGATTGACGGTGCTGTGGTGGAGTGGAGGACCCATTTACTGTGCAGTGGAGGGTGTTTTGGGTGCGGAGGTTTAGTACGCGCAGCGGGCGGCTTTTGGAGGAACCGCAGTGCATGCCCCGCCCTTCTGAGCAATGGCCCCGCCTTTGAATGGTTGCTCGCCTGACCGATCCTCGCGGCCTCGCCTCGCCCATTCAACATCGAACTGTAGAAACACTCTCTCCTCCCCCCGATATTCGGCTGCTCCACTACCTACGCTCTCCATTTCCCAAGTTGATACCCAAGGACGCATCCAAGTTTCGCGATTTCGAACCCCGATCCACCGACCGAACGCCTCAACCTCGACCCCGACCAAACCAGGCCCCGCCACCCTCGGCGATACCCTCGATACCCACGATACCGACTACGCAGCAGCGTTCAGTGGCAGGGAGAGCGAACCAGGGACAGTGAGCACCATGGCCAGCTCATCAACAAGCTCGGCCGCTGCGGGCGCGCTACTCAAGCGGCAGCTCAAGCAAATGCAGACGGCCAAGGACCTGCCAGGCATCTCGTGCGGCCTGGTCAACGACAACAACATCTTCGAGTGGGAGGTGATGCTGATGATCAGCGACGAGTGCAAATACTACGGTGGTAAGCCACCCCTTCTTTCCACCCCTTAACCTCCCCGCACTCTTTCATCCCCGGCGTCCAGACCAGACACAGCTAACACCCCCGTCCCCCACCCCAGGAGGCAACTTCCGCGCACACCTCACCTTCCCACACTCCTACCCACTCATGCCGCCCAAAATGGTCTTCCAGACCCCGAAACCCTTCCACCCCAACATCTACCCGAACGGCGAGCTCTGCATCAGTATCCTGCACCCGCCCGAGGAGGATAAGTACGGCTACGAGGCGGCCAGCGAGCGATGGAGCCCCGTGCAAACGCCCGAAACCATCCTGCTGAGCGTTATCAGCCTGTTCGAGGACCCCAACGACGAGAGCCCCGCCAACGTCGAGGCTGCCCGCCTCCTGCGCGAGGAGCGAGAGGGCAAGAATAAGGATTTCCGCAGGCGGTGTCGCAAGTGCGTGCGCGAGAGCTTGGGGGAGGATTGACGCGGATGAGTGGTGTGTGGTTATGGGGGTGAGGTATCGCGCTGGGCGATGGTGACGCGTGGATCGGCGACGGACGGGCGGTGATAAACGCCGTAGTGCTCTAAGCTCGGAGCGGCGAGAGGATTTACACCGAGAACGGTGATTTTGAGGACATCTGAGCAGCAGCTTGAGACCACCGAGTAGAGCGGACGACAGTGAAACAGTTTGCAACAAAATAAACAAATAAATCTCCCTCACCAACCCCACCCCCCCTTCACCTAACCAACCCCAAAACCATCCCAACCTTACTATCCCACTCCTCATCCCACCTCATCCCCCCCTCCTTAAC
>FTEL01003111.1_pt1 | contig 15158 bp, 12 predicted proteins | sample 1658911 | NCBI WGS metagenome assembly FTEL01 (sample SAMEA3914869, study PRJEB12502) | metagenome | biome: forest; material: soil | place: USA | collected 2012-03-12 | depth 0.1 m
GGGGGGGGGAGGGAGAGGGGGGGACGGTTGAAGTTGAGTTTGGTGCATGCGTGGGATGATGGGGATATTCCGTGGAAAGAGGATAATGGGGTGTTTCGGGCGGCGGTGGAGGGGTTGGTCGGGGAGGGTGTTGGGGAGGAGGAGTTTGAGGTGGGGAAGAAGAGGGGGATGGTGGTGAAGGGGGAGGGGTCGTTTGTTGCGACTTGGCGGGAGGGGGATGTGGAGATCAGGCAGGATTTGGTGCCGCATGGGGGGCATAATTCTGTGTTGGCGTCGACAACGGTGGTGATGGCGGTGATGCGGGCGTTTGGGCTTGATGAGGAGACAGAGGCTTGAGGGCATGTTATTCGGAATCAGGTGAGAAAGCTCCTGTGTAAGTACGAAACCTCGATTCATTTCTTGACCAAATTATGGGCCAGTTCGACTTTTCCCAGTATTCATCAATGTAAGGAGCGCGACGGAGAACGCTAAGTAACAGAAATAAACGGAGTATACAAGAAAATGGGTAAGAAAAGTGCAAGGTCAGGGGGTTGGCGCGGTTGAGAGAATGAATGACCAAATCCAGAAAACACCAAGGAAATTACCTTTGAGGAGAAACAGTCTCGTCACGCATTATCGCATCCTGGGCCTCCCTAAACAGCTACAACCCCAACCTCCAACGGCATCGCCTAGCAAGAATCGCCACCCCACCCGAGCTGCCGGTGAACGGCCGTTATCGCGTTGACGCCCGCCCTGAGGAAGCCCGGCGCACCTTCCAGTAGGCCCCCAAGCGGCTCAGCGGGCGCCGTCTGCGACGCAATCAGGTCATCCTGATCCAGCGTACCCTGCTTCTTAGCCAAGACGGCCCTGCTGATGGCCCGGCCCCACAAGTTGTAGATGTGGCTCTCCGACATGCTGACGTAGCGCTTGGTGCCGTCCTCCTGCTCGACCGAGAACGGCCACTCGGCCACGGCGACCTCGAAGCGACTGGTCCGGAAGAACAGGAACGGCCAGGTGAGCAGCCACATGAAGGTGAGATAGCACATCCAGACGATCCAGGGGGTGAGCCGCCACCGGTTGATCTTGGACTCGTTGTAGATGAACGTCACGTCGCCCTTGACGGGGAAGGTGATCTGCACGTGGCCGCGGTAGTTGGTGCCGCGGACCAGCTCTTCCAGCTTCGCCTTGAGGATGGCCTCGTCGAAACCGAGGACCTGGCGGCGCAGCTCGAACGACTTGACGCCCGTGTGGCTGGCGCAGTAGCGGTGGCACCACTCAGCCAGCGTCGGCTTGGGGTTGGTGATCTCGAGGTCCCGCTTCACACCCGGGGCGCGCTTCCGGAGGATAGTCCCCCGGCGCGTCTTCTCGTTGTCCTCGACGGTGCGCAGGGTCTTCCATGAGGCGTTCCGGGTGGCGTCGGAGAAGAGATACGGGGTGAGGTCGACCTGAACGTCAAAGTCGGTGATGGTCTCCTTCTTGGACTTGCCCTGCTCGCGGACGGTTTCGCTGTGGGTGCCGAGGACGCGCAGGCTGGGGCGCGGCGGCTTGGTGGCCGAGAGCCTGATCTGGGCCTCGAGCAGCTTCGGGTCGCGGTCCAGGGTCGGGCTGATGAAGAACTCGGCGCCCGAGGTCTGGTCGATCTTATGCCAGGTGGCCGCGTCCTCGAGGACGAGCGAGTGGATGTACGAGGGCGCGTGGTTGTTGGGGAGGAGAGGAGCATTGGCCGGGGCATCAGCATCGATGTCCGAGTAGAGCGGCGGAAGGTCGTCGGCCTGCAGCTCCGGCACGTCGTCGTCGTACATGCGGTCACCGGGCTGGGTGTGGAGCGACACGGCGTCGGGGTCGGAGCTGCTTCCAGCCCTGCCACTGCCCGAGAAGGGCAGGGGGGAGGGATTGGGTTTGCCCATGGTGATGGTGAGTGCAAAGGATCGTGTGTGATTTTGTTTTGGTCAACAAGAGCGAGGGAATGGAAGCAATGGGCGTTGGGAACACGAAGAATTAATTCCCACGCACGAGCAGTCGATGAAAGAAGGGAAAATGAGTTGTGAAGGGGAAAAGAATGGAAGGAAGTGAGGCTCAGGCAGCCTGATCCGCCAGCAGGGCCAGGGGCTGATGGTGGGCAGGCAACAGTGGCGGAGCCGTCGTCGGCGCGCCAATCACACAGCTTCACCTGCGATACCGCGACGAGCACAAGACCCATGCAGCAATCCTTTCGGGTCTGAGAATGCCAAGCGCAACGCGGGATCTTGATCCTGTCTGGGATCGGCCTCGGGTTCTGGTCTCGTTCCCTGATAATCCTGGTGTTCTTCCGAGAATTTACCATGCAGGCCAGCCACGTATTGAGCATGCCACTTGAAAGCTGAGATCCCCACGACTTCTGTGCCCGCCCGACAAGGCAAGGAAAGGCCTGGAACACGCTGCACGATGGGGCATCTCTCATCTTTGGAGGGCCGCCAGGGGTCTCGACCAGGGACAGCGGCCCTATCGATAAAGAATGAGACAGGTGGGCCCAGCCCCAGAGCTTCAACCCCGCGGCCCGAGCTGCGCTGTGCCCCACCTCCAGGGACTCGCGCGCACCAGAGAGCTCAGACGGGACGTGACCTTCTTTGCTGCACGTGGCAAACAGCAACATCCGAGTGAAGAAAAAAAATCGGATTGTTAACATCGCAACCTGGTGTTCCGATACATCGCACGAACGAACGAGCTCAACCATGGCGGACGAGACGAAAAAGGCCGACGCGGCCCAAGCGCCCGACGCCATCGCGAACCCGACAAGCAACCCGCCCCCCGCCGACTCGGACGCCGACTCGGGGTCTGAAGCAGAGGATCCTGCCGCCCAGACAGCAGCTGGCGGCGGCGGTGAGGGGGCTGCGAAAAAGAAGAAGAAGAAGGGCAAAAAGAGCAAGGCCAAGCCGGGCGCCCAAGGCGCAGTAACCACTGCTGCCACAACCGAGGTCGACCCCAAGAAGGCCATCGAGGGCCTCACGCCCCAGCAGATCAGCGAGTTCATCGCCCTCAACCCGGCCCTCGCGAACGAGTTGCTCGGCGGCGCGGGCTCCTCCGACACCACCGCCAATGCGATCGAGGCATTCAAGAAGCTTAAGCTGCAGGACATCATGACGGGCCTGGCGAGCAGCGGCAAGAACCGCAAGGACATGGCCTCGTACAAGTTCTGGAGCACCCAGCCCGTGCTCCAGTTTGGCGATGAGGGACCCAAGCTGATCGAGGAGGGGCCGCTCAAGATCCAAGACGTCAAGGACATCCCGACCGAGCCCATACCCCTGGCCCTCGAGGCCTTCCGCTGGGTCACCATGGACCTGACCAACGAGGCCGAGATGGAGGAGGTGGAGAAGCTGCTGTACGGGCACTACGTCGAGGATGACGAGGCCATGTTCCGCTTCAAATACTCGAATTCGCTGCTGAAATGGTGGGTTGGTGCATTGCGATAAGGGGGCGGGCACCATGGGGCTGACTTCGTTTTCCAGGTCTCTGCTGTCGCCGGGATGGAAGAAGGAGTGGCACGTCGGCATTCGCAGCGGCAACACCCTGTGCGCATTCATCTCGGCCATCCCCACCGACATGCGTGTGCGCAACAACGTGATTCGTGGTGCCGAGGTCAACTTCCTCTGCATCCATAAGAAGCTGAGAGGGAAGCGCCTGGCGCCGGTGCTGATCAAGGAGATCACGCGCCGAGTCAACCTCGAGGGCATCTGGCAGGCCATTTACACCGGCGGCATCGTGCTGCCCCGGCCCGTCAGCACCTGCCGCTACTACCACCGCGCCCTCAACTGGATGAAGCTGTACGAGGTCGGCTTTAGCCCCTGCCCGCCTAACAGCAAACCCAACTACCAGGCCCGCAAGTACACCGTGCCGGACAAGACGACAACGCGTGGGCTGAGGGAGATGGAGGCCAAGGACCTTGATGCCGTGCACGACCTGCTTGAGCGCTACCTGAAGCGCTTCGATCTCACGCCCGTGTGGAACAAGGCTGAGGTCGACCACTGGCTGCTCCATAAAAAGGACGCGCCGGGGGAGCAGGTCATCTGGTCCTACGTGGTCGAGGTGAGTGATGTTTCCTGTCTTCGGAGTCCTTTAATACTCACAACCCTCTAGGATGCTGACGGCAAAATCACCGACTTCTTCTCCTTCTACTGCCTCGAGTCCTCCGTCATCCAATCACAAAAGTACTCGTCCATCAAGGCAGCCTACCTCTTCTACTACGCGAGCGACGTGGCCTTTTCGGCACCCGACGACCGGGAGGCGCTCAAGACGCGCATGAACGCCCTGATGGCCGACGCCCTCATCCTCGCCAAGAAGCACGATTTCGACGTGTTCAACGCCCTGTCGCTCATGGACAACTCGATGTTCCTCGAGCAGCAAAAGTTTGGCCCCGGCGACGGCCAGCTGCACTTTTACCTCTTCAACTACAAGGCGAACCCGATCCACGGGGGCGTCAACAAGCGGAACCAGCTGGAGGACGGGGTGTCGAGCGGGGTGGGCTTCACGATGTTGTGAGGTGGGGTTGGGATTGGGAGCGATGTTGGCGGTGGCGAGGGATGAGGATGGGAAATCTTGAGATGTCATGCTGCGCTGGTTGATGTTCCAAGAGGCTTGTCAGATTACACCGATGTACATGTACAAATCTTGCCCCTCACCGCTCTATATACCACCAGCAACATTTACCTACCCAAAAACACCCTTCCCTGACCCGTCTATCTGTTACCCAACCCGATTTCCCCACGACCCCTTCACTTCCTACCATCCAACCCCTCCCCCACCCCCACAATCTCCTCCACCACCCCATTAAACCACTCGCACCTCTCCACCAACGGCACATGCCCCATCCCCTCCACCGTCAGCCCCCTCCCCGGCTTGACCATCTCAATCAACTTCTGCCCATGCGGGAAACTAATCATCCCATCCGCAGTCCCATGCATCACGAGAATCCTTTCCCTCCCCACCGCATCCGCCATCTGCGCCAGCTGCTCCGCGCTCTTATGATGCCACCCGGCAGCAATCAACTGCAGCAAAAACCCCTTCAACCCAAACTTACCCGGGTCCAGCCGCTTGTGCATCTCCTGCGCCACAAACCGATGATAATTCGTCGGGAACGTGCCGTACTCCCCCTTCACGCCATGCGTCCCTGCCGAAGGAAGGTGCGTGTCGTCCGGCGCGGTCAGCCAGTCCGCCGCGAAGAGCTGGCGCGCCGTGTCCGAGACGGAGCGGTCGATGGATTTCGGGATGAGCATGCTCGCGCGGTTGGCGAGGTTCTCGGTGAAGGTGGTTGTGTTTTGGATGGCGGCCGCGGTGCAGATTAGCGAGAGGGTGGAGATGGAGGAGGGGATGAGCAGGGCCAGCTCCTGCGCGATCATGCCGCCCATGGAGATGCCGATTACGTGGAGGGAGCGTTGGGGCGGGGGGGGGGGGGGGAGCGGGAAGGAGGGCAGCCAGCCGACGTGGGCGAGCAGCTCGGCGAGGTCGAGGGCCATTTCGCTGGTGCTGTAGCGCATGAGGGGCTTGGAGGAGGCGCCGATGCCGCGGTTATCGAGGATCAGGACGGAGTATTCGTCGCGTCGCTCATGGCCGAAGTGCAGGGTTTGGCGCTGCCAGCCGGTTTTGAGGCCGGCGAGGCCCATGATGAACTGGGGGGGTTAGTTGAGTGCATGGGTGAGGGGGGGTGGGTTGGGGAGGGTGAGTGAGTGAGGGAAGTGAGTGAGTGAGGGAAGTGAGTGAGTGGAGTGAGTGATGAGGGGAAAGGGAGCGGGTGGGTGAGGGAAGGGAGGTGAGAGAGTGAGTGAGGGACCGGGGCCAAACGGGATCGACACTCACGACAATCTTGGCTGGGCCAACACCGTGAATCTCCCACGAAATGTCAAAGGGCCCGCCGCGGCCGTGACCGACGGGCACTACACCCTTGCGATCGGGCTCGAGGTCGAAGATGGCGGAGGGATAGGCCGGGTGGGCCATGGTCTCGGCCACGGTCGGCAAGGGGGCCGTCGTCGTGGGGGTCGTGGACGCCATGTCGGTTGGGTGTATGGGCAATTGGGAGGGTTGGGAGGCACGGAGAAGGGTTGATGGTGTTGAGGCCTGAGGGGATGGATCAGCAGTCTCCCGGGCAGAAAGTGGGTACGCCTCGGTCCACGCATCGCCGGGATGCTGGTCCACGCCGGGGATGGGGCCGGCAGCGTCCACGGCGCTAGCGAAATCCGGCCTACCCCTGGCTGGATTACGAGGGGGGACAAGGGGCTAAGGAGAGGGTTAGGGTCGAATTGTCCCCAAACCCGACCTCAAATCCGACTCCCCCTCAGCCACCTGAGCTGTCGTCGTCACCAGTGTCTCACTGAAGTGCAGGAAGACGGGTTTATATCCCCTTTTGGACGATCCTACGACCTTGAGAGGGGCAGAAGTCCGTTAAAACCGCGGGGTTAACGCTGCCCATGTTGCAGCGAGCAGCGCTTGCATGACCAGATTGACCCCCCCCCTTACATGATGGATCGACCACTTTTCCTGGCCTTCTTTTGAGTGAGGGGGCGGGGCATCTGCTGGCTGCAGAGGCCGTGTGAGGGGTTGGTCCCGTGGAGGTCAGTTGCCTTGACGAAAAAAACTCCAGTGCATACGGTTCACAGACAGTGCCACAATGCGCGCGATCCTGGACTCGCTTACACACACCACATATTTCGCCAGGCGCATTGATGGAGTCGTATTCATGTTATCTGGAGTCTAGTATCAGGCCACCCAGGAGTACAGGAATCGAGACGAGCAGCCAGCGGTAGGTTGCTCCATCACACCTCCACTCCAACTTCATCCGCTGTGTATCTGACAGGAATCAAGCATGCGGCATCTTGGGCAGGGCGAAATCCCATCTTCAGTGCCAACAATGGGTTTCTGACCATTCAAAACGTGGGCATCTTCCAGCGAGACGCATCCTGATCGACCGGTCAGCATCTCCAACACGAACAAGGATAAAAGTGCCACTCACAAAGTATCCCTGCTCGCGCAGGATCTGCTCCTCGTCCTCCTCGGTAAAGTCATTGTCCTTGAGCCATCGGTTGCTCATCTCACTGCCGAAGAAAGGCGGCTTCATTCCCTGGAGGCGCGAATTGATGCGCGGGAACTCGTAGACATTCGACTCCCAGCGGATGCCCTTGGGCTTCAGCACCGGCCGCACGACGTCGTCCACCGCCTTGAGGAAGTGCTCGCCCTCGTCAGGGTTGCGGATGTTGGCTGCCGCGTGGTAGATGGAGAGGGTGGTGTTCAGCTCGGCGGGCTCGCCGCTGGACCACATGTCATCGTCGCCCACCTCGAAGAAGTGCGTGTGGGCGAGGAAGCCGGGAACGCCAAAGGTGATGTAGATGTTGGCCATGCCCTTGGCGAGCTTCTCCTTGTCCTCGCGGGTGAAGGCACCCTTGCTGTGGCAGAAAACCCAACGAGGCATGGTGATGAGAGGGAGAGTGTGCTGGCGAAGGCGTTGTTAAAATCTGAGTGGCGAAGATGTGTGTGAGGCGAGTTGAGGGAGAAGCTGGGGAGTTGAACATGTCTTTGGCCTCGCCTTAAATGCTTTTCCCAACCACAACATATCGTACGAGCAGTCAGGACCGTCCTCCTCGACCGTTGATCTCGAGGCCAGTTGTTCGGTTAGAGTTTCGGCGCTCGGTGGGTGAATATCGATTACTCAACCACCAACAACGAGATCACTTCCAGGTGTGGTCTAGTTGCGGCACCCCGTGCCGGCGAAGGTTGTGCCCAAAACCACTACCACGGCGTAGATGGCGTGAAACACGGCCAGCATGGAGACTGCCCAACCGGCCGCTAGAACGCATTGGGTCTCCGCGACCATGAACATGCCGACCGAGTACTCCACTCTTAACCGCAACTGCTCGGCCTTGGAGCGGACGGGCTGCCGAAGGCTGATCATCCAGGGCCCAGCTGACTTCTCACAACCTTGACACCTGTGGTTTCCCCCCTCTCGCGGCCCTACTTCTGTCATGCGTTCAATTCCTTCCCCGCGGCCTCCTTGGCTGCTCGGACCCGTTCCCCTTTGGGACCCGCCTGCCGTAGGATCAGGCGTAACACGACCCCAGGACCCGAATACGTACATGCATTGCCGCCAGCTCTCCCAGGCGTTCCCTTGGAAGCCGGGTGAGTTCTGTGACGGCATGGGTTCAAGGAATGCGGGGTCAACAATTACTCAACATCCACCTCCGAGGCAGTTCACGGCACTCGGGCTATGGACCCGAGGACGTTGCTGAGGTGTATATATATGGTGTGAAGAAGAATGAAGATGGACGAAGGCTTAAAACCTAGAGGCTCGCCCACAACCTTCTTCAACAGCAGTTCATCAGATTCCCCATCACAACCACCTTCTTGCCGTGTTCCTTTTATTCCTAACCTCTGACAATGTCCGACCTTCGCGCCTCTGTCTACATCGCCCCGCCCACGCCAGCCGTCCGGCCGCCTCCGGCGTCCATCACCGCCGACTGGTCCCCCATCTCCTGCACCCTGATCTACTCCGCCAAAGAAGCCGTCCTCGTCGACACCCCGATCACCATCAAGCAAACCAACGACCTCATCGCCTGGATCAAGAAGATCGCCCCCGGCCGCAAGCTCTCCTACATCTACATCACCCACGGCCACGGCGACCACTTCTTCGGCCTGCCCCTCCTCCTCGACGTCTTCCCCGAGGCCGTCCCCGTCGCCACCGAGGGCACGGTGAGGCACATGCACCAGCAGATCGAGGAGCCGTACTACACCGAGACGTGGGAGACCCGCTTCCCCAACGGGCAGATCGCGAAGCCCTTCAAGCTTGCGCAGGCTCTGCCGGCTGCCTACCCGTCCTTCAAGCTCGAGGGCCGGTGGCTGTTCCAGGCCATCGAGTGTGGACATTCCGACACGCACGACTCTACCGCTCTCTGGGTGCCTGACCTGCGGCTTGCGGTGTGTGGTGACGTTGTCTACGGGCAGGTTCATCAGATGTTGTTCGAGGCGAACACGAGGGCGAAGAGGGAGGAGTGGATCCGTGCCGTGGAGAAGATTGAGGCGCTGGATCCTGTGTATGTGGTGCCGGGTCATCGACAGGCGGAGGAGATTGATGGCGTGTGGCACTTGGCAGCGACGAAAAAGTACATTCAGGACTTTGGGAAGTGTTTGGAGGCGAGGCCCAAGAGCCCGCAGGAGCTGGCGGGGATGATGCTGAAGCTGTATCCGGATCGGTACAACCCGAATGCCCTGATGCTGGGGGCGTTTGGGGCGTTCAAGGACTCGAAGCTTGCGTGATTTATTAGTCGGCGGTCACGTACCTAGTCAACCAGAGGAGCACCGGGACTGAAACTAAGAATATTGTCCATTCCTTTCAGTGTGGCTCCTTTCCCCTGGCGTGGCATTACATACGTCCCAGGATCAACCCGCACTGTGTACTCGCGGGGAGACAGTTTGGCCGGTGGCCAGACGAATATTGTGGGGACGGGATTGATTGTTGTCGCCGCGCGCTTTAGGTTGTTGGTGTCCCCATGGGCAAAGGTGCTTCTAAAGTCCGAAGGATCGGCCAAGACCGCTCCTGAAGCCAGGGACTTCTTATCCAACGAGACATGGTGTCAGGGGGAGACGTTCAGCAGCGCCTCGATAGGTTTAGCGCAAATAGCCTCATCACAGCTGGGACACGCAAGGACGGCTTCAGCCTGTGCTCGGAGACTTTTTAACTATTGATCAGGCCGCGCCGACCGCTCCTGGCTTGCGGCCGCCGGAAACCAAATCGCCCACGGAGGATTAGGTAGGTAGGTAGCAAACGTCAACGTCGATCCTTGCAAAGTCCCCGTAAAGTCGGCGTCGACAGCAGACAATGATGCCAGTCACAAACGAGATTTAACTTGCGGCTCTCCCCCCCTTCCGACGCCCTCCACGCCCCCTCCAAATCCACCTACCAATCCTCGTATCAACCAACCCTCACCACCCACCTTCACCATGCCCGCCCCTCAAAAACTCACCGTCCTCATCACGGGCTGCACCCCGGGCGGCATGGGCGCAGCCCTAGCCCTCGCCTTCCACGCCGCCGGCCACCACGTCTTCGCGACCGCGCGCAACCCGTCCAAGCTCGCCCCCCTCGCCGACCAGGGCATCCAAACCGTCCCGCTGGACGTCACCTCCGCGTCCTCCATCGCCGCCGCCGTCGCGACCGTCTCCGCCTCCCTCCCCGCCGGCAAAAACGGCCTCGACATCCTCGTCAACAACGCCGGCGGCTCCTACGCCATGCCCCTCGCCGACGCGGCCCTCCCCGCCGCGCGCGACCTCTTCGAGCTCAACGTCTGGGCGCAGCTGGCCGTGACGCAGGCGTTCCTGCCGCTGCTGCTCAAGTCCGTCTCCGCGGGTGCGGGGGGCGGCGGCTTCGCGCCGATCGTGGCGAACCACACGTCTGTCGGGTCCGTGACGCCGATTCCGTTCCAGGGGGTGTACAATGCGTCCAAGGCCGCGCTGGCGATGTTGACCAGTACGTTGAGGATTGAGTTGGCGCCGCTGGGGGTGAGGGTGACGGAGTTGAAGACAGGGGGGGTGAAGACGAATATTATTGGGAATAGTAGTTTTAATAAGGGCGGGGAGAGATTGCCCCAGGGGTCGGTGTATGAGCCTGCGAGGGCGGAGGCGGAGAGGATTATGAGCCAGGAGGGGTTTACGAGCATCGGGGTGTCGCCGGAAGTGTGGGCGAAGGAGGTGATGGGGGTGTTGCTGGGGAGGAGGGTGCCGGCGGTGGTGTGGAAGGGAGAGAGCGCGGGATTGGCGAGGGTGTTGAGTGCGTTGCCGCTTGGGTAAGTTTCCATTTCCTTTTGGTCTCGCCCTCCTATGGTGGCCCACGTGTATGGTCTGGTGATGAAGCGTTTGGTTGACCCTGAACCTGGAATGGCGACTGACTGACTCGTTTCCAGCTGGGTGGTGGAGATCATGTTGCAGAGAATAACAGGCTTCGGGGATATAAAAGAGGCTCTGAAGAAGGCAAAGCAGGAGTAGACATGGAGTCAAGCGGCTCAGGGATGACTCCGGTGCGTTGATTTGCCAAACGTGGCGTTAACTAGGCGCGGCTTAGACGATACCATCTCTTCTTACTCATCTTCACTTGCCAAATGCGTTCGCGGAAACCTCCACCGTGACCGCCTCACCGTTCCATCCCCTCCCCCTGGACCAAGTACGGCACCTCGTCCACGTCCCCCAACCCCTTGTCCACGTGGGGTCGGGGTCCCATCCATCGTCACTGGCAGTCTCGGTGACGGTAACGACGGGACCGGGGACTGTCGTCGTCGTCGTGATGATCGTAGGGACAGTCCGAACGCTGATGACGGTAACTGTGTAGGTGGCAGTCTGGAGATCCGGAGGAGGAGTGCTTGTCAAGTATCGGGTGACCGTGTTGGTGCTCGTCTCAAAGAGCGTGCTAGTGGTCCGGAAGAGGACCGTCACGACCTTTTGTACAGTTTCGACCGAGGTCGTGACTGAAGTCGAGAGGATAGTGCTCGTGGATCTCACGAGGGCCGTGTCTGTGACTGTTTTCCGGACTGTCTCGGTGACCAGGATGGTTGATCGTACGGTTCCCTGAGCTGGACACGACGTCGGCGGTTGGCTGGTCGGTGGCAGCGGGCTGGAAATGGCCGGGACCGAGCAGATACCGTGGGCCGCGTCGCAGTCGGGGCCGCAATGGTCATCTGTGCTTCCACACCTGTAGACCTGTCAGGGGAGAACACAAAACGAGGAGCTACCCTCCCTCTGCTCCCACATACCAGCCGTGTGCCGAGCAGCACTGTCCGTAAGGTGACCCAACACAGGTAAAGTTGCCTCCGCACTGTCCGTCTGGGCTCACTTGGAATTGCGAATTGCTAGAGTCTATGCAGTACTGACTCCCGACACTCAGCTTGTCGCACTGGCTGATAGACGGGTTGTTGCGCAGGAAATCTGCGACATTGATTCCCGCCGAGATGGAAATCGAGGCGCAGGTATCTCCCGCTCGCGCAGTGACGGTCTTGGAGCAGGCTGCCGGGAGGCCAACGACCCTCTGTGTGGTGAGCAACAGTCCAAGCAGGACAAATATTCTGGCTGCGCCCATGATGACGGAATTCCAAGAGATGTACTCAGTCCCCTGGATATGGACAGGGTTGGCATTCCTGGCATGCACTCCCTGTTTTATACTTTTGGCTATCTAATATCGACGCCAGTCGCACTCATGGCGCTATCGTGCCATCACGAGACATCCAGGCTACGTTAACACGGCTTTGGAAGGCCAGGCGTGGGTAGATGGGGTGCCCAACCCTACAATTACCAGCGATATCACATCGATCTGCTTGGCCAGTGGGAGCTTCTGGCCAGCTTGGTGAGCAAATCCCCGGTTGGCTGGATGAGGAGACTGCTGCAGGTCGTAATGAATCACACAAGCCACCATGTCGGTAATTATCCGCCAGCCAGCTGGGAATCCCGAGCTCCGAACGTTCCCGTGCGACGACTAGACCCGGTCATGGGCACAGCACTTCCCTTCCCGTTGGTCGATGCCGTTGGGTCTTCTCATCGGCACCGGGACCGACAATCCGGGTTAGAGTCCAGGAATCTGGTTTGGGTACATCCTCCTGCTCGCATTCTGGATAAAAATAGGCCCTCTATGACATGGGGTTGAGAGGGTAAGGAGCAACCTGACATATTCCATGTCTAGGAGACTCTAGGACGCCGCTCGGTGGGAAACAGACCAGTAGGCGTTGTCGCCAAATAGCTCCCTAGAGATCATTACCTAACCATCATCCAGGCTTACCTTCGACTGGATGTATAGAGCAAAATAAAGTACGTGCCTAGCACGTCACACACCCCTGGCATGGTGGTGACGTTACAAATCGGAGTTTATTCGGCAGAAACATCGGACTCGGACTGGATCCGAGGTTGACAGGGTGCGTTACATACCTAGGCAAGCAGGTCCAGAACTAGTCGCAGGTGCGTCTTCTGAGTGGCCTTGAAGCTTGTCACACCAAGGTCGTGTGTGATGGAGGTTTAAACATAGGCACCTAGTCACGACTAGAAGGAACGACCTCGGCCGAATGGCTGGGTCCTCTTTTGGTATTGATCGTCCAATGTTAAAGCGAGAGCGGCACAGCAGTGGCGAAGTGTAAGCCGGCCCATGGACTGAGTCTTCGAAGGAGAGGAAGCCTTGGTTTCAAACTATACTGTACCCCTGGCACATAAGCCTTTCTAGACCGCTTGTGCCGAGATCCGAGACCAGCCGGGCACATTGACTCAGGGCGAGGCTACCTTGCGCGGGGAGTTGAGACAACTTCATCCCAGTTCTCTTGCCACTGACTGGACGACGCCTGCCGCTCGGCGTAAGCTGATGCCAATCACCCGCGCGGCGCAAACCAATGCGTCCTTGCAATGCCGCGCGGTTTCGGGGTCCCTGGAGTTTGGTAGAAGGATTCACAGTTCGGCCCTATGGACTATGCGAAACAAGCGGCACCATCCCCGGAATGAGGTCTTAGGCAGAGTGCAGCAAAAGGATGCAGGAACACACCAGGTTATTGACTCGGTAAGTGGTATAAGTAGGCAGACTCTCTCGAAGGTACTGGACTCCACGCTCGCATCACAGCTCCGACTAGAGCTCTCACCGGCGTGTATTTCTTCATTGATTGTCAATCTGCTGCTCCGAAGCCATGAAGCCCACCTCGTCTCTCCTTGCCCTCGGCCTGTCAGTTGGGAGCACTTGGGCCCAACGCCAGGTACCTCCAGAGTTTAAGCCTGGAGTCAAATGGCAGATCGAGATCCAAACCACCGTCGACCCCAAAGCACCCCTTCAGCCCACCGACGCAGTGGTTTGGGACCTGGATCTCTACCACCTCGGCCGGACTCCTGAGGTCGTGAACACCCTTCGCGTAAGAGTAGCTCGATATCACCCTTGCTGGTGGCATATAACCAACTGACGACATTCTTTAGAAAAGCAATCCCAACACCGTCCTGATTTGCTACTTCAACGCAGGGCTCGCGCAGGAGAGCGACTGCGATTACGACTCAAAGTGGAAGAACAGTAGCCTCCTCGGCAACCCCTACGATATCGACGACCCCGGCGAGTTCGGAGACGAGTTCTGGGTCAACATCAAGAATGAGACCGCCGTCGCCTGGATGAAGGACCGCATAAAGCTCGCCAACGACATCGGCTGCGACGGCGTCGACCCCGACAACATCGACGGCTTCCTCAACGACGAGGACGGGCGGAACGGCACCGGCTGGTTTCTCACCGAGAGCGACTATGTCACTTTCATCACCCAGCTTGCAGACTACGCCCACGGTCTGACCACCAAGCGCGGGTACACACTGCTCATCGGCCAAAAGAACGCACCCGAGCTTGTGGACCGCGTTGGCACTACCCTCGACTTTGCCGTGCTCGAGGATTGCAAGACGCTTAACGACGCTGAGTCGTCCCCCTTCTGCAACGATTTCCAGCCGTACATCAGCCAGGGCAAGCCGGTGCTGAGCATCGAGTACCCCTCAAGCCTTGGGAATCCCCAGACGGGTGAGTGCAACGCCCGCGGGGTGACCGATGAGCAGTACACCACGTCTTGTGACGACACGCAGGGGAACTCAGATTTCAGCACCGTGCTCAAGATCCAGGGGGACGTGGGCGAGTTGAATGGTTGTACGCAGTATTGTGGGGGAGGGCCTGGGGCTGGAGTGGTTATCACGGTGACCGATTCTGGGCTGGATGATAGAAGTTGCCCCGCGAACAGCGTGTGAGGTTCGAGTTGGTGAGGCTGAGGATTTTGGATTGTGGTTTCTTGGGTTAGACGCTGCTCAGGCTGGATTCGGGGGATTTGGCGTTTCAGTCACACAGATTGCCATGTCAGATGTAACTTGGAAGCACACAGTTCGGAATAGCACACCGGATCGCACTATTTTCAGTAAAAATCGAATTGAGGGTTATTTGTGTAAACTCAACGGTGTAGGTGGAGGGGCTTGCCGCGGGCGTGGTCTGCGAGTCGCCCCTGAACCCCTGAGTCCCCGAACCCCTGAGCCCCTGAACCTTGTATCAACACTGCCGTAACACCCAACCCGCCACCCTCTCCTCAACCATCAATAGTACCGAAATACCCCCATCCTCCCTGCACCATGAACAATCCTAGACACAATCCTCTTCCACCGTCCATCCTCCGCTTCCGGCCCCCCATCCCCTTCTGCAC
>FTEL01005111.1_pt1 | contig 15157 bp, 12 predicted proteins | sample 1658911 | NCBI WGS metagenome assembly FTEL01 (sample SAMEA3914869, study PRJEB12502) | metagenome | biome: forest; material: soil | place: USA | collected 2012-03-12 | depth 0.1 m
CATCCCACCCACGCCCACCAGAACAAGCCACCATGGTTGAGCGCGCCAACAAGCCGAAACCGCCCGCGCTGTCGACGACGCCGGGCCTCCCGCCGCAGCCGACCGTGACCTTCTCCGAGGACAACTCGCGCGTGACGGCCGAGCTGCCCACGGGCGAGAGCGTGCAGGTGCTGCTGTACGGCGCCACCGTCATCAGCTGGAAGGACGCCGCCGGCGACGAGAAGCTGTGGCTGAGCGAGGCGGCCAAGCTGGACGGGAGCAAGGCCGTGCGGGGCGGGATTCCGATTGTGTTTCCGGTAGGTTCATTGTCGGGGCATTGCTATGGTGGGATGAGATCAGATTGAAGTTCACTTTTACTAACCACCTCCCTTCCCCAAATCCACAGGTCTTCGGCACGGCCCCAACCCACGCCCAGACCAAGTCCCTCCCGCAGCACGGCTTCGCCCGCACCTCGCGGTGGGAGTTCCTGGGCAAGTCGACCTCCGAGTCGATGGCCGGGCCGGCCGCCAACGAGCCCACCGTCAAGCTCGACTTCGGCCTGAGCTCCAACGCGCCCGGGCTCGACCCCCTCGCCCCCGTCCACTGGCCCTTCCGCTTCAACCTCATCTACAGCGTCACCCTCAAGCGCGACAGCCTCACCACCAGCATCGTCGCCACCAACGACGACGCCCAGCCGTTTGACTGCCAGGTCCTGCTGCATACCTATCTCCGCGTCAAGGTAACCCCCTTCCCCCCATTCCCTTTACACCACCCCCACCTAACTTGCCCAGGATATCACCACCATCGAAATCACCGGCCTCGCCAACGCCCCCTACATCGACAAGGTAGACAACGCCTCAACCAAAACCTCCACGACCCCCACCACAACCATCACCTCCGAAACCGACCGCGTCTACACCCCGCTCTCCCCCACGGAACCCGTCACCGTCTCCTCCGCTGGCACCCCGCTCTACCGCGTCACCCGCGACAACCTGCCCAACGTGGTCGTCTGGAACCCCTGGACGGACAAGGCGGCCGGCATGGCCGACTTTGCGCCCAAGGACGGGTTCCGCAACATGCTTTGTGTCGAGCCGGGGGCGGTGGGGGCGTGGCAGAGTGTGGAGGCGGGAGATGCGTTTGAGGGGGCGCAGACTATTGCGTTGGGGAATTGACTCCCGCGAGGGGGGAGGAGTGTGCTGTGAGGTGATGGGGGACGGGTTGGGTAAGGGGTTGAGGGGAGGTGGTGGTTGGGTAAGGGGTTCAGGGGAAGTGGTGGTTAAGGGGTCAAGGGAGGTGGTGGAAGGGGGAAGGCATGGTGGTCGATTTGATAACAATGTGTTGTTAGTTGTTGGGTTGGGTTGGGCTGAGAAGGGAACGGGTGGCTGGTCTGCCGGATGACAGGTTTTGATAGACAAGGCTTCCTAGGGTAGTAGATGAAGAGACGCGAGAAATTGATGGATCCCAAATATGTTTTGTGGCATTGTTTTTGTCCTCCCTTCCCATACCTATATACCCAAAGAAACATTTTTGCCCCCTTCCCAAACCCAATCAGACCCAAACTTACACAACACACAAACCGCTGACACCCATCACGCCTTCTTCTCCCGGCCCCTCTCGCACCGGTAGTGGTCAGCGATCAAAAACGCCAGCTCCAGCGCCTGCTTCTCGTTCAACCTCGGGTCGCAGAAGCTCGTGTAATTCGTCGACAGGTCGTCCTCGTCCAGCCCCTCGCTCCCGCCCATGCACTCGGTGACCGCATCGCCCGTCAGCTCGAGGTGCACGCCGCCCAGGTAGCTACCCTGCTCCTTGTGGATGCGCAGCGTCTGCTGCAGCTCGCTGAAGATGTTGCTGAACCGCCGCGTCTTGATCCCGCCGCTGACCGACTGCGTGTTGCCGTGCATGGGGTCGCACTGCCACACGACCGTGCGCGCGTACTCGGAGTCCTCGACGGCGCGGATGTGCGCGGGGAGCAGGGAGGCCACCTTGTCGGCGCCGTAGCGGGTGATGAGCGTGATCTTGCCGGGTTCCCGAGAGGGGTTGAGCGCCCGGAGGAGGTCGAGCAGGTCGGACGCGGGGGTGGTGGGGCCGACCTTGACGCCGAGGGGGTTGGCGATGCCGCGGAAGAACTCGACGTGGGCGTGGTCGAGCTGGCGCGTGCGGTCGCCGATCCAGAGGAAGTGCGCCGACGTGTCGTAGTACTGCTTGCGGGGCTGGGACTGCGGCGCGGACGGGTCGTCGAGCAGGCGGGTCAGGGGCTCCTCGTACTCGAGGAGGAGGCCCTCGTGGCTGGTGAAGAGGTCGACCGTGTGGAACTTTTCGTTCTCGGCGCCGATGGTGTGCATGAAGCTGCGCATGTCCTTGAGGAAGTCGACGGCTTTTTCGTACTTGGCCTTGAGCTCCGGGTCGCGCACATGGCCGAGACCCCAGTCAAGGGGTTTGCTCAAGTCGGCGATCCCGGATGAGATGGCAGCGCGGACGTAGTTGAGGGTAGCCGAAGAGTGGTGGTAGGCCCTGAAGACAGGTCAGTAAATGGCCATCTATTCACACTCTCCCCAGGTGTGAAACTTACTGGACCATCCTGTCAGGGTCCAGAGTCCTCTCCTCAGGCCGGAAGCCGTTGAGGATGTCACCCCTGAAGGACGGCACCTGTTGGCCGTCGAGGGTCTCGACGGGGCTGGACCGCGGCTTGGCGTACTGGCCGGCCATGCGGCCGATGCGGACGACGCGCTTGTTGGCGCCCCAGAGGAGGACCAGGCTCATCTGCAAGAGCAGCTTGATCTTGGACTCGATGGCATTCTGCTCGCAGTAGTCGAACAGCTCGGCGCAGTCGCCGCCCTGGAGCAGGAAGGCATTCCCCTGGGCGACGTCGCGCAGGTGCTGCTTCAGCTGGACGATCTCACGCGGGTGGACGATGGGCGGGAGGCGCTTGAGCGAGGCCACCGACTTGGCCAGGGCGGCCGGGTCGGGGTACTCGGGGCATTGTTTGATGGGCTTGGACCGCCACGAGTCGGGCGTCCACTCGGGGCCGTGGCCGTTGGCGCTGGTGGGCGCGGGGGCGGGCGGTGCTGCTGATCCGTTCATGGTGTGGTGAGGGGGAGTTTGTTTCCGAGTCGGTCGTCTGAAGGTGTCAACTGAAGATGGAGGACGATGACGGGGACCCAGTTGCTTCGAGTGGGCGTGCACGAGTCGCGCTCATAATATGGAGCCCTCGAAGATTCAGCAGCGGACACTCAGCCTCACTCACGGGCTCGGTGACCTCTTTTCAGCCGGGCTTACTATTATTCTTGTGAGATGAAGCCTGCGAGGGAGAAGGGGATGAAGGCGGCGGTGGTCAGATGCTGGGGGTTCCATGGTTGCCATTGGCAGCAGTGACTCAATGACACCAAACAATTTGGGCCTGTTCGGGGCTGGGCATTGAAACAAAGCCGCTGCTGGCCTCCAACGGAACCAACGAATTGGCCAATTGGGCCGCTGCCCGCTTAGTCACGGGCCACTAAACACCGTTCCGCATACAGTAAGCGGTGCAAGCCAGGCCTGCGCAGGGCCCAAGCAGCTGTCCGCCCCACTGGCAAACACCTGGAACCGACCCCGCCCCCACATATTGGAGCGCCCACTCGGTCAGCCTTGAACGACCTTCGGATTTTTGACCGAAGCTCAGCCCACGGCGCAGACAAGAGACCAAGCTCGACTCTCCAAAGAGGGCCCACACCGCGACTACAACCCAAACACAAGCCGGCACTCCATCCTCCCGGCTCACCTCAGCCCAGCACACCCCGCCGATCAATCCCCCCTGCTAACCGGCCCGACCCAACCTACCCACCCCCCCAAACCGAACCACCCCTCAAACCCAAACCATGGCCGCCGAAGACCGCCAGCCCGCCGACATAGTCGAGGGCGCCACCACGGCCGGCGACGTCGAGGACGAGGCCCAGCCGACCGCCAAGTCGGCCGAGGACCGCAAGGCCGCCGCCGCACTCTCCAAGCTCGACGCCCGCGGCGACGACGACGGCGCCGCCGCCCGCGAGGTCGACCAGGAGGCCGTCAAGAATGCCATGAATGCCCTCGGCGGTGGAGGGGCTGCGGCGGTGAAGAAGGAGACCAAGGTGGTGAAGGTGGATGCGGCGGATGTTAAGTTGTTGGTTAGTGAACCTGGATTGGGGTGAGGTGGGAAGGGAAAGGGCAATTGCTGATGTACGATGGGAACAGGTCGACGAGCTGGAGCTCCCCAAGATCAAGGCGACCGAGCTGCTTCGCGCCCACGACGGCGACGCCGTGCTGGCTATGAAGGCCTACCTCCAGCCGGGCTTCTAAGCCTGCCCTGCGAAATGGCAATCGAACGATACAAGGGAGGCCGAGAGGCCCGGGTGAGGGGAAATACCCTGGGAGGGAACAAGAGGCCGTTGGAATCACGTATGCTTTCCCGTTAAGCAGCGGCGGCCAGACATTCGAGCTGAGCATCAATGTCGGCAGGACACAGCATCCGACCCGATGGATTGGAGGGAGAGATAGGCTTGGGTCAGTTCGGAACTCGATTCCACGGCCCTGGCGAGTGAAGATTTGAGGAGAGGGGACACCATCCCTATCCACAAGCTTGGTTAGGTACTTGAAAAGAGGGGGATCGAGTGGGGTTACGAGGTGGAAGGTCCAGGCCTTCCCACGTGTGCATATAGAGCCGGACAAAAACGGGCATGAATACAGGGCGTTGGTTGTTTGCACTGGGGTCTAGACCGTATCTCTCTCCCTCGTGAGCATTGGGACGGATCAAACATTGCCTCACGTTCCAGAGGACGACACCCACAGCCAGTAGGGCCAGCATGAGTTCGCTAAGGCGGCAGCATGGCCATTCCAATAAAAACTAGATGCCTCGCAAACAAAGTACAGCATGTTTCTCGAGGTATATAACAGGCGGGCCCTGCTTCGACAGCAGACCACCACACACGACGACGACGGGCCGGACGGACGGACAAAATCCAAAGCCACCTCGCTCCCCAAAAAACGCCACTGATACCCAAAAAACCACCCCAACATTTTCCACCACCCCCTTTAAACCGCCTGCTCCCGATCGAGCGTCGCAAGCGGCACATACCCCTCTCCCTTCTTGCTCCTCCCAAACAACCCCCCCACCATCTCCCACAACCCCCCAAACAACCCCCACCCACTCCCCTTCCTCACCACCCCGCCCTTCTCCGCCGCCTCCATCTCATCCATCCACCGCGGCCGCTTCCACAGCTTCAAGAACAAACTACTCGTCACCACGCTCACGCTACTCGCCGCCATCGCCGCGCCCGCCATCATCGGGTGCATGTGGAACCCCAGCGGCAGGAACAGCCCCATGGCGAACGGCAGCCCGACGAGGTTGTACATGCACGCCCACGCGAGGTTCATCTTGATGCGGCGGAAGATGGTGCGGGCGAGGTTGAGCGCGGCGGGTATGTCCATCAGGTTGTTGGGGCGCATGAGGACGACGTCGGCGGCCTCCATGGCCACGTCGGTGCCTGAGGCCATGGCGATGCCGACGTCGGCCGTGGCGAGAGCTGGGGAGTCGTTGATGCCGTCGCCGACCATGGCGACGACCGCGCCTGATTCCTGCAGCTGGCGGATGATGGCTTGTTTCTGGTCGGGGGACACGCCGGCGTGGACGTCGTCGGGGTGGATGCCGACTGCGGCGGCGACCGCGAGGGCCGTGCCCCGCTGGTCGCCGGTGACCATGGCCGTGCGCACGCCCATGCGATGGAGGACCTTGATGGCGGCCGAGGCGCCTTCCTTGATGGTGTCGGACAGGCAGAGGTGGCCGGCGTAGGCGCCGTCGATGGCGATGAAGATGTTGGTGGTGCCGGCGTTGGCCTTGGCCGAGCGGTCGGCGTTGACCTGCTCGGTGGCCGCGACCGCGGATTCCGGCACCGCGACGCTGTTCTGCCGGAGGAAGAGGACGTTGCCAATGAGCACCTTGTACCGCGCGCGCTCAGCGCTGGTCGCGGGCTCGACGTACGCGCTGATGCCCTTGCCCACGGCCGCTGCGAAGTCGCCGATGCTACCCTCGAGCGTCGCTTCCGGGCCGAGGCCGAGCTCCGTCTTTGCGGCGCGGAGAGCGGCCTTGCCGATGGGGTGCTCGCTGCCCATCTCGGCCAAGCCAACGATGGTCCACCACAGCCGGCGGCGCCACTCGGTGTCCTCCCAGGGCGAGGCGAGGAAGGCCTTAGCGACGCTCATCTTGCCGTAGGTGAGGGTGCCCGTCTTGTCGAGCACGACCTGGGTGATCTTCGTAGTAGTCTCCAGAGCCGCGCCGCCCTTGACAAGGATGCCGTTCTCCGCACCGACGCCGGTTCCCACCATGACGGCGGTGGGAGTGGCGAGACCAAGAGCGCAGGGGCAGGCAAAGACGATAACCGAGATGCAGAGCTTAACACAGACCATGATCTTGCCGCCGCTCGCATCCTCGAGGAAGATCTTGGGAGGGTGCGCCAGCACATGGCTCAGCACCATCCAGACGAGGAAGGTCATGAGGCCCAGGAACAGAATCGTCGGGACGAAGTAGCCAGCAAGGGTATCAGCCAGACGCTGGATGGGAGCGCGGTTCGTCTGGGCGTCCTGCACGAGCTTGACAATCTGGCTGAGCTGGGTGTCGCGGCCAGCGCGGGTGACACGGAAGTCGACCCGGCCGTGACCGTTGACGGTGCCGCCGATGAAGAAGCTGCCCTTGGTCTTTTGGACCGGCATGGCCTCGCCGGTAACCATGCTCTCATCCACGTAGGTCTCTCCCCTGACGAGAACGCCGTCGGCGGGGATCTTGTCGCCCGGGCGAAGGATGACAATGTCGCCGACCTGGATGAGCTCCGTAGGGATCACCTTCTCCTCGGCGGCGTTGCCATCAACAGGCCCCTTAGACTCGTCGTCGTTGACCTCGCTAATCCATCCCTCGGCCGCCTTCTCGGCAGCGATGGGGTCGGCATAGATGGTGGCCATGGACGGGGCAAGCGACATCAGCCGCGAGAGGGCTTTTGACGTTTGGCCCTTGGCGCGGTTCTCGAGGAAGCGTCCAAGGGTGATGAAGCTGATCAGCATGGTGCTGGTGTCGAAGATGGTGCTCGGGCGCGTGTGAGGCGGGAACAGGAGCGAGACGACCATGGCCATGACGCTGAAAAAGAACGCGCAGGACGTGCCCAGGACGACTAGGACATCCATGGTGGGCGATCCGTGCTTGATAGACTTCCAGGCGGACTTGTAGAACCGCTTTCCGACGCCAAACTGGACAGGCATCGTGAGAGCCAGGCAGACGACGTCGCCGACGTACAAGCCGGGAATGATGCGAATCGAGCCGAAGTCGAGAGCAGGGAGGAACATGGGAATGATCATGCTGATGAGGAAGACCGGAACAGCGAATGAAACCGAGATCTGGAATGCCCGCTTCCATTCGTTGATCTCGCGGGTCTTGGCCAGGGACTCGAGCTGGGCGCTGTTGTCGTCATTGTCGGCTACGAGCGCATTAAGGCCAACGCTCTCGACCGTCTCAACGATGGCGCGCAGGCCGGTAACGTTGGGGGCGTGAACCACGGTTAGGCGGGAGGTGGAGAGGACGAGCCTGGCGCTGTTGACGCCCGGGAGCGCTGTCAGCTTCTCCTCGAGCGACTTGGCGGCGGCGGCGTCCACATTTCCGTAAACCTTGAACTGCGCCGTCGAACTGCCGGAGGTGTGGTCGATGGAATCGAAGGTGGTGGAGAGGATCTTAGCGTCGAAGCCCCGGTCCTCGATGATCTCGGCAATCTTGTCGGCTGGGAGCTTTGACGGGTCGTGCGTGATGACGGCCCGCTCTGCGAGCAAGCTGATATTGAATCGCAGCAAGCCGCTGACGTTCTTAAAACCCTCCTCCACAGCCGAGGTGCAAGCGCCGCAGGTCATTCCCTCGATCGCGACAGTCGTGGTCGCGGACGATGGGGATCTCCCTTCTTCCGGCGCCGTCCTGGCCTCTGGGGCCTTCTCGTTGCTCTCAACGACCTCGGCATCAAATCCCCGATCCTCGATGATCTCGCAAATGGCCGCGGCTGTCAGCAGCGCCGGGTCGTGCTCGATCACCGCTCTTTCTGACAGCAAGGAGATACTGAAGTGCTTAACTCCAGACACGTCCTTGAAGCCCCCTTCTACCGCCGAGGTGCATGCGCCGCAGGTCATGCCCTGAATCGCCACCGTTGTAACCATCATGGCGGGTCCGTTGTCGGTGGGAAATGCGCCGAACGAGGCTCGCGGGGCGACGGGCGAGGGGAGGTCGGTGGACAGAATCTCGGCGTCGAATCCGCGGTCCTCGATGATCTCTCGTATCCTGTCGGCCGATATCCTTTGCGGGTCGTGCATCACCACGGCGCGCTCCATGACGAGGCTGACCGAGACGCTTCCGACGCCATCGACGCTCTTGAAGCCCGCTTCAACAGCCGATGTGCATGCACCGCAGCTGGGGATTGTTAGCGGGTTGGTATGCTGGGCTCCCGGCGAGTGCAAACTCACGTCATTCCGTCGACCTTGAGGGTCGTTGTGGCCATGTGTGCTGTTGGCGCAGCCAGCGAGGCCGCGTCCCTCGAGGGGACTTGTATGCTGGAGGGCGCCATGTCGCGGGGCCCGGGGCGCAGGCAGGGTCTGTCGTGTGTCCTTGCTCAACCAGAGCGCTGGGAAACAGGAGGACAAATGCGCGACGGCGACTTAAGGGAGCAACTCGAGGTCGGTCGGTCGGTCGGGTCGTCGTGATCCGGGGCTATAACATTACGTAGGAGTGGCTTTGGGGGGGCGTTTGGAGGCGCAAGATGTGGTAGGTCAGCGCGCTCGTGTTGAGCAGCAGGAGAGGAAAAGACAGCAAAAGCAGGCCAACTTCCAGCGATGGCGGACTGCCGTCCTTGTAATCTGTAAAATATTAAGACTAAGGGAAGTCCTGGGGGGGAGGGCCGGCCAGAGAATGGGATGCCAAGTAGCCAAGTTAATCTTTGCCAGAGCGCCGGGCTGGATCACGGCAGCGACGGAACCGAACTGGTCAGCCCGTTCCGGTTTGGGTCACCCAGGGCCCCCTGGACTCCTGGAGTTTGGTGGGCGAGACAGTGGGTGAGAGGGTGGGCGAGGGTGGGATACGGTGCGCAATACTGTGCGGCTAGAACTGCCGGGGCCATTACGTACGGGGGGTTTCGACAGATTACCAGAGGGTCTCTGTCGTCTTTTGGGAGGGACCGAGAAAAAGAAAGCGAGACGTCGCACACTGGCTGCGTTGCTCGGTCCTTTGATCGCCCTGTTGAAGCTTTCTGCAGCGCCGTCGATCACCGCGCCTCGATCGACAACCCCCCCGCGCCCCGTCTGGGGTAGTGTGTTACAACAGTCTGGCCGAAACCGTGGCTCCTGCCCTGCACTGCCCTTGAAGGAGCTCAAGTTTTCAACCCGTGATGCTTCCAGGTCAGCTCTCGTAATCATCCATCCCCAGGTGAGCCCCCAGCTTTGTAATATTCCCGACGCCCCGACACGACACGGTGGCAAGTAAATATCCGCCCGCAGGTGGCTTCGAGACCTGTCCTGCACGCCGTGAGACAGCGCGATGAGGTCGGGTTGACTGCCGAAGGCGTCATTCTCGGGACAATCTAATTTTGTAGATCCCGAGGGTCACGCACTCGGCCAGGGCCATGGCGACGAGAAATCCAATAGTCTGGGGAACTGCATCGTCTCCCGTCTTGTGTGGCTGCTGTCCCGCGAGAATATTGCACACCCGCAGACAGCGGGACGGCACAACTATCCACGAGCCATCCGCCGCCGACCGCTGCCCACCCACCAGGGCCACCCATCGACCCGCCACGGTCCCGCGATCACCGCAAATGGTTGCGCACTGTGCGGCCTCGTCGGAGACGTCTGCCGGTCCCTGGAGGGCCACGCCCGCTAGGCCGCTTAGCGCAGATAGCAAAGAGGCAAAGTGGAGGGGGCAGTGGAGGGCTCTAGCGGCCCGCGTGGAAGGGTTGGCCGCTTTGACGGGCCATTGGCTGGTTCCAAGGCTTGGTGTCAAACAGATCTGAAGCATTTGCTCGAGCAGGACCCCAGGCGAAGCGGCGACCCTCTGCAGTTTCAGAGGCGAGCGCGAAGGACTCCTTGTTTCTTCCCACACACTGGCTAACCGATTCAGGGCCAACCCCGCGTTCGGGTTGCGATGACACCTGAGTGGGTGGCCAGAGCGGCAATTGTTTTATTTTACATTTAATGTCGTTAGCGGGACCATGTGGATGCTGGTGCCACGAGGGCCCTAACCGATTGCGGCAGTAGTCCCCTTCCCGCCTCCACCACTCCACCGCGATGGCAGATTATCAGAAGGCCACAACGGCAAAAAAGATAACGAACGAGAGGAGATGAGATGATGCCACATGGGAAGAGGGGACAGCGAGGGTAATGGAAGTGGGGGGGAGGGGGCGGGGAAGAAAGAAAAAACGACAGAGCGAGAAATGGGGAAGACAGATGGAAAGTGTGAACAGGTGCTGAGGTGAGCCTGCGAATCGCATCCAATCAGCTGGTCCCAGCGCAGCCAGCCGCGATCGGCAACTCAGCCTTACCCCAAGCTGGACTTGCCCCACCTCGAGCAAGGCTGCAGCCTGCAAACACCAACTACCCCAACACACGACCAACCACGCTACCCAACCTCATCCCATCAAGAGCTTCACTTCACGCGTCTCACACCCGTGCCGTGGAAGTTGAGGACGGTAGCGTCACTACTACTCAAGATGGAGCAAACCAAAGCTATTAATGCTCTCGAGGTGCGTCGCCGTCCTAGTTCAGGCCGTTCCCCCGCTCGTTCCCACCGACAAGTCGCTGGACCCCACCCCGCCTCCCAAGCTTCGCGAGACTGACTCCGTGATCGATCTTCCCTCCAGCCCTTCCTAGCTCTGAGCAAATCCGCCACGTCCCCACGCGCCGCCGCCGACCTGATCGTGCGCGCAACCTCGGCCCCGAACACCTACATCTTCACCGAGCTGCTCCAGACCCCTCAGATCCAGGCCCTCGCCTCGTCCGACGAGTTCGCGTCACACCTGGCCCTCCTCCAGGTCTTCTGCCATGGCACCTACTCGTCATACACCGCGACGCCGGGCCTGCCCGCCCTTACCGACGCCCAGCAGCTCAAGCTGCGCCAGCTCACCCTGCTGACCCTCGCTAAGAAGGACGGCACCGGCTCCCCGGCGCTCGACTACGCCTCCCTCCAGGCCGCGCTCGACCTCCCCACCCCGCAGGCCCTGGAAGAGCTCGTCATCAGCGCCGTCTACGCCGGCCTCCTCAAGGCGCAGCTCAACCCCAAAGCCTCCCTCGTGCAGATCAACAGCGTCGCGCCCCTCCGCGACGTCGCCCCGACCGCCATCGGCGGCCTGCTCTCAAGCCTGCAGTCCTGGGCCGGCCGCTGCGAATCCACGCTGCAGTCGCTCTCCTGCCAGATGACGCAGCTCCGCGCCGACGCCGACCGCCGCGCGGCGAAAGCCGCCGCCCGCAGGGACGAGACGAAGCAGCTGCTGGCCGAGAACGAAAAGGGTGGGATCGCCCCTCTTCTGTCACATTCATCCCGCGCTTTTGCTGCTGCTGCCGCTGCTTCTGCTGCCGCTCCCGCTGTCGCTGCCGCCAACACGGCTGCCCTGCGCCGCACTGACCCCCCTCCTCGCAACCCCTTCTCCACCAGCACCCTCAGCCTCAACAACAGCGGCGTCGGCAGCGGCAGCAGCGCAAACGACGAGATGAAGAGCGTGCTGACGGTTGTTGGCAACAGCAGCGGCGGTCTCCTCCTCCCACCTGCACCACCCGGCGGCGGGCCAAGCGCAGGGGCCGGCGCCGCCGGCGCGGCGCACCTCGAAGTGAGCACGGCCGGCGGCGGTGTCAAGCGCGGCAGCGGCGAGCTGGACGGAGGTGACGACGACAACGGCGACAACGGCGAGGGCGCGCGGGAGAACAACCCCGACACCACCACCGACTTGAATATGAGCCAGGACGACGGGGGACAGCAGCAGCCGCAGCGGGCGAGCAAGCGGAAACTGGCGCCGTAGGAGAGGCACGGTTTTCTCTCCACCCATGCGCCTCGGGCGGATGGATATTAGACTCTTGATAGCTGCGGAAACAAGGTTGACTGCGGAGCACAGGGAGGAAGACGGGGAGGATGATGATGAATGACGGAGTATCATTGATTTGACAACGGCGCATTCACCGCATTACAGAGGGAGCAACACACGCCCTGAGAGAGCGACGGGCGGAAAGTCTAGCTGACATAGAAAGAAGAAGCAAAAAGGCAATGCAATAGCATAGTCCATGTGTAGTAGGACCGTCTCCCCAGTGCTGGGTATCTGATATCGTACATCGGCGGAGAATGTGAACAAAGAGAACAGAAAACGAGAAAACCAGTACGATGAGAAGCCCTCGCGAGAACGACAGCTGCCCTTGTCACGAGCTCGACCAGGTCGAGTCCGATGAATGGGCAGCCAGTCTGATCTCATAGCGAAGGCAACGATGCAGAAGAGCGAAAAAGCAAAGCACGCCGCCGTATCCTGACACCCACCGAGCAACTCCCTTTTAGCCTGCGCCTCCCCAACCAAAGCAATGCGAATTAACTGCAGTCGACCTTCCCATTTCCCTCCTTGTTGAGAGGGCGAAAAAAGAGCCTTTCCCTCGTTGTCGAGAGGGTGAAAAAAAAGAGCCTTTCCCTCCTTGTTGAGAGAGCGAAAAGAAGACCTTGTCCCTCCTGGTCGAGAGGGTGATAAAGACGAGACCTTTTCCCTCCTTGTCGAGAGGGCAAAAAAAAAAACGAGACCTTTCCCTCCATGTCGAGAGGGCAGGAAAAAAAGGAAAGAAAACAAGACTGGAAATGCACAATCCCCTTTGTCATGACGGTCGTAATCGATGAAGCGCCCCAATGCTGCAAAGGCACTTCCCTGGTGCCGGCGAACAATCTTCATCCAGAGCGGGAGCGAGGAGGCCGGCTCACACCTCCCGCGAATGCGGGGCGATGGGCTTCCTCTCCCTCAGAGCCGCTTGCCGGGCACGAAGATGAAGAGGGCACAGATGGCGGCGTCGATGAGGACCGTGATACCGAGGACCATGACCGCGCGGCGAGCGAGGAGCTGGCGGACGTACGGCTCGCGCACCCGCGAGAAATTGAACGGGGTGTACTCGCTGTAGCCGAGCATGGCCAGGAAGGGGTCGAGCGAGTACTGGTACGATGAGAGGAAGTAGACGCCAATGGTGAAGGGCAGGATGAGCTGCAAGATTGTCAGCGACCAGACCTGGAAGGAACGCAAAATTGTGCAAATCAGTCGGTCGGTCGGTACTTACCCAGAGTCGGGTCAGGCGGTCCTTGTCGAGGAAAATCAAGACGAAGGCAGCCCAGAAACCGCCAAACATGGACAGCAGGCCGATGATGAGGCGCAAGATCATAGTCGGCGGAATCAGGTTTCCGAGCGCCTTCATTCTCAGGAAACCGGGGAAAGCATCACGCTCCATCGCCTGGAAGACGTAGTCCTTAGCCACGTCAAACACCTCGGGATCGTCCCTTCCGAATTCCTCGATTGATGTCGTGACGTCCTGAGTGATGGAGCCTGGCAGGGTGATTTCGCGCTCAGCGCCGGGGAGAAGAAACGTGTAGAGGATCTTCTCGGCCGAGGCCCGGATGTCTTGTCTAGCGACCATGTGCGGCGGGGAGTTCGAGTCGGTCAAGAACTCGCGCGGGGTGCTGACGTTGGGGCTGGGGCGCTCTTGTCTGGTGTTGCTGCTGATGGGAGAATCGTGGTGGTGGTCACGGTCCTCGCGGAGGAAAGCCGACATCTGGGCGTCCTGGTCGCGCTCCTTCTCGGTCGCATACATCGACGGGCCGGCGACGGGGTGGTTCAATTCGCCCATGCTCTCCAGAATGCCAGACGATCGCTGGGAGCTCCTCTCGGGGTCCGGGGTGCTGACTAGGACGGATCGGCGAAGCTCGCGAACGTAGTGGCGGCAGAGCGACATGTGCTGTGCAACATCGAGCCTGGAGCGAAGTCAGCAATTGAGAACATGAGATGCGACAAGCGATCGAGCTGCAACTGACCAGAAGTCGAGATAGTCGACGGAGCGCTGCTGGTCTCGCATGTAAATGTAGAAGGAGAACAGGTCGACAGGAGGAAGCGTGCGCCGACTCAGGACCTCGAAGAGGGTCGGCAGCCGGTTCCTCGTGAGGTCCGGCTGGGGAGAGGGCGTCGCTGCGCCAGGGTCCGCCATCTTGAATCACGTCGGATTGAGAGCGGCCGGATTGATCGTGTGGTTGAGAGATGGGAGAGGAACTGGTGGGAACGAGTGAAAAGGCGAGTTATTCCGGAAATGCCTTCGGTGCCGGTCGTATTTGGTGAGAGTTTCCCGGGTGCATGCGATGCCGAGGAAATTGGGTCGGTGTCTCAGGACGCAGGTGGTCGAGTCGCACCCGTGAGATGTTTGGCGGAGAGGGCAAGTCGGCGAGTTTCGACTGGCGGTTGCAGGAAAAGAATGTGTGCGTGCGCACAGCGCACTGAATGAAGTGACGGCGTGGGAAATGGCGATGAATTGAGCAGGCGTGCGACTTGGAGTTGTTGCAGCTCGACAAACAACTCCAACGGCGCGCGGTTGCCCCCTGCAGTTGCCGGAATGTGTCTGGTGAGCAACGAGCGGGTCCAGAAGGTCATTAAAGCTGAAATTGGGTGGAGCCGCCAAACGCGTTCGTCTGATCGCAGCTCGGCCAGCTCTGCCAGCTGCAGGCCAAGTGTCGGTGCCCCGCCACAGTCAAGCCCCAGCCACACCCCAGCTCACGCCGACGCCTTGCCGCTTTAGGGCAGTTACGCGAGGACTCCGAGCCCAGGCCCGCACTTTCGCAGAATTCGCGGAAAACCCAGGGCAAAATTCCCAGAGGGCAGGTTTATCGAATCCAGCCAACCGACGACACCTCGACACCACTCAACCGACTCCGAGTGCACGAGATCCAGACGTCGCCCAAGTACGTAATTGCGCCCCCAGATAAACACGTCGAATCGACCCAGCACACCTCTTTTGTCTCCGGATATCGCCTCTGCAACGCCCGCTGACCAGCCGCTGCCAGAATGTCGTCCACCAAGAAGCCCACAGGAAAGGCCAGCCGCTCGGCTATCGCCGACGTCGTGGCCCGCGAGTACACCATCCACATGCACAAGCGCGTATGTGATTC
>FTEL01009192.1_pt1 | contig 15145 bp, 10 predicted proteins | sample 1658911 | NCBI WGS metagenome assembly FTEL01 (sample SAMEA3914869, study PRJEB12502) | metagenome | biome: forest; material: soil | place: USA | collected 2012-03-12 | depth 0.1 m
CAGCCATTGCGAGAAGAAACCCACAAGGGATCTCCTCCCGCCCACCGCCAGCCCCTTCCGAGACCCAGCACAAGACGTGCCGAGAAGAGAAGGCCCTCCGAGGAGGAGAGGCTCACCAGGAGGTCCGTTGCCGGCCCGAGAGTGACTGGGGAGGGTTGCTGCGATGCAATGAGGGCGCGAGCTTCGCGCCGAACATCTTACCTGTGGCGTCCAATGCGGCATCGAAAAAGTCTGGCGAACTTGATGGGTTCGGGACAGCCAGCACGGAATTGAGGATTGCAAAAGCCAACGACGACGGCACGAGGCGTGAACTTTACTTTGAGTGGCTCGATGAAGCTGCTGGTGCGCAGTGGCTGATGTGAAGCCCGAGTGGGAGCAGAGATTTTTGGGAATTTCCGAATCCAGGGCAGCGCTGGGAGGGTGGGGCGGTGGGGGTTCTCAGGGCCCCGGCTGCAGTCAGCTGTTAGAGCCCGAATCTCTTGCTTGCCAGCTGACGGACGGACCCTTCGGACGTCACCGCATCTCCGTCCGCCGTCTTCCTTCCTGCAAGGAGCGGTATGGACTATGGGATGGCCAACCAAGTCGGACTCCACGCGCGAAGAATTCTCCAGGACCCGAAACCGCGCTCTATATCGGACAACGTAACAGACAACCACCGGCTAGATGCAATAAAGTCTCGGCATCTTCTCCAGGCAACTTTGGGCTGTCAACGCCTCAACGGCAACAGCACGCGACTCCAGTCTCCTTGAACTAACTTCAATTCCATGTCTCTCAAATACAGGTATTCTCAAAACAGCATCATACTCGCAGCCAAAACCACAACAGCAGCCGCCGCCATGCGAGCCGACCCGATATTCCAAGCCTCGTTCGCCCCCTTGTACCCCCCATCGGCCCCGGAACCTGCATCGGAGCTGCCGTAGTCCCCGTCCCCCCCGCTGCCTCCACCACCTCCGCCGCCTCCGTTTCCTCCGGAGCCGCCAGACACCTGGATCCGCTCCACCAGCCGATCTCCCAGGCTCTCGATGCTGCTCTCAAACGAGTCAAAGTCGGCAGCAGTCCAGTTGGCTCCGGTGGCGCCCGGAACAGCCTCGTCGCCGGTGAACCCCACAAACAGCACATTGTCCTCGTCCATCCCGCTGCTCCCGTTGATCTTCTTTCCACCACACGCCGTCGCCAGCGCCAACGACGCCTCTCCGATCATGGGCTTGGTCCCGTCGTCCCCGTTGGTGTCCCCCCAGACGCCGTACACCAGCTTGTACCCGGGACACACCACGGCCATGACGCTCAGCGGCTTCATGCCCTGCGCCGTCGGGTCGAACGGGTGCCAGCCGGCCCTGTGCCTCGTGCCCCGGTCATTGCCAAAGACCACGTACGGGTGTACGTACGGGTTGAGGTCGACGAGGCCCCTTCCGTAGCCGGCCACCGTGTCGCGGAACGACGTGACGTTCTGCGTGTCCGGGCTGAGCTCGAGCCGGCACCGTCCGTCGTCACCCACCCCGCCTACGCCGTCGCAGTCCACGTCCATGTTGGCAAGGGCGCCATTGCGGCCCTGGAGATAGAGTATGCCGGAGGACTTGAGGTGGTCCCCGCAGTAGCTGAAGGCTGGTGATCTCACAGGTCAGTACTGTACGGTACGTAAGGCAGCCGGAAATGTTGGGACACGACATACTGTTTGGACCACCTGAACTGCTGTAGAAACCGGTTGCCAACTCGTTGGAGCAGCGTCCCTTGGCCCGCACCGCGTCGTAAAAGCCGTGTAAGTTTGACGGTGCATCGCGCGCCGCGGTGATCACGGCGAGGACGAGGAGGCCGAGAACCCGAGTCCACAGGCCCGCGAAACGGGAAGAGGACAGTGGAGGCAACATGGTTGACGCTTTGCTTCTGTGTCTTGTCTGCCCTGCAGCGAGCGAAAGGAGAAGGAGGTTGGAAACGGAATGAATATATGGTCTCATACTATTTGGCGGCCGGCATCGACAAACCCGCACAATACGTGTGTACCTTAGGTAGTGAGAAGGAGAGCCGAAGATAAAATTAGTAGGAAATATGGGCCGCTCAAGAACCGGGAGGTACTGGTCGGATCCAAAGCCTGCAAGGCGCTGCCGGAGTCGGGCAGTCCATAAAGTCCGACTGTCGCTTGTTCTGCAAGGCGGGCATGTCAAAATGCGCACAACCCCCGTCTGCATCAACGCTGAGTTTCCGTGAATTAGTCACCCTCAAACAGTCTTGCATGGTGGCGTGACCGTATCTCTTGGACAGCCTGAGAGAAACCCATTTGAAGTGTTGAACACCGGAGTGTCGTGACCCCCTGAGCTACCCCTGGGCGGAACAATAGCAAACTGGATTCCAGGAGCCATCGATACCGTGATCTGCGAGCCGTACAAGATATTCACTTTGGTCACCTCTCGACCTGTCTCCGTCGTTTGTCCCCGTTATTTCCGGCATGTGCGTGCCATGCTCCAAGTGGTCCGGGTTCTCTTTTGCAACAACCGCGGCTACCATCTGCGCTCCGCGAACAGTTGCAGGACGTTATGGACTGCCTTGTTTACCAACATCTCATGCCTGAGGTGAACAGTTTTTTGCCTGCCAAGTTCCCAACAGCCCCTAGTCTAAACACTGGCGATGACTGCGTCTTCCGCTGCAGTGTCGTCTGGCTTGTCCATTTTTGGACTGATTTAGCGAGAATCTCTGCATATGCACCATTTTCGCGACGTATGAAGGCGGAAGACTCACCCGACGCTTCTTCTGTGAGTGATTCAAGCTAAACCTCTGCATATGCACCATTTTCGAGTGTTTATTACGCTGGGAAGCGCGTCAAACCCGAGCGGTGCATGTACACAGTAAACGCGACAACGGAAACACGTGTGATCCGCCAGAGGTCGTGCCAGAGTGGTTGTCCGGAGTGACGGTATCTTGGGAGACTATATATTGGTTTCTTCCCTGCCCAAGTCGTTCTCCTCAATCTTCCCTCCTCTCATTCCTTCATCCATACAAAGTTAGACACAACCATCAGAATTGTGCCCACATTTGTTCAAGATGAAGATCAACAACCTTGCTGCCTTTGTGCTCCTCGGCTTTTTGGCTGGCCACTGCTGCCTGCTTCTCGGCCTCGTCTCCCTCGTGGGACCGACTCCAGTGGCCATGTCCATCCTCATCATCCTCTTGGCCGGGGTCACTCCCAGTGCTTCCGGGGCCCCAGTCCCCGAGATTACCCCTGTTTCTCGAATGGCTGCCATTGTTGACGGCTTGCCTACCTGCGCTGTAAGTTTGTCGTCTTGCCCATCGATGCCCAGGCCCCTCTGCTAACATTCCCTGCTACAGCAACCCATCATGGCCAACATGGTCAACCGCGCCACGTCGTTTGGCTGTGCCCCGCTTCCCAACGGCATGCCCAACGTCGTTTGCTTGTGTACGAGCAAGCCGTTCAAGTCTGGTGCAAAGCGCGGCATCAACAACGCGTGTCCCAACGGATCGCAGACTGGCGATTCTCGAAAATGGGCCATTAGTCTCTGCACAGAAGGTATTTTTCTCTTTTTGTTTCATTCCCGTTCTGCTTGTTACCCACCCCCCCCTTTTCCGCCCCACATACAACCGGTTCCTGTTACCTATGATCAACAACACCATGGCTAACCCACCTCCCAACCCAGCCCTCGCCCGCGGCTCCAGACGGAGACCTAAGCCCACCAAACCCACCAAACCCAGCAAAGGCGTCTCCCGCGCTCTTGACACCGCCAATGAGCCCGCCCAAGACTGGCCACAAGACACAACCGGTACCCTCAAATGGATTCCGGCATCAGCCACCACAGCACCCGTCCATCATGCCCATGGCAGCAGCGGCGGCAACGTCAAGACCTCGACGCCGCACGGGACACTTCCGTACGCCGTCTTCGACATTGACGATGACGAGGACGAGACGGCGGGTGCTGGCATGGTGCGGCCTGTTGGTTCCCTGTCCGTGGTGGTGGCTGTTGTGGTGGCGGCGGCGGTGATGTGGTGAAACGCGCTGCTCAAGTCTGTTTGGTGTTGTTGTTGTGGGTAGCTGCTAATTTGACGCTCGGCGCGGACGCGCTCAAGAGTGTTTTGTTTGCCTGCCTGCATGCATGCCTCTCCTGTCATGAGAGTTGTTGGTGGAGTAACTGGTGATTGGGTTTGTTTGTTGAGCACGCGTGCTGCTCCCTTTGCAGATGTCTGTTTATATTCCTGCAATGCGGTCGAAGCCGCTTCCGAGCTTGTACATAGAATACACGCGTTCACACCGGATGGCTCCTTGGCCTGGACGATTAATTGTGATGGTGTCAACTGAGTCGCGGAGACGTGAGGTGCCAAGGGCGACGCAGAGTTACGTCAAATAAAATGTATGATCGTCTGTAACTGCGCGCGAAGCATTGGGCAAGATACAACTTGAGGTGAATATTAACAGAATGGTACATATAATTACAGGGGAAAGAGGGACATCCAGCCATCTCTAGAACCACTCTCGCGACCAACGAGCCCAATGCACCGAGAAGAAAACAAAGACATGTCACCCAAACCCTCGAGCCGACTGGCGGACTTGGGGCGAGGACGTGACGCCGCCAGCACGATCAAGCGTTGTTCGGGATGCGCTGGCCGCCGGCGGGGAAGCCGCAGCCCTGCTTGCCGTTCTGTGTGTTGGCAAGAGGGCCGGAGCAGATGCCGAACTTTTCAGCGCCCGTGTTCACCAGAGCGCAGCAGCCCGAGGCGCAGTCGGCGTCGCTGGTGCACCCGCCGGTGATGAATTGTTTCCCCTGGCCATTGCCGACGTTGCCGGCTCCCGCGGGGTCCTGCTTCAGGGTGCTGGGCTTGACGGTGCCGCCACCAGCGTTGTTGTTCTGGTTGCCGGCATTGTTGTTGTTCTGGTTTCCGGCGTTATTGCAGCTTCCACCGGCGTTGTTGTTATTGTTGTTGTTGTTGCCACCCTGGTTGCCGGCGCCGGCGTTGTTGTTCCCGCCCTGATTGGCGGCGCCGCCAGACTCGAAGCCGCAGCCTTGCTTGCCAGCCTGAGTCTGGGCACCAACGCCAGAGCAGACACCGATGGTGGTGCCGCCCTTGGGGAGGGTCGCGCAGCACTGGGAGGCGCAGTCGGCAACGCCGAGGCACTGTCCGCCGATGAACTGAACGCCTTTGCCGTTTCCGATGTTCTTCTCGCCAGAGGGGTCAGGAAGGTTCTGGCGGCGGGAGAGATCAGGGGCGGCCTGAACGGCGGAGAAGGCCACTGCCAAGCGATTAGAAACAGCGCGGTGCACGTCCGGGGCGCAACTCACAAGCCAGGGTACTAATGACGATGGAAAGCTGAACCATGATTGCGGATGTAGTGTCTAAGTTTCGAACAGGACGTCGAGGGCTCGGAGGGCGGTCTTGACTCCAGCGAGTAATGAGAAGTGGCGAGTGGCAAGGGAGTGGCTGTCGACTAGCGAGCGCGATTCAAGAAGAGAAGCGAAGAGAAGGACACCCGGTCCGTAGGTCAGGAGAGACAGAATAGAAAGCAAAAGATGGGATGAGAACTGAAGCTGCCGAGACATCATACTTGCCACCGTGGGACCGACGCGGGTTATATACAGAACTGAGCATGCGAGAGCGTCCATGGCCCGTCCCTCAGTGCAGCCGTTCGTCTGAGGTCGAGCTCAGGGGCTGAGCTCAACAAAGAGACGGACTTCCCTGTCAGCCGCGGGTGTCTGTTCTCTCGTGCGGCCCAAACACGCTGCCGGGAGCGAGGATCGTGACATGGGGGTGATGCGATGCGTTTGGTGTCTCAGGTCCCGCTGTTAGTGCGGTGGTGGTGGATGCAGTGCCACACTAGCAAGCGGAGTCTGCCATGGTTGAAACGGGCCCAACTTCCCCCCTTGACGCACCGACGTCTGGAACTTGGGACGCAGGTGTAGGAGGTAGGGATGGGATGACAGACGGCTGGAAAAGCACGTGGAAGTCGGCGCGACGATTGGCGGCCGCGCGTGATTGACTTCTCAACCTTTGCCTGCGCCCTGTACGATGTACCCGCGTCTTCTGTGTTTTGCGACTCTGTCAGCAACTCGCCAAGCGTGAATGTGTGATCTTGCTGCGCAGGCCGGGCCGGCGGCGATCAAATGCGCCCCGATTCCAGCTCCAATCCAGGCTCCTGGCATCATGAGAGCCCGCAGGTAACGTTACCGAAGAGCACCGGGCCGATCGAGGGGCTTGGCCAGGGGCATCTAACGCTTCTCGGACCTTGAGACGAACTTGACGTGCACGGTTGCAGCGTCGAGGAGGTTGAAACGCGAGAAGCCCTGAAGTCAAGCCAAGCCTTCGCGTAAGCGGGTGGATCGGTGGATCGGACGGCTGGTGTGGATCTGCGGGGCGCCTTCTGTGTGTTTAACGTTAAACATTAGTGCGTAACCTGCAGGTGAACCCCGCCCGCAGTGCTTGGCAGCCAGGGGACGAGATGCAGATGGGATGGGAGAAAAGGACGACTCATCGCTCCTTCATCGACGATTTGCACGTTTCGAAGCGTTGATGTCAGCGGTTTGCTTCTTGGCGGCCTTCTGGTAGCCCATTTGAAGGCCAAAAGGGCTCGTAACGCAGCCGCCGCCAGGGGTCCAGGGGCCCGCCAGAAGGGAACTTGCGGGTCCTCCATGTCAGCCGGGTTGCCGGGTTCTGGAATCTGGACCCTCTTTTGGCGCCTGCCTGTCCTGGCGCTACCTGCGACGAGCTTGTTTTGCACCTCCTGGGCTGGGGGGTTGTGGGGTCCATCAAGCCTCCTCCAGGTCCAGAGCATCCGGGTATCGAAGCTCGGGGATGTCGGTCCAGAGGGGTTATGCGCGGTCAAAAAAAATAGAAGAGAAGAAAACAGGGGGGCTTTGTAACGCATGAAGCTGTCTCCATTCTCCGCTGCATCCGGAACAGGGGGAGCGCCGAGCCGACCACGCCCCATCTCCTCAGGTCGCGGCCCGGCTCTTCACCTCCCAAGACGGCATCCTTCCGTCGGTCGCGTGGCGCGAGTTCTTGTAACCTGCTTTGAAGTCTGGCCACGGCCGCAGCCGTTCCACCCGCAGGTTCGTCGCAGTCGGGATGCATGGACACTTCATCCGTCGTCCGGCGATGGTCCGGGGCAAGCAGCTGGCTCCCCTGCAGTGCAAAATTCCAGTAGAGACGAACAACGATCATGTCACATGGGAATTTGTCGCGTAACACAATTCTAGACAGAACCCTGGTTGAACTCCGGGTTGTCAACGACGGAGGGCTCGAGTGATGTGAGAGCCAAGCCAGGGGCAACCCGACGTCTGTCGACCTACCACCCAACCTGGAAGTACCATGTAACTGACGACCTGCTCTCCTCGGACTGCCCAATGTTTGAGGCCGCCATTTATCCTGGGTACATATCTGTTTAGGCCCGTAGAGTTCCTTTGCCGTATCGGTCAGTCAACGACAACCCGGTCTTATTTCGTCCGCCGACGCCTGCAACTTGGCGTCATGCCCAGTGTCCCCAGCCTGCAATCCGGGGAACGAACACCCTCCTGTTTCAGCCGCACATTATTATACTTGTCTTTGCGTTTCGAAAGCGGCACTTGCGCCTGTGTAGGGAGGAGCAGAGGTAATGAAGAAACCGAGCGCTCGCAAATCAGGTCATTTCAGGTCACGTTCAAGGGCTCCCTCCCACGTCTGACTCCTTTCGTGGTTCCAGTTCTCGTCCCAAGTTTTCTTTGATGAGGGAGACACAGAAGGACAGGCTATGCCAGTCTAGATATCCCCTGCCTTATTGATGATCTGCCGTGTCGAAAATGGGACCGATTCGTTGACTGTGAGGGCGCGATCGGCCACGACGTGTATCTTTTGCTCGAACTACAGCTTCAGTCCGGAGGCACGTTGCCCAGCACTTGGATAATAACAGAGTTGGACTAAACGCGTGTTTATCAACAGTAGAGCGCTACTAGTAGCATAATTACATCTTCCAACACTTGGAATTTGGCGCCCATACTCACCACACAAGCCCACATCCTACTCTCCTTCGTGGCGTCCCTTTATTTTGCTTAAGGCCATGGGCATTGCGTTTTGGTGGACGGAGCTCTGGAACGAGTCGCATGGCTTTTATTTTGACAGCAAATCAACGTCGAGTTCCGTCATTGTCATCAAACGGCTTTATGTTCGGGGGGCCTCGGCAGACCGGGTGTCCGGCCCTTGAACGTCTTTGTTGACTAGCCCACCTCGGACCCCAGCCTTTGTTCTCAAGCTTTGTCCTTGTCTTGGATTCGAACACTTAACGGCCCGGAGCAGCCACTGATGCGTAGCTAGGGATTTGATTGCCAACGACCACTTGCGCAGTTCGTGTCCTGGAGACTTGTCTACTCAGGTACTTCGTGAAGCATTTTTCGCGACACATCGTGGCACTTTGCTTCCTCTCCCTGTCTTTCTCGGGCGTCTAACACGGTGAACCTTTTTTTCCTTAGCGAACGCGTCATCGTGAGTCCCGGCCCTGTCCTGGAACCCACATCACACCTGTCCGGAGGCCATCCGTTGCCTCGCTTTTGTGGGAATTGACAGTGTGGCAATGGTGCTACAAACAACAACAACAACATCGCTGTTTTCGAGGTCGAGAACCGGATGGGAGCGGAAGGTTATGGTTCTTAATCGTTCTTGGCCGGGCCACACTCGGAAAGTTAACTGCCAGATCTTCCACGAAACGGGCCATGCGTATACTGAAGACGGAGGGAGCCTTTGGGCACCGAGGGGATGGGAACTCGGTGCTGCAGAGGCGTGTTGGGTTGGAAAATTGCAGAGTGGTCGGTCGTGAAGCCTGCCCGTGACGGGCGGCAACAGTGTCGGTTCGCAACCGTGAGGTGTCCGTGGATGAATGACATTGCCTGCCTACCTCGACTGGTTCCGAGAGCGTATTTAAGATGCTATGGCTGCTTGTTGAACGACTAGGAATAATGCCATCTGCCTTCCGTTGTTTGGGAGTGCTTCGTCAGGGCAGCAACAACGAGTTGACCGCCCAGGTTGAACAAGCGACCTGTCCAGGCACTTCAGTGGCAGTTGCTGGACCTCCTCCGCCATCCACCCGGACTTCCCCAAACCGTGCAAGGGCCTGTGACTGTTTGCCTCACGTGTTGGCGCGGCTTTGACGCGTGAAGCCCCGGCGAGCGTGTGGGCGCCGGCTCGACGCGTTGCCAGCCTGGCGTGTTCTGGTTGCCGTGGTAAACAGAGCACTGGAAGGGGGATTCTGTATCCTGCCATCTAGGCACCAGATTAGAGTGTGCTAATGGCAGAAGAGCCAAACTGACCTGTTGCCGGGGAGAAGCACCAGTGGCCCCAGCTTCCTCGCTGCCCTCAGGTCCCATAAGGACTTCCTCGTCCTCGCCCCAGCTCCTGCAACCTTCTCCTCCTTCCCAACCTTCCCAACTTCATCGCTCAGCTTTTGCAGTCTGCCATCTCCTCAACTGCAACTCTCTGCGATTCGACTCTGCAATCTTGCTTGCAATCCCAGAGTCCTTGAGTAAGTTATTTCTTTCCTGCGTCGGAGTTGCTTTCCCTTCTGCGTGATCGCCTTTCTAACGTCTCCCGCAGCCATCTTCTCAACTCCATCTCGACCTCCATCTCGACCTCCATCTCGACCTCCATCTCGACCTCCATCTCGACCTCCATCTTCTGCCCACCGCAATTTTCCCTCTTATTGCAGAATCGCAAGTAAGTACATCCATCTAACGCGCGCTTCGATTTCCTGGCCTGCTTCCTTCCATCCTCACGACCGCGCACTGCAGCGCTGAGATCTGGGCTGACCGACCTCCAGGAAACCATCTTGGTCTTTCGACTTTCTCGACCTCGCAATTCCATCAACTCTTGCAATAATTTGCATCAATAGCGAGGTAAGCAAACCTGTCCACTCCATCCATCTGACGCGCGCTTCCTCTTCCTTTTCACCTCCTCTTCCGTCTCATCATGTTCCGTCCCATCCTTTTCCATCCCATCCCTCCTCCTCCATCTCACCCCCTTCCATCCCGCCTTCCTCCATCTTATTCTCTTTCATTGTATCCTCTATTTACTGTTGCGCAACTTGGAGCGACCTCTCAGTCGCTGGAACGCACCCGCTGACCGACCGCCCTCGTGGCAACAGCCATGTCGACCAACTTGACTCATCACATCAACATCAAAGCCATCAACACAGCATCGGCAATGGAACCCATTCTCTCAAGAGTCCTTCTCGCAATCATCTCAGATCTAGCCGGTAAGTGAGACACCATCCAAGACACCGCGGGTGCCCTCTTTGGCCAAGCAAGCTCGCCAGGCTGGCTGTCAATACCGACCTGGCGGGCACCCGACCCCACACCCACAAGGTAGAGGTCGATGAAGCCATCATGAACCCAGACCCTTGGCATCACCCCACCATCATACCCACCGGCTCCGTTCGTCTCCATCACCTCGGCTGCGGGACGCGCTCAAATTTTTCCCGTCGCGTAAACACCGGACCCTCACCTGGTACCCTTGCGCTCACTCTTTGAACAACCCAAATTCTCTGTTTTGATAAACCATGACAGACTGACGATGGCTGACGGGATGATAAACACAGATCCGGGCCATCAGACGACCAGTGCTCCGACCAACATGGAATCTGAGACCACTCACATCGCCGGCGTTTCGCCGCTTGCCATCGCCCGCAAGTCTTTTGGCTGCGTTACTTTTGTCGATGGCCCATTCAAGCACATCTCAGAGGACTTCGTCCTCTTCCTCAAGGCCCTGCTCTGCGCAGTCCCGCCCTCCAACGCGGATGCCATCAATATCCAAACTCATTCCGACAACTCGGCCATGGACAATGAACCTGCCATCTTTGTCGAATCGGCTACCGAACTTGCGGCCTGCCCGAAGTCGCCCACTCACCAGGTCGACCACGCTGCCCCAGCCGACTTTGTTCTTGATGTAGCCAATCACATCGAGGCCATCAACGAACACACCATTGAAGCTTCCGGTTCCGAGGCTTTCAACACCCACGAGATCTCCGACGTCCCCGTCCAGGAAGCTGCGCCGAGTGTGGCCACCCATGTGCTCGCGACTGATGGAGACGAGACTGTGTTCATCACCCAAGAATCCTTGGTCCAGGAGTACGCTCCCGCCGAGACCAACACCATCAGTGCGACTGAGTCTGTCGAGTTCACCATCATCAACGACGACGTTCCGGTCGCCGAGCACACCTCCGAGTCTCGACTTGAGGATGCTGCGATTACCAAGGAGACTCAGCACGAATCTCAGCAAGTTCTCTCCGCTCCTGAGAATGATGCGACCGCGGCTGAAGAGACTGTCATCGTGCAAAACGACTTAGTCGAAGTTGTTTCCAGCATTGAAGACGCAACTGCAGACGAAGAGATTGCCATCTTACAGAAAGACTTGGTCGACAGCGCCATTTTCACGACTGAGGAGGCGACTGCGGTCGAAGAGACTGCCATCTTGCAGAACAACTTCGACTCCATTTCCACCTCTGGGGAGGCGACTGTAGTCGACGAGACTGCCGCCATGCAAAACGACTTGGTGGAGGCCATCAAAAATCTGGTCGCCGAGGATTCTGATACCGACGTTAAGGCCGTCATTCGCGACATCCTGGATTGGCACCCCGAGCTCGACTTCGAGACCGATCTTGAGATGGACCTCGAGCCTGCCTCCCCTTTGGATACCATCTCCATGGAACACACCGATAACATGCCGGCTGCCATCCCGGTTCCGGCCATTCCCTACCCCATCATCTTCGAAGACGACTTTGATGCTGCCGTCTCCAGCATCCTCCACACGAAGTTGGAGCGTCTCTTGGACATTGACATCACCTGGTCCGTTCCGCAGATTGTCGAGAAGGGCAAGTCGGAGCGTGACATCATTCAGGAGCGGTTGGCAGACACATCCACCGCGCAATTCAACCGTCAGAACCTGCGCCTTGAGAAGGCCGCCCAGGCACTGTCTATCAACGGCGCTGCGCCCATGCAGATTGCCCCCAAGATTGCAGCTGCATTGCAGCCTGCACACAAGGACTCGCCTTCGGTCACTCACATTGAGCCCGAGCGGGAAGAGGTGGCAATCTCTGCTCCCCAAGCCGGCATGGCCGAGGTCTGCGAGCTCATCACCGATCATGACGACGTCGCTGTGCAGCTCTCTAGCAGCGGCATGCATTCTCGGAACTCCTCAACTAGCAGCGCGGCCTCCAAACTTTCCGAGCCCGTTTTCGACAGCCAGGACTGTCCCGACACTCCCGTCACCGAGTATTGCACGTCACCAAACAAAGTCCACTCCGACCAAAACACCGGAGACCAGCTCTTGGAAGACGCGGAGGAGACCACGGAATAGAAAGTCTTGGTCTCATACCCCGTTCCCATTCCAGAGAGCCGCGCGTACAACCTCGAATACGCACTCATTGGGGATCGCCGCACTGCTTGCATGGTTTTTCTTCTTCCTGAGTCTGGCAACTTCTTTTCCATGACTCGCGACGACTACGAGCAATACGAAGCTGCGTATCCTGACGGGATCAAACTCGATCCCGCCCTCTTTCCCGACTCGCTGTCCGACTCCGACGGCGACGCAGACGACGAGGCCGACGCTGCCAGCGACGCTAGCTCGGACTTCATCTTCAACCCGAGCGAGGAGTCTGCCCCCTTCGCTCCCGCCGTCGCCCTAAAGTGCACCACACCCGAGGACGACCTCTCCGGCGTCGACGAAAACCCGTCGCCTTACAAGCGGCCATCAAACCCAGAGCCTCCGACTCCTCGCCGCGGCTTTTCTTTCTCCTGTGACCTTTCCGCGTCTTCTGGCGACAACAATTCGGACGCAACCTTCATCCCCCCTCCGATGGAGCCCGAAGACACCCAGATCAACACCGACGACGAGGTTATGGCCACAATGGCGCCAATCTCCAGCCCCTATCGCACCCGCGCCACCGAGGCGTCCTGGACGGGCCTGGAGATCACCCGCTGGGGAGGCCACAGCTACATGACATCCTACGGCAACCACATGGCGGTGCTCCGCGACTGGGAAATCGAGTCGGGCATGTCGCACGGCCTGTTGCAGCACTGCACTTGGCTGGGATACAGGGACCGGGCCGAGGTGGGCGACCCTCCCGCCGGCGTGCCGGAGCTGAAAGTGACGACTCCCGAGGGCGAGGACTGGTGGCTGGTGGACGTCCAGCAGTACGGCTATGAGTTTTCGTACTACGGGGGCGAGTATGGGCATTCCTGCGCGGACTGCCTGGCTTCCGAAGATGATCATCACGATGTTGAGGAAAACATTGAAGAGGATGGCCAGAGGGTGCTGGACGCAGTTCCTGAAGAAGACGACGATGTTGAGAACTCGTACCCAAAGCAGTTCCCGGATACCTTCTCCGAGCTTGACGAGGACGAGGTCGAGGACCCTCGGTTCCCGAAGCGGTTCTTGGACACTATTCCAGAGGAGGACGAGGACGAAGGGTCCTGCACTATTCCAGAGGAGGCGACCGCCGAGGTTGATGAAGAAGAGGACTCCGACTTTGAGCCCGTGGATCATGAGATGTTGAACCGGCTGGCCACGGCTGTCCTCGAGGAGTGTGACCTGCGCAAGGTGAACGCGGTGTTGGAGGCCAAGGAGGGACAAGCCAAAGCGGCGGAGAAGAAGGAGCTGCCCATGTGGATGCGCGATGCGACATACGTGTCGGGCATGAGCTGGTCCGACATGATGGACGAGGACGAGGAGTACTGAGGGTCAGTGAGACCAAGGGTCATGGAAGCCAAGAAGGTCAGAGGGACCGAGGGCTGGGGAGTTGTTTAGTGTATGGTGGTGTAACGGGATGCGTTGGAGGCTTTTGAGGACCGGATTGAGGATCTGTGAAGGGACTGGGCCGAGGAGCCGTTGAGAGATTGAGCTGGAGTTGTTTGTTTGGTAACTGTACGCGTGGAGGACTTTGAGGGTGGATCGAGAACCCGTGGAGGACTGGCGGAAAACCCTGTCATTGTCGACACTCTGGGTTTGGGACATGGAGTTCGGGTTCGGTTGTCGGTTGGACTGTACCTTGGGGTTAGAGCCCGGGCTGAGGGCAACCTGGATCGACTGCGGCATAAACTGCTGACAGCGACCACTCTGGTATGCAACATAGATTGGTTGATAACACAACTCGGCATGACGTGAATGTAACTGAAGTGGAAATACACAAGGACAATATTGACCGAAGATACAGGACGTGACCAACCATGGCAACGACTTTCCCTCATGCACTCCTCCCACTCGACTCAGCTCCATCTCGCCACCTTGTCTCTGTGACCTGGTGGAGGCGAGACGCTGGACCGCTTGCGGTGCGACTTCGAACGTCGCGGTCGGCCTAGAGCCGTTGCTCGCTGCCGCTCGTGGCTGTTGGGGCGAATGTGTCAGTACACGTCAATGGACTAGTAACGGGGCCTTCGCCGACGTACACTCTGAGCCGCATCATCTCCTCGGTTTGTGGTATAGCCGTGGGGTCCTCGCCCTCTTCAAGCGCCGCCAGGCCGGAGCCGTTGGACAGAGTGATGGTTGATCCAGTTTTCTTAGGGTCTTTCGTAGCAGCGCCGACTTGTTGGCTTGGTTCGGCCTGGCACTCAAGGGCAACGGCCAGCCACTCGTATGGTTGAACGTCGGCCATGTATCGATGCATTGGGACGTCACCGTTGTAACTATCGTTGGTGATCTCACCGCCGACGTTGTCTCGGCCGCGCTTGTCACGGACGAGACCCTTGATGGACGGTCCGTCACCAACGTCCGGCACGACGGACATGGTCATGGCAATTTCCTCATGACGTTCATGGTTGTGAACATAGCGATACAGCGATGACGCTTGAACTGGATTGCTGGTGGATATCCAACTCGAGTTGCTCGACACATTTGGGGATGCTGCTAGCGAACTGCCAGCCAAACCAAAGACCGGCCTGGCGACAGAGTCCTCTGGGATGATGTCGAAGGAGTGCGGTGGGGAGCATGGCCCCTTTGGAGCGTGACTTGGTGGAACAGCGGCTTGCCAGGACCGGCGTGGTGCTCTACGTCAAGATGTCAGTACCTATCGAGCGAAGCACGAGCGGGACGGGGAGACCTGCGTGTTTTCGCTGTTGGCGGGCGAGGGAGAGCCGGCGGGAGAGAGACTGATTGAGTGCTGGCTTCGGGCCCTTGCATGCCGGACGCTGGTAATGTC
>FTEL01010682.1_pt1 | contig 15138 bp, 17 predicted proteins | sample 1658911 | NCBI WGS metagenome assembly FTEL01 (sample SAMEA3914869, study PRJEB12502) | metagenome | biome: forest; material: soil | place: USA | collected 2012-03-12 | depth 0.1 m
GATCCCTCTCCCACCCTCTCCCACCCCCCGTACCGTGCCTCCCCCGTACCTGTCATCCATCCAAGCTTTCTGTTCGCCGCCGCCGCTGCGACCTCGACGTGTGTGCTGCGCGGCATGAAGTGAGAAGCCGGACTGGATCTGCACTGCTCCCTCCGACGACTAGACCTCCTCTTACTGCTCCGACTCTTTCTCCGTACACACCGGCTTGCCCGAGACCATCCTGGCCTGGCGACTGCGCAGTGCTCGCTAACACGGCGCTGCAGCTCATGGCACACCGGCACGGTCTCGCAAGCGTCCTCGGGCCCCTCCTCTGGTGACTGAACGCGCTGCCCATCCCCGTGCAGCGGCACTAGCACCAGCAGCACCAGCAGCAGTCCGGGCCCGGGTGCTGCGACAATGCGGTTGTCCTGCCTCGGCGCCGCCGCTGCCGTCCGTGACGCCCTGCTGCTGCTCACGCTCTTCCGCCTCGCCGTCACCAATGCCGCCGCCGATGCTACTGCCGATCCGCCTCCAAACGCCGGCCCCCTCTGGCTTCAGCCGTCAACCCAGTGGTGCGTTCATGGGAACACCCTTATCCTGCCCTTTGGGCTAGCTGACCGTCCTGGCAGGCTGGGGATCGACGGCACTTGGTCTACCTTTACCTTCTACGTCGGCTCTCCCGCCCAGGTCGTGTACCTGGGTGTCGCCACGACTTTGTCCGAGCTGTGGGTCGTCTCGAATGGTGGTTGCGTTCCAGGTCAGTCATGTCTTTGGGGAGGGCGGAGCGAGGAGTTGGGAGGGGGGACTAACTGAGGCTCAAGTTCAACTCTGCATCGATGCTCGGGGCGGCGTCTTTGACGCCTCGCAATCAGCAACATGGAGCCCGCTGGGGAGCTGGCAGCTGGGCATGAACAGCACGGGCATGGGGGGCAATGGAGACTACGGCCTGGAGACGCTCGCTTTTGTCGACACGGTCAAGAGCGTCAGCACCGCCCTCGAGGGTACTCTGGTGGCGGCCATCAACGACACCAACTACTATCAGGGATACATTGGCGTTGGCGTGACGCAGGGCAGGTTCGGGGCCAACTTGACCAACCCCTTCATTTCCCAGTTGGCGGAAACATACGGCACAATCCCGAGCCACGGCTACGGCTACACGGCGGGCGCCTACTACCGGAAGAGTAAGCCATCGGTTGCTGCGATGCCGGGCACCATCCCGGCTTCATTTCCGTGTGTTGGATTTGCTGACCCGATCCCCGATGCCTAGATGAGAAGAACGCCTCGGTCGTTGCATCATTGACGATGGGAGGCTACGACACGTTGCGGTTTGAGCCGCACGACACGACCTTCTCGCTTGACCCGGTAACACGACTGCCTACAGTGCGCCTACGAGGCGTCACTGCCGAGGTGCCGTCGATCGAAGACGTGCCTACCAAGAACTGGACGTCGACAGAACACTCGCTGGTGGCCATGGAGGATTCCATCATTGCCGTCATCGATTCGTCGACTCCCTACCTGTGGCTTCCCACCGAGATCTGCGAGCGCTTTGCCGCAGCTCTAAACTTGACGTGGAGGGACGACTTGGGTGTCTACGTCTTTTCTGATGGGGCGCAGTACACGAATTACCAATCCACCTCGTCGCTGTCCTTCACATTCACGCTCTCCAGTTACCAGAACGCCGACAATTTTGGGCAGCCCCTCAACACCCCCGGTGTTGTCAACATCACGATCCCCTCTGCGGCTTTTGCCCAGCTCCTTCGTTACCCCTTCAAGAACGTGATCCAGTGGGGAGATTCCAGCGTTCCATACTTCCCCCTGAAGCGGTCAACCAAGGACGGCAACAATAACCAATACATCATTGGCCGGGTGTTCATGCAGGAGGCCTACATCATTACCAGCTACGACAGGGGCAGCTACTCGCTCCATCAAGCCAAGTTCCCCAACAACGGTCGTTACAACTACTCGGTCGAAGCCATCACGAGGCCCGCCGATAGCCCATACCCCAAATTCGAACAGGCACCTTCACCCGGCCACGGTCTGAGCGGCGGCCAGGTCGCCGGCATTGTCATCAGTGCCTTCATCACGGGCAGCATTATTGCCTTGATCTTCTGGTTCTTCATCATTCGCAAAAAGAAGGACAAGACAGCGGAGCCGCAGCAGGATACCGAGACAGCGCAAGAGGAGGAGAACAAGGACTCTCATGTCGTGGAAGACGAGGAAGAACCGATTAGCCCCGTCAAGCGCATGTTCACCAAGATCATCCGGAAGAAGCGGTCGAGAAAACCCGCGGTGCCGGGGACAAACGGAAGCAGTTCACGGGCAGTCGAGGTCGGGGCCGACGCACAGCATCAGGTCTTCGAAATGCCGGTACCGCCGGAACCCGTCGAGCTGGACAGCCAAGATGTTGGAGATGACGAGACCGAGTTTGGCGCCGACAGCAGCTCACAGGGGTTGAGTCAATATGAAATCGCGAGGCGGAAATTGGATCGGCAATTACAAGGGCCGGTGCCGACCTACACCCCGACAGCGTCAGCGCCGACGGCGCCGGGACATGAAAAGTCTCCGCAAGACGTAAGCCCCGTCGCCCATTACAGACCATCTGACGAACCCTCGCCGGCGTCGTCACCGACGTACGCGAACAGCAACTCGCTCCCCGGCTCTCTTCCTTCGCCCGTCACCCCCCACGGCGATTGGACAAACCGCATGTTTGACCTCCCGTCGCCCATGACGGTTGCGCCCCCAACACACCTACTGCACGCCCCTTCGACCGGGACTGATCCCACCTCCACCTACTCCCCCGTCTCTCCAGGCTCGGCCCACTCGCCGCACACGTACGCTCCGTCGTCCGTCACCCAGTCAGGTTCGAATGGGTCGCCCACATCACCAACGGCATCCATGCCGCTGCCTTCCCCAGCGTTTCAACGAACACCCATCGACCCTTCACGGGTGGTCTGCCTGGGGCCTTTGCCTGAAAATATCCAGCTTCCGCGTCCTCAGGCGCCAATACCGCAGATTGTAACGCCAGGCGACGCGCCCGCTGAAGATGGACAGGCCTATCTGCGTTCCCAGGACCTGCCGCTTCCTCAACCGCTACGACACCATCGATCTCTCACCCAGGGCTCGACGGATACCCTGGGCAGCAATTTTACTGTCGACGAAGAGAATATGCTCAGAACAGTTGACGAATTTTCGAGACAACCGAGCACGGGGCAAGATCATGACCGACAGGGCAACGATCACGACATACCGCGCAGCCCTCGCAGCATGGAGCGCATCGAGGGCGGCTCGGAGCTGATCCACGTGCCGCAGGTCGCTGAGAAACGATACAGCTGGGAAGACCAAGGCGGCGGCAGCATGAGCTGACGTGGTCTCCCTCGCGGTTGAACACGCTTTTTCCTTCTTGTTGCATGACGAGGGCAAGCAGGCCCATGTACCACACCATCGCTTTTGATTTGCTTTGCAAGTCCATCTGTTTCTTTGCTTGTCTTTTTATGTTGAGGAACCGGGCCATATACCGCCACCATGACTGGTTTTCTTTTTCGTGTTTTTGCTTTTGGCGATACAACGGCAGCGAGGCGTTCGGAGTTGGATCTTTGGTTTTAGCGCAAAATGGAACGGAACGGCACGGCCGGAGCAAGCTACTGAAGTTTTTTGACTTTTGGGAGGACGGGATGGGCGTTGGATTTTGGGTTTGAGTAATTATTGTTATGGAGGGGCGCCCGAGGCAAAGAAACAGGACAGGGAACGGGGACATGTATCTGCTGCGTCGGGGACGGGGCGGGTAGATGCTTCCTGCAGTATGTGACGGGAAGGACGTGTCTGGGCTGCGGGCGACATAGGGGGCGCGGGTTTGGCCATGTCACCACCAGGAAGGAGTGTCGAACACGAGTGGGTGTGGGACAGGCCAGACAGGCAATTGCCCAGTGAAGGGGTGGCGGTACCGTAGAAAGGGTAGAAGAACAGACACGCAAACTATTTTGCCAATCCCTCTCTTCGTTGGTTTCATACTGTGCTTTGCCTGCTGCTGATTGTTGGCAAGAGCCCCTCGAATGTTTTGCTGGCTGTTTCCGATTCGCGCTATCATTGTCAACAAGCCCCTGAACGTCACCAACCTGCTGCCAGGGAGCCATGCATCTGACATGGTGACAACGACTCATCAACAACCACTAAGACCACCACTTGGCCGGGCCATCAAGTCCCAAGCAGATAGATGGTGATGCCATTTGGCCATGGCGAAACAACCAGAGTGATACGCACAAAGGTCCGCGGGGCGGCAAGAAGAAATCAAGGTATTATTCGTCGAAGCAACCAACTACGTCCTAATGAAAGCCACGAAACATATCCCGAGGGCATTCAAGCCCAGCCACGAAGCGAAGAATATCAATCAACACAAAACCCCATCCCTAAACTTCACCTCAACTCCCTCCCTTCCCAAATTCAGCCTCTACATCCACCTCCCCTTCCCCTTCCCCTTAACCTCCAGTGCCGGAAACTCTTCCTCGGCCCCGTTCCCATACACGTTCCCTTGCCAACCTGTCTCTTCCTCCTGCTCCCTGACCCTCGCCAGCCGAGCCTCTTCCTCCGCCAGACTCAGCCTGAGCGCAAGCGCGAGGTCATCGTCCTCGTCAACCCCCACACCCGCACCCATCTCCCCGTTTGTAGCACTAGCAGCAGCCAAATCGGCCGCAAACCCACCGCCGCCGCCATACCCAAACGCATCCTCAGGCGATACAGAAAGCGACCGGCCCTTGCCCTTGCCCTTGGCCGTCTTGACGCGCACCTCGCACTCCCAAGAAGCAGACCTGGCAGGAGAGGGCGGTGGGAGTGGCGGTTCCTCAGCAGCGGGAGCAATGCCCTCCAAGAGAGACAGGCGAATAGCCCGCTGGATCTGCGCCTCGTAGTCATCATCCCCGCCGTCCGCGGCGGCCGCAGCGGCGTCTTCTTCACGCAAGACGGCCAAGCCAGCGCCGCTTGGTCCAGCCAAAGTGACAGAGCTAGGCTCAGGCGCACCGGCACCATCCGCGCTAACACCGGTATCGCTCGCCGTCTCGCTCGCGCTGGTGGTGCGGCGCAGCTCGTCGCGGAGGAACGCCTCCTCCGAGATCATCTGCGCGTACTGGATCGACTCCTCCTCGGTGAGCTCGCCGGGCCCCACGCCGAAGCGCTTGCGCAGGCGGTCGACCTCGCGGGAGCGGTGCTCCTGCTCGTGGCGCAGCTCAGCCTCCTCAGCGGCGATGTAGCTCGAGACGGTGCCGTTGTGTCTGCGGCTGGCGAGGCGGCCGTGGATGTCCGAGTGGCGGAGGCGGCGCTTGCGGCCGGGCCCTTGGGCGGTGGAGCTGTAGGTCCAGAAGCGGATGAAGGTGCCGAAGGCGAGGACGCCGCGGAGGACGGCTGGGTCTGGGTCGAGGAAGATGGCGCGGACGGCGAAGTAGTTCGCGTGCTGCAGCGCGGGGTTGGTGTTGAGTATGTGACGCGGGATGCGGCCGGAGGATTTGGCGTTCAGCGTGCGCATCGGCTCGAGCGACGAGGCGAGGGGGTCCCAGGCTTGGACGAGACTGTCGCTGCCGCCGTGGACGACGTAAAGTGCAGAGACCCCGAGGACGGTGATCTCGGGCGAGTCGGTCTGGATGATCCTCAGGGGATGCACCATGGGCGAGGCCGCGTCGCGCATGTTCCATACGACAACAGAGCCAGTGTTGGTCCCAACGGCCAGCAGACGCGCCCGCCGTCCAGGGATTTCGCCCGTGGCATGCTTCGAGGTCGGGGTCGCAGGTGTGTTTGCCCCCGATCCTTGTGATCCCGCAAGCAAGGGATCTTCGAACGAGGTCATGACAGCATACGCGGACATGTCCACCGCGCTGGCGGTGATTTCCGTGGTGGGGTTGTGTTTGAACACGAACTCGCTGAACCGCCATTCCTCCGTCTCGACGCGCCCGGGAATGAATCCAAGCCGGGGCGTGCTGAGACCGGAAGCCGGCGGCGAAGCGACCCCGTTTCCGTTGATGGCAGCCGGACGAGCAAAGTCAGATCCCTCGGCAGCGTCTTCACCCCCAAAGATGGACTTGCGAGGAGCCACCGGTGGAACGACTGGGGTCAAGGCCCCTGTGGGGGTGGACTTTTGCGTCACGCAGCCGCTCTTGGTGAACCTGCGGACAGAGGCAGGCTCGCCCTCTTCGCTGCCAGAAGTGATCACGAAGATGGATTCTCCGCCGCCGTTCTCACCCCCAGCAGCAAAGTCGACTTCAAGCTTGCGCAGCATGTCCCAGCCCTGGCACACCTTTCTGAAATAAGCAGGCGTGTGCCGGAAAAACTGCTCGATCTCCCTCGCCTCGGCGACGACCTGCTCTCTGCTCAGGTTCATCGCGTTGGCTGAAGACCTCGGGGAGTACGCGCCGGACACGGCATTCTTGTCAAACTCATCCGGGCTCGCGGTGCGGCGAGTTGACTCGATCAACTCCCAGTAGGCGGTCCGGCCAGCATGCCACGCATCCTTGACCACATCTTCGGCCTTGCCCTTGTGAGTGGGCGGGCTCGGTGGCTCGGTGAGGTAGTAAACCTCGCCGAGCGCGTTCAAGGCGACAGCCCAGACTCGCCCGAGGGACTTGCGCCGCAGGCTGTACTGGTCATCGACCTTGATGTCGATGATGGGCACACCCGGGCTCAGAACCCAACGAGCAGTCAGGTCCCCATCCCCGTACCGGGGTCCGGTAGACTCGTGGCCAAGTGCATAGGTAGACACCACGCCGAGGGTAGACCCGGCCATGATGCCAACCAGGGATTGGGTCGTGGACGTCACACTAGACGACTTGGCGACCCAGACACAGCTGACGGCCTCGGTCAATCCAGGAATCTTGGGAATGTCCGGCGGCACATCCGCAAGACCCTGGTCGCGCTCCAGGTAGTGCCCGCGCAGCTGCCCCGTGGCCTTAAAGTACACACGGCCACCGGGGAAGCCCTCACCGCCGACAAAGCCGTAGGGCTGGCTGACATCGATGACGTTGGGCACAGCCGCGGGGCCCTGGCCAACGCCAAAGAACTCGAGATTGGGGAATATCTCGTCCAACTGCTGGAATGCGAAGGGGTCATCCAAACCCCACTTCTCGATCCGGCCGGTGGTTGGGTCGCTGACGGTGGCGACGCCGAGGTCGCGGGTCCCGTGGATGACCGCGGGACCCTTCTTCCCGCCGGTGAAGTTGGCGTGGATGTGGCTAATCATCCACGGGAGCTTCGAGTTGTACGTAAGCACGGCATTGGCCTTCTTTCCCGACTGGGTGGAACGCATCGAAGCGCCAATGCTGCCCGGCTTTCCGCGGACGACACTCCGCAGCAAGCGAGTCCGAAGCAGGTATTCACTCCGCCACGAGGCCAAGGGGGTGAGACGCGTGAAGTAGCGAACCTCGGAGCGGATGACGTCGGAGGACTCGTCATTTCTAGCTTGCTGGCTGGGTTTGGCATGGCTGGGCAGAGCCTCCTGTCCCGCAAAGTACCGCAAGAAGGCGGCGCGCCAGGCGTACGGGGTGGTGACAAGGGCATAGAAGCGCTTCGAGACCAAGGCGACGGCGCCGTGCGAGTCGGGATGCAGGTGGGACAGGATCTGGGTCAGAATCTCTGCGGTTCGGCACATGTCAGCTCAATGCCCCGACACACCGGACTTCTCAACGGCCAAGGGCCGCCCGTGGAAGAGACGGACCATTGGGAAAGTCAACCAGCTGGACGCCGTCGGACCGCGAGTTGGGGATGACCTTGAAGCCCAAGGGCGGGCGATAGTCATGGCGGGGCGACAAGATGATGGCGGCATTCTCGTAGTCAGCAATGCGCTTGCCAGCGACGGTGGCGGTTTGGGCAGCGGCGGCGGCGGTGGTGGCCTCGACGACGCTCAGCTGGCCAAGGGCTTGACCAAGGCTGGCGGCATCGAGGCTGGAGAGGCTTGGAGCTGCAGGTGCTCGCCCATGGGGGCTTGGGCCGCTAGGCGACGTGCTTCGGGCACGCGGCGGGGAGCGAGCACCTGGCAAGCTTGACCGGGAGCGATCGGGGCCATGTTGACCGGCGGTGGGATGGTGAAGATGGGAGTTTGGAGGTTGGAAGACGTTGTTGGGAGTGTCAATCAGCCCTGGCTGCATAAAGTTTCCGACGAGAGCACCGAGACGATGGGGGAATCGGCTGTGCAGGTGGGTTTGCACAGTCGATGGGGAGCTGGGTGGCGGCGTTGGGGGTGCTCGGAGGTTATCGGGGGCGAGAGATCGGGTCGGATCAGATCGAATTGCCAATTGCCAGACAGAAACGGTGCGACAATCAAGTCAGTCCTGCGGTGCGATGTGGTTGCTTGCGGTGGTGGAGGGAATCCGTTGAATCCTTTATCCGTGGCCCAGGGTTGTGGCTTCCGTTGTGCCTGACGTGTTTCGTGGTCGGTTTGTCGCGTCGCATGCAAAAAATCCGCGCTTGGGTCGCCGGGCAGGAGTCATCGAGTCGCGCGGGAACGTGGTGGGGCTAACGAGTCTAACCGTATCGGGCGTCGAATGAAGCATATTCCGGGGCCACATTTGGCCGCCTGTCCCCATTCCCATCAAGAACAACCACAAACCTTCAAGATCGAGAGCAGGGTTCAACGACAAGAGACATAAGCACCATGTTAGCCTCTTCATCGGCACCATACTCTCCGCTTATTTTCTGGGTGGAAACCAAGTGAGGTTGAAAAATCCAATTTTTCAGTAAGCTGTCACCTCAAAGGATCTCCCCGCTTAGAGACGCAGCAGCCGCATTCGGCCACAAATCGCTGTGCCATAGCCATCAGGATGAGCTTCTCGTGCGTGTTGAATAACCGAGGGGCTGTCTCGACACGCTCCAAACCAAGGCTGTGATCTCTCACTGGAGAGCATGTGGCACTGGGGTATCCAGACTCCCCTTTCCAACTCGCGATGCAGCTGGCTGAGACCGTCACTCGAGAGTGTCCAATCACCCAGCAGTAGGAAAGTCGTGATAGATGAGAGCATGGCCGGAAGGTTGTTTGCCATCAGTTATCAGTTGGTCAACATTGAGTCTCCGGCAATTTGTTGCCGAGGGCTCCCCAGTCCCTTGTGTTAAATTCCAGATTAGCAGCCCGTAGCCTGAGATCTCCAGGTCATGGAACAAATGAGAACTCCAGACAAAAGCAACACCTCCTAACTCACGCCCGCCCAATTCCCACACGCCGTGGAGTGCACCAGCAGCTAGAACAGCAACTATCGGTTGCTTAATTTGTATTTCAACCCTCCTCCTCAAACTCCATCCACTTGCAACACATGGGGTCTGCGACAAGGGGGCCCTCATCTCTCCCACCGGCAAGCACCAATTTCGGAAGCACCCCCCGAGAATAAACGACGCCACCCCCCACGCTTCGCACCCTTTCGACCCAACATGCGGATTACGAAAGAATGTGATAATCCGGGCGCCGTTGCACGCAGCAAGATGCCGGCCGCGGGCTTCTCTCTGCATCACATCAAGCGAAACGTTTCTTTTGCATGCGTATTCGTAGCCGAGTCTCGAAGCGGCAGAAGTGCCGGCCGGGGTTGATATCATCAAGAAAGCTTGAGGGTTGAGGTTGCAGCTGTTGCAACGGTGGTGGTTATCGGCCCGGCGAGGGGGGTTTCTCGTCTCACAACCCGAAAACGATCGAGTCAGGCGATTCAGCGCACCCCGCGCGCTGCTCGCTTCCCTCGATTCATGCACCACCACCAGGGCGCGTCTGCCCAAACAACCTCCCGCCCTCTCCTACGGGCTTCTCACCCCTGGCCGGCTGGAATCAGCAACAACGGCCCCAACTCACCCCCTCAGTCCCAACCCCATCCTCATACTGTGCCAATCTGCTCCCTTCATCATGTCTCAGATTCACTCAACCAACAATCCAGGGATAGGGGTCTCGGCTCTTGAGCCGAAGCCAGGGCAGGGGGAGGGGAGGGGGGGTTGGCCATTGTCCAAGCAAGCCATTGCCGCGCTATCCCTGGCGGCGGGCGACTTTGACCTTTCTTTCGCTCTTCTGCACCCCATGTCCCTGCTCTGCTTCTGCACTGTCCTCGACCCAACAACCCTCGTCATGTCTCATCGGAAAGAGTTGCCCGGCGCGCACGCGCGAAGTCCGTTTTTCTTCTTTCTCGGAAAGCAGTTTCCTGAAACGATCTGGTCTTCCGATCTGGGTTTTGTCCCGTTTGTTCAAAGTGTGGAGGCTCGTGGGTATGGTAAGGATTGGGCCCATGGCAACCAGCCAGTCCAGCTGTGCGATGCCCCTGGAGAGAGAGCCGACGCGATGTGCTGCCTGCCGCTGTGTCGTGTGGCCATCGTTCGGTGGGTTGCTCAAACGGCCAAGCATCCGGCAGCGGTGGAACCACAAACACACCAAGTCGCGGCAGGCATGTGTGGGGGATCTCTGTCCCACAAAACGAAGGGCGGGTAGCTATCCGTATCGCGGCGGGAATCTCCCCGTAGTTGCGACAAACATGCGACGTGGTTCTCGTGATGGGGCCAGTCCGCGCTGAAGAGCCAGAGAGTGTGTGGGATGAGCTGCTTGGCGCTTTCTTTGGCGTCAAAAAAGTCCCATGAGGCCCAAACGGGTAAACCAGGAAGCGACTTAAACGGTTAAACGGCACCACGAGAAAATGGTCAACCGGCACAGCTTCTGGTGTAAAAATGCGAGTAAACAACAAAATACACTCTTATCTCAACGTCCAATCCAACATCCACCCAACAACAACAACAACAACATCCAACAATGAACATCCGACAACCCGACTCTCACGTCGGTACGTACCACCTCCCGCATTCGTGTCGTGTCGGGGGCTCGGCGGCAACAGCCAGCGGGGCGGGGACGGAGCGCGGGTAGACCCGAGCCAACCCCACCCCGCTAGGGCTGTTTCTGGACAGGAATTTCGAGAGACGACCAGGGGAGGCCAGCTAAGCAAGCAAGCCAGCAAGCGAGCTCCTCCTGGACAAAATGTCCCAGGCCGCCCCGGCAGCGACAGTAGCAAAAGCGGGGGAGGAACATGGAATTTCTCTCGCCAGACCGACGGTTCCTACTCGTCGTCGTCATGGCAGGGCAACAGGGCCACGCGGCGGCGAAGGGGGAGCGGGGAGCGGGGAGCAGCGAGCAGCGAGCAGCGTCAAAACCCCCCTCGTCTTAACCGCTTTGGCCTTCGTGCCCCACGCGAAGCCCTGGAGGGAGGGAGGGGGAGGAGGAAGAAACGTGCAAGGGACGGGGAAGCAGAATCCCGGCATGACCACCATGGCTTTGGAAAGCCACAATTGGTGTGTGTGTGAGAGAGAGTCGCATCGCCCTGCTCTGCTCTGGGGCCAGCTAAACCTCTTGCGGTGCGACTTTCCGCTCACTGCCTGCCCTCATGATGGGTCATGGATGCGCGCGCTTGCCTGCCTGCTTGCCTGCCGGCTGGTGGGTGTGGATGCAGGGCTTACGCCGGGTTACCTGCCACGGGATACCTGTAAGAATGGAAAACGGTGGTTGTGGCGGAGGTCTTGGACGCCGCAACCAAGAGCACAAAGACATGCGTCTCATGTTGTTGTCTCGCAGTGTTCCAGGGGAAAAGCACAACACAGATGCTGCTGCTGCCATCGGATGATGTGCGTCTCAGGATCAACGCCTGGCCTGTGCGTCCCGCTGTTAGTGGGCGGCCCGCCAGGTAGGGGAGGGGGTGGTTGTCGGAGACATCAAGTCCAGATGCCGTTCCACAAAGGAGATGGAATGTTTTTTTGTCTGGCTCGTCAAGCGGAGGACGTGCTGTCGTGTGGTACCTTCTCTGCGCCGACAACACCAGCAGTGAAGCCGACATTCAAACGGTCAACGCATGCACGGTATCTGGGCATGGTCGAGAGTGCGACCAAGGTTTTCGGTTCGCAGATCAGGCGACGCACGTCGGCCGTTTTGGCCCCTTCCCTCCCTCCCCTTCACATTCTAGCCGAGTGTGCTTGGGGCTGCACGAGATGCAGCGCCTCCTGGAGCGGGGGCACCATCCGGTGGCCCGTGGGGGAGGGGAGGGGAAAGAAAGGACGATCGAAGTGTGGTCAGAGAATGGGCTTCCCACCACCCTCAGGACCAACCACACCACCCAATGTGGCGCCGGCAGTGGTTCGGTTACCGGATATTCCGCACACACAGAGTAGTTATTTGTATTTGCGCCCCTCCCTCCCTCCCTCGTGTGATCCAAATGTCAGTAGTTAGCGCCTTTCCGGTTGTTGACCAACCAGGTTGGGAGCGAGGGCGGTTGTGGGCGTTGACAGGCGCTGCAGACGCCATGGCCCGATGCTCGAGTCGAGGACCATGGCTGTGGTGTTTTGGCGGTGACTGACGTGGTGCACCGCAGCCCAACCGCCACTAACTAATCACTCCCTTCCACGGCGGTGAAAAAGAAAGAGGAGGCGGGCTGCCGACATGTGCGCGCCTGGTTGCTCGTTGGACCCGACAGACTGGGACCGAGGGCCGATGGGCCACAGATGGGTAATTTTGTTGGTTGGCTGTTGGCAGAGGAATGGGCAGAGGGGCCCCCCGCCTGGGATGGGCTGGGATGGGTCAAAACGAAACACGAATTGCGACACTCGCCGTGCGGGATACGACCCTTGGTGACGCCCACGGCGTGGGTCATGGGCCGTGGTGGTGCACCATGCGTGCGTCGTGGGTCGTCTCCCGGCCCCATTTTGTTTCTTCGGCGGGCCGGGGAACGTGGAATGCTCCCGGCCAGACGGTCCACGTCAACCAGAGCCTGCCCTTTGTGCGCGGACCCTCCCGTCCCATCTTCCGTTTTGCCAGAACGGCATTGAGCCAGCGCCAGCGGACCCTGACCTGTGGCCCCGGGTCAGGCTATAAGACACGCTGTATGGCCCGACGGCATTGAGAACTTGTGTGTTGTCGTCTCGAAACGAAATGATGCGCCCAAGCAGGCGAGCAATCGGGATCCAGTCCGGCGGCGCTTAACGGAGAGCAAGCTCGTTCTGCAAGGCGAGGCCGAGTGCACTGCTGCCCTGGCGGGAGCCGCACGCAGGGATCTTGGGGCTTTTCGTCATGCCTACGCATATCATTCCGTGCATGCCACTCTGGACCAAGTATCGCTGGTCTGCCCTGGCATCGGCGGCAAGGTACTCGGGATGTTGGTGCGCCTTGATATTGGGATGGAGTCATGGCAGGACGGTGGGCCGCCAAGGTCGTCGAACCTGCCCTTCGTGTCGCTGCTCGTGATCCAAAACCGCCGTCGCCATAGATTAAAATGGGCAGACCCTGAATGCAATGCCACGCTTCCCGACGACCTCGCGGCCGGTTGGTTTCTTCAACCGGCCCGGTTCGCGGCCTCCCACGCCGGCACTAAAATCGCGCAAGGCGTGAACGAACGGAGCTGGATGCCCAGATTGGGCCGGCGTCGTGGTTCAGCGCTGGAGAGGCCGTGTCGCGGGACCAATCGACTGGCGGGGGCTGGCCACCGCTGTAGATGAAGACGAGATTTCTGCGACGCAGCTGCGCCGTCTGATCGTCGTTCCTGGATATGAAAGACCACCTGAGCAGAACCCGTGCGAGGGCGCCCGGCTGGGACTCGAGTTGCCACCGAAACCACACGCCATGAAGTTGCTGGATTTGGCTGGTGCGTGGGTTGATGCGACTCTGCAGTAACGTTGAACGCATGTCACGGCAGCTGCAGGGCCGGAGGCAGTTGGTGGGCAGCATAAATTGCCGGGCTGTTCTTGGGCCCCGTGGCGAGACCGGAGTGGCGGCGGGCGTTGATGGTGGTGCGTGATCACGGGGATGGAGACGACTCCTCACCGAGCGGGAGTGAGAAATAGAAAAAGAAGGGCAATACGGATACCAGAAAGCTTGGAAGGCCACGGCAGACCGCGCCGGAGGAAGCTTCCATGTCAGCGGGACCGGACCGCGGCGAGGATCGCTGCTTGGTCCACAGAACTGCCGGAAACCCAGATCGGCTGGAACCCGCTGCTGGGGAGATCAGTCGAACACGATGCTAGCAAGCAGCATGGAGCAGAATGCCATCCCCGTCGGGGTCAGAAGCAGCATCTGGATTTTCATGTCTGCGCCGAGACAGCGCAGGCACTGAGATGGGACTGAGACGGTGGGGCGCGACCCCTGCCGGCGGAAAGCGACGCCAGTCATCCGCGAACTGGCATCAACTGGGCGTCGGTGGACTTTTGTGGTTGTCTTTGGCGGCCCTTGCAAAACTCCATCCTGGAAAATTCTGGGGAGGTCGGGAGATTTTCCTGTTTGGGCCGCGAAAGAGGGCAGGGGCCTTCGCCCCGCTTCCCACGCTTCCCAACGGAGGGGCAAGCGAAGCGACTGGCTTGTGAGTGCTTGCTCCCTGGTTCGCTGGACAGGTGGCGTCGCATGCCCGCCCGAGCACCTGGGATGGGTTTGGGGGGGGCAAAATGCGGTGCAACCACCGTTTGGTCCAGCGTTTGGTATCTCTCTCGTATCGTTTCGTAACTGTCCTGCGGGATCGGATCGGTGTGTCACCCACCACCCAAGGCACGCGTCCGGTTCGTCGATGGGCCAGTCCGTTTCAGAACAACGGGTAAAATACACTCTCCAGGCGTATTCCATGTATCGCCATTCTTACCGATACGGATCACCGCTCCCTCCACCTCCGTTTCTTCCCACGTCTTCCCGCCCGTCCTTCCCACAGCCCCGGGACCGCCCAGTGGCAAAGTTGCGCCGAGCTGCGGGAACCTCTCTCGGGAGGAGAATGGAGCCCGAGGGATCATCCGCCCTTGTGCCCTTGGTGTCCCTGGTGTCCTTTTGCTCTCGCGCACCGCCCCAGACAAGAGGGGAGGGAGCTGGGCGCACGCTGGGCAGGCAGGCACGTCGGCTCAGGCTTGTGACAGGCGCTATTGACGGCTGCTTGACGCTTTCCAGGTGGCCTGTCGGGTGCGCCAGACTGGGGCTGAGAGCGCCTGTTCACTGGCCCTGGACTCGCTCTTGACTGGCCGCTGGGCCCCCTCGGTTCCCGCAATTGGGCGTGGAGCCTTGCCAGTTCTGTTGACATCCACCCGCTAGCGTGCTGCATCCGCCCTCGTTCCCGCCTGCTGGAGCGCAAGATTCCCCCCCATCCCCCCCTTCTCATCCCTCCCATCCCTCCCATCCACCCCCCCCATATCCTTGCTATCCTTGCTAGCCTCTTGCAC
>FTEL01008787.1_pt1 | contig 15127 bp, 12 predicted proteins | sample 1658911 | NCBI WGS metagenome assembly FTEL01 (sample SAMEA3914869, study PRJEB12502) | metagenome | biome: forest; material: soil | place: USA | collected 2012-03-12 | depth 0.1 m
GGATTGGGGGGGAGGGGGAGGTGAGTTATGGTTTTGTTGGTTTGGGAGGGTGAGCGGGAGTTTACTGACTTGGTGAATTGCAGGCATCGGCAGCGGAACAGACATCGCCAGGCCTGGTCAGTCCGGGAGGGGTGGCGAGTGCGCACCTTGCGGATACGATGAGTGAATGGTCGCCATGATATCTATGGAGAGGGTAGTTTGGGATGAGGACGTGAGATAATGGAGAGGAAGGCTAGCGAGGACCGCTGCGGTTGATCGGGGAGATGGGTTGGCGTTTAAGGGAAGCAGTTGGTTTATTCATATTGAATACAAGCAGAGTGTCTTGTAGTGAGGCCAACCCGGGCTGGTCATCACGAAAGGAGGCCGAGTTCAAGTTGTTGGGCTGGGGGAGCGGTCGACTGAGTCCCTTCCATCCCCTCCCACCTGTCGCCCTGCATCCTCAGGCACCCACACATCTTCCATCCTAAGTCCACCCCCTGCCCGCTGCCCTCGGCCTGTACTTTCGTGTGTACGACAGCCTCTTCGCTCCCAAAGAGGACTACGTGCTGCAGTTCGAGGATTCCGATCCCCAAGCCCGCACCAAGCCCGTCACCCACAATGACATTCTCGCGGCTGCCGCGGTACTCCGTCGCGATCCCGCGCTGACCCTCGACCAGGCCAGCGAGCAACTAGCCGCACGGTCGGGCATAGCGTGCTCGGCGCAGGAGTTCCGATTCACACTCTTGGTCTCGACACAAGCCCTTCTTATGCTCGATTCCACCGGGCAAGCGGATAGGTGGCAGCCAGACGAGCGCTTCGTCGACTTCGTCTCGAGGCGCATCCCCGAGACAGCGGGCCCATGTTCCGCCGCTTTGAAGGCCGCCACGGAGAACCAAAGGTCCATGAAGGCGTGGAAGCTCCGGGCCCGGTTCCGCCTCTCTTTCAAAGGCACCGACAATCTCGCCCGCCACCTGCTGCTAGACCCCTTGCACCCGGATGGCCCGACCTTGTACATCTTCCACTACACCGCATTCCTCAAAGCCCATATGGATCGCCTGGGTGAGGCAGAATTCTCAAGCAAACGATTCCGATATGCTTGCCAGTCTGAAAATGTAGGTAGACTTCCCTTCCCCTTTTCGTTGCTCCGTCCTCCTTCTTTCTGACCAGTGACCACAGCGGGTGCCTCCCTACACGGCTCATCGCCGAAACGCTGCACTCTATCCAAACGATCCTCTTCCACTTCAGCGACCACCGATCGAGCCGTACCCTCGAGCGGCTGATCGCCAAACACGGATTCGACGAAGACTGCGCCCAGACACACGGCAACACGATGTTCACCGACGCCGATATGATGGAGTACCGGTACTGGGGCGAGCGGTTAGCGGCCCTGCAGGCGTTCATGCGGGAGCGGCCGCCGCGGAATGGGTTCGAGCGGTGGATCAAGTGGCAGACGTCTGAGAGCAACGCGTTCGCCATGGCGCTGGCCGCGCTGCTCATCTCGGTGGTTGTCGGCGTTCTCGGCCTGGCTGTCGCCGCCCTGCAGAGCTGGATCGCTTGGAAGGCCTGGGCTGAGCCTGTCTCTGCCGACGATGAGGTGACTGCACTTCTTCGGGAGATTGCCGAGCTGCTTCGCGAGCAGTCGCGGCGTTAACAAGCAATTACAGTTGGACTCGCTTGCTCTTCCAATTAATTGTATTCACGACGTGCAGATTCATGGGGAAACCTTCAGGGGAAACCTCCAGACTTGACACCTCCCAGGCTTTATGTGACGGGTCATGACGCTGGAGCTCAAGAGCTTCAACCAGTATCAGAACGCAGACCACTTGACCAAAAGTGAGTGGGACCCAATTTTGTTATTGGAGTAGTCTGGTTACTGGCCCTTTCTGTTCTAACAACCAGCGTCCGTAGCCACGACCACCTCCCAATCTACCCAAATATCGCACGTCACCTGCTCTCGGCCCAACAACCGACCCGAAAGCAGATGAGACTGACGAGAGTGAGGGCCATCTTGTTTTTCTGCTGGGATTCTCTTCCATTTCTGCGGGCGATGTAATGATTGCCCGGCCGATAGACAATCACGCTCTCGAGGATGACTGCATCAGTGTAATCTCCCGGGCTCCATCCCCATTTTGTCCAGTCGCCACGCCAGAGCACTCCTCGTACATAGTAGTAATAATTCAGCACTCGTTCACCACCAGCCACCCCTGCGGCGAGTGGGCCAGGCGTTCTCATCGGGCCGCGCTCCCTCATGAGTGCCTGCAATCCGGCTTAGCCTCCCGGAGGCACTGCCCCCGAGCACCAGACACAGACACAGAAGTGCAACCACGTTACATTTTACATCTCTGGCCATGCTCATGGGCTTGGCTGTGCAAAACTCTCTGCTTCAGTTTGCTCTTGGGATTGGGACAGCCCTCTAATAATATTTCGTCTATAACAACACAACCAACAACAGCGCTTCTCTCCCGCTGCGCCACCCGCGCGCAATCAGAACTCCAGCATGGACTTCGCAGACTTTGCGGACTTCAAGTTCGAATACATTTTCTGGACAGGGTTTGCGCTCTTCGTGGCATTCCGGGTACGGTCGAGTCTCTCTCCTTGACGATTGCTCTGTCGACCCTGCGTCAACAAAGGCATTTTTAAGATGCTCCCATGAGTCCATCCGTCCATACTAGTTAACACGCTGCTCAGATTAGCAGGCTCGTCGTCGCGGTCCGCTCACGCTCCTCCAACTCTCCCATCCCCGAGACCTCGGGCAAGGTGCGCAAGATCGTCAAGGCCGCCGAGTTCGATGCCCTGGTGGCCTCCACCACCCATGTGGTGGTCGACTTCTACGCCGACTGGTGCCAACCCTGCCGAGCCATTGCGCCCGTCTTTTCCGAGCTGGCCGACAAGCACGCCTCCAACGGCCATCTCGCCTTTGCCAAGCTGAACGTCGATCACCTCGGCGACGTGGCCAAGCGGTACGGCGTGTCTGCGATGCCCACCTTTATGTTTTTTGAGAACGGCGCGCCCAAGGGAGTGGCGGTGGACGGTCTCGGAGCCCGCCCGTCGGTTCCCTTGACCGCTGATGGCCTGGTTGACTGCGTGCGGGGTGCGGACCGGGGCGCCCTCCAGGCTGTGGTGCAGGCCGTGGCGGCAGGCCCAGGAGGCAAAGGGTCCAAGGACCTGTGATTTCCAGTCGCCTGGCTTTGAGCCCGTCGTCAACAATGACTCCGAGTCGGGTCCGCTTTGCCGCTGGCCCATCGGCTTGGAGATCTTGCAGTTGGCCGGGAGCGGGAGCCGTTTTCTCTAAGCCGGGACCTCACCCACGTTTTCCGGCGCAAAGAACCACCACTGTGATGCATCCGGATCCCGCGTACAACGTGTATGCTATAAGTTCTTCCTGTTGGCGACTTGCGCCGCGTCTCAGCTTCTGTGCATAGCCATGCAAGTTGTTCCTAATACATGGCCCCTAGACATGCTACGCTACAGTTTCGGTTTTGGGCCCTATACCAGGTAATTATTAGTCTCAGACAACGGCTACTCGAAGGCGCTGCAGGAAGCTCAGTAGCCTTGCCACACGACTCGTTTTCGTGTATGTCGTCTCGAGTCGCAAGGACGCCAGGAACCAATCTCCATCCTCCATCTTCCACGATTCGTGGTAATAGCCCCCGCCCCTCACCTCGACCCATCCCGCCGTCCCCTTCATCATAATTTGGTCTATCGCCTTCACTTTGCCAGGCCCTATCCACTCCAACTCTCCAAGGCCGAATATATGTAGCGTCTCTGCCTTGGCGAAAAACGTGGCGAAGAGTGTCGTGAAGCTCTCCACCGACGAGAATGCCAAGGGGGTCCTTCCAACCCTAAGAACAGATCCATCGGAATCGAAGAAGCCCAGTTCAGCATCGGGTAGCGCGATTTGGTGAAATTTGTCCCATTGTTTAGTGTCGATGTACCGACCGTATTGTGACTTCTTGCGGCTGATGATTCGTGCGACTTCAAGCGAGACGGACATCTCGCCTAGGTGCGTGCTCTTATCGTTTGGTTGGTGGTGTGCAGGCATTCACTAAAGCAGAATGCCACGGCAGCGACAGCCTGATACCACGTCATGACTTCGGTGACGCAGTTCGGCGGCAAGAACACTGCATAGGATGGAATGGAAGGCGCTGGACTGAGCGCGCGTCAACGCTCTCACCCAGGGTAGGTACTCGGAAGTTGGAAAGATTGTTCCCAAAACATCTGGTTCCACCTCTGCCCGCCGCCCAAAGACTTGGCCCTGCTGCCCTGGTGTGCTGTTATGCAAAGGAAAGCACGCAACGACGGACCTTTCCACGGCCCAAGGCATTGTGACTGCCTAAACCGGCAAACTCGGCGCCCGGCTCGTCTCAACCGTGTCTCAATTCCCATCGCTCGGAGAGACGGGCCACCGCGCGCATCTCGAAGGCGGATTCAAGCGTTTAGGGAGGCAGAAGGGAGACACAAGTAGGGAGGGGGGACATCACACTGTAGATAAATGTTGGCAGCATGTAATGGGAAAAAAGCAGAAGTTGACGCAAGAATGCCTGGATATCTCTACAACATCCCTTCCTCTCCCCCCAAAAGCCACTACCGTGGCGCCCTCTTGTCCTCCGGATGAACTCGCACCGGCTCCCACAGCACAAGCCTCGACGGGCGGCATGTCCGGCGGCCCGGAACCGCTGGCGGGACTTGCCTGCCTCGCATCTTGCGCCGCAGTTCCCGCAGGCGCACAAAGTATTCCTGTGAGGACTCCGAGGGCTCCCTCTCGTGGATGCCGATGATGGTAAGCACAGCCTTTGCGAGGCCGGACCAGGGCTTGACGTCGTCCTTGCGTGGGCCCAGGGAAGGCCATTCGTTGTTGATCTTGGGCTGCTCGGTGAAGCGCTCGACGAGCAGCCAGCGGGTGATGGCTGGTGCCCCCTGGGCAGATCCCAGACAAGATACCCAACGGCCATCAGCACCGCGGATGTAGGAGAGGGAGGCCCCGTGTTGAACGAGAAGCTTGACGGCTTCGAACTGCCGGCTGGCACAAGCCACCATCAGCGCAGATCCATGGGGACTGCCCTCGTAGTCGGGATCGGCCCCAAGTTGGAGCAGATTCTCCATGACTCTGATGTTCCCCGCTGCTGACATGAGGCAAAGAGGGCTCCAGCGCGAGTGTCTTTTTGGCTGCATGTCGCTAATGCGCCGGAGCAAGGCGTCGCCAAACCTTCTCCGGTACACCTTGAACGCCTTGTTCATCCAAGTGGGCTCCATTCCACGCATCTCCGTCCACGGGTACGGCTGTGTCAAGTCCATACCGCAGTCGCTGTTGAGAATGATGGAAGTGAAGATATCAAGAGACATGGCAACATGAAGTGGCGAAGCGTCAAGGTGGTCGTGGAGGTGGATAGACGCGCCCTTTTCACGAAACTGGGCGAAGACGCCGGGGTTTGAGCTGACCGCTGCGTAGTGAAGAATCGAGCGGTTGCTATAATCAACGGCCGCCCAGTCCGCGCCGGCCTCCATGAGATACTCGATGAGTTTGTGGTCACCTCTCGGGCATGCCAGCAGGATCGGCGGAGCTCCAGATGCGCCTCGTTGGTTGACATTTGCGCCGTGGGAGACCAGAAGTTTTATCATCTCCATTCGATTTCGCATCTCGGGCTGGGAAGCAAGTGCCATTGCCTCCTCGAGGCCCCTGGACAGGCCATCGTCTGCTGTTCCGTGTTGCAACAGCATCTTTGCAGTTTCGACGCCGCCAGCCGAAACAGCGGCCACGAGGGGAGGCCGGTGCCCACGCCTGCTCGATGACGACCGTAACTGATGCCTGACAAGGCAATGTCAGACACAACTCATCAGTGCACCTAGGAGACAGCCATACCTTTCATCGACTGCAGATTTCCTTCTGTGCTCAAGCAGGATGCCGAGAGCCAGCGTATGCCCAGATCTCGCCGCCATCGACACGAGATCCCGCTTGAAGATGTCGCCCCCATCGCTCACAAACCGTTGAACGAGCAGCTGAAGCAATCCAGCCTCGGCCACGCTCGTGTCTTGCAATGCGAGCTCCAAAGGCCTCTTGCGGTGTTTAAACGGAGCGTGCCTGCACGAGACCTTGGTGGTAGCGGCGCCGTTCTCGAGCAACCACGTGGCGATTTCGATTCGGCCACCTGAGATGGCGAGGATGAGAGGTGAGCAACCTCCACACCCGAGATCAACATCCATGGGGTAGCCACTGCTGTGCAGCTCTTTGCAGAGCTCGAGGTTTCCGGACCGGATAGCGCCTTCCAGGGCCTGAGCAAGGCTTCTGTGCCTCAGGGGTGATGGGTCTTCCGCTGATGCCCGTGTGGAAGTCGGCTCGGCCGGCTCCACAGGGGCGCAGGCCGCGTTCTGCAGAACCTCAATAATGCCTCGGTCGCCCAATTCGTACGCCAGCATCAAAGGCGTTCGGCCCCGAGAGTCTGGCTGAGATGTTGCGCCATGTTGGATCAGAACGTGGACCGTGTCGAAGCTCCGCGCGGAGACGGTAACATGCAACGCTGTCTTGCCGTCGTTGGGCGTACGTCTGTCGATGTTGGCCCCATTCTGGCAGAGGAAATTTACCTCCCGCGCCCCTCCGGCTCTTGTTGCAACGATCAGCGGAGTATATCCCTCGGAATCTGTGCAGTCGATGTGATTCGGTGCCAAGAGCTGCCGGTCGAGATAGAACCTCAGGAAGTCGACGCCGTCCGAGTAAGCGGCGATGTGCAATGCACCCACACCCGAGACAGTTCTATGGCGTCTCTTTCCTCCAGAGAAGGTACAGGTTTGGTACCAGTCTATGCTCCAGGTGAACTTTCCTTCGGCGCCAACGAGCTCGTCGAGGAAACTTCTGCAACCCGCGTCAACCGCAGCAAGTGCAGAATCCATCCCTAACGCGTCACGCTTCGTCGGATCAGCCCCACCAGATAACAAGGCGCTGGCGCTCTCAAAGGCTGACTTGTGGTCGATGTGGTATACCAGTGCTGGTTGGCAATAAGCAGTGGGCCCCGTGTGGAGGTTGGGGTCGGCGCCCCTGCGAATCAACTCGTCCACTATCCAGGCGGAATCCCCGTGCGCGGCGTGGTGGATGAACCCAAGCTGCTCCTTGCCGGCGAGGTTGACACTATTCAGTTGGCTGGCGCCCACTGAGTCAAACAACTTTCGGAACAGATCCTGCCTACGGTTGACATCCTCCTTTATCCGGTACCTACACACATCTTCCAGGAAAGACCGGTCTCCGCGGAGCCGATGGAGATCTACTCCCTTCTCCAACATCGAATCGATGACCTTGTTCTCGGAGGACCGGAATGCAGCTCGGAGCAATCTCAGAGCAGCCGGCGAGCTTTCGAAGGTCGACCAACACGTTGTGTTCGAAATCGCCACAGCAATCGACTTTGCGGACAACGGAAAAAGGCGAGAAATCGACCCCCACCCCCTCGGCTTGAGAGAATCAACCATCTGAGCCAACCCAGATTGTCCGGTGACGACTTCATATGCCTCGAGGTATCCCGAATCGACGAGGCAGCAGACAGCTGAGTCCACCTGTCTCACCAGACGCCGGTCCTTAGTATCCCCCTCCCACTGGGCTCGTGACTCCCTGATGACTGTCGTAGTAAAGTAGTCCCATGCGGCCGCTTTGATGGCCGGGTCATCATCTTCCAAAGTAGCCAATTCGCGGACAATCTTGCGAAAGTCTGGGTCCAGGCAGCCGACCTTATCTGTGAGGCACGCGTGCAAGTAGTTATCCAAGGGCAACCTCCCCCTAATCGTGGTTCCACAGCTGTGCGGATACAAGGCCCTGAGAAGCTCGACAGCATTCAAGGACGCCCGGACGCGTAGCAGGTGAAGGGGGCTGGACTCTCCGCTTAAGCGAGCGCAGAACCCCGAGTCCAACAGGCGTTGAATAATGTTTTCGGGGACGGGCAGTTGAGAAACAAGGTCTCGAACTGCCGTCGGGTGCTCCGCATCAGTCTCGCCTTGCTGCTCGTTGTAATGAAGCCGAAGGAAGACATCGGCACAGGCTTCCTCCCCTCGCCAGAGTGCTTCCATCAGGGGAGTACATCCATCACGGTCTATCGCCCGCAAGGCCTTGTCGACGTCTTGTTTCTCTGCAACGTCGAGGATCGCTTCCAATTGTTGGATTTTGCCCGTGCGAGCACCGTCTCGGGCATTGGCGTGCAGCACGTTGCGCCCGTCCAGATCTAGCGTGCCGATATCGAACCCGGCTTCGATGGACGCTCGGACGAATTCTTTCAAGATATCCAAGTCCTCATCCGAGTCTATCCCGTGATACCAGTTCCAAGCGTGGAGCGGCGTCTGTCCATTGTTGTTCGTGGCTGACGGTGAGATGCCTGCTCCAAGCAGCAGAAGCGCGATGGCCAGGTAATCCTTCAAGACATCGTTGCCCACGGAAACCTCGGTGGCAAGATGTAGCAAGGAATCCCCGTGTTCTGTGCGGATGCTTTTCAGATCCAGTCGCGGGTCGCTGCTCAGAACATCCCACGAGTTGGCACCGCCTGACCTAACGATGCTCTTGGCCCATTCGCACAGAGCATCCTCGGAAAGCCAAACCCTGGTGTCGAGGGCCGACATGGATTCGAGCTCGGCGAGGCTTGGCTTTACGCGCAAGGCCGTCTTCCAGACCTTGCAAACCGAAGGTAACGAGTTTGGGAATTTCTTGACGAGATGGTTCGTGGACGCGATGGACGACTGGAAAGTTCGATGGACCTCGCTCCGTCCCTCCCGATCATCGAGCTTTAGCACCTCGAGTTCGAAGAGCGATAAATCCTCGTCCGTAATCGCGGTCGTATGAGCCAACACCAAGGTGACCACGGTGATATCCCCCAGATCAAACGCGGTTCGGATGGCGGTTGCCACCAGGGAGGTGTCTTTCCAAGGCGGAAACCAATCAGAGCACTTCGCTCCTGCACCAAACAAGCACTCGATTGTTTCGGTTGCGGAGCAAGGAAGGGGAAATGGGGGCTCTTCTGCGCAGGTTGTTGGCTCGTAGCAGTAGAACCAGCGCAAAAAAAATCCCAGGTCCTCATCGTTGTCGGCCCAGCGGCGGAGGCCGGCCACAGCGCATTGTAAAGGTGTACCCAGGGGACCCAGGCAATTGGCCGCGGTAGCTGAGGCATCAAGATCGCCCAAGTGTTGCTTGCAGATATTAGAGAGCCCGAGGGTGGCGGCAAGGTGAAGAGGCCGAAAAGCTTCGTCGAGTACCTCAGACGCGATCGCAGGGAGTACACCTAGATTGCCTCTGTGCCTGGAGTCGTCCAGGACGCGTTTAACCCTCCTCCGGCCGTACTTGTCGTCCTCGGCTTGAAACTGCAGCCTGAGCGTCACGGCCCAGCGGGCGAATGCTGGTGTCTTGCGAGGGTCGAACAGCCTTACTGCCAACTCTGTAAGCGCCGGGTCTGCCCATTCTCCACGCGCGTACACGGGCCAGAAGATGGAAGCGTATTCGTAAAATCGGTACGTCTTGTTGTCTCGAACGATCTTCTCAACACCTTCGATGGTCGCTTTCGGGGTCTGGTTGAAGCAGTCGAGCTGGAGGTAGCGCAAAGCCTGCATGGCCAGTAGCCGAGCGCAATTCGATGCCGAAACTCGGAATTCATCGTGGCCGAGATCCGCGAGCTCGTCGCTGTCGAGGAACTCGCGCACAGAAAAGTGGGCGAACTCGAGCCGGCGCCCATCCCGAGACCTCCGAACTAGGCTACTGCAGAGACCCAACAGAGTCTCTTGGCGGATGATGTCGCCCGGTCCGAGGTTACGCTGATTGCCCGACACCGAGACAGCATGCTCCAGTTCTGAGATCGATAGAGGTGGGTCGACGAAACCGAGGAAGTTAAGGACCATCTGGGCGAGGCCCGTCTGCCTTCGAGGAATGCGCTTGAGGATTCGACTGTAGGTCTCGGAAAGCGTCGGCGGAAGCGTCTGGAGCGCCTCTCGACATTCTTGATCCGTCAGGCAGGTGCAGAGGTGATCGAGTTGGCAGGCGACCCAGCGAAACCTGGCGGTGGTCAGCGACGCAGACAGCATACCTAGGTACCTATCCAAAGGGCACTCACATCCCACCGGCGCCCTCTATCAACCGCTGAACAATCTCCTCCTTCAGCAAAGGATCATGCAACCGAAGCCTTCCTGTCCGAACACGCTCTTCGATTTGTGCCGTGGCGTACTCAGTGACATCCTCGCTATGAGCGGCAATCTCGACGTTCTCGTAGCCGTCTTTCAAATAGCCCCGGATATCGACCTCGTCTCGGCTTAGCAGAGCGATCTTCAACCGATCTTGCGTCTCCGCCCAGGAGGCAAGGGCTGAGATAACGTCGGCGACATGCCTGCCACATTCATCGATCCCATCGACAATAAGGTACGTTTGGTCGTACTCGAGAATCATATCGGAAAGGGCCACCCGCAGGCCATCCACGGTTGGATTCCGAGCCAGCTGGTGATCGGGGTGAAGCTCCCGGTGGTACCGGGCCAGTATCAGATATGCCGCGTCGTTCTGCATGGCCAGCTGAGACGCAAGAGCGCCGAGGATATTGACAGGCAAATGCGTTTTCTCGTCCTTGTAGTCGCAAAAGAAGAAAGCGACCGCAATACTCTCGCTGCCCTTGGCGAGTGCTGCCTCGATGACGGAACCGGCGAGCACCGTCTTGCCAGCCCCCGGAATTCCGGTGAGCCAGAGCTTCGATCCTGGCATGTCTGTCCAGGTTTGAAAAGCCGCCAGTCGAAGGAGCCACATGCCGGTCCGGGGGTGCCGCAGGCTCAGACTAGTCTCGTATCGGTCTTGGGGGTTGACCTTGAGAAAGAAGTCCAGTACACGCCGCCGCTTCTTGTCCAGCTGGATTCGAGCGGTGATTCTTTTTGTGTCCTTGACTTCGGCGAGGATCTCGGCGGCGGACGCTTGGAGGCTGGCGCCCAGGGCGAGGCAGCGGAGGATCCCGTTCATCGAGTCGGCTGCGATTGCCATTCCGATGCTTTCCTTGTGCCTCGAGAGCTGAGACATGAGCTCCTTATTGTGATCCATTGAGAACGGCCATTTGAGCTTGCGCTGCAGTGCGGTAGCCTGGCTCCGACTTTACAGGTCCTTCTCCGCCTTCTGCAGCCTGGCTTGGAGGAGAGACAGAATCCGATGGCAGCCGTCGTGATGGATGCGAAGGGTGGCATCAAAGGGCTCGGCTTCAAGGGCACGCACCAGTCTCGACAAACTGCTGAGCATACCGCCGATATCGTTCACCTCGGCGGCCCAAGCCTTGGCCTCGTTTACCGCATCGCCAGCTGATTTGGTGTACTTGACGAGGCGAACAAACACGGTGTCGACCAGCGTAATGACGCCGGCGATGCTTGCCGCCATCGAGAGAGGGTCGGCCATGGTTTCGGGTTGGCATCGGTACAATTGAGCGGCGGGGTCTTGCGAATGATGGCTGAAGGGAGTTGGGAGTTGAGGGGTCTCATGGCGCCGAACTTGATGAGTTGGAGCCTTGTCTCTTGTGCAACGTGAAACTGGGCTGAAAACGGCACACGAGTCTGCCTCGGCGCTTATGCAGCATCCACGAGCACAGCCCCAGGCCCTGAACGAGGCTCTCGGTGTTGGGACGTGGCGAGGTCGGATTGGCCTGCATCTCCGCTGTCAACCACCCCAGGCACGCCACAAATCGAAGCGGTCGGTCGCAAAACTTTCACAAAATCACGGTTTTCGTAACCGAAACCCACCTCCTCTCGACCGGCGAGGGGGGTTGGGCGGTGAGCTTTTTGGCTTTTTTCTCGGTGAGCTTTTGTGTTTTTCTTTCTCTTTTGTTCTGTTTCTTTTTTTTTTCAATATTCCGCAAGATTATCTTTCTACCCCGTGGCCTGACTGTGCGTGAGTGAGGCTTCCCAGCACGGCTCTCGGGGTCCGACTTTTGCCGACTTACACGGCTGGACTGAGCCACATACCAGCGCCGAATGAGCAGAATTTCCACCATCAGAGGATTGTGATCCAGCTCAATAAACGCATAAACTCCCTCTAGAGATAGCGGCATTATATTCAGGAGAGTAAATCAAAATGGATATCTATCCAGGGAGCGGCAACCGCCAAACAATTCATGCGCCATAAATCCCAAAATATTCCCCCCCCCCAACCCACTTAAACACAACGACGCCAAACCACTGGCACAATTACAGTATTACACAGGTCTCCGGGCAGGCTGAGCCAACCAATCCCCAGCCCCGAAACCCACATCCCTGAGCCGCTACAGGGGCCAACACGCTGCCCGTCCCGTCTTTTGTCCTCTGCAACATCGCGCGTCGTCGAGCAACCCAACGGTCCAAGACGCCCAACAGTCGAACACTCGCAAACCCCCAACCCGCGACCGAGTGCGCATCCCCTCGCGCGCACTACTCTCCCTCTGGGCCGCAGGCTGCCTTGCGTTCGACTCGGCTGTTCATTGCCGCCCATCGCCGCCCATCGTCGCCTATTGCCACGCATCACCACTCCCACAAACAACCGGCGTCTCGCGCTGCGTCCTACCTGCTCCGCGCAGGCGACGCGCCGCAGCGACGGCCCACGGCAGCCATGCCGCCATTTCTCGATGCCGCAAACCTCCGCAACGCAATCGCCGCCAGTGCCCTGCCCGCCCTCGAGCACCTGGCCGACAACCCAGACCGCCTCGACGATTCCCTCGACCGCCGCTTCGAGCGCGACGACCCGCCCCCCTACGCATCGTCGAGCGAGGATGAAGCCGAGGTAGCCCTCCATCACCCGGTCCTCGCCGGCTCCGCAGATGCCGCCCTCGAAAAGTTCCGCCCTCTCCTCAGCGAGCCTCTGAGCAGCGACGAGGTCCTGGCGACCCTCAACTGGCTTCAGATGGACCCCCACGCATATGCTCCCGGCTCGCGCTACGAACGAGAGCGCAAGAGGGAAGACATGCGGATTAATGGGTTCGCTTTCCAGCGCGGCCTCGACCCGGCCCGCTACTGGAAGGGGCCGAGAGCGGCCCAGCGCCGCGCCGTCATTGCCCGCCGCAGCATCAAGCGGCGTTGGCAGCGCCTCGGCATCTGGAACCCGAGCTGGGGAATTCCCGGCCGCAGCAACCCTCAGCCCAAGGACGCGGTCGGAACCTGGCAGTGGGCTTGGCAGTCCTCGCCCAACTGGCGTTTCGGCAAGGACCCCGACAACCCCGTCCGCCGCGCCCTTGAGCTGCGCAGAAACCTAGCCTACGGCGAGCACGCCCCGCCTCCTCCCCGCTCACACCTGAAAGCAGACGCGTCCGTCTCCGAGTCCGAATCGTTCATCACTTCCAGGCCTTGGTTCGTCTACCTGCTCGAGTCTGCCGAATTCACGAGGAGACATTCCCGGATCCCGACCCACCAACTCGGGCGGCGCCGCGACCCAGATGAGGACGACCCGGTCACCAGGGCGTGGAAAGAAAGAGGGGACTGGGAGCCTGGGTGGAAGTGGCGTCATGAGAGCCCCGAGCCCGAGCAGGAAGACTTGACGCCCCTCCTCACCGACGAAATGGAATACACACCCTCCGAGGTGGATGCGCTCGAGGCCATCCCTCCCCGCTCGCCCACACCGCCGCCGCGACCGCGCGCTGACGTGCCTTGGAAGCCAGCAAGAGGGAGTCTCTGTGGTCGGGCACTCGACGATCCCGACACATCTGAGGACGAGGAGCCCCCAGTCCCCGCGGGCGAACCCAATGGTCAAGGAGCACGCGAAGTTGATGAACCCCCAGCAGCCGCGGACGAACCCGAAGAACAGGCCATGCCAGAGCCCGAGGAGGAACACCCCCCCCAGCCCGCCCCGGCGCCGCCGGGGCCGCCCACGCAAACAACCCCAGCCTTCAAACGCTGCGACAGAACCGGCTATACCACCGCCCCCGCCGCGGCGCAGCGCGAGGATAGCGCAAAAGACCGCCGTCCCTCCACCACTGCCGGCCACCACCTCGCGAGCAACCGCAAGAACCCGCAAGGCGAGGGGCCATCCCGCCTCGCCACCGCCGCCGCCGCGGAATCCATCGCCCGCTGCGACCGTGCCGAAGAAGCAGGGCCGCCCGCGGAAGACGCAAGATGGCGCTGTGGCTAAGCCGGCTGCCCCCGCTGCGAACAAGAGGAGGAGGAAGACCGGGACCAGGGCTGCGGCGGCGGTAGAGGCGGCTGAGGCGAGCACGTCGGCGGAGACCCCGGCGGTTGGGAAACGGACGCGAGGTCGTCCTAGGAAAAAAGGGTAGGCCGCTGGCGACGGATGGTGGGTTGGGTGATGTGTTTGAATTTCGCTCGTGGATAGAGATTGAGGAGGGTGAGTAGGAAGTAGCCTGAATAAGGCGACGGTGCGGGGTCTTGGTTTCGTTGGCCTGCGAGCAGGATAGCATGCGAGACCACAGACTACATAATTAACTACTTAATCATGGCTGGGGGGTTGTGCCCGAATTTTATGATGGTCCAGTTCGCTCATGATGTCAAGATGAGCGTTTCCCACGACCGTCCCACTTCAATGAGAACCATTACGCCCACTGTGTGTATGGATGGGCCGCAACCGCCCTAGTGAAACGGATACATATCAATGGAGGCCCCTATTTTATAGATCTTGCACAATAACCGCCGCCAGGCAAGTCTCACTTTGTGAGGTTGGTGGTGGTCCACGGCATCGCAAAACCCTAACCCTGGCTCATTTCGCTGTCGCTGCATCTCGCCCCACCAATCAATTCTCTTTCTTCTCTTTTCATTGTTCAACCTCAACCTCATCTCATTCATCAACACAACCACGTCGCCACAAGCAGTCCCCACCATTCTGAAGGAGCCTGCTTTGAATTCCGTTGTCATCTCCCCAACACACAGTAAACATCCCAACTGCCAAATTTCACCGCCGGGCCTGCCCCAACTCCTCACCCTTTCCCCTCGCTCATCGCAACGACCTTCCAACCCTCCTCCCAGAAACCAATGCGCCTCCGCAGCACCCGCGGCGTCAAAAAGCGCTACGTCGAAGACCCCCTCCCCTTCGACGACGACGACTCCCCCCTCCCCCCCGACGACTCCCGATCCCGCGACAAAGACGACGCCGACTTCGTCGCGCCCGACGGCCCCCCTTCCGCGCACGACGACGACGACGACGATGACGACCCCGCCGAACCAACCAGCGCCGACGACGACGACGACGACGACGAAA
>FTEL01003322.1_pt1 | contig 15107 bp, 22 predicted proteins | sample 1658911 | NCBI WGS metagenome assembly FTEL01 (sample SAMEA3914869, study PRJEB12502) | metagenome | biome: forest; material: soil | place: USA | collected 2012-03-12 | depth 0.1 m
GGCGAAGACAGTCGATACGCTGGGTCTGGTGCTTGAGTTGGGGGAAGGGATAGGGCAAGGGACTTCTGGACCTTCAAGTATTCGGCGCTAAAACCGGCAGAAGTTACCCCAACGCTGCCGCTGGTCTAGGTACCATGCGGAACATGGCTGGTCGTCTTGAGGTCAAGCCCGAGCCGCTTCGCGGGGTATGGGCTGAAGGAGGGTGCCAACCAACAGCAAGAAGCCCGAGGGCAACCCAACCTCAGGCCACCGGGCGACGATATCACATATCACACAATCGGCGCGGATGTGAGAATGCACGCATGCAGCGGAGTAACACCCACCTGAAAGCGAGGGGATGCAGCGGCTCAGAGGCACGCCAAGAAGGGAAGGGCGCGCAAGGCGGCCAGGGCGGCTCGCGGGGCTGATTGTTGGATTCGAGGACAAAAGGTCCCCGAGAATACAGGTGTTGGTCCCTGGATGGGCAGCGGGGCTCGAGGACTTGGCCACCAACCAGGAGCGAGAGGTGGGGGACCATCTCGATTCTTGATCCTCTCCCACTGCCCCAACCCGCTTCCCGCCCCGCTCCCTGCCTCCGATCGGGCCAGAGGCATGCGAGGGTGTTTGCGGAAAAAGACGAACATGCGGCGGCGCTGTGTGACGTGGGGTATGTTGGCGGTTTGGCGTGGCAGACTCGAAGTGGTGGTGAGGAGAGGGAGTGGTAAGGATTGATTGAGGTGAGGACATAAAGAGTGGGGCCAGTGAAGAACCCTGCAGGCTGCAGCTGTAGGGAGGTGGGGCTCAATCTCAATGCAACCAGGATTGAGGGTGCGGGAGCTTGTGGGTCGGCCGCCTTGCCCAGCCCAGGTTCGTGCGCGGACCCACCACCTGCGGCTCCCTGGACCCATGTTCGCAACCGCCAACTGCCCAACCTTGACCTTATCCTTTCAACCTCCAGCCTGCATTGATCCACACCCAGCAGTCGATGAAGACAACACCATAGTCTGTGAGAGCATGTGGCTATACTTGCGAGATATCACGGGGCTAAATATGTAGTCGAATTGTATTTCACTCGAAGCATTCAGCTTTCCATTCAGGCAAAGGCATCCAAGACTCAAGAGAACAACAATTTAGACATGACGAGTAGCATCATAACATCAGGTACCCAACTGCCACAACCATCGGCTTCCATCCCCGCCAGCCCGCCCCCCCAGACCTTGAAACACGTAAGTGATGCGGATGGGATGGTAAAGTGAAGTCAGAGAGAACAATGAGATTGATGACGGGAGAGAAAAAAACGAGAGAATGGGGGACAGGGGCCTCGATGCAGATTTCAACGCCGCGAGCCCCGTCTCAAACACCGCAGACGGCAGCCCTCATTCATCCCGCGAGCGCTGCCGCGAGCGCTGCCGCGACCCCTCCCCTGCTTTTGACGCATTGATCATGGCTTCCCACTTCGGACCCTCGCTGCCCCAGGAGCTCAACGGAGTGATGGTTTCGCCAAGATCCTCAATGGCGTCGCCGTGGTTGTCTCGTATTCTGAGCCAATCATCTGCGTTCTGTGCTTTTGCCACGGCCTCTTCTCGATGGTTCTTCACCGAGTCCTTGCCGGTTGTCTCAGCGCGCTGCGCCCAAACCGCGGCATAGTCTTCGTTGAATTCTCTCCTGCCTCGGGCTTCGCTTCACGCCGGAACGACGAGCAGTTAGTGTGAATTCTTGGCACGGGATCGGAGGATCGGTGGGGTCGGGGAGGGGGGTGGGGGGAAGATAGTGGCGACGAAACTCACGATTTTCGTAGGTGAAAGACATCGTGGGCGAGGTGCCGAAGCTCGCGATCTGTCAGGATTTTGATTTTTAGTGCCCATGGTTGGCTGGGTACAAACGGGATAGGCGGAGAACTTTGGGACTGCTCACTCTCCGCGATGGTAAAGTTGCCACCGAGTCCATAGGAATTGTCGTCGCCGAGGGCAGCTTGCGGTCCAGACAGAACACGTCGCCGGGGAGGGCATTCGTTCTTCCGCTGGTAATACCGCCTGGTGGCATCGTCTGCGGCGTGCTTGTCGTTGGTATACCTGCTCCACCCGATCATGGATCTCGGTGCCTCGCCGGAAGTGCTGGGTTCCTTGTGCGTTGACCTCCATCTGGTCCTCGAACCCTGAGAGCATCGTGCTGGGCCGTATCTGCGGGTACCCCCGCGGATCACGGCGAGGTGGTACCGGGGGCGAGTCAGCCTCGTCATCTTCCTCGTCGTCGGGGACACCGGTCCGGTCAAAAATATCGCTCATAGCGGGCGATGGCATGGCGCTTCTGACGGCGGCCCTGGAGCTGGGGGACGAAGCCGATGAGGAGGTCCACGCGGAAGACGACGAGGGAGTCTGGCTTGCAGAGCGACGGGAGGTCCGGCTTGCAGAGCGACGGGAGGCCCGGACAGGGCTGCTGCTGCCAATGTTCCGGGCTGCCACCCTGTCCTGCAACTGCCCTATCTCGCTGGACTCTGCAGAGCCCCTATCGCGGTATGCCGCCGAGCCCTCAGCGTCGGACCGGGGAGAGGACACGCTGTCGGACGGGCGGCCTCGGTGGGATGAGCGTCCTCTTGACCTGGCTCGGGACTGGCTTTCCTCAGCCGGTCTGGCGTACCTAGAGGCGGAGGGTGGGTAACGGGTGTTGGGACGGGCATGGGAAAATTCACGGCTCTCCGAGGCGGTGGGAATGCTTCTTGGCTCGGATTGAGGGGTAATACTCGGCTGACGAGAGCGGCTCCGACGGCGGGATGGACTCGGATGACGAGATGGAGGAGGGTTGTTGGCCGCGTCTGGAACGTAAGCCGCCCCGTAGGCGGGGGCAGGGCCAGATGTGAGCGGCGTGGACCTGTGCCTTGGGTCTGTCCGAGACTCAGGGTCATAAGACGTCAGTGAAGGGCGTCTTGGCGGCGGTGGGCCCCAGCCGTAGATGTCACTGTAACCCATCATGATGTGACCAAGGCAATGGGCGGAAAGGGGATCAGTCAAGTCAACGCCGGGCAGCTCGTGGGTGAGTGCGTATACATAAGGCTGAGTAGGCTAGGCGGTCTAGGAGAGGAAAAGGTAAAGAGACAGCACACCAGCCTTGGGATCCCGCAAGCTTCAAGTACTATACTGCGACCTCGACTGGACCGGCTCCAGCCCTGCGGCCCGAGAACGACCGAGGTCCTACATGGTCTCCGTTCATTGGGCTCTGCACTCGCGGCCCCTGGCGTTGCATGGGGAGCGGCTTCAGGCGAGTGACGGCGCGAACGGCAGGCGACCAAGAGGCAGGCCGCCAGGAAGCAAGATAGGTACTGACGGCACGAGAATACCCGGTGTATGTCGGGGGGGTGCTGTGGGTCGAGTGCTGCATGTGCTCTATCCGTGGAGGGTGGGCGGTAGCAAGCTGATGCTGGAGTCTAGCCCGGCGACCAGCGAGCCAACCAACCATCCGAAGGCAGCCGAAAAACATCGGGGCAACACACGGGGCTGACTTGGGTAGGTAGCCAACGCAGGTTGGGCTCAAGACCACGCGGACTTGGGGCAACAAGTCAACGCACAGGGCTCACTGCTGAAGGCTGCCTTGTGCGCGGCCCGACCCTGCCGTGGCCAACTTATATTGTGTGCGACATTGGGCGGGGGGTGGCGGTGCTGAGGACACACCAAGGTGCAGCGGCTTGCTGCAGTTGCAGTTGGCCACACGCGCTGGGGTGGGTGGGTGGGGTAGCTCTCTCTCTGCCTGGTGGCCCTGAACCGCTGGACCCACAGTGCCCAGTCACAGCGTCTCACCCGGCACCTGTCAACCCTTTGTCGTCGTTTCCCGCTTCTCGCAACCTGCAACCAACTCCAACCGCACCCCCCCCAACCCCAAGCATGCATGGCCGGCATCCCTCTCCCCAAGGCCCGGCCGCCGTGTATCCAGCATCCCGCAACCCCCAGGCCGTTTGTGTACGCCGGACCGCTCCTGAAGTTGACTGTCAGCGACGCCGCCCACCTTGATGATTGGTCGAGCCCTTGGTTGAAGCACACCCACCCGCCTGGCCGACTCTGACTGAACTCTGCATCTCGGCCTGCCCTCTACCCGACCTCTCTGCCACACGGGCTCTTCCACCACATACTAGCCGCGATGGCCTACGCGCTACCCGCCCCCGACTCCCGCAACCGATCGCTGCCGCATCGCACCATGCCGAACCGCGCCTTCATCTTGCGCATGCCACTGCACCTGCTCGCCATCGCGCTGTCGCACCTGGACAGTACCGTCTCGCTGGGATCGGCCATACTGGCCCACTCGTCGCTCTACGCCTCATTCCGCGAGGACCGCGCCAGGGTCATGCGCGCTATCCTCCTCAACCAGATCCCGCCAGCCATCCTGCCCTACGCCCATGCAACATTCCTGGCCGCCCGCCTGGCCCAGGACCCGGAACCCCTCACCACGAAGCGAGTCAGCCACTTCCTGTCCCGCCACGTCCACGCCATCTTTGAGTTTGAGCTCTCCGCGTCCCGGATAGAAAGGATTCTCTTCCCAGAATCCCCGGAAGGCGACCTGAGCAGTGCTATCGATCCACTCGCTTTGCACGCTCTCAGCAAGACGCACACCGTGGTCGAGCACTTTACCCGGCACTTCGCCCGGGACACGTTCCCCTTTGCCCATCGAAACCTCGGACTCCCGCAGAGAGGCGAGGAGAACATGTTGTCGGCCGATGAGACTTTTCGGATCCATCGCTCCATCTACCGCTTCCAGCTCTACTGTAACCTCTTCCGCCACCCCTATCAGCCATTTCAACATCTCAGCCTCCCAACCCTGATCGCAACCTTCTTCTTTCCCGACTTCTCACCTTGGGTGAACGAACAACTTGCCTGCATCCATGATTATTTTGAGCGCCTGCTCTCACGTGGTAAGGAATTAGACACTCTCCTTGCGATTCTGACTCCTCAGTCCTGACGGCGCTGACTCGCTATCAGCTTTTGACGAAGTCGCTGCTCACGACATTGACTGGGGCCATCAAGGCATACCTTGGCTGGCAGTCGGTGACCACAACGACCGGAAGCAGGGATATGTAAGACTTGCCCCCTCCATATATCTCCCAGCATCTCGCTGCTAACACCGATACTGCCCTTAAGCTGCTCCGCGGTCTCGATTTCCTTTTCAAACTCGACCAAGCCAAGACGTACGCCGCCCGGCGCGAGCTGCTGGGCGATGTCCCGCCCCGCACCCAAAACATGCTCGGCAGGACCCTCTGGCGGGATGGTTCTACAAACGCCGACTACTTGGAGTGGATGGACTTTTGGCAGAACATCGACACCACGTCCAGCAACATCCGCCCCGACCAAGTTGATTATTGGGTCGATCTCCGCTGGTGGTCAAACCCGCCCGACGTCTACGGTTCGTTCGCGTTTCGCTTCTGGCGGGAGGCCCACAAGGACTGCTGGAGGGAAGACGTCACATTCCACGTCGCCCACGAGTCGCTCAGGCGGTGCGGATACCTGTTTTGGGACGAGCCAGAGCCCCGGATGAGCAACCAGAAACTACGGGCGCTGGTCTTGAGGGGGCGGCTGGCCACGCAACTGGAAAGGTTTCGGAGAAAGGATCTGAGACCGAAGGCGAGGCACAGCCGCAAAAAGCGCGCCGAAATTTACAAGCAGGGAGGTCGAGGGTACTGGGCCGAAGGGGACTTGAGTCAAGTGTTTTGGGTCGAGGCCTGTGTAGAGGGAAAGACGGAACCTGGAGAGGGAAAGACGGAACCACGACAACCCGCGCCGATATCCAAGTCTGGTCCTCTGCTAACCCCCTTGCCCAGCAGGCTAGTTTCGAGACCCTGACAGGGAGCTTTGCGAGGGTAGCTTGTCACCAGAGTGACCAACAGATAGATTTACGTCTATGAATACCTAGGTTCGTTGTGACTCCCGAGGTTCGGAATTGATCCGACCAAGAGATCAACATTCGGCATGTTTCCGACGCAACAAAACAAGTTGACCCCGCCCTTCAATTTAGAGGTAGTCATTGACCACTCCGCAAACCTCGTTGCCCATCACCTTTTACACGACGGGATCAATAAGCAGCAAATACAGAGAACCCGCAATTGCTTCCTTCTCCATCTCTGTCGCCCGGGCCAACATCTAAACACAGCCATGACGGAACAAGACCAGCTCCGCGCCGCCCGCCTCCTCGCGCGAAACGCCCTCGAGCGAGCCGGCAAACTCGCCTTCAAGCCCGTGTCCTCGGCCAAGTGGCTCGACGTACGACGCACCTGGGCCGGCAAGCTGCACGTCTGCATCGAGCACGACACGATCCGCGGCTGCACGCCGCGGATGATGCGCTGGTGGTTCGAGAACCTGGCGCGGCGGACAACCTGGGACGGCGAGGGCTTTGACGGGCCCGAGGTCAGCTTCTACCGCCTCTGGCACCACCGCGACCATGTCGCCATCACGCCGATGGGCCATGACGCGCCGGGGTTTGCCCAGGGGAAGTGGACGCGCGTGTCGGAGCGGTTTAATGACTTCCACGAGCGGATCGAGGCGGAGGCGACCACGGATCGATTGGATCACGAGGAGTTTACGTTTACATGCTATTCCCAAAGGCTGGCACGCTTGTCTGGCCTTTCAAGCTTCCCTGCTAGAGCACGTATGCCGGCAGGACCGCTACTGACCGCATTTGGGCTGACGAGGCATTCATAAGGCCCCTGCAGCTCGCAAAACGGAAGAGTCTAGCTATTATTTCATTATCCGTGAGGCCGAACTCGGCTTTTATAGCCACGCGACTAGGTTCCATCAGAACGCCGTCGACGAGCTCGATATAGCGGGTTATCATGATTGTCAGATAGGCATCCCCTATACTATCGATGGTATCAAGGAGCGCGGACAGAGAGGCGGCTCCTTCGCGTGGCGGTAAATTAGCGTTCTTAACATCTTCCAAGACGATGATGGATAGGGTTGGGACCCGGGCGAGCAAGGTCTTCAGGTTGCTGTCGTTGACGGGCATACAGACGATATAGACATCCAGATTGAAATGTCCCGCAATCGCGAGAGCTAAGCATGTCTTTCCGGTTCCGGTAGGCCCGTGAAATAGGTAGCATCGCCCGTATCGGTCGCGGTGCCGCTCTCGAAGAAGGTATCAATGGCCGAGGCTTTGTCCTTGGGACTAAGATCCGAGAACTGTGCAGCAAGGGCGAAGATAGTATTAAAAGCAGTGTGGAAGACAATAGTCCCTGTGTCCGCGCCCGGGGAGCTGCCTAGCCCTAGTCCAGGCAGTAAGGGTCCGGCAGATGGTTCACTAGCAGGCCGCCACAGGCTTTCATAGGCCTGTAGAAAGGTGGTTTTGTCGAAAAGGGGTAGAGCCAGTACACCCTCTCCCAGAACCAACCCAACAGGTGGTAAATAGCGAGATTTTGTGGCGGGAGAGCGAACTTGTCTGCTTGAGCGAATTGCGAGTTTTACGGTGGTCCTGATCGGGTATGTGTCGGAAACAAGCCAGAAATTCGGATGCTTTCCGAAACAAGCGTCCAGGGTCTTCCTGGCTCTTTTGGGAAGCCGTCGACGACCTGTCTCAAACTCTCAATGGATGGAGACAGCACAATTCGGAAGCCCAGACCACGCGCGTCGACATGCTGAAGCGGGGAGGGAGGAACGTGAGGAGTCTCACAGAGGAGAGGCAACAAGGTGACGAAGTTGGTGTGTGTCTGGGAAAGCTGTGGCTGTTGATCTTCCAACAGCAAGGCACTGTTTCGAGTTCCTGATTCGCCTCCATTACCAATTGAAACAGACTCGAAGTGGGCTTTCCCCCAGGAGAGACAGGAATGTGCGGCAGTATCCGACGCCACCTGGATGACCTGCAAGGCCCTGTCAATTTAGTCCGCGACGATCTCCAAGGGACGTCATTCCCCCAGTTCCGTCTTTCTCGCCTCCTTCTCTTTCGCTCTTCAGGTACTTAAAGGGCTGGCATTTAAAACTCCAACACTGCGTCTCCTCTTTCCGAGCCCAAGCGACTAAGACCTCGATTTGAAGTACATCTCTTCACCCAAAACAGGTTCTTATCGCCCAGCATGAGAGCGATTCTTGGGGTTGCTCTCGCGCTCTTGACAGCGGTGGTGCCATTGGTTTCCGCCCTGGACACTGGCATGAATCCAGCACTGCAGGCGCTCCCAAAGTGCGCGGTATGTTGAGCTTCCCTGTGCCATCTTTGAAGCAACAAACACTGATGTCGTGGATATTTATTTGATAGGTCGCTTGCCTATCTGAGACCATCGCACGCTCTGCTTGTGCGACGAACCAGACAGCGGCTTGTATTTGCGCCGATGGGTACCTCCAGAACCAGATGATGGTGTGTGTCCGGGCCCACTGCGCCATGAAACAGGCACTTGGTATGTGTTCCTGATCCCTCTATGTGGCTCTCCCACAGCCAGCTCGACGACTCGTGGTTTACATCACCTGGGTGTTTTCTTCCTGCTGGCCACTGCCAACGTGCTTCGTTTACGGGGTGTGGCGGCGGCTTTCGGCAAGCGCAGTTATCAAACCTGCCTGATGGTGACTGACTCGTCTGTGGCTTTTGTGCAGCGACAAAGAACACCACGGATAAAGAGTGCGGCTTTCCGAGGCGCGACGGAGGCCCCGCGTATAACATTGCCGCAACCGTGTTGGCCGTAATGGCATGCATCATCGCGCTGGTTCGGTTGGGCTTCAAGTTACTCGCTACGCGCGGTCTGTCATTGGACGATTACGTCGTCTTCATCCTCGTTCTCGCCGCCGTGCCGAGCGTGGTGATCATGCACTCTGGCGCAACGGCCAACGGCGTGGGGCGCGACATCTGGACGCTGACACCACAGAACATCACCAACTTCCTCTTCTACTTCTATATCGCGGTCATCTTATACTGCATCCAGGTTATGCTGGTAAAGCTGTGTTTGCTCCTCTTTTACCTGCGTATCTTTCCAGGTGAGACGGTACGCCGGCTGCTTTGGGGTACCGTCAGTTTTACTGTTTTATTTGGGGTCGTGTTCTTCTTCTTTTCAATCTTTCAGTGCTCGCCTATTAGTCATTTCTGGCAGTACTGGGACGGGGAGCACGAGGGTAAATGCTTGGACCTAAACGCGATTGTATAGGCGCACGCTGGTATCAGTATTACGCTCGATGTCTGGATGCTGGCTATACCCCTTGCCCAGCTCAATACCCTGAGCCTTCACTGGAAGAAGAAAGTTGGGGGGGCTATTATGTTCTGCGTTGGCACCTTGTATGTCGCCCTCCGTCCCTTCCTCCTGTTTAATGGCTCCTAGCTGACCGCGAGCTTCCTTGTTCTACCTATACTAGCGTGACTGTTATATCGATCATCCGTCTTCAGGCCCTTGTCGCCTTGGGGAAATCCAGCAACCCAACATGGGACTACGTTCTCGTCTCACTGTGGTCCGCGGTCGAGATCTACCTCGGCATTATATTCACGTGCATGCCAACACTGCGACTGCTGCTGGTCCGGTTGTTTCCTACGCTGGGCAGTAGCAGCTACGCAAAAGGATCTCACCGCTCAGGCGGCGGTCAGGTGCTGTCGAGCAAGGTACGCAACAACCAGGGACGCACGCTCAATGACGTGACTGGCGGTGCGCAACCCAGGAGCAGCTCGGATACGGTTTCAACAAGGCCGCTGGGGATTATTCGCGAGCAGACGTTCGCTGTGCAGGATGACGACGACGAGACGAGCCTGGTGCAGATGCGGGGCCTGACTCACAGTGGACGGAGCCATGCGAGTGACACCCTGAAATAATGCTAGCAAACTTTGTATTCATATGCGTTTTGTAGGGGGCCGTGATTTCTCCCAGTCTTCGGCACGTGGTCATTTGCGAACCACATGGCGGCCCGAACGGCCGCCATGTCCCAGCAGAATGCCGACACAACACCGACCGACCCAGAGCAGAGCAGAGCATACCATCCCTGCTGCTGACACTCCCGGCTGCAGCCATCAAGCCGCCTCCCGTGGGAGGTCGTGACAGCTACGTAGCCATCTGTGATTGGGCGTGGCTGCAGGACCGCGGCGGCAAGAAGCTGTCGGTATTGGAACCGGAAGCGGTGCGATAAGAGTACCTGGAATGGGAGGCACATTACGAGGTGAAGTTAGTCCCACCAAGATGGGTTTCAAGAAGAATCCAACACCCTTCCTCCTACCCCTTTCCGCAACCACAGTCCAGCGCGCTAGGGGAAAACTGACAACATGATCCCCCAACTCCCCTCCCGGCTCGCTATGGGCAGCACCCTCCTCACTCTCCAAGCCACCTCCTTCCTCCTGGAGCTCCTCATCTTCCTCCCCGACATGGACATCCACCACTGGTACCGCCAACTCCGCCAATGGCTCCTCCCCACCACCGTAACCGCAACCAGCATCATCCTCACCCCCCTCGCCTTCTCCGGCCTCAGCTCCGTCCTCGCCGCCACAAACAGCAACAACCCGCAGTGTACCGGCGCTGCTGTCGAAGCCGACGTCGCCGGGGACGGCGTGCGGATCGCGGTCTGGGCACAAATCACCACCCTCATCGCCATCTCGCTGCTGGGCAGCTTCCACCACGGCGCGACGGGGGCCAAGGAGGTTGGGGCGGGGCTGGCGCTGACGCATGTGTCGGTTGCGATTGCGGTCGTGGTGCAGATGGCGAGGGGCGGCGGGGGGGGACTGGCTCCGGCGGACGCGGTGGTCGGGGCGATGATTCTGGACGCGCAGAATGCCGCGCTGTCGGTGCAGCTGATGGCGAAGGAGACGTTGGCGGCGAGGTGGCAGGTTGGGGTCGTCGTCGGGGCGCAGGCGTTTGGGCTGGCTGTGATCCCGGCGCTGGTGGCGAGGCTGACGGGTGGGGAGCTGGGGAGTGAGGAGGCGTGTCCGTGTCTCGAGGTGTTTTGGTGGGGGTGGCTTGGGAACTGCTCCTCTCGGGGCCAGGAGCGGGCGGTGTTCTGGACGTACTATGCCTGTCGGTTCGTTGGGGTTGTGCAGTCGGCATTTCATGCTCTGTACAACATGGGCTCGTTCCACAGGGCAGAGCCCAAGGGCTCCGGTCCGGGCCGCAGACAGGAACTGGGCAAGGACCTCGAGGACATCACATACCCTTATTTTATTAGCGGCCGGCCGGCCCGCTACGGCAACTACCCCGCCACTGTCTCGCTCATGTACGGCGCATACGCCGTGCTGGCCATCACCTCGCTAGCGGCGGCCGAGCTCAGCATCCGGGGTCTCGACCTCAAGCCCACCTCGGCGATCGACTCGATCGGGCAGATCATGGCGCTGGTCATCGCTGGTGCCACCATAATACGCGCCGCGTGGTTGGCGTGGAAACTCTTCTCGGACGAGAGGAAAGAGGGGGCCCAGTTCTGCGGCTTGATGTGGCCGTTTGAGTTCCGCAACTCCAACTTTGGGTATAACTATGGCCGCATCTCCAAGACCGCTGCCTACCTCTTGCCCGTCGCCGTTGGCAAGTCCATGACGAGGTCGGCGGAAAGTCTGCCGCTCGGCAGCGTGCTCAGCGATCCCTTCGCCCCAGAGAGCAGATTAGGTGTTTTTACCCCGCCAGATGAACTCCCCGAACTTCAGCACTACGAACCGCGTGTGCAGACCGCTCTGCAAGGCCGCGACGGAGTCGAGGAGTTGACGGCCGAGGAGGTGGGAACTCGCGTCTTTCAGCCGTCGAACGACTATGTCAACGCAGTCACGCGGGCGGCGAACGTGTCGGAATACATTAGATCGCAGCAGGATCTAGGGGGGAAGCCCAAGGTGTACCTTGTCGACGGCGTCAAGAGTGCTCGGGAGCTGTACTGGACCCGTAGCAAGAAACAGTCCGCAAAGGCCCGGGTTCAGTTGGCATCCAGCACCGCTGGTGGCCTCGCCGAGGTTTCTTTGGAAGCGGGCATGGGGAGGGAAATCGTCGAACACGCGCAGTTGCGGCCTCACGGCGGTGATGAGCGGTGGCTGTTGGGGTACAGACTGACAGAGGTCACGACGACGCGGAAGGGCAAGGTTAGGATGGGACCATTCCGGAAGGGGGCGCTGCTTTTGTAACGACGTCCATGTTGGTGAGGGAGGGGAAAGGACGGGGGGCTAAGGGATAGGGAGGGGGCTGATGTTGGAGAAGGGGAATGCGGCGGTTGGGTAGACTGTTTCGCCCAGTATCAGTGAGAGCCTGTTGCACGAGCTGGGGGGCGACTAGGACAATGTTGGCTGGTGGTGGTCGCGTCCAAGTATCTTTTGGTCAAAGCATGGTCTTCATGGCGGAGACAGAGCATGACCGTCCACAAATGATACGTAATTAACACCATCAGGGCATACACTCCCGAGGAGGTTTCGGGCCGTGGCGGCCCCGACCTTGACCCGGAGCATTAGATCACGCCTCCTCCCCTGCCTGCTGTATGCGTTTAATTTTCGACGTCACCTTCAGTGTCAAGTTCGTCTCCCGTCTTCCACTCCTCCTCCTCGTTTTAAGTATATATATACGGGGCTTTAAAGAAGGACTGGTCGCCGGCGATGAATTGGCTACTAACGGGTGATAGCTCGGCGAGCTAGCCCTTAATCAATGCCCTCGTCTGAACCTAACGGAGTGGTTAGGCTGTCACCGTGTATTGGCAAGAGGGATGGAGTTGGCCCATCCTTCGTTGATGTCCTCGATGAGATGTTGGAGGTAATTAGCTAGCATGATATATGATATAAAGCCTTGATCTAGTCGATGGCCCCAGTATAGACTTGCGCATGGAGCTCCTGTTAGCCCCATGCCCATCTCGACATTTGCGGAGCAGCTGACTAGCTCAAGCATTACCCTGGACAACATCTGCCGCAGCAACTCCGCTCAAATCCTTCAGATGGCGGCCTCCATGGTCTTCAATAAACATCCCTGGTCACGTCAACCGGATAAAGGTCTGGAGAGGGCTGAATACTTTGCCTGCATTTGACCTGGACATCCTGATACGAATACTCCAGGGTCTATCAAACCAGGCGCTCTTCCAAGGTCTATCTCGCTACCGAAAAGGGGGATATGCTTAGAGAGAGTGCTGTTCTCGATGCAGGAACAGCTCCAATGTCTAACTGTATATAGTTATAGTTACTACCCAAACCCCACAATGTCAGCCGTGTCAGATGCTCCCCAGCCAGCAGCACCAGTGCCAACGCCCCTCGACCTCCACACGGCCGCCGCGACCCTGACCGTACTCAAGATCCAGACGGCCGCCCAGCACAAGCCATGGCCACTCGATGCGTATGTACAGCTCGCCGCGTGGACGTCGCCGGGCGCCGCGTACGGCACGTCTGTCCCGTTCCGCGACACGGCCGCGTCCTGCATCGGCTTGGCCATGGCCGCGCCCAGCGCCCGGAACGGGCAGGCTACGTGGTTGCTCAGCGTGGGACACGCCGTGCTGGCGAAGTCGGCGTAGAAGATGGCCTGCGCGTCGTTCTGCCTGCAGCTCGCGCCGAACGTTGGGATGACGCGGATCCCTTAGGTCCTCCGTGTTGATAGTCGCCATGAGCTAGTCGCTGAGCTGATCGTATTCACCGAAGCGGAAGGTGCTCGCCGCGGCGTTGAACCACGCCGAGTGGATCGTGAAATTCCTCCTCCCAGCTTCTTTCCACGGTGGAGAGAGGACATGGAGTCGTCGGGGCGGGGTTCACCGAAGTCGGAAAACGAATCGAGCACGGTTTCGTGATACTCGCCGCCGACTACCGAGGCGAGGCTTGCACGCGGCGGACGCAGGGGGACAAGGCGCATTCGGAGGCAATGAAGCAGGTGTTGAGTTGGAGCACGTGAACCACGCTGTTGGCCATCTCGCCGCTGGCTTCGAGATACCGTCTCAGGGTGCCTCTGAACTGCTGCGGCGGCAAGACGGCGCGGATGGACTGAGAGACTGTTTGCAGCCACGTGATGTTTCTGAAAGCGATCGAGTTGGCGGGGAGCGTGGAGTTGACGACCATGTAAGTGGATGACTCAGGGAAGTCGGGGTCAGCGATGCGGAAGAGGCTGAGGGGTTCGTCCTCGCCGGGGAAAGCAACGGCGCAGGCTTGCTCCGTGGTCACGTTGTTCATTAGAGTGCGGATCTCACAGGTACGGTTGAGTAGGACGGACAGGTTGGCGCACGTTGAGAAGAAGTCGAGGGTGGAGTGGGGCATCGGAATATTACACAGACCTTACCGCAGGGAGTTACAAGTAAACGGGACATGGCAAGGGGCATCTAGCTCATCGAGCAGGGCATGGGTCCCCATCACACGGGAAGCGCCCCCTCTGGCCAAAGTACTTGCGGCACAGCTTGGGTCTTTGCAGGGATTCCAGGGCGCCTCCCTCCACGGGGTACCCTGCGCAGGCGGCTGTGGCCCTCGCTAGGTGTTTGGGGCCAATCGAGGCGCGTTTACAGCGCGGTTACGTCTCGTGTCTGTCGAACACAAACGGAGCTCAGCGTAGAGGGGACGGACGGAGGAGGAGCCGGCTGCCGCCAGCAAAGGAGGAGCGCCCGGCTCTGATGTTGAGGACTGCGGGCCGAGCTTGGGCGGGCGAGGGCGGGGAGAACTCTCGGATCTAGGCCGTTCGTGAACTCGTCGAGGGGCCCAGGTTGCAGAGCCAGCGGCCCGATCCAGCTTCCCAATGGCTGGTGTCTGCGGCGGCTGATGTGACGCACGTTGTGCGTCAAGGACCAAAACGGCAACTTGTGTGTGTTTATTACCACACCAGCACGGCCCGGACCGTGCATCGGCCGCTGCGGGGAGGGATGAATGGGGGACGGAGTGAGTGAATGGTCCAATCACACTGCTATCACACGACTGCCGAGTTGCCGAGACCATGTCTGCTGGAACCAACAGCACCAACAGCCCGGCGATCTTTGCACTGTGCCTCCTTTTCGCGCCTCGCTTGGCCAGCTCTTTCCAGGCCAGCAGACTCAGTCGTGCATCGACGGCCGGTTTCAGTTTCGCTTTGGGACACCTGGCGTCGCGTGTGGCTTGGTCGGATGCCTCGGATTTGCACGGCCGGCGGCCCTCGTTGAGACGGAGACGGGCAGTGCACATGAAATAATGAGCCTCGCCCTGCAGAGAGGAGGTGCCAGGAGGTGCCGAGCGGTGCCAGCCACGTACCCACGAGACACTTCGGTCTGTTGGCGCTTGCTGGCACACTGCCCCCCCCCCCACTCACCCCC
>FTEL01005451.1_pt1 | contig 15081 bp, 9 predicted proteins | sample 1658911 | NCBI WGS metagenome assembly FTEL01 (sample SAMEA3914869, study PRJEB12502) | metagenome | biome: forest; material: soil | place: USA | collected 2012-03-12 | depth 0.1 m
GGCCATCATGCGGTCGGGGAACTCCTCGCGGATCTTGGAGATCAGGAGGGTACCCATACCGGCACCGGTACCACCACCGAGCGAGTGGGTGATCTGGAAGCCCTGGAGGCAGTCGCAGCCCTCGGCCTCGCGACGGACGACGTCGAGGACCTGGTCGACGAGCTCGGCACCCTCAGTGTAATGGCCCTTGGCCCAGTTGTTGCCGGCACCCGACTGGCCGAAGACGAAGTTGTCCGGGCGGAAGAGCTGGCCGAAGGGACCGGCGCGGACGGCATCCATGGTGCCGGGCTCCAGGTCGACGAGGACGGCGCGGGGAACATACTTGTTGCCGGAAGCCTGTGCAAGATTTCCGTCAGAAAACCCCGCCGCTGGATTTTCCCAGACAATGTGGCCAACTCACCTCGTTGAAGTACACGTTCATGCGCTCGAGCTGGAGCTCGGAGGTGCCATTGTACCTGCGGGGGCGGTGAGCGAGGGATTAAGGAGGGGGAAGGTCGGCGACGGGCACGTACACGCCGTTGCTATCGAGGCCGTGTTCGCCGGAGATGGTCTGCCTGTTGGGGAAGTCAGAAATGATGGCCTTTGGATATCCTAATTCAAGTCGAGGTTGGGTTGAACATACCAGAAGGCGGCACCGATTTGGTTACCCTATCGCCAGCACACCGTCAGTTTCCACACCCACGCCACGTTGGTCGCTCGGTCGAGTCGATGCTACTTACGCACTGGCCGGTCTGGAGGTGAACCTGTAGCACAGAAAGAATATCAGCATCATGTCCTTGCTATGCCATCGCGGCGCGGCATCGCCATCTGGTCGGTCGGTCGGTCGGGCAGCCAGGCGGCGGTGGGACGACTTGTCGTCTCCCGAGCGTGTGTGGGGTAGATCAGGGGGGCCCAAAAAAAAAGCTTCCCCCCTCTCTCCGACGCGTCGCAGGGTTGCGGCGAGGGAATGCGGGGCACGAGAGACCGAAGAGAAGACGACTTACAATCTCACGCATGTTGGGCGGTTTGTGTGTGTAGAGCTGGTGTGGTGTGAAGTGATGCAAAGGAGGAAGAAGATGCGCGAAGCTGTTTGGGAAAAGCAGTCGGGCGTGGTTGGTGGTGTGGTGGAGAGGGAGGAGATTGTTGATTTTTGGGGCGAGACCAGGGAAAGGAAAAGGCGAGCATCAGTTTCCCTCCTCGTCCCCTTCACCGCCGCTGCCAGGTGGGGAGTGGAGATCAGGCACCGCCAATCGAAGCAGAAACGGGCAGGAATGGGCAGGCCCAGGCAGCCAGCAAACCCAGTACGGGGGGGCACAGGTGGTCCCTGCGTCCCCTCGCTTGTTTACACTATTCCCGATGCGACGGGAGACAGAGGGGTAGCGCGACGCGCTAGGCCACTTTCGGCCGGGACAAGGGGCGATTTCAGTGTGGGGGAGCGGGAATGGGCTAGGGACCCTCTTCTTCTGGTGGCCATCTCCCATCACACAGCGACGTTGAAGACAGGCAGTCCGGTCGGTGGCAAGAGGTCTTGATAAGAGGTCGGGGAGACATCACAGTCTCTGGGATAGCATCGACGAAGTCCTCACGGGCATCAGACTCTCTGTTCTTATTACTTGAGTCCTCGTCCTCGCCCCGTGTTGGATCCCCAACATTTCCCTGCTCGCTCCAATCCCCCCATCCCCGGCTCGGGCACCATTGCTTTTTCTCGGGACCCGAACACCGCCCTGGGAACACTGTGCGAGGTGCCAGCGAGAAACCTGATCTTGTATCCCGTCTGGCCATCGACCGCCTGCCTCCGCCGGAATGAGCTCACGGTTTCATGCAACACGACCCGGCACTGGACGTTTCACGGCTTGGGTTGTCCGTTCATGCTATGGACACTCTCAACTTCAGGCGGGAGAAACAATATGCCAATGCCAATGCTCATATCAGATTTCATTCTCATGATATAGCTATCTCCCCCTCCCACTGTCCTTCATACCAGCCTAATGAGCCTTGACAACACCCGCCGCATCCGCCTGCGCCGTGATCCTCCTCTTGTACGCCTGCACATCGCCAGGGAACTTCTCGACGGTCCCGTTGTCGCACACCCATAGTGACGTGCACACCGTCTGCAGCATGGTCACGTCGTGGGACACCATCAGCACGCCACCCTGGAACTCCTTCAGCGCCTCGGCCAGCGCGTCCATGGCCTCGATATCCAAGTGGTTAGACGGCTCGTCCATGACGAGGATGTGCGGGTTGGTCAGGGCCAGGCAGGCGAAGGCCACGCGGGATTTCTGACCACCCGACAGCAGCTCCATCTTCTGCAGGCCCGTGGTGCCCGTGATGCCGAAGGCGCCCAGCTGCCGCCGGTACTCCTCGTCCGTCTTGCCCGGGTAGGTTTTGGCCATGAAGCTGACGGCGCTGGCGTTGAGGTCGAGCGCGTCGACGTGGTGCTGTGCGAAGTACCCGACGCGCAGGCGGGGGTTCTGGGAGATGAGACCCGTAGTGGGGGCCAGCTTGCCGATGAGCAGCTTGAGGACGGTCGTCTTGCCCGCGCCGTTGGGCCCGACGATGCCGATACGCGAGTCGAGCTGCACGTCGAGGTCGACGTTGCGGAGCAGGATGTTTTCTTTTGTGTAGCCGAACGTGACGCCCGACATCTGCACGATGGGCGGCGACATCTTCTCCACGTCGGGGAACTTGAAGTGCACGCTGTACTCGGTCTCGGGGGCCTCGAGCACCGGCATGCGCTCAAGCTTCTTGATGCGGGACTGCGCCTCGGACGACTTGGCCGCGTTGTAGCGGAACTTGTCGATGAAGGCCTGCAGATGGGCGCGCTGCGCCATCTGGTTCTCGTATTCCCGCTTGGCCGTCTTCTTCCGCTCCTCCTTGGTGGCGTAGAACGAGTCGAAGTTGGCGCTGCGGTAGTAGTCGAGCCGCTGGGAGTGCTGGTGGATGATGTCCGTGGCGATTTCGTTGAGGAACGCCCTGTCGTGGGAGACGACGAGGACGGTGCTCGGGTAGCCTTGGAGGTAGTTCGAAAGGAAGGTGATAGACGGAACGTCCAACATGTTGGAAGGTTCGTCGAGAAGCAGCAGGTCGGGCTCGCAGAAGAGGGCACGGGCGAGGGCAAGACGCATTCTCCAACCACCGGAGAAGGTCTTGGTGGCAAATTGCTGCCTCTCGGGGGAGAAACCCAGACCGGCCAGGATACTGGCAGCTCTTGACTCGGCCTTGTCGGACTCCATCTCGGACAGCTTGGACTGGATGTCGCCGAGGCGTTGGTCCTGTGCCTCGCGGTCCTTGTCGAGCTTAGCGGCATCGGTGGACGTGTCGGCCATGGACGCGCGCTGAGCCTCGATGTCGGCCAACTTTTGGATGATTTCCTGCAGGTTGTTAGTCTCGGAGGACGGCTAACTTTGTCTGGGTGAGGGTGACTTACGGCTTGCTCCTTAAGCAGCACCTTACGCCAGACGTCGGCGTCCAGGACGGCTTGGAGGGCAGGGGTGTCGTCGCCCATAATCTGCCAAGTTCGTTAGCCCTTGCGTAAGGAAGTTCAAGGAAGCAGTATCAGTGGCCAGGGGAAGCACGCACCTCTTGTTCGACGTGGAGGATAGAAATATGAGTAGGAATAGGCACCTCTCTGCGCGAGAGGGCCCTGAGCAGTGTCGATTTACCAACACCGTTGTTACCAACGAGACCATAACGGTGGCCGTAGGATAGCGTGAGAGTAGTATCGGTGAGGATCCTATTCCCGCCGATGGACACGTCGATGTTGTCGATCTTGATGTCCTTGGACCTCCCGCCGGCGCTGCCCATCTGCAAAGGGTTGACGGCCATGTAGAACTCCTCGTACGACTGGGTGGACTCGGGCTGGTTGAGCAGACGCGAGGCCTCGTACTCGACCGTCTTGAACGTCTTCTTGCTCTGCTTGGCGGCGATCTTGCGCTCTGCCTTCTCGAGCTTCTTCTTGTCCACCTTGGACTCGACCTTGCGCACATTGGCCGACTCGAGGTCGACGGCGCCGGTGGCAACGGCCAGGGTCGACGACATGTTGCGCTGCGAGCTCACCTGGATGGTCTGGTCCAGGCGCCGGACGGCAGGGCCCCTCCTCTCCTGGGTGTTGCTGGCGGCGGCATACTTGTCGACCCATTTCTCCACCAGGGCGCGGATCTTGTCGTGGGTGGCGGCGCCATAGCTGCCGGAGGCGGAGAGGAGGAGCTCGGTGATGGCCGAGGCGGCCTCGTCAAGGGGGGACGGGCCGGTGGCCTCCTCCTCGCCGGTCCAGGAGTTGGAGGCGTGGGTGAGGTAGCCGGCCGAGTACTCCGAGATGACCGGGTCGATGTTGGGGAGCACGGCACGGATGTCGGCGTCCATGGTGGGCGGACCGGGTGTGTGTATCTGAGTATATGGCGTGTATGTGGTACGGGTGTGTATATGGGTGAGTGGCTTGCGGCCGGGGTGTGTGAAGTGGGTGTGAAGTGGTGATGGGTTGACGTTTGAGACCAGGTGATATGTACCAGGTACCTCGAGGTGACTCCTGGGCAAAACGTCAAGACACAGGGTACACTGATATAGGGCTAAAGGTTCCCAAAATCAGCCACAGTCCAGTCCTGATGTCCTCGTGCCGTGTATCCTGAAGCTCACTCACGTCCGTCGTGAGCTTCGTCGACTTTTTGGCAGCCGGCGAGCCCAATGCGGGGGTGGGGTTCGACGTGGCAAGGATTTCTTGTCGCCCTGAGCACCTGCCTGGCATCTGGCAGCAACAATGGGCGTTTCTCATTGGCCAATGCCCCAACACCACCTTGACCTGTCGCCCACAAAGCAGCTTCGGCCCAGGCTTTTCTTAAGTTCCCTGTGCTGCCTAGAGTTTCGAATCAACCTCTCCAACTCCAACCCTCTCCAATCCTCTCAACCTCCACCCGCTCGCCACCAAACATGCACACAATCCATAGGGCTGACCACATCCGCAACCTGCCATGCATCGACAGCAAATCGGCAGCAGGCGACGCCTTCATGGCGCTACAAGCCCCTGCACGTGCGTTCGGGGGAGGCTGACTGGCCCATTTCTTTTTCCATGACGCGATCCCTCGCGGCTCAAGCAGCTCGGTCAGACGCCCACGCTCGCGTCGAGGGGTTACACGCCGTCGTCGACCAATCGGGGCGCGTTGGCCTCCCCCCCAGACCAGTCGTCCATTTCCAATCGACTGGGTTCGCCCAGCAGACGGGACTCGGTTGGCCACTTCCATGCGACCTCATGCCGTGCGCGCTGCAACACTGCGGGCATGGGCCCAGCTGGTGCCTTGCCTTACGGAATTTCTGTGGGCGCCATCGCAGATTCCATCGCTTCTCACTCGACGGCCGGACGATACACGCTCCGCGCGTGCCTTCGAGGTGCATGTGTGCGTGCCCGACGGAGACCGCCGCTGCAGCAACACGATCCTTGGTCGGACCCTCATCTCGCCATCCCCCCTGATGAGGGCCCCTCGTTCGGAAGATTCTTCAGCCCCAACGGGGCTTGCTTGATGACTGCGTCAAGAGATTGCCCACGCGTCTTGGCGCACTCCCACGAGGTATTTTCGAGCCTCGAGATGGAACACGCCGCCCAGCCCGCGGATGTGTGATGAGGAGGGAGTCGTGTTCTCACCGCGGGTTCGGCTCTTTCTTCTCTCCTGCTATTCGTCTGGACCAGGACAGGGCAACCAAGGCAATAACTCGGGTCGTTTAACCTCCCACCGGCTCAACTCCTTTGTGCGGGTCGCAACTGGGAAACTGGCCAGACGGGTTCTCGGCAGTCGGGGATTGAATCCCCTGAATCGGCCCCTGCGTGTTGGTTCCCGGGCTTACTTCAGGCTGAGGGACCTGGTTGGAAGTCCAAAGGCCGTCCCAGGAACGAAGCTGCCCGGTCACCAGCAGTGGGCCCAGATGAGCTCCCGGGCCCCAACCTGGATTCTACGGTTGGGAGCTCGAGCCCGAGTGTCCCCGGTAGAGGGCACTTTTTTGGCTTTTTCGTTGCTCGTTTCAAAGTTTCACAACGGCTATTTTTGACGGGCGGCGTCCGAGCTCTACCGGCCGGAACCATGTTGGTCTCCTGCAAGCGCACGGATTCTAGAAACATGGCCCCAGGATGGCACAGCTGCCCGCCTGCAGCAGAACCTTCAACATCACACCGAGTCTTGGGCAGTTGCCAGGCAACCTACTTGTGTCTGGCCCGTTCCAAAAAATCCGGCAACATGGATAAATCTGACCACCGGTGCTAACTAGCGAGCCCCTGTGTAGCACGGAGAGAAATCCTGCCCGAGCTTGCTCTGCGGGAGCGGCAGACTTCCGGATTGCTGGCGAGATCGCCGGGACCTTGCTGACGCAGAGGCCCGGTCTCCCGGGCGGCGGGCGGGCTGAGCTCCCTTGTGTCTGGCCTGTCGTCTACTGCCAGCGGCAACCGGCTGACCGTGTGTTGCTTTCGAGGCTCCCGCGACACACGAGGAGCAATCGATATTACGGATCCGTATATCGTGCGCAGTCTGGCAGAGATGTGTGTAACCATGATGCGGCGCGAATCTCAAGCGGGATCCCGCGCGTCACCCTCCAACACGGGACTTGCGTGGCTCAGGCATGGGCGTTCACAAGGTGTCGGTTACGTCGGCCAGCCTCAGGAGGCACGGGAAGGCTGGTTGATCGGGATATCGAAAGGTCCCGAGACATCGCCACGGGTTGCCCACAGCTGTCATCAGTCTACCAACGCTCTCCCTCGGAAACATCCCAAGGTGGTGCCACAACCCAGCGGTTGCCGGCTGCACTATGAAACCGGCTCATCGGGGGGGTGGGAGGCTGGCAAGACGGCAGTATATGAGCCACGACGGGAAGGTGCCGCGCCTCGCCCCCATCTCCAAGAAGAGATCCCCCTTGAGACCGGGCCGAATGTGTTGGTCCCGCCGACCAACAAATTGGCGAGGTGACACCTCTGTCCCGGCTTGCTTCCATGGCTGTGTACAAACCCGCCGTCCCGTGCTCTCCTCTATCCCGAACAACGATCAACGGCTTGCCAGGGCTACCAGCCACGACAACAGGGATAGAAGCATCTACCCGCGCGATCGTGCGCTCTCTCGTACGGGCGGGCGGCTCTACACAGTATTAACTGGGTAGAGAGGCACACGGGAGCCGGGACTCGCTCCCGTCCACCCATCTCTCGCCCACCCTACACAGCACACAGCTCTGCGCAGCCACCTCCTCCCCTCAAGGAAAAACCCCCATCTAGTTATTAATTGGCCTCTACCTACCACACACACACACTTTCCCTCCCTCCCTCCCATACACCCCCACAAAAAGCGCGGCAGGCAGCATGCCACCGCAGCGGGACGCGCGCGGGACGATACCACCACCCCACCATGTCCTCCCTCTGCCCCTGATTACGTGATGCGTGACGCAGCAGCGGTAGTACTGTTGTGTAAGGAGGAAGAGTGATCATGTAGGTACAGAGTTGTGGTGTCGTGGTATGTGTGTGCATGCGTTGGATGTAGGTAGCTGGGTTGGGAGGGAGGGAGGGTGCAGGTTGGTGAGGAGGGCACTGCAGGTGGTGAGGGTACTGCAGATTGGTGAGGGTACTGCAGGCGTTGGGGTGTAACTTTGCGTCTCAGGTTGGGGGGGTAGAGGGGAGAGGGCTTGGGTGGGAGAGGGTTGGGACAGCCGCCGTTGTTGCTGGTTCTTACTGCTTCTGTGTTGCAGCGGCGCCGGTTGAGCCGTGGTACGGATATGCACAGACAGACTTACATGCGGTGTTGATCTCTGGCGGTTGGCCTTACTTACTTGCCATGCAGTCTTCAGGCGTGATCAGGAAGAAGACAAGGGGGCAAGACAGACGAAACATATGGTGTCAAGAGGAAGGGCTTGAGTATGTGGCTGGGTGGGCATGGGCTGCCCATTCGCTTGTCGTCGCCGTGAGACCTGGCCCCATCATGCTGGCCCCCGAGACAAGGTCTCTCCTGTCTCGCTGACTGTGTCTCTGGCTGTCTTAGCAAAACACGAAACGAGAAGGAAATGGCGGGGGGGACGGTGCCGAAGTCGGTGCCGGTTGAACCCCGCCCAACCCATCCTAGTTGCTGTGCTTGCAAGTTGAAGGGGAGGGGGGTGTTTTGGGAGCTTGTTTCGGGGTCGGGGTAAAGCCAGTCAGGAGGGTTAAGTCAAGGGTTGGTAAACAAGCAGTTGCCATGCCATGCCATGCCATGCCATGCATTCTTGGCTGGTGGGGGGGGGGACAGGTGACGTGCGAGGGGGGTTCGAGAAGGTCGTGTGCTTGTTTCTTTTCTTTCTGTCTGTCTGTCTGGGACTCTGGGGGTTGGGGGCTGACGGCTGGGCAGGGAGGATGGATGGTTGCTTCGGGGCATTGCCGTTGCGTGAAGGGAGGAGGGTCGGTTGGTTGGAGGTCAGTCGTGATGATCGGAGATCCGAAGATCAGAGCAACACCTTGCAGACCCTGGCAGCTGCTCGGATGCTTTCCAGCATGTTTTGAAGGGCCGCCGCGCATGACCCCATCCATCCGTATCCCGAACGTGGTTTGCGGGGAAAGGGGGTCCACCGAGGTGGCATCGACGAAGTTGCTGCTTCGGGTTGCGACCCTCTGAGGTCGGTGCATATTTCCTTTTTTCGTTCTTTATTTTTTGGGGGGCTCAAAGCCTCATCACATCGAAACACCCGATGCCAGCCCGTCCACCGCCGCCAAGGGGTGTGGGGAGGGATGGGCGGCCGAGGAGGAGGAGGAGGAGGAGGAGAGCTCGTGTTCTCGTAAAGGAATCCCGCCGTGGCCCACGCCACAATATAAATGTTTGGGCTCTGGTTCGACACGGCTCAAGGGACAGTCAGAAAGAAAGGGTCGCTGGTAACGCACAGAGGGTCTGGGTCGACCCGCGGGATTTTCCCACGCCCGCCCTCCCTGCCCTGCGCCGCGTGTGGTCGACGTGGTTTTGGTTCCGGCATTATACATGTGCTAAGCCTGATATACACCATGTAAGTCTTGGTGGTCCCCTGTTTCGGATCAGGACGCGGCTCGGGTTCGAGGAGAGTGAGGAGGTGGGCAGCGAAAGAATGCCGACGTCTCTTGGACTTCCAAGGTCAGTCTCCAGCCCACGCACGACATCGGCTGCTCGACTCGATCGAGAGACGGAAACCGATGGACGACGTCATTTTCCCCAAGGGCAAGTGGAACATGGAGAACGCCAATGGCGATCGGGGGGAGGGGCGCCGAAGGAACAGCCGGACAGGGCTGGGAAACGATGGCGCTAGAAGAGAGGGTAGCCACGGCATCAGACTCTGATCGGCCCTGCGATGCTGTTTTTGGCGCAGCTGGGGCCAACGTCGCCCAGCTAACCGCCAGCGGGGCAAGGCCATTCGCCAGTGCGACGTTGCGAGATTGTTTCGTCTCCCTTGGAAGGCCGGGAGGGCATGCATGGTCCTTGGCCCTGTCTGGCCGCGGACAGGGCAGCGCTGTCCACTGACACGGGCGCATCGAGGGGGGGCATCGAGTGGCCCCTGGTGGATCGCTTTAATTGCTGCTGGGCCCAGGTCCCGAGATCCAACAGCACGGCATCCCTGCGGCCGGCTGAAAGGTCCAAAGAGGACAGGCGGCCGGGCGAGGGCGAGGGCGTGTCAAGGGAGTGTCGTGTTGTGTTGCTCTCGGCCCTGAAGCAGCCTAGTGGGCTGACGGTTGCCCAGGTTGGCCTGGGATTCCTCGGCGAGCTCGAAGCTGGATCAAACCACGAGTTGCAGCCAAAAAATCCGAAATCCAAACTTGGAGGGGGTGAGGTGAGGGGAAGGGGGCTTTCGTCGTCCCATGGATCGGACGGATTGATCAGACGGGCAGGGAACAGGGAAGAGCGTGGGCATCCAACAGGAACGAGCGAACCAACCCGAGTGACCGAGTGACCGAACTTCTGCTCTCCTCTCCTGTCCTCTGTTCCTGGCAGGCGAGGCGAGGTGAGGTTGCGCAAAAGGGGCAGCTCCCAACTGAACTGTGCAAGTGGGCAGCTCGGAGGCGCTGACTGCGGGTTGCATGTTGGTTCGGCGGCGGGGGATGAGTGGACGAGACAGGCTCCCTGCTCGCCTTTAACTAAAGTTAGAAAGTTGGGCACAGATGGGGAGATGATTACTGCCTCCTGCTTCTCCTGCCTCGTCCTTCCGGCGGTGAGCAGCGATGACATGCGCAAGCGCGCAGCGGCGGATGCAGCGCGGTGCAGCAAGTCATCAAACAGACACAGCTTGTCGAGATTGGAGGATGCGTTGTGCCCAAGCAGCCCAGGGCTGTTGACGCCCGAAATTTACACCGCAGCAGCAGCGCTGGGGGAGGAGTCAGGGTGCCTGGCCACCTGGGGGCAGTTGTCTTCCGTGCGCTCGCTAGCGTCAGGCAGGTCTCGCCCTGAGTCGTCGTCGTCCAGTGTCCACTCGCCGCCCACGCTGTGCGGTACCCGATACCCGAGCAAGCGGCGATCCAGAGGCCAATCCCCGCGCCCTGCTCGCTTCAAGGGGAGGCCAGGGCTGGCTGCGAAGAGAGAGTGGATGGAGGAGAGAGATGGGGACTGCTGGCTAGGTGGCTGCCCACTGCTGCTGCTGCTGCTGTGCGAGTGGGGCCCCCATGTCGCGAACTTGGCCGACCCCTCCCCCCTGTCGCTGTCCACTGGCTCCCCACGCCCGCCCACACGCCCACACACGCCCAGAGCAGAGCGAGCGAGTCTCGCCCAGGGTCTCTCTGCCCAGCTCCACCCTGCAGCGAGCAACACCCCGGCCCGCCTCCCTCTGGCGTCTGTGCTGTGCCTTGGGCAACACTTCCAGATTGTTGTTGTTGTCGCCCGCTCTCTTTTTCCGTTGCTGCACTCGGCGTGCGCAGCTTGGTTGGCGCTCCAGCTCGGCCTCAGTCCGACTATTTTCGCTCTCTCTCACCCACCACCGCACCTCGCCGGCTTCGCAGGCCTCGACTCCCGTTTTTTTCTTCGTTTGTTGGCGTCTTTTGCTTGCTCTGACGGCGTCGCATCGTTGCCGGGGCAGCTATTCGTTCCTTTGCGCTGCTGCTGCTGCTGTGTTTCCTGGCCGGGCATGACCCACTGAGTTTGCGCCCTGCCGTGTCGCGTCGCCCAAGGCGCATCCATTGCTGGGTTCTGGGTTGTTGATCTGCCAAACGGGCGCTGTCTCTCTTCCTCCTTCCCCGGATCAGGGCAAGAAACGTGTGCGCCCAGCAGGCCCACGGCCGCGGCCTCCTCTCATCCCATCTCGACGCGGCCAATCCCTCGCCTCGCCAATTGCAGCACGCCGCGCAGCCCAAACCGACAGATAGAAGCCAGTCTTGGACCTTGGTCGCTTGTTTGTGTGCATTGGACCGACTGCCTCGCCGTCAACCGCTGCCGCTGCCCGCACCACGAGACACGGGCACACTACTGCACCACCGCCACAACAACCACCACCAACTCAGTCTCTTTTCCTCCCTTCCTTTCTCCGCGACCCCTTCCAACCCCCTCCTCCCCACCGACCTCGCCTGACCATCTCGACCCACGACCCCGACGACGACGACCACGCGCAGCCGACCCCGTCGACACCGCCCGTTTGCACCCCCCAAAAATTGACCGCGTTGGAAACGGCACTCGACGCGCGGGGACCTTCCCTGATCCTCACTCGTCGGGCTCGCCGGGCTGCGCCAACGCGCCTGCAGCGTCCGCATTCCTCGACCCCAAAGACCGCCATTTCCTCCCCCTCCCCCGACGACGAAGTCCAAGAGAGAAGCCATTCTGTTCGTAATGCCCTGACGATGCAAACCACAACCCTCGCAACTACCACATCCCTCCTCGCCCCTCTTTTCTCACACGACTGCCCGTCGTCGTCATAACCCGCCCGCAGCCAGCATGCAGGCCGTGCCGAGTGTAAGTGTCGACCACACAGATTCCGTCCCGCCTGGGCCTTGGGCACGAATGCAGACCGACGACGCAAACGAAGCCTCCTCCACCTCGAATTGTCGCGTCCCAGCCCGCCCGAGGCCTCTCACATACTTTCTTCCTGCCCTCCCCGTCTTTCTGCTTTGTTTGGCGCCTTGGTCGCGCCGACGGATGGACCCACGCATGCTAACGAAGGCTCTCTTCCCCCTCTGCAGCTCGTAGGAACCGGCACCGCCGCCGCGGCCGCTGCTGTCGGCCTCGTCTTCGGCCAGCCCCCCGAGTCGGAACCCCAGTGGTCGAGCCCGATCCAGTCCCGATTCCCCGCCGAGTACGACAGCTTCCGACTACAAGCCGCCCCGCGCCGTCCCAGCACGAGTGCCACCCCCAACTACTACCCGGGCCCCTCGTCGCCCGTCGAGGACTTCCCCTATGCCTCGTTCCGCCAGCTCACTGATGCCGCCCCGCCCCCCCTCACTTCATATCCAACAAGCCCGACGAGCGTCCCGCGACCCCTCACCGGCGTCTCGGTTACGTCGCCCAAGTCGAGCGGCAGGAGGTACTCGTTCATCCGGCAGGGCGACTTGGCCTCGCAGCCCATAGCAGAGAATGCGAGGGACTCGGTGTCGTCACGGGATTCTTGGATTCGCCGACTGTCCCTGCGCCCGCTGTCCCAGCACGGGAGCCGACGATCGAGCATGGGCCCGGACTCGTCCTCTATGACCTTCTCAAACGGGTCTGGCGTCCCGATGCTCGGTCAGTCACCCACCCTTCATACCTCCCCGAATAAGTTGGTGAAGAGGGCAACATCTGGGCAGAACGGTCCGCCGGGGAGCAGCTCAGGGCGAGGCTCCAAGTCGCAGGTGCTTACGCTCCGGCGACCTGCCACGAGCCACCAGCGCTCGGCGACTTTGCATCAGCAGTTTCAACAGCAAGGCGCTGCTTTCCTCGAGCCTCTTTCGCCCGACGTTCCCGTCTCGTTCGATAATTACAACCCGTCTCCGACCTCGCCGGTGTTCCCGCCCGCTGCAGACCACAGCCGCCCGTCTGGAAAATGGACCTCGTTCTTCCACTCCCGCCGCTCGACCTCGTCACCACGGGACATTCCCGGGTTGCCTCCTGGAAGCGGTGCTTATCACAACATATTCCCCAAGAGGCGCATGTCATTGGCCCCAGGCCACGTCGGTCGAGCATACCTCACCAAGTCGGGCGACATTGCCGAGGTGCCCGTGATCGCGGACGAGGTCGACACGACGCCCGATCGGTTCGCAATTGCAGAGCAGCGTGAGAGCTCGCAGTTTGCGAGCGACGCCACCGACTCGACCGATTCGACCCCGGACAAGCCCCCCCGGCGGTCCATTTCAATGCATTTCAGCTCTGCTGGCCAGTGGATCGCCAGGACGGGAAGCGTGCGACGCCCGAGGCGGAACACGGTTGGTACAAAAACGGGCGAGGGCCGGTATGCGCCGGATCCTGGCGCTGCGCCGCGCGACCAAGCACACCCCCCAGTCAAATTGGGGCCTGAAGGAGTCAATGCGCCACTCGATGGTCGGCTGCAACCTCACCAGCACCGGGAGCCGGACTTGAAACAACCGGCTGATCTCCCGCGGACTCGCAAGAGAAACTCTTCTTCTCCTTTGCCTCCTTTAAACCGTCTCTCCACCTTCAGCATCGACGTCGCGCGCATAGGAACGCCGACGTCTTCCACCGGGGCGCCGTCGAGGCCCCTTCACACTCCCATTAATTACTCACAGCCCCCGTCGACCACCACCCACAGCCGAGGGCCCTCAGGCGAGCGATCCGTCACGCTGGCTGGCTCTGATGTGTCGGCACGTGATGGTGTTTTCGGCGACGACGAGGACACGGACTTCAGGAGCGACGGCATGTACGATTCCTTCCGGACCAGGGCTTCGTCGAGTCGGGGCATGAGGTCGGTCGAGACGCCCGCGGAATCCATGTTTGATGAGTCTCCCCCTAGCACGGCGAGCAACGGCAGGACGAAGCGGTTGTCGATTCAGGAAATGCTCGGGCGCTCCTGGGACGGCGAGACCAAGATTACCGAAGAAGACGAGGGCATTCCCACGCCCATCCGGCCCGCCCACCTGTCCGACACGCCTAATTTTGCGCACCAGGACCGCAAGGCGGATGAGTTCGGATTCGATGCGACGCACGAGTTGCAGCTGGCCGACCGCGACTTTGGACGGCTCTCATTTGATGAGGACGACGATGATGACTGGGCACGAGACGACGATAATACCCTCAGCAACCACCTCTCGCCCCCGAGCTCGACCAACTCGCGGCGCGTCAGCCCCACGCTCCGGCTGGCCCTCAGGAGCATTAATGGAAACGGCAACGCGGATTGTTCGCGCGACAGCATGAGCGACCGGCCGCGGAGCAACATCTTTGACTGGTCCGAGCCCTCGATACATGACAAGTTTGACACGGATCTGCCGCGGCCGAAGACGGTGCACGGGAAGCAGGAGCTGGACTTGAGAGGAGGCCGCCCCATGACCCGGAAGCCGCACGCCGCGGCCCATGTCCGCAGCCAGAGTGTGCCTCTGGTTCCCGATCTCCTAGACGGTTCAAAACCGCCGCCGAAATTCGGGACCTGGGGCCTGGGCACGAACCCCGTCAGCGAGGACTGGGACGACGATTTCGAGTTTGAGAGCGACGAGCCCGTCATCTGCTCGCCCGGGGGCAAGGATTCGGCCACGAGCTTCTCGATGGTGGTCCCGGCTTCGATCCAGGCGACACAGCCGAGCGTGAGGGCGCACTCGGGCCAGATCCGCGAGCTGTCGCTGCTCGTCAACGACTTGAAGCGGCTGTGCCGGCACGGCAAGGATCTCGATATCATCAGGGGTCCCATGTCGACCAAGTTCTCAGAGGCCGAGGGCATCATTGCTCTGGCGTCGCCCGACGAGGAAGAGGAAGAGGAGCTGAGCTCGACCAAGCCGTCGATGGACTTTGACCGGTCCAAGATCGACGAGCGGTTCCTCGAGGAAGGTTTCGACGGCCCCCTCCTCGATCACGTCGACGACCCGTTCGGTTTTCCCGAGCCTGAGATGTCCAAGACGGCCGTCGTCCGCGAGCGCCACAGCCCCCGCCGCCGCTCCGTCTTCTCCCCCGAAGACGACATCTTCGGCAACTGGCCGCTGGTAGACGGCAGCACCACCCCGGCCCGCCCGCGCACCCCGAGCCGCTGCTCCAGCCC
>FTEL01003166.1_pt1 | contig 15077 bp, 12 predicted proteins | sample 1658911 | NCBI WGS metagenome assembly FTEL01 (sample SAMEA3914869, study PRJEB12502) | metagenome | biome: forest; material: soil | place: USA | collected 2012-03-12 | depth 0.1 m
GCCTCCTCCAGCCCCCCCTCCTCAGCATTCTCATCCTCCAACCCGCCCGCCTGCGAGAGGAAGTAGTCGACGACCTCGAACTTGTCGCCAAAGCTCGCCAGGTCCAGCGGCACGTAGTTCTTGTCGTTGGCCAGGGCGACGGACGCGCCGGCCTCGACAAGCAGCCGCACCACGGGCAGGTGGCCGCCCAGCGCCGCCCAGTGCAGGCCCGTGTTGCCGTACTCGTTGGGCGCGTCCAGGAAGGCTTGTTTGGCGCCCGCCGGGGCGGAGGCGTCGGTAAAATGGGAGAGGAGGGTGGTGACGATTTCTGTTGGGGGTTAGTGGTTTGTTGTGTTTTCGGGAGCACCAGTTGGGTCGCGGCAGAGTTGTGTGAGGGGTGTTGAGTTTTGTTGGTGTGATGAAATATGGGGGAAATCGAGAATGGGAAATGAAGAAAAAAATGAAAAATAACATGAAATAACAGGTCACTCACCAATATGGCCGTTCCCCGTTGCCATGTGCAGGCATGTCGACTTTCCCTCATCGGTGGCGCTTGTGAGAATCTCGGCGGGCGAGACCTTTTCCCGCTCAGCCAAGGTTGAGAGCAACGTCGTCAGCTCATCCTGTTCGCCTGTGCGAGCGGCATACAAGAGGTCATCGATCTCGTCTTCGCTTAGTTGAGGCGCCATTTTTGGGCTTTATCTTTGTTCCCTCCTGTGAGGGCGAAACCGGAAGAGTTGGTGATTCTTTGTCAGGGCTGTGAGCGAATGCCCCGCCAAAATTTCTGTTGGTCGTTGTGGTCCAAACAGTGCGGGGTTTGGGGAGCGGAGCATCCGCACTGTACCCCTGACCAACTGTCATACCTCAGACCCCTATTCCGTACATCCCGTCCCAACGACCAGTCATTGCTTGATGGAGAGAAAGAGGTTCTTGGCCGAGGGTCCACGGGCCTCTTGAAATCGTCGGGCCGGCCGTGAACGTCAATAAAGCCTGTTTGTCCTCGATTCTGCCACGGGACGTGTTGCCCCCTTGCTGCTGGCGGGGGCTGCCAACCACAAGTGCATCGTCGCAAGGTGCCAGGGCATCCAACCTTTCTCGGTGGCCCAAGGACACAATGAGCCCGTGTCATGCCTCATTCGTTGAGACAAAACTCGGTTTCTTTGCTCTGAAGGCAGCTGACGTGGAGAAAGACTGGCGACTCTGTGGATAATGAACCGTCAGACTGACCCCTGGATGGCCAATGTGTATAAAAGCCCCCTCTACTCCAGGTCCATGTCCATATCGACCTCGCAATCATCCCTATTACCACGCAGCCACTCCATAATCATCACCATTGCCAATATCACAGCCAGAACAGCCATCATCGCCACCTACTATCATCTCCAGTTCCTCTCTGTTCAGCAAAGTCTGAAGTCAAACGCTGTCATTATATCCCGACAATCTCTAGGCGGCCATGTGCAACGTCGATAAAATCAAATACACGTGCGGCGATACCAAAGTCGTGAAAGTAAACAAACAGTGCGAGCCCGTAAGCAAGGGCTTGGAATGCGGAGGGGAAACGGTGGACAAATGGGAACCGGATGCTAAGACCAAATGTCCTACCTGCGAGTACTCTGACTCGATGGTTGATCATCATTACAATCAATATCTGGACTATGAAACCAACCGGGACCAGGAGGACTGAGCGAGCGCTGGGTAAACCAAGAACCAGAGAGCGAACTAAATATGCAGGGCTCCTGACCGGATGCTATAGTAGAGACATTGAATACAAAAGGGATATGGCATAGCTTAGTATAGTGCCTAAGCAACTAGTTGTAATATTCCACCAAAATCTAGCTCAGTCTATTACCGAGTTCCTTTACAACGGCTGCTGCGTGTTTGTCTCACACCTTGCTCATCCCGAGGGGTTGGTCATCGTATCAAAACGACACCACGGATATCATGGCAGACATTACCGTATTGTCTATCCCTTGTATTTATTGATAACCGACCCCACGGAATCTGCATTTGTGAGTCCTCTTTATGCCACATAGCTTGCCCACCTAGTTGACTCACAAAGTTGATCCGGCCGAGACACCTTACCCTTCAAGAAGCCAGATTGCTTGTCGGCACAAAGGAGACTTAGATACCCTAAATTAAACTATAAAAGTATATAAATACGGTCCTATGTCCCTGTTAAGCGCAGTACCAATCCCACCAACCTCATTAGCATCAGCAACCCTGAGTCACCCCCCTACCACTCCACCACACCGCACACTCAACAACTCGCTCACCATCACCAGAATCCACCCCACCATCCTCCGCCGCGCAGAAAAAATCAGCAAACATGTGCACCCGGGTCACTTCAAAGTACAGATGCGGCCACATGGACGGGTATGCGGGCACTCGCTACTGCCCGGCCCGTATCGCCGGCTTGAAATGCGAAGGCATAGGGGAAGAAACCAAGACCCTCGACGAGGACTGCATTAGATGCTGTGACAAGTTCCGCGAAGAGGTGGCACGCCATTACAGGGAGGAGGATGAAAAGATGTGGAGGAAATACATGGGGTATCGGTAGGTGATTGGTGTGGTACCTGATATTTGAGGGGCGAGGGGGCGGGTTGGCGTCCTGATTTGGGAGACTTTTGTTGTTGGCTTCGCTGGCGGCGTCTTGATTTGGAGGGGAGCGATCCTTTTGAAGTGTTTTACGCAAAAGAAAAAAGAGATTTTCTGAGACTCTTTTTGCTGTATCAAAATACTTTGGTGGTGAATTTGCGGATTTTGACCGGGGCCTTGGTCGTCAAGTTACTCATCAACGCACTTGGACAGTTGGGGCGGCCAGAGCCACAGTTCACGGCTGTCGTACAAATGTCTAACATCCAGCATCCTACACGACCAACTTCCGGTCCAACCAATCCGCAATGTTGCCGTGGTTATCCACCGCCTGCATTTCGGCCTTGACATTGAGCATCAGCATGCGTTGAAGCTGCAGCATCACATCTGACTCGTCCCTCGCAAGGCCTGCTGCTGCGCAAACCGCCCTCATTACTTCCCTAGCCTTTCGCCTGTCGCGTTGGGTGAGAGATGACACGGTAGATTCTCCAGTCCGTTGAGCCTGGCTGACCCTGGCCCTCTTCGCCGGCCTCTCGTTCTGCGAGCCTAGGAAACAGTCAGAAAAGTTTGGTTGCAACTTAGCACAGGGGTTTATTCACCGTCAAAGGAATAGGCCACCGACTCCTGGCTGGCGTGCTCCTGGCTTGCCTGGCTCTGGCTGCTTTCTTGGGTTTCTTGAAAGTCTGCGAGTGGCTTCGACAATATGTCCTCACTGTGTATGCCGAGCCATCGGAGCTGTGGAGTAGTGGCGTTTTGTTCATGATTCAACCGGCGGCTGCCATACTTGTACGTCCGCAGGATAGCAACCCCGTCGGGGTCAAAATCGACCAGAGCAAGCAATGCCAGCCCAGGGCGAATGTGGTGGACGAGGGACAAGAAGCGTCTGGTGGCGAGGTCAGGGAAACCCTTTGCCTGCCACACCACATCAAGTATTAGCGCTCTGCATGGCTTTCGGATGGGAGACTCTTCACACCGTCAACAAAATGCCATGCCCGGCGCGGGAATTCATGTGGTACTGGGCAGCCGTCAACGTTCGGAAGGTTGCCTGGGACTGTCAGCAAAAATCCAAGATCGAGACTATGAGTTGGGGCCAATTATGTACCTCCTTTTCAATGACCAAGAGCCACCGAGTTTGATGGAAGTTGATTGTTTGTATTGAAGCAGCAGATGGCAAGAGGATACCCTGTTGAAATAAGCCATGGGAGCATGCAGCAGTGAGTCGAATATCACTTACGGTGTCCCCGGGAGCATCGCAGCTGTGGATGGAACCATCGCGAAGTATCAAGTCGATGGGGCCAGAAATCAGGCCCTTGGCGGCCGCCACCTGTGAGCTGTCAGACCGGAGCCCAACACTCACAGTCCCGCACAGCAGACAGGGACACAACTGGATGGCAGGTTGGATCTGCTTACGATGTTCAAATCCTCTCGTCCCACCCCGATGGTAAAGGCGAGGTTGTCCACCATGTCATCAACGGTACTCTGGGTCTTGAACAGATCTGGATCTTGATAGAAGAGATTCCTAAGCAGGTCAAGGGTGAGCGGCTGCCCCAACTCCCATCTCGAGTGGGAAAAGACCTTTTCGTAATTATATTCCCGGAGAGGAGAGCTTCATGAGATGTCGCAAGGATACGAAAGATGGCTTCTGATATGGCAGACGAGATGTGAGCACGACCCCCAGGGATGTCCTCACCCCCAACTCGCCATACCAAACCTCTTGGCGTCTTGAATTGTCCGGGCAGGAAATCTCAACACCTCTGTTTGGTGGTCATGGCGTTCATGGGTCTGCGTGCCCTCCCCATTTTGTGATGAGCGGACACTCCGATACGGGATCACAAGCTCGCGACCGTTGGTAAGGGCATCGACGATGGACTCGAGAAGATGCTCAATACGGGCAAGGGCTGCGCTGGGGGGGGCTGAGGGGACTGGTCGCACATGAGGGCCGACGTCGGGCAGGTTTGGTGGGGGATGGTGCGTGGGACAGGAATGTGAGTCGGCTGAGCCACACTCGTTGGTTCCCGACATGGAAAACATATTTCGGTAATGTGGATGTGATGGGGGCAAGTCGTCGTCATGCCCAGCAACTCGGCAGGCTGGGTCGATCACCACCGGAGTCTGGCTGTTGGAACTTCAGACATGGAAGAAAAGAAATCAAGAAACCCCGCAGCGACAGAATCAAGGAAGGCTTCATCCATGAAAGGCCTGCTTCCATCCTTCCCTATCTGGCTCCTCGCCATCTTCACGTCGCACCTTCTGTGGTTCGGTGTGTCGGGCAACCCAGTGCGCCGGGAATGCTTGGCGGCGTTGACGTGGTGTGCAAGTGGAGCAATCCCAGGGGCAGGGATTGGCTGCATGTGATCGGCACGATGGCCTGTCGCGTGTGATTGGCGAATGGGTTTGGGGACAGCTGCTGGGCAGGCAAGGGCGGGCAAGCTCTGGTGTGATCCGACAATTCTGGGGAAGGGAAGGACCAGCGCCGAGACATCACAAAAGAAAAGGGGGGGAAGCCACGAAGGAAGTCCTCGCCCTCGCCCTCGCTCGCACTCCCCGCCCTCCTCCCATCCTCGCGTCCTCGTGCCCTCCATCCCCCGGTATTGCCAGCAACACACAGAAATGGCCCGGAAAAAGACCAGCGCGGCGGCAGCCGCCGACACGGAGCCGCTGCTGGAGAAGGGCGCGACCAGGAAACGCTTCAGCAACGCCGGCGACCTCGACCACGCCACCAAGCGCCTCCGCCCCGAGCTCGTCGACCGCACAGACTACTCCCGCTGGCGCATGCGCGACGACCACGGACGTCACACCTGGCAGTATCTCGAGGATGACGAGGCCGCAAAGGAGTGGCCCCAGACCTACGCCGACAAGTACTTCCTTGGCCAGCCCCTGGTAAGGCCATCCCGCCAGCCAGCTCCTTGATCACCACCAACAGCTGCTGATTCTACCCTCCTTCCTGTCAGGGCCTTCCCGACCTCCCGAAAGCCAAAAACCCCCTCGACGCCGTCCGCAACGGCCTCTCGTTCTTCGAAAAGCTTCAGCTGCCCAGCGGCCACTGGGGATGCGAGTATGGCGGGCCCATGTTCCTCCTGCCCTGCGTCGTCATCTCTTGGTACGTGACCAAGACGCCCATCCCCTGGTACTACGCCACCGAAATCAAGAACTACCTCTTCGCCCGCGCGCACCCCGACGATGGAGGCTGGGGCTTGCACATCGAGGGCGAGACCTCCGTCTTTGGCACCGTCCTCAACTACACCGTCCTGCGCCTCGTCGGCGTCGATGCCGACCACCCCGTGATGGTCAAGGCCCGCGCTACCCTACACTCTCTTGGAGGAGCCACCCATGCCCCCCACTGGGCGAAGTGGTGGCTCGCCGTCTTGGGCGTCGCGGACTGGGATATTGTCAACCCCGTGCCCCCCGAGCTGTGGCTCCTGCCCGACTGGATTCCTTTCGCCCCCTGGAGGTGGTGGATTCACATTCGCCAAGTCTTCCTGCCCATGAGCTACCTGTGGTCTAGGCGGTGGCAAGCCGAAGAGACGGACACCATCCGCTCCCTCCGCAAGGAGCTCTTCGTCGAGGACTGGAAGGACATCAAGTGGGCCTCCCACCGCAACACCATCCACCCGCGCGACAACTACCACCCCAAGACCTGGCTGCTTAACATGATCAACTGGCTCCTCGCCAACATCTGGAAACCCATCTTCCGGGTAAAGCCCGTGGTTAACAAGGCCGAGGCCTGGGCGCTGAAGCTGATCGAGATGGAAAACGACAACACGGATTGCTTGGACCTTGCCACCGTCTCTGGGCCCATGAACACTGTCTGCCTCTACGCCCGGGAAGGCCCCGACACGTATGCTGTGCGCCGCCACAAGGAGCGCTCGCACGAGTTCCTGTGGGTCAAGGACGAGGGTCTGCTTGCCAACGGCACCAACGGCGTCCAGTGCTGGGACACAGCTTTCGCTATCCAGGCCGTCATGGATGCCGGCCTGACGGAGGACCCCCGGTGGCGGCCCATGCTGCTCAAGGCCCTCGAGTTCCTCGATGACCAGCAGATTCGCGAAAACGTCAAGGACCAGGGCATCTGCTACCGTCAGCAGCGCAAGGGCGCATGGGCCTTCAGCAACAAGGACCAAGGCTACGCCGTGAGCGACTGCGTGTCCGAGGCCCTCAAATCCGTCATCATCCTGCAAAAGACGCCCGGCTTCCCGACCCTGATCGACGACCAGCGCATCTTCGACGCTATCGACACCCTCCTGACCTACCAGAATCCCAACGGCAGCTGCTCCTCGTACGAGCCGCCCCGCGCCGGTCCCTGGATGGAGATGCTCAACGCCGCCGAGGTCTTTGGCCGCATCATGGTCGAGTACGAGTACCCCGAGTGCACCACAGCCGTCGTCACCGCCCTGTCGCTCTTCCACAAGCACTGGCCCGAGCACCGCGCCGCCGAGATCCAGCGCTTCGTCGACCGCGCCGTCTCCTGGATCAAGACCAACCAGCGGCCCCACGGCGGCTGGTATGGCAGCTGGGGCATCTGCTTCACCTACGCCACCATGTTTGCCCTGGAGAGCTTGTCCAGCATTGGTGAGACCTACGAGAACAGCTCCCACGCCCGCCGCGGCTGCGACTTCCTCATCTCCAAGCAGCGCGAGGACGGCGGCTGGTCCGAACACTACAAGGTTTGTCCTCTCCCCTTCCGACCCCATCCCGTGCTTGACTAACCCCCCGAATAGGCCTGCGAAACAGGCGAGTACATCGAGCACCCGTCCGGCTCGCAGGTGGTCATGACGGCCTGGGCCCTGATCGGCCTCATGAAGGCCGACTACCCCGACCCGGAGCCCATCCGCAAGGGCATCAAACTCATCATGGACCGCCAGCAGCCCAACGGCGAGTGGCTGCAGGAGGCCATCGAGGGCGTCTTCAACAAGAGCTGCATGATCTCGTACCCCAACTACAAGTTCACATTCCCCATGAAGGCGCTGGGCATGTTTGCCAAGCACTACCCCGATGACACGGTTGTGTAACAGCGGAGAGGAGAATGGGAATGGGGTTTGGGGGCGCTGGTTGCATAGTGGACAGGGTCAAGGACATGATTGACAGTGTGTTCCTCAAGGCAAAAAGGTGTTACGATAAAATGTCTGTTTAATCTGGTCAGGACTGATATGACCGGCCATCAAGGTCTAATGAATAATAACATAATCTTCAAGCAATCATCAAATCCAGAGTGGCCTGGGGCCTCTGTGCAACAAATTTCGCTGTGATTTCACCCCTCCAGAATCGCTAAGCTAAACAAGTCTCGTCCATCCGGGCCTCTCGTGTCTCCCTCCCTTTCGAGTCTCTTCCACCCAACCCCAGAAGTGGCGCCAAACAACGAGTTTGGGATCGGGCACAGGAACGTCATCATTCCTCGCCCTGCCAGACTACCGCATCACATCGTCGTCCTCCTCCGCCGCGGACCCAGACGGCGCGCCCCGGCCACTCCCCAAAGCCAAACACCTCGCCCTCATGCCCCTCCGCGATCGACCCCGACGACGAGAACTCAAGCAGGGCCTCATCGCCCTCCTCATCCCCATCCCCATCCCCATCCGCGCTCGCATCCGCCTCCCCCGACGACGCCGACGCCACAGACTCCGACGCGGGTTTCACCATCAGCACCACCAAGGGTGCACCATTGGCGCCGGCGCCGACAAAGAAGACGGGGGCGCCGGCGCCGGCGGTGTTCACGCTCGACTCCTAAGAAGCAGCAGCGGCCGAGGCGTCGTCCGCCGCCGCGGCGCTCTTGCTCTCGTCGCGGATCGTCTTGAGCGCGCCGGCAAAGTCGCGGTTCACCCACTCCCAGTAGCTGGTCCAGACCTGGCTGGCGGCGGTGCCGGCCGACGGGCCGGTTGTCGCGCCGCCGGCACCAGGGCCGATGCCGACGCCCGCCGTTGTCGTGTTGAGAGCGGCCTTGTTAAGCTTGTCTCCCAGCAGCAGGGTGAGGCGGAGCACGGCCTTGTTGGCCTCGTCTTGCTTCTCGATCTCCTGCTTGACGGCGTTCTCCTTGAGCTTGTGGGAGAGGGTCTTGCGGAAACCCTCGGCGATGGAGTCGAGGCGGCGGATGGTTTCGTCCGCGTCGAGGTAGACGAGCTTGGACACCATCAGGTTGCACAGGGCGCGGATGTCATTGTCGTCGCTGAGACCGGCGACGATGCGGTCGTACAGCGCGATGGTGCTGACGCGCGAGAATGCGGTCTCCATGAGGGCATAGAGAGTTTCGTAGGCGGCCTGTGGCAACGATTGTCAGGGCCTCGGCCAAAAAGAGGGGAGGGAGGCATTTGAAACCTACCTTGCGCACTTCCAAGCCATCATCGATAATGTGCTTGAACGGACCCATCTGGACCTCGCGGATCAGCTCGGGCTTGATGACCGTCTCGTTCATAACAAACGGCATGAGCTGGTTCAGGTTGGTCAGGATCAGCTCGGGCTTGTTGTGCGCCGCCGAGGTCAGCGTCGACATGGCGTGGCGGCGGATCTCCATCTCCGGGTCGCTGAGCGCCGTCTTAAGCATGGTGATGAGCGAGTTCCGGAGGATCGCGTCAAACGCCTCGTTGTCGTCCGGCAGCGTGTACCGGAGGGCCTGGACACCGATGGCCCGAAGAACTGGCGAGTTGTTCCTGAGCAAGGCCTATTGTGCTGTTAGTGACGGGAAATTGAAAGATAACACGAAGAGAACGAACCTCGAGCTTAGACATGTAAGTCTTGGGGTCGATGATGACCATACGGCCCACACATTCCGCACAGACGGCCTTGTTGTCCTCCGTATCGCTGGCCACAAGAATCTGCTCCCATATAGCAGTCGAGAACTGGCCAATCTCACTGGAAGACAAGGCAACCTGCTGGAGGACCTCCTTGATGGACTGAAGGAGCAGGTACTGCGTACCCCCCTTCTTTTGCATCGACTGCAAAATGACGGGCAGGTAGACAGACACGTTGCCCGCGCCAGCACGACCGAGGGCAACCGCCGCGGAAACGGACACCTTGTCGTACTCGTTGGTGAACTGCTCCAGGAACAGAGTCGGCGGGATGGGGAACTTGCTGCCAAGGCGCAGACCAGCTTCACCGATGACAGCCAGAGCAAGACTGCTCCTCGCCTGGTCGCCCGAGCTGGCTCCAATCTCACGGACGAAGCTATCCAACGTGACCCCGGCGGAGTTGCCGCTGGCAACAAGCAGGGTTCCGATCACCTTGCCGACGATAGAAGGGTCTCCACCCACGCCCACATCCTTGAGGAAGGCTGCCATCAAGGGCTTTCCATGGCCCATCTGGCCGGCCTGGGTAACCAAGACGAGGAGAGAGTCGAGGACAGTGCCGGGAACGGCGGTCTGGAGCAGCTTGCACAGCGCGTCGATGAGCTGGCGCGTCATGACGACGGCCGGCATATCCTGGGTAAGACGGGCAAGCACAAGAAGTCCGGGGCCAAGCAGCTGAGCATCATTGTTAATGATGACAGGGATCAGGGCGCCCACAACATTCTGCACCGTAGCCTCATCCAGTGTTCCCTTAGTAGCGGGTGACAGGGTGAGGTGCTTCAGCGCCATGACGCTGGACCCTCTCAGCGAGCGGTTCGACTTCCGCAGCTGAGACGCCAGTTCGACGACGACCTGGCGAGTCCACTGCGGCTCAAACTGGACAGCATCAGCCGACATGGCAGCGGCAGTATCAACGGCCCGGACGGCGGCCAGCCTGGTGGTCTCATTCCTGAGCCTCTCGAGCAGGCAAACAAGAGCCGCCTTGCGCTTGTCATCAGGGAGGAGGGTCGACCCCTCAGGGCCAGTCGTCCGGGCCAGAAGAGTACCAAGCGCATGGATAGCTTTCTGCCTGACTTCGGCGTCGGCGTCGTTAGCGGTTGCCCGGTTGATGACCACCTCGTAGAGCTTTTGGAGCTCGCCCTGAAACTTTTGCGCCCTCATGCGAGACCGGGGCGGAGTGATGGCCTTAATCAACTCCTCCGCCGTCTGAATCGCTTCGCCCGAGATCTTGTAGAAACGGTCGTGGGCGACAGCGACCACACCCGTAACGATCTTGGTGAGGTACGGCTGAAGCACAGTCGAAGAGTGGTTCTTTGAGATGTCGCTCGTCAGGCGAAGGGCAGCAATTCTCAGGGTCGTCGCCGTCGCAGAAGCACCACCACCGGCGGACGAAAGCGAGGCCGAGGTCGAGGCAGCGCTGGACGGCTTGATTGCTTCAATGACAGGATCGATGACCTGATCAAAGTAAGCCTCAAGGCCACCCTTCTGAACACACACGATATCATCCAGCAGCTTGATTGAGGCCTGCTTGGTCGGGATAAGCTTGCCCTTCAGCAGCTTAGCGAGGGCTTTGACAATAGCCGGCGTCAGACTGGCCAGCTCGGCACGGGGACCAGTCGGGGGAACCTTCTCAGAGGTTGGCGAAGTGAGGCCGGTGCCAGACAGGTCGGACGAGGCCATAGAAAGCGCAAACGAAGAGGCGCCGCCCGCACTACTCTGGCGGCGGCGCTTCCGGCTGGCTGGGGGCTGGTTCAAGTACTCGCCAGGGGTGGTGTCAGGCGAAAAGGGAGACAGAACGCCCTCGCCGGTTTTGCGGACAAGCAGGGACATTGCCGACAGCACCTCGAGGCGCACATTTTCCTCGCGCTCTCCAAACCTCTTAACGAGAGCCGGGGCGACCGTGCCATAGAGAACGCCGCTGTCGAGAAGATCGCCGGTGCTCCTTGTCGAGATGAGGGTGTGCAGCCCCTTGGCGGCGCACCGCCGCACCTTCCAGCTGGCGTCGTCGTCATCATCGAATCCACCAGCAGCCTCGAATTCGTCGTCCTCCTCAAACTCATCATCCTCTTCCTCTTCTTCATCCTCCATCTCTTCGTCTTCGTCAACCGCATAGTTTGGGTCGAACTTGAGGTAGCGGATGCAGGCCTCGATGGCGTCGTTTGTGAAGGGGCGCATCTGGGAGGGGCATGAGGAGAGGAAAGACTCCAAGGCAACGAGCGCGGACTCCCGAACTTCGTTGAACTCGAGGGTCGCGCCTCCGCCCTCGCTGATCTCTTCCAGGTGTTCCTGAAGGTCTTCCTCGCTCAAAACACGGAGCACCAGAGGCGCCAACTCGGCGAGGTGGAGACCAAAGCGGTAGGGGATGGACCGAGCCATGGACCCCAAGACAGTGATGTAGAGGCGGCGAGTAGCGTCCTTCAGCTGGGGATGGCTCAGCACACCGGCAGCGCGCTTGATGAAGGCAGCCAACAGGTCGTCAGGGAGGTAGTGGGCGAGCATGGAAATGGCAACGACCGCCCTCTTCTTGACAACCGTGTTGCCCTTGTCCGTCTCGAGGATCGCAACAACGGTATTGTGCAGAGCCTCGATCTCGAACGACTGGAGCATGGGGCCAAAACACCTGACCACCTCGATGAGCACGTCGACTGAGTCCGAGTTAGGATCCTCAGGGTCGAGCAGCCCGGGGGCGCCCTTGCCGGCCAAGTTGGAACGGCCAACGAAGCGGGGAATCAGCACCCTGCTAATGTTCGAATAGGCCTCGTTGGCCTCTTTGGTCGGGGCCACGCCAGGGACGGGGCGAGGGAGGGCTTCGACAACGGATCGGATGGCCATGGAGGGGATGGAGTTGTCGACCGAGTTCTTGAGCTTGAGGCTGCAGAGCTTCTCCATCATGGGGGCGATGAGCTGCGGGGTGACCTTTTTGACCAACGGGCCCAGACTAGAAAACCCCCAAAGTCAGAGGCCAGCCGGAAAAGACAGACACAGAGACAACGTGTTGATGCCTACCATTTTATCGCCTGGTTCTGGACCTCGCCATTCTGGTCGTCCAAGGCGCGGACGACATGGTCGACGGTGCGGGCGGCGGTATTGTAGTCGTGGTTCAAGAAGTCTTGCTTCGCGATGGTAAAGACAGTGAGGAGGTCACTGAGGGCCATGAAGCGGAAGTCGGGGTCGGCATCGGTAATCTTGGAGAGAAGCTGGCTGACCGTCTGCGGGGTCGGGTTCGCCGGGATCGTGGTCGCCATGATGGGCAGGGTGCGAAGCCGACAGGCCGGTCAGGGATTGGGGTGTGTGGTGGTGATTCGGGGAAAGGCAGAGTCGGACCAGCGAGAAGCCGGGAATTATAGACTGGCCGCGAGGGTGCGAGTCGGTGTGCTGCCTGGACAGTTGGTTTGGTCAGTCAGTCGGTCGACTGGTCGCGTCGCCAACAAAAGATGGGACAGGCAGGTGCAGGCAGTTCCTGCGGGGGAACAGACCAACGCCAACCCTGCAGCTAGACAGACTGTACCGCACTGCACTGCGCAGAGGGCCGGGACCGTGACCGATCAAGCTCAGAGCCAAAAGTTCCAGGGACGTGAATCCCCTGGGTAAAACAGATGGGCTTGTCGGTTTGTTGGAGGTGCAGTTATTGCTGCCGTCAGCCGAGATCCCCACCAAGGATGGGAGCTTGGAAAGCGATCAGGCAGCTCCCAGGCGCTTGCTTGTGGTGGAGAGATGGAGTTGGCTGTTGGCGGGGCTCAACTTTAATGCGGGGTGGTCAAACGGTGGAGCTCACGCAAGCCACTGCAGCAACCAAAGGCGTGCGTGGGGTGGGTGGGGCCAGGCAGGAGAGCCCCCGCCAAGACATTTGATTCTTGTGGGATGTCTCTTGAATTCTGCCACTGTCAACGACTTCCCCACGAAGAGGGGGACAGGGGGTGTTGTATGGACTGTAGAGCAATGGTCTTCACACTCTAGATGCGTATCGTTCGTGATTTCGAGGCCCTCATTGTGCCCAATCCAGAAAAGCCATGCAGCTGGAACCATCTTGTTCCAGGTCCAAGGAACCACAACTGGGATCGGAGAGTGGCAGCCCTGTGGAACTACCGAGATCTAAGTGGGGCAGAAACCAGAAAGGAAGACAACTTGGGGACTCTTTGGCTCAATCAGTATCAAATGGGGAAACAAGAGGAAGCACTCAACTCAGCCTGGGAGTAAATGGTCCTTCTCTCTTTCTGCACGACTGTGACACGATAAAGGCTACCTACTACCTGGCAGGCACATTCCGACTGGGAACCCCTCTTCCAGCTTCCAATCGTACGAAGAGGCGAATGGTTCCACAGCTTTGACCCTCAGCACATCGCAGCTACTCGTAATGCGTCGGCGTCGACGTCACTGCCTGTCAGCCATGCCACCCAGATAACCGTCCCAGCCCGCCGTCTTCCGCGGCCAGAGATTAGGTCTGGATCTATCAGTGTCATCCATACCAGAATCCAAGTGATTCGCTCGACCCAACTACAAACCGACAGACAGGCAGTGAACCATGTTCTCCGGTGCCAGAGCCTCGATGCTGCGTCCGACTCTTCGGGCTGCCTTCCGCCAGCATGTCCGGCGCGGCTACGCCACTGTCCAGGAGCGCGTCGCAACGGCGAGCGACACGCCATGGTAAGTATCAACATGTCATCCAGCTACAGCAGCGCCGTTGCCATGCTTCCCCGTCCTCTTGCGCACGCTCACACCCAATCTCAGGCAGCTCGCCGCCGTGGGCGTCACCGTCCCGGGCGTCATGTACCTTCGCAAGGGCACCGGCAGCGCCCCGACGGCCGAGAGCGCCCGCGACTTCGCCAAGAAGGAGGCCAAGCGCGCCGAGTCGGTCATCACGGAGGCCAAGGTCGAGGTCGAGAGCAAGGCGAAGGAATTCGCGGGCGAGGCCGAGGCCAAGATGCAGGAGGCCAAGGCGGGCGTCGAGACCGGCATGGAAACGGCCAAGGGCAAGGTCGAGGCTGGAATGGAATCGGCCAAGGGCAAGGTCGAGGCTGGTGTCGAGTCGGCCAAGGGCACGGTTGAAAAGGCCATCGGGAAGACCCCGCCGCCGAGCATGTCGTCCAGCGGCACTTCTTCGCGCGCGTCGACCCCGCCTAGCTCGCCTTAAGCTGACTTGGCCATGATGTGGAGGGGAGAACCGTGAGTGGCAGAGATATCTGCCAGTGGTTTATATTCCGGGATGCTGACCAACAACGCAGGTATGGGGAAGCCTCGGGGCCCACTGGCGGCAGAAAGGGACAAGTGGCAGCGAACAGACAGTGTAACTATTCAGAAACGGAAGCGAGAATGGAGGGGAAATGTATGCTCCGTAGCACTCGATATGTTTCTTATTCACGGATGCCCCCATGATGTTTCATCCAGCGCGCATTGCAATATCCGGTCGGGTTGGCCACCAAATAAAGTCCGGGTTGCCTCGGAAGCACCCGACTGGCGGTTCCCCCGCCCCCGCCATCAATGCCGCTCAGCGTCCCCTAGCTTAAAACTCTGCCCCGCCGAGGTCGAGATCCCGCCGGAACTTTTATCTCGCCACCGACCCAACCCAGTTGTTTACTTTCCAACTCCATTGCTCCCGAATTGATCCATCTCCAACCCCATTTCCAACCTCCCAACCCAACCTCCCAACCCAACCAACCCAACCCAACCCAACCCAACCCAGCCAAAACAAGGGCAAAAACAAAAACAGCCAAAATGTCCACCCCCGACGAAACC
>FTEL01007573.1_pt1 | contig 15054 bp, 11 predicted proteins | sample 1658911 | NCBI WGS metagenome assembly FTEL01 (sample SAMEA3914869, study PRJEB12502) | metagenome | biome: forest; material: soil | place: USA | collected 2012-03-12 | depth 0.1 m
AGCGTCGGCGGCGTCGAGCTGCTCGATTTGGTGGGGCAGCCAGCTTGACGCTGCCCGCGCTAGCCTGATGCGGCATCGTTTCCTGCGCGCAGCGAGTGGGTTTGAGCAAATTGTTCTCGTTCTTCCCAAAACCGTCTCGTCTCTGTCTCCTCTGCAGCCAGTCAGAACCTGCGCGCCCGCCCCGGTTCCAGGTCCTAAACATGCTCGAAAGCTGCTCACGGGGAAGCGCTGCAATGCGCCATGGCGAAGCGGGGAGGGGAGCTGTCTGGTCTTTTGGGGGTCCGGTGGTGCGACACGCTGACGGATATTACGGGCAGGCCCTGAGGTAACGTCAGCGATTGTTGCATTGCTTGCTTGCGGAGGAGGCGTGGGACTGAAGTTGTGGATGGATGCTGGGCCGCACCACACCACACACACCTTGACCAACCGCCAACCACCCCCTCCCCCCTTCGTCGAATACCCATTCTGCGGTCTCATGTCCAACCCGGCCCGGCACTTCGTGTTAGCGCCCACAGCACGCAGCCTTTATTGCCGATATATCACCCCTCCCAGCACCACCGCCCGCGTTGCTTTATCCGTTGGGAAATCCGAACAGTACGAGCTCACTTGAGAAGGGACTTGACCCGGGACTCGCACCCACGCCGCCACGAGGGAGAGGAGACTCCAACACGCCCCCGTCACTGAATTTTCCGGTTGGCCATTCGCGCACCGGCCGATATCTCTAGCACCCGAGATCCGGCCTCCCGCAGGCGGGAAGAGCAAGTGACGCCTTTGTGCTCGGCCATCTGGTCTTACTCTCCAGCTTGCGTCCCAAACTTGAAGCACCCGGCTGTCCGTACGACGCGGAGGATGACGGCGGGCCGATCATAAGGGGCCGCGAGTTGAACATCGGCCACCTGGCGCCTGACTGCGCCGTTCTGACCTGATCTCCCCCGCTTGGCCAAACTGAGGGGCCAAGCTGCTTCAACTCGACTTCACTGCAGGACGCTGCTTCCGCAGCCAGCCAGCTAGCAAAGATGGACATGGGATCGGGCATGTTCTCGCCCGTCAACACAGACCTGGCCCGTCGCTACTGGTACACCGTGGCCGGCTTCGTAGGCGCGTTTATGGCGATTCGTGCCGTCAACTTTTACCAGCTGCAACAACGGTTCGTACTGGCTCTGCTTCCGCCCTTGCTGGAGCCACCCACACTGACTGGCCTTGACAGACTCCGAACAAGAGCCGCCAACTCGATCGAATGCCCGACAAAACCCAGCAACCAGTTCCTGCAGATATGGGCCACCCTGACCGCCGTCGTGCGCGAGACCAAGGCCCCACAGCTCCACATCCCCTTTAGGGGGTTCTCATGGCTGACACCACCACCCCTGGGCCGCATCATCGCCTTGCTGGTGTACTGGGCCGTCATCATCTACATGATGGCCTCGAACGGCGTCATCGTCAAGGACGTCTTCTTTTGGGAACGCATCGGCTACCGCAACGCTTGGGTCACCGTCACCCAGGTCCCCCTGCTGTACCTGCTCGCCTCTAAGTGCAGCATCATCGGCTTCCTCGTGGGGACGAGCCATGAGCGGCTCAACTGGCTGCACCGGTGGGTCGGCCGGACCATGTTCGTCACGGCCACGGTCCACGGCTGGCACTTTTACACGGACTGGGTGCGCGACGACTTTGTCGAGTACCAGATGAAGATGATGCCCTCGACCAAGTACGGGTTCGGCGCCTGGGCCGTGCTGCTCTGGACCCTGGTCTCGGGCCTGGCGCCGTTCCGCCGCCTCGGCTACGAGTTCTTCGTCCTGCAGCACCTCCTCAGCGCCATCTTCTTCCTCTGGCTGATCTACGTCCACGTCCCGATCAGCGCGCGCTACAACGTCTGGTTCGCCATCGCGGCCCTCTGCTTCGACCGCGTCTGCCGCACCGCGCTGCTCGCCTGGCAGAACATCAAGCTCTTCCCCGACAAGTCCAAGTGCCGCGGCGGCCAGCGCATCGGCCACCAGGCGCAGCTCAAGGCCGTCGGCGAGTCCATGACGGTCGTCACCATCAAGGACGTCCACTTCAAGTGGCGCGCGGGGCAGCACCTCTACCTCTGGTTCCCGCGCATCGGGCCCGCCGAGGCCCACCCGTACACCATCGCTTGCGCCCACCAGCTGCCCGACACGTGCATCTGCAACAGCATCCAGCTGGTGGTGCGCAAGCACGCCGGCTTCTCGCGGCGGCTGCACGAGCACGCGCGGTCGGGCAAGCGCGGGCGGCACGCGACGGTGTTTGTGTCGGGCCCGTACGGCGCGCCGCCGGACTGGGGAATCTTTGAGACGGTCGTGCTCATCTCGGCGTCGACGGGCGCGTCGTTTACGCTGCCCATTTTGGAGAGTCTGTTGCAGAAGAGTGGGACGAATTGTGTTAAGAGGGTGGATTTCTTGCTGGCGGCGAAGCAGGGGGATGAGATTGACTTTTATGTCTCGCGTTTGCATGAGCTGATCGAGACGGCGAGGGAGAAGGGGATTGAGTTGGGCGTGCACATCGCCGTCACGCAGGGACCGGCGTCGCCACTCGCCGCCAAAAGGAACCAGACGGTGGTGGATGCCGTGTCGGCGTCCTCATCGGGGAGCAACCTCGGCAAACAGGCCGATGCCGACGAAGAAAAGGCGTCACGGACGACCCTACCAACCGGGGCGGACGTGGAAGCGAGTCCCAGCCCCAGCCCGAGTCCCCGCCCGCGCAAGAGGGGAAGCCACGCGAGCACCGACTCGCACGTGTTCTACGCGTCTGTGCGGCCCGACGTGGACGCGTTCATCCGCGCGCCGGTCGAGGCGACGGGCGGCGAGACGAGCGTCGTGGTGTGTGGTGGGCCGTCGCTGGTCGCGAGGGTCAGGAATAGCGTGGCGTCGCTGTCGGATGAGAGGGCGGTGCATAAGGGGACCGGGGCGCAGGGGATTCATTTGTATGTTGAGGAGTATAGCTTTTGAGGGGTTGGGGTTTGGGTTCTCGATTTAAACGCCATGACAAAATGTCCGTTTATTGCCAGTTCTTGAGTGCGCCATGTGACTGCAGCCACTGCGGAGGGGGGATATGCTCCTGGCATCTGTTGCTGTATCTATTCTTCATGTATGCTCCCATGGCTGATTAGGTGCACAATGAAAGCTGCCCCATCGACAGTATCCCCGGATTTCCGGATCTCCAGGGCACAGATAGTCTCGATGTTGGGCTGTGGTGTTGCCAAACGCGTGGAGAGTGGGGCACAGTGACCGATGTCCCGGTCCATGATTGGCCCATTCCCCCGGGGAGCAGTATTTTTGTCGGTGTGCTGGGGTGGTCAGAGATTCTGAGTCAACACGGGCACGAGTCACTGCTTGGTTAATCAAAGCTTCGAAGCTCCCTTCGAGGTTGCCGGGCGAACTCGCAACACGAAACGCAAACCCAATTCCCCTTTCCATGGACGGCAGTTGTCCATGACCGGTTTATCCCATTCCCGCACATTGTACTCGCCTTTTCGAGCACTTTGTTTGCCTTTCAGGTCCTCGAGCAGGAGACCGCTTTCTTCTTTGGGCGCGACTGGGTGCAGGGCTGGCAACCGCCAATTCCTACCCCACCTTGACTGCCCCTCCCCCTCCATATTCTTTTGCCGTTCCTCTTCCATCACATCCTTCCACTCTCCCCCGACAAACTTCGCAGTCGCACGCGGCAGGCCCGTCTCGCACCGCAAGCCCCCCCTCGCCGTCCTCCCCTTCCACGCCCAGACACGCGCACAGTCCAGCCTGACGTCGCCCTTTGTCCGCGCCCACATGGAGCAGCTCGCCCAAAGAGTCGACGGCATGAGCCTCGACGCCATCGCCGACAAGTACCCCAACTGCCACCCCGAGCTCAACCCCTTCGACTTCTACCGCGCCCACCTCTCCAACGTCCTCGCCGACATCACCGCCGTCGACCCCAAGATCATCTACGGCGCCCTGCAGTGGACCACGACCCTCGACAAGGGCGACCTCATCCTCGCCGCCCCCGCCCTCCGCATCAAGGGCCAGAAGCCCGACGAGCTCGTCAAGCAATGGGGCGACAAGTTTCCCGACAATGATCCCCTCTTCCAGAAGCCCGCCGTCTCGGGCTACTTCATGGCCTTCTTCGTCCGCCCCGCCCCGATCGTGGAGACCGTCATCACCATGATCCAGAAGCGCGGCCGCGAGTTCGGGTACAACCAGTTCAACGGCCTGAGGGATCCCAAGGACCCCAGCAAGGGCCGCAAGCGCATGATCGTCGAGTTCAGCTCGCCCAACATCGCCAAGCCCTTCCACGCCGGCCACCTGCGCAGCACCATCATCGGCGGCTTCCTCGCGAATCTCTACCAGGGCGCCGGCTGGGATGTGACCCGTATCAACTACCTCGGTGACTGGGGCAAGCAATACGGTCTGTTGGCCCTGGCCTTTGAGAAGTACGGCGACGAAGAGGCCCTCAACAAGGACCCCATCAACCACCTGTTCCAGTTGTACGTGCGCATCAACACGGAGATGTCGGCCGAGAAGGAGCAGATCGAGAAGCGGAAGGCGGACGGCGAGGACGTGACGGCGCTCGAGGCCGACAGCCTGGACGAGCAGGCCCGCCGCTACTTCAAGAAGATGACGGACCGCGACCCCGACGCCCTCGCCCAGTGGAAGCGCTTCCGCGACCTCAGCATCACCCGCTACCAAGACACGTACGCCCGCCTCAACATCAAGTTCGACGAGTACAGCGGCGAGAGCCAAGTGCCTGAGGAGGCCATGGAGAAGATTGGCCGCGAGATGGAGGAGAAGGGTATCTGCAAGGAGGACAAGGGCGCCATGATCGTCGACTTCCAGGAGCTCGTGCCTGGCAAGGAGGGCAAGCGCCTCGAGAAGCCCATCGTCCGCAAGCGCGACGGCACCGCTCTGTACCTGACCCGTGACATCAGCGAGCTGCTCGGCCGGTACCAAAAGTACGACTTTGACCAGATGATCTACGTCGTTGCCTCGGCCCAAGACCTGCACCTCAAGCAGCTGTTCAAGATCATCGAGCTCCTTGGACACAAGGATATCGCCGCCAAGTGCCAGCACATCAACTTTGGCCTCGTCCTGGGCATGAGCACCCGCAAGGGCACCGTCAAGTTCCTCGACGACATCCTCCGCGACGTGGCCGACAAAATGCACGAGACGATGAAGAAGAACGAGGGCAAGTACAGCCAGGTCGCCGACCCCGAGGGGACGGCCGACACGCTTGGCATCAGCAGCGTCATGGTGCAGGACATGACGGGCAAGAGGTTTGTCTCCCCTGTGTTCATATCCGGGTCTCCAGCGGATATGTTCTCGGCCGAAGGGGTGACGGATGGCTAATGGATGACATGGCAGGATCAACAACTACACCTTTAACATGGACGCCATGACATCATTCGAGGGCGACACGGGCCCGTACCTCCAATACGCCCACGCTCGCGTGTCGTCGATCCGCCGCAAGGCCGGCCTCACCGATCAGGAACTCGCCTCGGCCGACCTCTCCCTCCTCACCGAGCCCCACGCCGTCAACATCGTCCGGCTCCTCGCCCTCTGGCCCGACACGGTGCAGAACACGCTGCGGACGCTCGAGCCGACGACGGTCCTGACGTACCTGTTCAAGATGACACACGCGCTGAGCAGCAGCTACGACCAGCTGCAGGTGGTCGGCAGCGAGCGCGAGCTGATGAAGGCGCGCATGGCGCTGTACGATGCGGCGCACACGGTGCTTGGAAACGGCATGCGGCTGCTTGGGTTGAACCCCGTGGAGCGGTGAGTCTTTTTATCTAATCTGGATCCTGGGTTTACTATTCGGCCGAGATGGACGGATACTGATAGAAGATGCCAGTATGTGAACGAGCTTGTCGGCCGAGTCCCAGCTACGAGATCTGATTCCGGGTGGCCAAGTGGGCACAGACACCGCCCAGGCACTGCATTGATGGTCCATCCGCCCCAACATCCCCCGAGCCGCAGAATGATTAGATAGCGGTCTGTCCGCTCTTGATACGGACACGCTGGAGGATTGAGCGAGTTGGGGGTACCGGCCGACAGAGCAGGGTGATAATGCAAGATTATCTGTGTGCCCATTGGCGGCCCTTGGGTCGCCGGGCCTACTGTGCAACCAAGCAGTTCGATGCCTCCAACAAGATGTTGCCTACAGAGATAACCGCCCGTTCATGGTCATGGACGTCGTCGTCCAGCCCGTGCGTTGCAATCGGACGGTTCCCCACCACCGCAGAGCCCCAATACATTACTATCGTATGGCATGGAAGTGGAACTTCACGTTGCATTGACACCACGAATATGATTTAAAATGCAAGGGGTCCAGCCAGCGTTGACTGCTGTCTCTCGGCAACCACGGTCAAAGACAGCATGATGCCCTCCCAGGCGAAAGCCTCCCAAACACTTTTCCCACAACCACCCCCCCAACCGTCCCGATGTTGCCAATCGGGCTTCACCGGCCTTTTCGGCGCAATCGCCGCAAGGCGGCGTACGGCCGGCACCATGTCCGCGACACTTTTGTTGAGCGCCGGCGGCGCTTTGTGCTTATTGGGGATGTGGGCTGTGGCTAGGCCACGGCCTCCCCCGGAGCCGGATGGGGCGAAGTGGTTGCCGGGGCCGCCGGGTGAGTACCCCTGATGTTTTCTGAGTCGAGCGGAAAGGTGGGTTGCCAGGGGGGCCTATGGGAAAGAGAGAGGGGAAGAGGGTGAGAAAAGTGCCTGGGGCAAGAGCAGGTGGAGAGAGAGCAGGCAGAGGAGAGAGAGAGGGGGGGGGCGAGAGAATTATAATGGGGAGTTGAGACCTCCCACAAAGAAACATCTTACTTACTTCTCTTCTCGTTCAGCCTTGCCCTGGCTTGGCCCCCTCCATGACCTCCCCATCCGCTCCTCATGGCTCAAGTTCACGGCTTGGGCACGCAAGTATGGGTCCATCTACCAGATCAAGATCTTTGGCATCGACCATGTCTGGATTTCGGAAGAGAAGGTCGCGACTGAGTTGATGGCCAAGAAGGCCAGGATCTACTCGGACCGGCCGCTGATCCCGAACTTGCCAAACAACCGCATCAGCGGCGAGTACCTCGCCCTGCTCGGGAGTACCAGTTCGTTGTCACACCCCGCCCTCGTTGAGCTAATCCCTGCGTTGCTATTCCCCACCCCGTCCCCATCACTGATCGCGGCCCAGTTGACACTCCAGACAGCCACGTGGAAGCGGCAGCGTAAGCAGGCCAACCACCTGATGCACGCCAGCGACAAGGAGGAACTCCACGGGTACCCGACGATCGAGAGCGACCGGTTCCTGCACATCATCGGCCAGAAGCCGCCCGACTACCGCGACTTTATCGAGCAGTTCACGAGCCGCACCGTCTCGCGCCTGGCCTGGGGCACCAAACAGCCGGCGGACATCCTCCGCAACACCACGTTCGGCCTGCTCGAGAGCATCAGCCCGAGCGGCGCCCTGCCCAACACGGTGCCCGCCCTCCGATACCTGCCGCCCCCGTCAAACCCGTGGAAGACCAAAGAGAGGACGCGGCATGCTCTCGAGCGCCTGCTGTTCAAACACAGCGTTCGTTACGCGATAGAGCGGACCCGGTCGAAGCCCTTCGACGGCAGCTCCAAGGACGCCGCCCAGCCTATCCGCCGCGGGCGCCCCAAACCCACCCGCCCCAAGCCAGGGCCGTTCGACTGGATGAGAAGACGTAGACATGGGTACAAGGTGTTCCAAGGGCCGCCCCCGCGCAGTTTCATCAACACGTTTGAGCTGCATCGACGCAGGGCCGAGGCTGAGGAGGAGGAACGCGAGCTGAGCGAGGAGGAGAAGCACCAAGCCGAGCGGAAGAAGAAGAGATTGGAGCTGGAGCGCGCCCAGATCCGCATGGAGATCATCATGGAGGCGCTCAACGTGGTCGGGCTCATGGCTATCGCTGGCGCCCTCACCATTGGCAGCCCCATCCAGTCGTACCTGCTCGCCATGACGCACTACCCGGAGTGGCAGCAGATGCTTCAGGGGGAGCTCGACGGCGCCATCGACGAGAATGGCTGTCCGCACTGGGAGTCCACCCACATCCTGCCGCTGCTCCGCGCGGTGGTCAAGGAGACGATTCGGTGGCGTCCACCGGTGCCGACTGGTAAGTTTGAGCCTGAAATTGACAAAGACACACAAAAGGGGGGGAGGGGCGGGGAGGTTGATGTCTGTTCATTCACTTGGATGGATACCACCTCCCTGCCCCTCCCCCCTTTTTTGCTTTAGGGGGGTTTGGGTGTAGGTGCTGACTCTGGCGGCCCAACAGGGCCTTAGAAGGCATTCCACACGCAGTCACGGAACGCGATATCTACAAGGGCTACTACATCCCCAAGGGCGCCACGATCCATGCTCTCGAGTGGTATTTTGGATCCTAAGCGCCCCACCCCTCCCTTCCCCACGACGTGCAGCACGCGGCTCGGCTTAGGCAGCCCCCTTTCGTCGGAGGGGGCAGAGAGCCGCCTGCCACGCAGGACACACACGGCTGACAACACCATCAGGGCCATGACGCGCAACCACTGTCGCTACCCGGACCCCAACCGCTTCGACCCGGGCCGCTGGCTGGACCCGGAGTTCCCGACCTACCGCCTACCGCTGGAGCAGTACCCGAACCTGAACGGCTTCTCGCAGTTCGGCTTCGGCCGGCGGACGTGCCAGGGCGTCCCCGTGGTCGAGCAGGACCTGTTCATGTCGATGGGTGGGATGGCCTGGGCCTTCACGGTGGGCTGGGCCCGGCGGTCGCGGGCGATGGTGCTCGCGCTGATCGCCACGCTCAGCGAGTGGAACAAGTTCACGCCGCTGCTGATCGCCAAGCCGGAGCCCTTCCCCTTCAACCTGTATCCCCGGTCTTACTCCCGCATCGGAGACCTGAGGAACCTGTTCACCAAAATCCGCGACGAGGTGTGCAGCAAGGAGAGAAGGACGGACCTGGACATGTCCAAGTTCCTCGACGGCATGGAGGACATCCTCACCCTCGTTGACGAGTGGGAGGTCTACCGCGATGAGGATCTCGGGCGGTGGGAATGGCGTCGCCGTACTCGTGCGTTGCCCCCCTCCCCCCCACCTCTCCTTACCATATCCTAGCCATGAGCCGTGGATGGCACCATGCTAACTCCGCCGCTAGGTCGCCCATACCCCCCAAAGGGACCCAGATTCGAGCACCCGGGCTGCCGGCCGCCGCGCAAGCGCCGCCACCCCCTCACCAAATGGGTTCTCAACATCGTCCTCAACCACCCCCTCGTCAAGCTCGCGGGGGACCATCTGAACGACAACTATCCGGACCAGGTGCAGCGGGCGAAAAAGCTCGCCCGCCAGGTCAAGTCGCGGCTGCGGAAACTGCCCCCTTACATGGACAAGAAGCTGTGGCTCCTCTACCGCCGGGGGTACTCCGTGATACAGAAGACCCCCTATGCCCTGGAGGCGATCCGGTGTGTCGCCGAGGTGGTGAAGTTGCTCGTGCTGCCAGTCAGGCTGGTGTTGCGGTACACGGGGTATTTCATTCAGACGACGCGGCTCCGGAAGCAGAATGACCGGTTTGAAAAGCACAGGTGGAAACGGCATTTCGGCCCTTGGCGGGATGGGCGGAAGTTTAGGTACAGGTGAGCGGGAAGGATGGGGGTGGACGGGTGAAGGTGAAGAGGTGAAGGGGGAGGTGGAAAGGGAGGAGGGAAGCGGAGAAAGTTGAAGAGGGGGCGGTGATGGAGAGGGAGGAGGGGATGGATGAAGAGGGGGAGGAGAGTGAGGAGGAAATGGAAACGGACAAAAATACGTGCGGGTAGACCTGTTGGAGCAACTGCTCCCAGGCTCCATGCATTTGCCAGGGCGGGCAGCACTTCGTTGTGACTGTCCGCCAGGCTGCAACGACGGGGGCATCGGGCGGGTGGAGGGAAGACCGGTCGATGGCGCCCTTGCTGTTTTCACTGCTCTACTTGAGCAATGTTGCTGTGGTTAAGCCCAAAGTCGTCATTCGCTCGATCCCACCAGGGATCTCGCATTTGGCATTAAGATAGAGTTCGATTCCGTGGCCGAAAGGCCACAGGGTGCCATGGGCACCCAAGAATTGATACTCGGTCATGCCTTATGACTCTTTGAGCAAACAAGTGAAGACTGAACGTGTATCCAGGTCAAGTGGCACATGAGACAGGGTCTTGGTGTTGTCAAGCCCTCCCTTACCGTCTTGCCCTGCCCCAGAAGCTGACACGTGGAGGTAAGCTGGAATGGGTTCGGAACCAAGGTCGAGGCCAACAAACGAAGGAGGAGGATACACGGGGTGGCGCAACCATTGTGTGGTTGTCATGGTGTGCTGCCACTGCAAATCTGGTACCTGCCTTGTCACCGCCTTGTCCACCGCCCTGCCCATTCTCATCCCATCCTCTGGCTCGTTGCCACGCCCCCTGCTCTGCCCCCTGCCCCCCCACTCGCGTACCTTCCTCGACCACCCTATATATACAAGTTCCCCCAGCAAGACTTTCACCCGCCCCCCGCCGCATACCAAATGAACCAGAAATGGCTCAGCGGTAGGGGGGCAGGCACCCCGCGGTGACCTCCACGATGGGTCTGGCCTCTGCCGAGAGGCCACGAGTTCAACTCCCGCTTGTGCCCGATGAAAAAACGCATTAAAACCCGGGAGGGGGTTTCGTAGCCGGCGCCCGCCTCAAATCAATGAGGTGCTAGTAGGAGGCCGGTGAGCTTTCCCCTCCCCCCGGACGGCCTCCCTCGCCCCCCTCCAGGGGTGACAGGCTGACTGGTCATGAGTTTAACCCCCATGACTCCCGCAAATGGGCAACCCCGATCGAAGTAAAACCCCCCACACTCAAGGGGGTTTTCGTAACCAGCTACCTCCGTTTGGACGCAAGGGGAGCTAGCTGGTGAGCTTTTTGTATTTTTTTCCCAGCTCAATTCTCGTCCCACCGACCGCCGCATATCCCGGCAATTGACCTCTGTTGCTACGTTGTTGTTTACCCCTGTTGTTGACATTACCCCTGAGTGCGCCCAGCCCCCGAGCACGCCCTCGACCTCCAATGCGATCCATGATTTTCGCGCCAATTCTTTTAGATTGAGAAGCATCGCCGTGTCTCCAAGGTAGGTTCACAAGTGTTATGTGTCCGCCCAGTTTGTCTTACTCCGCCGCGTTGCAATACCCTCTGTCTTGGGGCCTCACCTTGGCATCCGTCGTTGGGCAACCATCCAATCGACCCTGCCTCAACAGATTCGTGTCGGGGTGCGTCAGTGTTGCAACGGCCAAGAGAGGGGGGTTGTCACACGGCACCTTCCAGGACTCTCTGTTAGGTAGCGACAAACTGTTGCCCCGGCAGGGGGAAACCATGGGCCGTATCCCATCTTTCCGGTGTCCCCTCGCTTCTCGCATCCTCGACGGATGCTTCTGCAAAGACCGACGGTTCAACATGGGAAACTCAAACAGTGCGCTGCAGCGATGCATCGAGGAGGTCGGCGGCAACAGGATCGGCTTCGCCGGCTTCCCCAGTGACCCGTTCACCTTTCAGCGGGTCTGGGCGCAGCCCTACAACCTCGACGTCAAAGTCACTCCGGCCGCTGTCGTGCGTCCGCGTACCGACGTGGAAATCTCGGGCGTCATCAAGTGCGCCAATACCAACAAAGTCAAGGTGCAGGCCAAGTCCGGAGGGCATTCATATGCGTTCGTCGCTCCTGACCCCGAGATCGGACGGCAAAGGCGGGTACTGACTCGCATGCTGCACAGAAACTACGGACTCGGGGGCGTGGACGGAGCGGTCGTCATCGACATGATCAACTTTCAGGACTTCAGCATGGACACCATCACCTGGAAGGCCACAGTTGGCGCGGGCACTCGACTCGGGGACATGGCCAAACGGCTGCATGATGCGGGTGGGCGCGCTGTCGCCCACGCGGCCTGCCCTGGGATTGGCATCGGCGGCCAGGCTACCATTGTGAGAGAAAGGGCAGTGGTTGGACCGAAGGCAGGAGACACGCTAACAACCACCAGGGCGGCCTCGGTTCAATGTCTCGCATGTGGGGATCCTCGCTGGACCATATCCTCGAGGTTGGCGTGGTGACGGCGGACGGCGAGATTCGGCGAGCGAACAGCTCCCACAACCCGGAGCTTCTCTGGGTATGTTTTGAGAAGGGGATCAACTTTTGGCCTCTCGAGACTAAACATGGAACGTACTGAAACGAAACAGGCAATCAAAGGCGCAGCATCCGGCATCGGCGTTGTGACCGACTTCGTCCTCCAGACACACCCCGAGCCGGGCAACGTCGTGCACTACGAATACGCCATGGCCTTCGGCAGCCAGTCCGACGTCGCGCCGTACTACATGGCCTGGCAGGACCTGATCTCCAAGCCGGACCTCGACCGCCGCTTCGGCTCCATCTTCATCATGATGCCCCTCGGCGCGCTCGTGGTAGGCGACTTCTACGGCACCGAAGCCGAGTTCGAGGCCAGCGGGATCCTCGACTGGCTGCCCAAGGGCGAGCACCGGCACATTGTCCTCACCGACTGGCTCGGATCACTCGCCAACGGTGCCCAGAACGAGGGTCTCTACCTGACCACCCTGCCCGCGCCGTTCTACGCCAAGAGCCTCGCCTTCCGCCGTGAGGGCCTTCCCACCCCGGACAAGATCGACCGCCTCTTCCGCTGGGTCGACACGCAGCGCAAGGGCACGCCTCTGTGGTTTGTCATTTTCGATGCCACCGGCGGCGCCGTTAGGGACGTGCCCGCCAACGCGACGGCGTTTGCCCACCGGGACAAGATTCTGTATTATCAATCGTATGCCGTCGGGCTGCCGCTGTTGCAGGCGTCCAAGGACTTCATCACGAACTTTCATGGCCAGGTGTTGAAGGCGGCTCCGGCGGCGTTTGGGACGTACCCGGGGTATGTTGACCCCGCGCTGGCTGAGCCGCAGAGGCAGTATTGGGACGCGAACTTGCCGGAGTTGGAGAGGGTTAAGAAATTGTGGGATCCGAAGGACTTGTTTCATAATCCTGGGAGCGTCTTGGTCAAGTGAAGTTGGAGGTTAGGTGAGATACCGAGGCAGCAGTTTTAGGGGCTTGAAGGATGCACATCGCGGATGTGATTGTGATGTATCTACATGATTGCTTGCTTGCTTGTCTGGCAAACCAAAACGCTAACCCTCCTCCTCCAGGGAGAGGCAATGATGTATCGTCTTTTCAGCTCCCTCCAGCACTTGGTGGGAACAGACCACTCCAACGAATCTAACCACCTTTCAGATTCCTTTAATGATCTTCCACATCCTCGTCCCGCCCGGGATACATGATCTCCTGCTTGATAACCGCCCGAATGTGGTGGTACAGCACAAAAAAGAAAGTCATCACCAACACGATCGACATAACAGTGGCGAACCACAAGACCGGCTCGCTCTGGAATGCCGACCCCAGCGAGATGGTGGCCAGGGTGAAGCCTGTGTTGGGGAACACGCACGCCCACCAACCCAGACGAAAGTCCTTCGGCGGGCTCTGAACAACAGCAGCAACGGCGATGCCAAACCACCAGAAGCTCAGCGCCCACAGGAACCCGGCACCGACCACACCCATAGTCTCGACTATCGCCGCATCCAGCACCCCATCCATATCATGATCAAAGTCCTCCGGCAACCCCCTCGCGAGCCCAATAAACGCCAACGCCGTAAATGCCGGCGGGCCAACACACATGAACAACCCGGTACGGTGCTCCCTGTGCGGCAGGCCAGACTGCATCAGCCGGCCGACCATGTGCGCATACATGAGAAACGCGACAGCGAGCCCCAGGCCCTGGCAGGTCAGCCCAGCGACGACAATGGGCACGCCCGCGGCGGGGGGCTGGGACGCCCCGATGACGGACGCGATGGTGCCCGACAGCATGACGGGGAAGATGGGCAGGATCCACGTCGGCATCATGGTCTGCAGGCCGAAGCTGTGCGCCGCGAAGACGAAGGAGTACTGCCCGATGGCGAGGACGGTTGTCGCCGCGACGTAGATCCAGAAGGCGATCTGGAGGACCATCAGGAGTCCGCCAGAAGTGGCGCGGGCGACCTCGGGGTCTTCGGGGACGCAGTAGCGTTGGGTCGAGGTGATGATTGTCGCGAGGGAGAGGAAGAAGGTCGGGAAGAAGAAGCCCTCGCGCGGGTGGGATAGGGAGCGCGTGAAAGTGCCGGGAAAGAGCACGCAGCGCGTGGCCTGCGCGGCCGTGACCAGCACGAACAGCGCGATGTTGATGGCGTAGACGGCCAGGCCGATCTGCAGCAACCCGGGAAACTGGTGCGGCTGCGCGCGGATCAGCAGCGACAGGCCCCCCGTCGACATGGTGAGGGTATACCACGCCCAGGTGAAGTGGGCCAGACGCTGGCGGATGCTGAGGGGTGGCCGGGGGGCGTCCCCTCCTGATGATGTGTCGTCTTCCAAGTCAAAGTCGAAGGTAGATTTGACTTGAACGGCCGGCCCACCGTCGGGGTTTTTCTCAAGGTCGTGCTCCGCCCGGCAGCTCTGCAGGGTGTGCAGCCGGAGCGAGGGGACCGTGTCGATCGGGAGGCTCTTTTCGAGGTCGTCGAGGTGGCTGTCATCGGGCTCGGACATAGACGACCGGCTCGACACGGATGGGGTCTCCCGGACGGACGCCCGGCGTCCCGTTGCGGGGTCTGGCTGCTCGGTGGCACCGGCATGGTGATACTGGGGACCGTCCGGTGCCGATGGGGGGTTGCTGCGCAGGCCGTTGAGCACCGCCGGCTGGTCGGCGAAGGGGTCGGAGTCAGGGGCGCTCGCACCCCGGCTACCCCGACGCGTCGCGGCCATCCTCCTGGGCTGGACCGACGTTCGGTGTGCGGGAAAGAAACAAAGAAAGAAAGATAGCGGCCAAAAGAGGAGGGGGCCTGCCCAAACCAAAGAGTGAAACTCAAAAAGTCAAGATGAAAAGAATGGGCCCACGACAACCACCAACCCAAGAACAAAACCACAAGACGAGACGAACAACGCCGCCAAGTGGCACAGCCAAGCTTGAACAAGATCGATCGATATCCCCCTTCCTTTGCCAACATTCCATCACCCATCTAATAAACCC
>FTEL01008485.1_pt1 | contig 15035 bp, 16 predicted proteins | sample 1658911 | NCBI WGS metagenome assembly FTEL01 (sample SAMEA3914869, study PRJEB12502) | metagenome | biome: forest; material: soil | place: USA | collected 2012-03-12 | depth 0.1 m
CCCATCAACCTCCTTCTGGCCCTGCGCAACCTGCACCCTGCACAACCCCCTCCGCGCCGTCGTCTGCGACGCGTGTGAGAGCCCGCGGCCGAGGCCGCTTCCTGCTGAACGGTCCCGGAACGGCGGCAGGTACGTATCCCCCCGTTCCCAAGAATAAAAAAGGTGTTGGAAAAGGGGTGGCTAACACTCATGGGGTAGTAACGGTAGTAGCAGGAGTGGGAGTGGGAGTCACGAAGTGGTCGACCTGACGGGGGAGAGTCCGCCGCGGAAGAAGGCAAGGCCGACGGCTGCAGCGGCAGCGGTGGTACAGGCGCCGCCGCCGCCGCGGCCGGCGATGTGGGTTTGTGGGTTTTGTAGTACGCGGATGGAGAGTCAGTGGTGGACGTGTTCGGTTTGTGGGAAGATGAAGAGTAGTTCTTGATGACGAGTTCTTGAGGACGAGTTCGTGGGGATGGGTGGTTGATGATGATTGATGATTTATGATACCCCGGTGGGGAGGTGGGTTCTGGGTTGGGTTCGGGAGGGTTGTTAGCTGGTGTGAATAGGGGTGATGATTTATGAGTCCGGGTCTGGTTCTGGGGGGGGATTGTGATTCGGGGATTGTGAATCTGAGAGGTGGTGGGAAAACGAATATACCCTCGTCTGTCCTCGCGGTTTGCCCTCAACAGGTCGTCGCTCACTCAGCCTTCGTTCAACCCTCCAACCGCTGATGGTGCAGCAGGGTTTGCATGACTTCCAGGATTACGCGGCGGCTACCAACACCAACACCGTGATGGTCCCACGTTTTCTGTACTGCCACACACACACCAGAGCGCCAACAGCCATAAACACTCAAAACAGCACGCGCCTGGCCATGGTGATGCTGGTGATGTCCCATCCAAGCCTTCCAATCGCTGTCGCCAGCCAGCTTCATCAGGTTGGCGTACTCCCAATAATCGGGGTACTATCCAGCACCCTCCCAGTCGAGGAGGGCCAGGATCCGGCCGTCCTCATCCACCAGAATGTTTCGTGGGGCGATGTCGCCGTGCGTGAAGACGGACGTGTCCGACCGGGGCAGCATGCTGGGCAGATCTTTGCCGTCGGAGAAGGAGAGTCCGTTGCACCTCTTGAACTGGTCGAAGATGCGCTCGCGCACGGCGGCGTCGCTGAGGAGCGGCTCGGCAGGGCGTGTAGAGCCGCCGAGCAGCGGGTCCCAACTCGCGGAGCCATCGATATTGCAGCAAAAGTAGTCGGAGATCGGGGCCGGCTTGGGAATGGTGCGGATCTGGGCGACGAGGCTCCAGATGTCACGGCAGACGTGCTGCTTGGCCGCAGGGCCGAGCGAATCCCACACCGAGCCGAGGGGCTGGCCGGACACGAAGCTCATGGCCAGCTGGCCCGTCTTGTTGCCGCGCGCATCACGGCTGTACCAGGAAGAGTACACGTGGGGAATGGGGACCGAAGGCGCATGTTCCTGGACGAGACGCATTGCAGCCTCCTCGTTGTAGCGGACCTTGCTGCCCTCCTTCGTCACCACGTCCGGCTCAACCTGCGTGACCACGCACCCGGGCTGCCTTGCGAGCATGCGGGGTGCCATTTCGTCCGGGTCTGGGTGTGGTGAGCAAAAGCTGCCAGTGGCTCCAATGACGCGCGAGATCCCTTACCAGACATTGTCGTGTAGCAAGGGGATGTGTGCTGGGGGGGGGGTAGAGCTAGATAGAGATAGGCAGAGCCGCCAACCTCAAGAATAGAGGAGTGTTTTGTCCACGTTCCATGCAGCTTATCAGGAAAAAGATGCGCCCGGTTTGGGGTCCTCAGGCCCTGTTTTTTTGACCCCCCTTTTCCGAACTCCCTTGAGTAGGGTTAGGGTTGTTGTTTACTTTTCCAGGGGCGGAAAAGGGGGGAGGGAAAGGGGTTGACACACACAAGTCGTTGGGTCGGTGACGGCCAGCGGATCCTCGGTGTTGCATGTTTTTGGCTTTTCTTTTTCCGTTTTTTCTTTTTTTTCTTTTTGCGTGGGCAAGTTTTGTTCCCCTTTTGCTGTCCCCCGGTTCATACCCGTCCCCCTTCCCTGTGTTACCGTCTCCTTTTTGCAGTCGTGGTAGAGGGGATGCCAGGTGGCGCTCAAGAAGGCGGCGGAAGGCCTGGATCAACATGTTCATGGTAATTACACGACTGTTAACAGCCTCGGGTCCTCCCACGTCCCGAACGGCCACCCGCTGCTAGACTTCTCATCGATCGGACCCGGACGCCCCCTCGTCTGCCCCTGCCCCTGTCTCCCAAGTTCCGTGCCAGGTAGTCGTGCCTGCTGGCTGATTGATGCCTCAATACTCTCCTGCCTCAATGCTCTCCTGCCTCAATGCTCTCCTGCCTCAATGCTCTCCTGCCTCTACCAGACGCTGGGTTGGATCCGCATCACCGCCCTGGCGTGGCAGGTACGAGTCCGCCCCGACCGCGGCGGCCGGACTGGCCTTGGAATGAATGGAAACTCTGCCCATAACGGCGCTTGCCGTGTAGTTGAACCCCCCAGGTTGTGCTCATCGACGGTCTTGAAGGCCATGGGCATGAAGAAAATATTTGTGTGTGTGTGCGTGTGTGTGTTGGTGTGTGTGTTTGTCCCGTCATCGGAGCGGCGGACGGCGAAACTGTGGAAGCCATGAATGGGTTCCCGCCAGGAGGAGACTCGTGGCACTTGCCGTAACGGTTCATCTGGCACTCGCCCTCCCCGTGCTCCGGCATGGACGTCGCTGCACCTGCCTCGCCTGCCCTTCATGGCCGGCATCGCTCGACGACATGCCGGGCGGGCATTGAGGTGGGCGTCGAGGTGGGCATAAATACCCTCCATCCCTCTCCTCGGACGACACCCAATTCTTCTGCTTCTCCCATCCCACCGCCTCGTTCCCATCCATCCCCCCACTGTATCTTTCCCGCCCTTGCACATGACGGCGACCATGCCCAACGGCAACAGACTCAGGTGAGGGAGGGTCCAAGTCCCTCCCCTGTGGTGGAGGGTCCGATTCCCTCTCTCCACGATCATCATTGTCCGCAATTACAGGTACCTGTCTGGTGGGAACATTGCGGAGGACAGTGGAAGTGTCGACTGGGAGGGGGGCACCACAGAAACCATCAACCAATTCCATCAATATAAGCAACTTCTAAGATTATGACTGGTACACGCGACCATATCCACGAGAGAATACGGGATCCCGTCCGCTCTCCCCTAGTCAAACTCGTGGATAAATGGGTCCAAGCCAGATCAGTAGCTGGGTCGGTGGCCAGCGAACCTCTAGTGTTGTCTGCTCTTTTTTGGAGACCAAGAGTCGCTCAATCCGGATTCTCGCGTTCCGTGTGCTCCGGGTCTTTGGCCCTTACTTACAGCGGCGGCCCGGCGGCGCAGGAGCCCCACTGTGGGGAGCGGCGCACCAATCCGATCCGAGGTCTTCACCGGCCGGAACGATGGAGAACATCTACGGAGCACGGAGGGTCGATGTCCTCTGCCGGAGCCCCACATCGCCGTGTGATGGCGGCGCGTGCGCGGGTTGGCAGACCGCCGATGCCTACCTGCCAACAAGGCTGCGGGGTGAAGTCGGAAGTTGGGCGGCACACTCAGCAGACGGGCGCTGGAGCCAGCCAATCACTCTGAGCGGTTTAACGCCGCCGTGTCGGCTTGCAGCTGACGTTTCGATGGCCGAAGGGCCTGGGCGCCCGGTCTGAAGTGGAGATCGAAGAACACGGCTCTCAGGAAATCAACCCGTTCTATTGACTTCACAAGCCCGAGTTGACTTTTGGAGACAACACGCGCATCCACCAAGGTGACATCTTTCTTGCGTGCCATCAGGAGGTATTCCCCCCCTCCCACTTTTCGCCTTGCAGACCTACCGACCTTCTCTAGAGGATGCCCCTGACACTTCCTTAGAACGATCGCTCGAGCGCCTCGACAACCTCCCCCTCCCCGAAGCATCCTTCGACGCGGCAAACAAGCAGCATATAGCAATCTGTCTCCCGGAAACGCGCAGATCAGCTGCGCACGCCCTGCCATGAATCCGAAACGAACGTACCAAGAGGAAGAACCGTCTGCGAGCCTTCCGAAGCGGCCAAGAACCTTCGACACCGCCTCCAGCCATGGCATTTACCCGAACCACGAAGCGTCCGCTCCACCTGTGCATGCAAACTACACAATCGCCTGGATTTGTGCACTTTCCTTAGAACTGGCGGCATCGCGTGCCATGCTGGACGAGGAACACCCACTGCCACCCAACCAAGCCGGCGACGACAACATCTACGTGCTCGGACGCATCGACCAGCATAATGTCGTTATGACATGCTTGCCGGGACAGTACGGAACGAACAACGCCGCAATCGTCGCGACAAACCTGAAGCGAAGTTTTCCGAGCATCCGCGCTACCTTGATGATCGGCGTCGGCGGCGGATCCCCTAGCCAGGCCGACTTGTACCTAGGCGATGTCGTCGTTGGCACGAGGGTCATGCAGTATGATATGGGCAAGATGACGGCAGGCGGCTTGTTCCAAGAAACGGCAGATGCGAAGACTCCTGCGTGGCTGCTGAACTCGGCTGTGTCCGCTCTACGATCGAAGCATGGGCCGTACCCTTCCAGCAGTCGAATGACAAGCCTCCTGCGAAGCCGACTCCCGAATATCCCGCGCCCGAACCACCCCGATCGCCTTTTCCAAGCGTCCTATGAACACTACCCTCTCGGGGCGCCAACATGTCTTGGCTGCGACCCAGATAAACTGCAACCACGAGCGGTACGTTTCTCCGACGAACCTAGGATCCACTACGGAGTTACCGCTTCGGGAAACACGGTCATGAAGGACGGGAAAGCACGGGATGACATTGCTCGGCGACTTTCGGCGCTGTGCTTTGAGATGGAGGCAGCAGGCATGATGGATAACCTCCAGTGCTTGCCGATTCGCGGCATTTGCGACTACTCGGATTCCCACAAAAACAAGGAGTGGCAGGACTATGTAGCTGTAACTGCAACCGTATACGCGAGGGAACTGCTGGAAGGGCTTCCGCCTTCGTCCAGGACACTCGATCGGACTCCCATATACATCACCGATGCGAGCCAGCCCGATACCGCCGGTAATACAAACCATTGCCTTTGCCCCTCCTTTCTCCTCTGGTATTATGCTGACTATGGGTGTGAGCAGTCGACCATGCTTCGGAACGGCGGCAACGCTTGCTGAAGTCCCTTGAATTTTCGCAAATCGATGCCCGCAGAACTACTATTCAGGCTGTATATTCCAAAACCTGCCGTTGGCTTCTTCGGCACTCAAAATACCGGGATTGGCTTGACCCCGGGATGCAAACGCAGAATTACGGCTTCTTATGGATGCGAGGCAAGGCAGGTGCCGGAAAGTCAACCATGATGAAGTTTGTGTACCTGGAGACGAAGAAAAAAGTCAAGAGGCCGAGTATGGCCGTGTCGTCCTTTTTCTTTAATGCACGAGGCGACTATTTGGAAAGGTCCATCTCCGGGATGTACCGGTCTCTGTTGCTGCAGCTCCTGCACGAGTTTTCGGATCTTCAATCCGTCCTGGACGACACCGACATCCTTCCGCGGAACCAACAAGGCTGCCCTGACCTGAACGCTCTGAAGGAGCTTCTCAAAAGCGCCGTCACGGCCCTTGGCCAGCGCTCCTTTACCTGCTTTGTCGACGCCCTCGACGAGTGTGTCGAGTTGGAGGTTCGGGACATGGTCCAGTTCTTCGAGGAATTGGCACAGCGGATTTGTACGCTTAGAGAGGAGAGGGATAGGGTTCCAAGGGAAAGGGGTGGATTCGTCTGCGTGGTAGTGCTCTCGATCGTGCCTACCCCTTAGGGAACGGGACACCCACATCGAATTTTCTGGGGAGGCATGGCTCCCGGCCTCTCCTCTCCAGCAGCAGCACATCCGAGCAAGTCTTGACTCGCGAGCCGATCTCGACAACTCTAGCGGCAGCAGCAGCCGATCTCGACAGCTCCAGCGGCAGCAGCAGCCGCTATGGCATCCCCAACGGCGGAACAGGTCATCTGCCAGCGTGCCTGGAACACGCTTGCCGCCACACCCGCAAGGATGAAGAATCCGATTTTCGACAAGTTCTTTCCCAACCAGCATGCGATCATCGACACGTTTCGCCAGTGCCGTCCAAGCTTCGATCCCGCGCTCATCCAGCTTCTACAAAGCCCACACCAAACGCCCCCCACCTTCCAACAACTGAAGGATGTCACGGCAATCGAGCCCACGAGAGAGATATGGGGTGTTTACCTTCTCTTCCTAGAGATACAGGAAGAAGCAGCTCAAGCGGGGCTGTATACTGGCTCTGCCGCAAATGCAGCGCAAGGGGCTACGCGTCGTTTTCAGGACTATCAGAGAGGCTATCCTGTCCCAGCGAAGGTCAAAGAGCGCCTGGACCTCGGCTTTGACATCACCCACCAGTATGTCAACCTTGAGTTGTTTATATTCAATTTTAGCTGACATTGTTGGTTAGCAAGCTGATTTTCTCAACGCCGAAACCCGCCCCAGGTGACGTCCCTCTCCATCGTGGTTTCATCCGACTGATCGAGGCCACCCTCATATACGCGCTTTGGACCCAATACTCGGTACTCGACACAGCCGAGCGCCGATACGTCATGGAGCGTTGTTGCAGCTGGGACCGAGATGCTCTGGAGTGGCGTGGGCTGAATGTCCACAACCCCTTGATGGAGTCCGTTGGAGAGAATGCCGACTTGACGCCAGAAGAGTTAGAAGAGCTTGCAAGAGCGAGACTTGAGAATACTCGGACACAGAAAGCGGAGTGGTACCAGGCGAACGCGGTGAGGGTGGCGGAATATGCCGCGGAGTACCAGCGGACGCACCGGGAGCGGATCGCGGCGTGGGCCAAGGCGAACGCTGAGAGGATCACGGTAAGCCAAAAGCGGCGAGACGCGAAGGTCGCAGCAAGAAGACGTGTAGCCCGCGTCGAGAAGTGGAAAGCGGCAAAGGCTCGAGGAGATCCAACCTGCGATCTCTGCCAGAGGGCGTATAAGTTCAACGATACTCTACGCCGTCAAAATCGGAACAAGCACGGATGCTCTGACCCCAACCCCAACCCCGCAAAGCGTGCAGCCCGCATCGAGAAGTGGGAAGCGGCAAAGGCACGAGGAGATCCAACCTGCGATCTCTGCCAGGCGGTGTTTAAGTCCAAGGATTCTCTAGGCTGTCACAATCGGAAGAAGCACAGAGGCTCTAACCCCACCAGACCCAGCTCCAACCCCGCGGCCAACACGCCATCTGACGACTCCCCGCCCTTCCCCACCCCCGGAGAAATCACCGCCGCGCCTCAGGCCCAAGAAACCACAGCCCTAGCCCCAGACGAGGAGGTGGATGAGGAGGAGGTGGATGAGGAGGAGGTGGATGAGGAGGAAGTGGATGAGGAGGATGTGCTCCCGAGACGCAAGCAGCTGTTCCAGTTCTCGTCACGGAAGTTATGGCTATTGCCCTGAGATTCAGATTCCGACGAGGAGTGGCGTCAGCCCGGGGCTATGCAGGGAAAGCGGTCGCGGGGCAGCTCGTAGGGGGGATCGAATGCGAAGAAGGCGAGACTATGAGGGAGCGCCTCGAATGCGCTTGGAGTTTGCTGCTATAAGGATTTTTAGCCAACACAGGGAGGAACAAACTGGTGGCGAGTTCCTCAAAGGGGCTTGCTGAGATCACCAAATCTGAGCAGCCGACCGTACAGTTCATTCACGAATCAGTACGGGACTTTTTGGTGAAAGAAAACGGCATCCAGGATTTGTGGCCTGGACTTGGATTCGAATGGAAGGGTCCGAGCCACGAGATCCTCAAGCGTTGTTGCACTACGTACCTGCATCATCCAAGAGTACAGGCGATCCTCGACGCGGCAGAGGGCAGAGACGACGAACGGACCGCCATGGCCAAAAAATGCTCGTTCCTAGTGTATGCCCGTCAGCAGGTCCTCTACCATGCCAACGGTGCGGCGCCTGTGGTTCCTCAAGACGAGTTTTTGGCCCAATTCTTTGCTTCGGCTTGGATCAGGGTGATCAAGGCTCCGCGGTATAGCTCCCATGTAACCCCGCTCTATGTTCTAGCAGACAAAGGGCTGGGAAACCTCATTCGTGTACAGAGGAAACAAGAGTCTCCTGCCTATGCCCCCGGGGAAAGACACGAGTATCCATTTTTCGCCGCATTAGCGAACAGCCACAAAGATGCGGTGGCTGCACTTTTAGGCTTGTCATCTACTGTCTACAATGGCGTCGACATCACTGAAGGTTTGAATCACAGGAATGACTTATGGGGTTACCAAGGTTGGACGCCATTATCGTGGGCTGCCCAGGAGGGTAGATTGAGCATGGTAGAGTTGTTGATTCAAGGAAGGGCGGACCTTAATGAAATCGATCGGAAAGGCCATACGCCACTCCGCCGGGCTGCAAAGAATGGCCGCGAGGCGATCGCGCGGCTTCTTGTCGACAATGGGGCCGACATCGATGCTCGGGACAAGGATGGGACCACGGCGCTTATATTGGCCTTACAGAATGGCCACGAGGCGGTTGCGCGGCTTCTTGTTGGCAACGGGGCCGAAGTCAACGCTCAGAACGAAGAGGGATCAACAGCACTCATAGAAACCTCACAGTATGGCCACGAGGCGGTCGTACGGCTTCTTATTGACAAAGGGGCAGATGTCAAGTCTCAGGACAAGGATGGATGGACAGCACTGCATCGGGCCTCATGGAATGGCCACGAGGCTGTCGTGCGGCTTCTTATCGACAATGGGGCAGATGTCAATGCTCAGGACAACGATAGATGGACGGCACTACATCAGGCCTCACGGTATGGCCATGAGGCGGTCGTACAGCTTCTCATCGACAAAGGGGCAGATATCAATGCTCAGGACAAGGATGGATGGACAGCACTGTATTGGGCCTCACAGCATGGCTATGAGGCGGCCGTACGACTTCTCATCGACAAAGGGGCAGATGTCAAGGCTCAGGACAAGGATGGATGGACAGCACTGCATCAGGCCGCATGGAATGGCCACGAGGCGGTCGTACGGCTTCTTATCGATAAAGGGGCAGATAGCAAGGCTTAGGAGAAGAATGGATAGATAGAACTGGTCTCGTAATGTTCTTTCGGTTTATTTTTAGCGGTTTGTGAAGAGTTTAAGATTTGTTTACTACCTCTGCTTAAATGAAGGGCTTGGGAGATAAGCGCTTTATATTAGTTCCTTCGTTTTCTCGCCATTGATGTAATATTAATACCATGTCATCGAGACCACTTCCGCTTTTCTAAACCCGCAACCGGTCGAGGGGGCAGCAGCCCAGACGGCTAGGCAAACCACGTCTCCCGTGGTGGGTCATCCACTGAGCTCAAGTTAGAGGATACTAGACATTTCGAGGTTACTAGCCGGATCACAAGAAACCAACTTCCAGCCTGTTGGCGGATGTTCCAGTTCAAGGGTCATGCTGTTATCAAGATGAAACACTACGTTGATGACTCCAGGGAAGCTAGTGACAAGGTAGCGTGTCCCATTGCCGAGAACTGTTTCCAGCGTTTTCACGTATGACATAACAAGCTTTTTTGCATTATCCCTCTCGAGGCTGTCGTGCGTGGCGTTCCCCAGTCTCTCGGACACGGAAAGGACAGAGGTTGGTTGCTCGGTAGATTCGGTCGGTGGTAGTTCGGGTATGGATTCGGCGGGCAGAGCAAGAGGCAGTGCTTACCATGCTACGGAAGGTTGGTGATCGTTAGTGACTCTCGCATCTGTGTCGAATCGGGCGGCCCCTACGGCGGAGGCAGACGGGGAGGGAGAGCATATGACTCTGTTGCGACACTGAAAGACGCTTCCGATCTGTATTCTGCATTTCCCTGATCGGATGACACAGAGTCTGCTGGAGGATGTGAGTTGCTATAAGCCTTGCAATGCTAGGCAGAGTCTTAATATACTCGTTGTAACGGGTTGAGCCCTGTAGAGGCCTCGGCGACCCTCGGCCAACCTCAGCGCCGGGACAGAGCTGCACAGCCGCTGAACGGTGACCCCACCAACGACCCCTGAATATCTCCCGGCCAACGGCCCCATCACGAACTCCATCACGCCTGCCCCTTTTCATCCATATGTCCCGTCTGGGCAGACTGAAACCAACGCGACGCGTTGTCTATTTTCTCTCCTTTCCTTTTCCTTTCTTCAAGCTTGGTTATCCTCGGAGAGTCGTCATCAAGTCCCTCTCTCCACGATCATCATTGTCCGCAATTACTGGGGTCCGAAGTGACCGCCGCCCGCGTTGGCCGCAAGGCTGACGGGGAGCTGGGCATCATGACGGTGTCCCCGCCTAGGTCGCCTGGAGTTACTATGGGGATACCGGTTTTACGCCACTTGGTCGTCTCAGTCTCGCCTGTGAGTTGCGGTACTTGCTGAGCTGCTCGGTCGATGAGCGGCGGTGGGAGCCGGACGGTGAGAGTTAGCTTCTCGGCCGTTACGGGCTGCAGCGCGAAACGCCGCTAGTACGCTGGCAGTTGTTGGAATCGCGGATTCGGACCACCACAGCTGGTTTGCATAGGGGCACTGAAAGGCACTGTGAAGTGGGTGCAAGGCGATGCAGGTAAAGATTTGGGAATGGCTTCAATTGATGATCATGAACTCTGTTCTTCTTGTTGCCCTGGCCCTGGGCGTTGCCCTCGACCTTTTGACTACCTGGCTCCCGGCCCTCCCTGGGTTCTGAAACTGATGCCATGGTTCTGAAACTGATCTGATGCCTCTGTCCTGAGTCTTTGACAGCAGCTTTATCGACATGGAGAATTCGGACAGTTATCTGATGGGCCGCGGGAGTATAGGCAGATGATTGTATCGTCGTGCCGCCTTCGGTAAACCAACTGGAATATCCTCCCCGCCTCCCTCGCTGCTGTCCTTGTCCGTTGCCGCCGTGAGCAGGGCGCAAGGTTGCGCCCTGCTCTAATAGCATGCTCCACCGGCTGCACAGTACCCAAAAGACGCGACTGACGCCCCTCTATCCACTGACGTCTCGTGGAGCGAGTTACACTCCAAGGCTTGGTTGATTGATAGTTCCCAAAAGCCCCCGCCGCTGTCATGTGAGGTTTATGGCGTGAATGTTGAAGGCTTCTCCCCTCTTAGCACCCCTCCCCATCCCCGCCCACCCCATCATCAACCCCGAGGGTCGCCAGCCAATCAGGCCCCCAGGCCAGGCATTCCCCCTGTTCAGGCGACGCGCCAACCTTTCAACCCCGCACTTGATGCTGAGGGAGGCATTTCCCCCTCGCAAACCTGAGCTGTCAACCCGATCGGCACTGTGAAAACTACCGGGTCCAGTTGTGGTCAAGGCTTCAGGCATGGCGGATCCCCTGAGCATTGCCGCGTCGGTGGTGGCTGTTGTTACAGCCGCCATCCAGTCAACGAAGGCGCTCTCCGCGACGGTGAAGCGGTACAAAGATCGCGACAAGACATTGGCCAGACTCCAAGACGAGCTCGAAGATTTGACCACTGTTCTGACCTCGCTGGAGGAAGCCGCCAATTTCGACAAGCCAGTGTCGGCTCTTCTCAAAGGCCCTGTGGATCGATGCGGCCAAGTATGTCGCGAGTTTGAAGGCGCCATGGAGCAGTTCGCGGGAAAGGCAAAGACGGGACGAAGAGATTGGGTGAAGATGGAGTTCATGAGGGGCAATATCCACGATTTCATGGATACCCTTGCGAGCTACAAATCAACGATAATGGTCGGGTTGGGTACCATCACGATGTTAGTTACTTACCTTGCCCTAGTGGGAACTTCGGCTAACCGTCCTTAAGGCATCATACCAAGCTCACTCACCAAGTCCTTGAGAGTTACGGCGAGATGATCAAAGATACAACCTACGATCTCGAGGTCCGTCTTCAGCGCGTCGAGGCGTCTTTCAGTACAGTCAGCACAGGCGCCGACACCAACATCGACTTGGAGGATGAGAAAGCAGTGACCAGCCAATGTCTTCGCGTTTGCGAGAACGCCCAATCCTATCTCGAATCCTTGCAAAATAGCCAGGCCTCTATGCGACGAGAAGCGACCACTCCTGCAGGTACCGTGCAGAGCCAGTTCGAGGCGGAAATCCTCATGGATCGGGCGTTCACGGAGACTCGGCGCAACCTCGTTCAAGCCATGAGCCCCATACGAGAACGCCTTGCCTCTATCATCTCGACCGAGGGCGCTGAACGCGAACATGAGAAGTCACGGCTGCGTGAGGATATCGACCTGTCGAAGCAATGCCTGGAAGTATGTCAGATGGCAACCGACCAAGTCCATCATCATCGGAAGATACACATTATTGGAGAGGCACAAGTCAATGATGACTCAGATCAAGTGGTGGTCACAACCATCGCCGATCTCTTTGATGTCAGAAAGGCAGTCGCCAAGAATCGGTCGACGCAGCTGGTTGGCTCGATGGACGGGGAGACCCTTCGGCAGGTGTCTAAAGATCGTTACAGCAGCCGGTTCGGCGCTGTGACCGGCGACCTTGGGCAGGGACAACCCGGCATTGCTTCCCTGTCCGCAAATCTTGGGGTCCGTGAGGGTAGTACACAACGTCCAGATCAAGCCATGAAACGCAGATGGACGCCAAGTGCGGAAGCTACACACGACAATCCATCCCCGAATGAGGCGAGAAAACGCGCTGTTGAAGGCGAAGGTGGTATATGACCGAAAGTTGGTGAGTGAATGAAAGAGTATTTTTCGGTTCCTTCTCTTGTCTTGACCAGGATGGTGGATCTGCAGTATAATGGCAAGTTCTGTAATCTGTACTTGGTGTGTAAATCCCGAGTTATCTGGTCAAAGTCATAGTCTATTTTCTCTAGTCATTGACAGTTAGTTATACTACTATGTTGACTTTCTTTGCCCGAATCCGTGAGTCTTCGTCAACAGGAAGCCAAGAATTGAAATGGCGAACTTCCCTCTGTCCTCATCCAGAAGCAAACCCGTTATGTCTTCGAGTGATTGCGATGGTCGTGCAGGAAGCGGGAGCGTTGTTGCGAGGGGAAGAACTCGAGCAGAGAAAGCAAGATAACCTCGAGCAGGAGTTGGAGTCGGGACAGCTAAGGTCGACAAACGTATTGGGCGACGGAAATCGCGGATCCCGTTTCCTGACCTGGCTCGGCGGGTTGAACATCCCTGACATTAGCTGACTCCCCTCTCCTCTGATACCAGCCCCAGAACGGCGGGCACCGGCAAAAACAATCGACGAGCCACCACCTACAACAACATTCATCATCTCGCCCCTACCAACAAGTCCGCCAGCTCTCTCGCATACTCCTCTTCCACCGACAGCTTATCCGCCAGCGCCCCCTCGGGGTCCAGCCTGGTCTTGGCCCCGCGCAGCACGAAGAAGCTGTGCGTGTCGAGGTCGAAAGATGCCCAGTAGTCGGCCACGTTCCGGTCAAACTGGTGGCTGGTGGCGAAGACTGAGGTACCGTGGTCGAAGTCGTACGAGAAGGGCTTCTCCTCGCTGTAGAGGGGCGAGCGGGCGAGGTAGGGGATCGTTGTGGGGATGTTCTTGGGGCTGAACATGGTGGGCTTGAGGGGGTGGGTGGGTGGTGAAGCGTGATGTGAACGTCCGCGTCTGTTGGGGGGGTAATCTCGGTAGATGAAGGGGAGTGAATGGAGGCGAGGGGAGTGGTTGGGTTGGGAGGGAGGGTACATTGCTGTGCGGGGGAAGGGGTTGCCGGGCGCGGCCTGCATCTAATACGGGTTCATGTACATACCCAGTTCCTCGCCTGCTGCCTGCAGGCAAAGCTTCAAGGCTGCTCCTGAGGATTATCCTTGATGATCCCCAACTGCGGTTGGCCACGTAGCCGCCAATACTGACAGCCGTGTTCAAGGGGACAGTGCTAGAGCCTGGGAGCATCTCGGAGGGTCACGACGCTATGGGTTACACACAAAAGTTATTATACTGAACCTGACCCCGCCAAGGTCGACGTGAAAGTTGAAGCGAAGCTGTGCCGCCCTCCGGGCGGCCACACCCAGGCTGGCCTGCGAGCCAGCCACCGTGCCGCATACCCTTGCTTCGCTATGCTTGGAACACGACCTTTTGCTCCCATTGACAGCTGTGACGAAGTTGTTGATGAGTATTCGCTGACATGCAGTAGACGTCCCCATCCGTTGGGCAATGGGATCAACCCGCGTTGAGCTATACGAACCACTTACATCAGTGTTGCCAGATGGCGCACCGTATTAGCTTAGCCGCTTGCATCGGCGACAACGATAACGAGCTGTTGAGGTTCCTTGACAGCTCGTTCCTCGACAGCTCGCCAACCACAAAATGCTCGTGGGAGAACGATATTGACCTACAGGACTCGGGATCTCCTTAATGTGACTCTTAACACTTGCACAAGAACCCCTTTCCAACTCCCAGCCTCCGCCCACCCTGCAAACTCTCAGCAATATGCCACAGCACCTTTTCTTGGCAGACGAGATGGCAAGTAATAGCTCTGTCACGCCGCACAAGCTCGCCGTCCTCATTGATGCGGACAACGCCCAACCCTCCCGGATCCGTTCCTTAATCTCAGAGGCCGCTAAATATGGGACAGTATGCGTCAAGCGGGCCTATGGGGACTGGACCGGCGGTATCTTGAATGGGTGGAAGAGTCAGCTCCTCCAAGAGGCCATCCAACCGATGCAGCAGTTCGCCTATACGCACGGCAAGAATGCGACGGACTCCGCCATGATTATCGACGCCATGGATCTGCTGCACGCTCACAGTTTTGACGGCTTTTGCCTGGTATCTAGCGATAGCGACTTCACCCGACTTGCAGTGCGGATCCGCGAGGCCGGGCTCGTCGTGTACGGGTTTGGGAATCGCCAAACTCCTGCGCCATTTGTCACCGCCTGCAACAGGTTCATTTACGTCGAGAACCTCCACCAAGAGGCACACCCAGCGGTACACCCAGCGGTACACCCAGCGGTACACCCAGCGGCACACCCAGCGGTACACCCAGCGGCACACCCAGCGGCACACCCAGCGGCACACCCAGCGGCACACCCAGCGGCACACCCAGCGGCACACCCAGCGGCACACCCAGCGGCAC
>FTEL01004670.1_pt1 | contig 15018 bp, 20 predicted proteins | sample 1658911 | NCBI WGS metagenome assembly FTEL01 (sample SAMEA3914869, study PRJEB12502) | metagenome | biome: forest; material: soil | place: USA | collected 2012-03-12 | depth 0.1 m
CTCCGCCGCCCCCTCCGCCCCCTCGACTTGGAATTCACAGCCCCCGCAGTTGCAGTGGCAGTCAGTCGCCGTGAAACCGCGTGTGACCTTCCCCGTCTGCCTCCTCCGCGCTTCGAGTCGGGGCGAAACTGGGAGTGCATAACCGGCACACTACGACACAAACGCTGTTTGAGCTGTTGGGCCATCCCGCGGTACCGACACTTAGCCCAGCGGCTGGGCCGTCTGTTTATTCTTCATCTTTGCCGGACAGCCCGCCCGCCGTCCGCCCGTCCCGTGGATGAGCTGGCTGTTGAACCTGCTCTGCTTCAGCAGTCAGACCCAGACCCAGACAACACATACACCGTCACATACACATACACATCCACACGGACACGCCCGCACACAACGACAACAACACACACCACGCACATCAACAACCTACCACCACACACCACCCACGCACGAGGGCCCCCTCCCCCCCTCGCCCTCGCCCTCCCACCGACGGCAGCAAGGGAGGCAGGACTTCCCAGGCCGTGCCGTGGTCGAGGCTACGACAGTTCGGGAAGGAGCTGCAACGTCGCTGCAGATGGGACCTCAGCGGTTTGGCAGCATGCGCCACATGGGCAGGCCGGCAGGAGGAGCGTCGCGGCTGACACCCTTCCGAGATGACACCGGGCTGGTCGCACTGCGGTACGAGCAGACCAAGCAGGCCGAGCCCCCGATCCCCCTCCCTCCGCCGCGGGACCCGCGTCGCATGAGCCGGGCGCCGTCGTCGTCGACGGCCTCGACAGCCCCGACAGCCCGCAGCAGCGCCCGCAGCAGCGCCCGCAGCGCGCCGACGTCGCCCGTGGTGGTCGTGCCGCCGCCCGTGGCCCCCCCCCCGCGCGAGGAGCACCCCTTCTTCCGCACCACCAGCACCACCAGCTCGAGCACCAACGCCACGCGCAGGCGGCGGTCGTCGCGGCCGCGGTCGCAGTCGCAGGAGTGGAAGCGAGATTCGGGGGCGCCAACGTCGTCGACGGTCACGCTGCGCGAAGAATGCGCCGAGGATCCGCTCCATAATCTCGGTCACAAGCTGCTGCTGGACGATATTGCCGACGTGGCATCGGTGTATTCCCACGGCCGCGACGAGATTGCGGTGGTGCCTCCCCGCCGCCCGCAAACCGCCGTCGCGCAGCAGCAGAAGTCGCCAGTGTCGCAGTCGCAGCCGCTGTCCCCGCTGTTGTTGTCGCCGTCGTCGCCGCCGCCGTCGAAACCGTCGAAGAAATCGAAATCAAAACCATCGTCGCCGTGGCTGCTGACGGTCGCAATCCCGCCGCGCCTCTCCACCGACGACGGCGCGAAAAAGACGCACGAGAAAGAAGAGGAGGACAAGTCGGTTGGCTCGCCGACTGCTAGCTCGCCGACGCGGCGCACGTCGCTGGCGCGCAAGCTGAGCAGGAGCTTTGGCATCGGGCCTGACGGATCAAAAAGGTTGCGCAAGAAGATGCTTGGCGGCGACAGGGCTGGTGCTGGTGCTGGTGCTGGTGCTGGGGCTGGTGCAGAGGGAGTCCCTGTTGCAGAGCTTCCACATGCAGAGCTCCCAGGGTCTCCAGGGGCTCGCGAGGCTGCTGCTGCGGAACCGTTGCGGGGTTCGGCTAAGCGTGCTGGGGCGACTAGCAAGACGCCAAAGCAGCCAAAACCGCCGAAATCGCCTAAATCGCCCAAAGCATCCAAGGCTCGCCGCAGCCAGGAACAGGCCGACGCCAGCGACAGCCCCTTGTCTGGCGCCGCTGCATTTGCGCCGATCACTACCCACATCCCCGACGACAATTTATGGGACGACCTGGGCGCCGTCTCCTTCTCTAAAAGGGGCAGCATCATGTTTGGCGGCAAGAACGAGGGCGGCCTCTTCAAGTCTCTGCTCGCCATGTCTTCTTCGCAGCAGCCAGAATCACCGAGCTCGGCCACGGCAGCTGAGCCATCGAACACCAGCACCCACAACGACGACGGCGCCGACATGAGCATCGACAAAAATATGCCAGAGCCCTCCTCTGAGGCGCCCGCGGCTGACACGTGCGACAAGAACACCACGACCACCAGCCCGACCGATGCTGCCAACACGACCGCCAGCTCTCCCAACCCAGACGAAGCCGCCACGAAGCCCGACACCGTCGAGACCATCACCACCACCGAAACCAACGACACCACAGCGACAGCACCCGCCAACGCCAGCGACAATGACATCGACACTCCCGCTCCCGCCCCCGAAAATACCCCCCGCGCGCGGCCTGTCCCCAGCATTCGCGTGTCGTCGATGGACGTAGAGAGGGAATCACAAAAGGTGAGATCGCTCTATGAATCCGGCGACGGCCTGAATTGGGAGGACGGGGCGCGCGTCTCGCATGCCGAACGCCTCGAGCCCACCGCCGAGGTCCCGTCCGATGAGGACGAGCACGCCGTGTACGGTTTTCCTTTGCTGCGTCTGGCCTGCGACCGGTGCTGACCTCCGTCTCCGTGCCCGCCCTCTAGCTCTTCTCCTCCCTCCGATCCTCCCTCAGCATCCACCGCCCTCCAGCCAAGCGACCCGTCCAATCCAGCACCGTCAGCTACTACCACCAACACGCCACGTTCGGCCAATTCCTTGTCTCCGTTACGCGATAGTCAGATCCGACGGGACTACGAGCGCGCCGGCGGCATCGAGGACTGGGCCGACCTGGACGGCGTCGCCGTCGACCGCTATGGCTTCATCAGCCCCAAGCGGCCCGTCTCGAGCGCCGGCACCGCCACCACCGAGATGAAGTCGTCGCGCTTCTCGACCAGGCGCCGCAACCTCCTCAGCAAGCGCCCCTCCACATCTCACGCATCATCAACACCCCACTCGACCTCGCTGCCCGGCGGCTTCATCCGCCCACCCAGCCGCAAGGTCTCGGCCCGATCCCTCAACACCTTCACCTCGGAGCTGTCCACCATCTCACGGCGCTCCACCCGGTCGTCCATCCGGTCCGCCACGAACCGCCTGCCTCATAACCGCGACCGGCGGTGGATGGACGAGGCCGGCGAGATGCTCTCCCTGCAGGCCGGCATGACGGGCATCACCGACGACGAGAAGCTCGGCAAGACCCTCGAGGCGCAGAAGCGAAAGGAAGCTGAGCGCACCGAGAAGTGGCGGAAAATGGCCACCGCGATCAAGAGCACCACCACCACCAACAACAACACCACCGCAGAAACCACCACCACCAAGGAACCCCAACCCAGCCAAAGCCCCTTCCCCCAGGGCCAAGGGATCTCCTACTCCTTCGACACCACCTCACCCAAGCTGATCGAGCGTACATGGAAAGGCATCCCCGACTGCTGGCGCTCGGCAGCGTGGTTCTCCTTCCTCTCGACGAGCGCAGAGCGCCACGGCGCCAGCTTCGCGCGCGAGACGGAGGACTATCTCACCGGCGAGTTCCGCCGGCTCCAGGCCGTCGCCAGCCCGGACGACGTGCAGATCGACCTGGACGTGCCGCGCACCGTCAACGGGCACATCATGTTCCGCCGGCGCTACCGCGGGGGCCAGCGCCTGCTGTTCCGCGTGCTGCACGCCATCTCGCTCTACTTCCCCGACACGGGCTACGTGCAGGGCATGGCCTCGCTCGCGGCCACGCTGCTGTGCTATTTTGACGAGGAGCGCGCGTTTGTCATGCTCGTGCGCATGTGGCGGTATCGCGGGCTGGAGGGCTTGTATAAGCCGGGGTTTGCGGGGCTGATGGCGGCGTTGGATGAGTTTGAGGCGGGTTGGTTGGGCGGCGCGGGCAAGGAAGTCAAGGCTAAGCTCAATGAGCTGGCGATTGACGCCACCGCGTACGGCACGCGCTGGTACCTCACGCTCTTCAACTTGTCGATCCCCTTCCCCGCGCAGCTGCGCGTGTGGGATGTGTTTATGCTGCTCGGCGACTGCCCGCCGGAGCCGGAGCTCCCATCCCGCCCGTCCTCGCCTATCGCCTCCGCCAAACCCACCGCCACCACTGCCCCCGCCGCAGGGGACGACACCACCACCAACCAACCCCCCGCCCACGAAGAAAAAGAAAAAGAAAAAGACAAATCCCCCAAAGGCCTCTCCATCCTGCACGCCACCTCCTCCGCGCTCATCCACGCCCTCCGCGACGTGCTCCTCGACGCGGACTTCGAAAACGCCATGCGCTCCCTCACCGCCTGGATCCCCGTGCGCGACGAGGACCTGCTCATGAAGGTCGCCCGTGCCGAGTGGCGGCGTCATCAACAATTGCAACAGGCCGCGAGCCGGAGGCTGTGGGAGTGGGATATCAACCTGCACAACCATGGTAATGGGAAGGATAATGGTAATAATAATGGGGGCAGTGGGGGGGATGCTAATCCCTCCCCGAAGGGGAAGGATGGCAAGAGCAAGGAGGAGAAGGACAGGGAGCGGAAGGAGGAGAAGGAGAGGAAGGAGAGGGAGAAGAAGGAGAGGGAGAGGGAGAAAGCGCGGGAGAAGGAGTTGAGGGAGAGGGAGAGGGAGATTAGGGAGTTGGAGAAGGCGAGGGAGAAGGAGATGAGGAGGAAGGAAGAAAAGGAAAGGGGGAAGGAGAAGGAGAAGGAGGAGAAGGGCAAGGGGAAGGAGAAGGAGGAGAAGGGCAAGGGGAAAGAGAAGGAGGAGAAGAGCAAGGGGAAAGAGAAGGAGGAGAAGGGGAAGGGGAAGGGCTTGCTGGGTGGGCTCGTTGGGTGAGCGGGGGTGAACTGACCCGAGTCGATCATTACTGTTTCTTCCCTTTGTCATAACCCTCTTCTTCTTCTTCTTCGAGATTATGCTTCGTTTTTGTGGCGGGTGTTGTTGGTCTACGGACCCCCCGCTGTTTGTTGTTGGCTTTGTTATTAGTGCTGTGCTGTTGCCGGCCAGAGTTTGATACCCCCCAGCTTGATACCTTTTGTTGTTGTTGATGATGAGAGATGGATGGTTCGCTTCGGTAGATTAGGCAGCCTGCTACTACTTGACTTGCTGGCCTTAATGAATGGCTGGTGGGCGGTGGAGGGGTTGTGATATGATAATTCAGTTTAGTTTAATTATTTGGTTGAGTGATGTGCTTGGGTGGGTGGCTTGTGCTATGTGTCTTGTGATGTCTATCTAGCTACTGGCTACCTGCGACTTAGGTGTCCAGTGGTGGGGGGTGGTGTGAATGGTGTGCTGGTGATCTTGAAGTATTGTGGTCTCACTCCGAAAACCAGGTAGTGATGTTACCCCTTTTGGTCTCTGGTGTTTGGAGTGTCCTTAAAATTTGACACGTATTGCTAGGGCTACACGGCTAGTATGCGTGTATGGACGTGGTATGGGGGCAGTTATGTGGGTGTGGGTGAGTGGGTGTGAGAAAGGGGGTGGCGAAGTGGGCAGGTGAGTGATGGTGGGTGGTGCACGAGAGGGACGGCGAATATGTCCATGGATGGGTGTGCGAGTGTGAGTGTCCCTGTAGGTGTGGCAGCCCTTTTCTGCTTTCCTTCCCGCCCCCCATGCCTTGGTTGATGCAATGGTCACCCCGGTCAGTCGGCTGCCAGTACGGGTTCCGGGACTCGAGGACGGGAGAATCTAGACGTGGGGTGGCTGCTTCACGTCCAGCTGGCGGGGTGGGTTCATCTCTGGGAGGGCTTCTAGGCCTTATTTTGGAGGGCTCCGTTGTTTTTATGTCACCGTTTTGGTGGTCATCGTCGTCGTCGTCATCATCATCATCAGTCCCATCCATCAAGAACATCAGCCGCGTCTGGGAGGCCCAGGGGTGCTGCCTCGCTGGTTTCTCTAGGCCGGCAAAAGCCACCTGGCGGTGGCAACCAGGCCGGGCTCCCATCAGAGCGGCAGACATCGTTCTCCCTCAGCCTGGCGGTGACATGGTCGCCTGACTGGATGGGATAGCTGCCGCCGGAGATCCGGTGATTACGCTCGAACGAGTCGACCTGATCCTGGATGTAGCCATATACGCTGGCCGGGACGCCGATGGGTTTCATCTTGCGCCCTTTGAGGGGGCGGAGCGGGCAGAGGGGATGGTCTGGGTTGTCGTAGTCGATGAGAATGTGGACGCGTTCAGCACGCTTGTGAGTGAGGATGTGGACGACCTTGGCGGGGTCGAGGTACTGGCGCTTGATGAGCTTCGCGATGACCTGTCAGGCCCCAGGCATCGAATCGCGATCGGCGGAAGCGGAGGAGGAAGCGGAGCGGGCCGGGCGTGATGTCGCCGGCGCTCTGTTGGGGCTGGGGCTGGGGCTCCATTGGGAGGCAGAAGATGGTTGTTGCTGGAAGTTGGTTGATGGTTGGGAGGAGGAAGTGCATGCTCGGCTGCTTCAGCCTGGGACGGCCAATAAACGCCACCTATGCACGCAAAGCATCGCCCTCCAGAGCCCAACATCCAACACCCAACGAACTCCTCACTTGCTATCACACACCAGTACTGGCGCCTCGATGATGGGTGAATCCGCACCCCCACTGAACCCTCCGTCTTAGTCGGTGTCTCGGAGGCGTTGCTATCGCTGCTCGACGGCGGAGTGACACCACTTGTGTTTCTTACGCTGTTGGGGTCGCCGCTGGTTGGTCTCGGCCTCTGAGAGCCTCGCATCACTATCTGCATACCGTCAGCTCAGCTCTCAACCAGACCAACATCCAAGGAAGGAGAATGGCGATGCTCAACCACGCTCTGTGGCCTCCCCTTGGCACCCCAATACACCTCTGATCTCGAGCCCAACATTTTAGGCCGTCAACGTCCACTCAGCTCAGACCCAGCGCAGCGTGACACGAGGAAGCTCTCATGGGCGAACGAACCCTTGAGCTGTCACGGTCCAACGCCCTAGCTGAAAGGGAACCAAAGCCCTACACATCGGTCAGCACACATCTACTTGTGAGGGTGTTAAACTGTCCTTGCCGATTGGGATGCCTTGCGGTTGCCTGGCGCCATACCAACACTCGGATCGATCCTAGCCAACTACACCTCCCCGGCGGTCAACCCTAGAACTGTGGTACACCGACCCAAAAGAAGACCAAAGAGGAGGGAGAGAGAAAAGAAGGGCCAGCTCCAAATGAGACGGCGGGCGAGAATTGGGTTCAGGACAACACACAGTTATCCATGCCCAACCCGGAAGTCGAACCACCTCTGGGATTTCGAGGCGACATTGGTGTATTGCGACGTCACTGGGCAGGTCAACTTTGACCCAGACGAAGGTATACGTAGTTATCTGTCTGTATAACATACAAAGCTCCTGGCCGCGATGTTAGAATCGTGAGGGTGAGGGCAGGAGAGGGCCACTTACTTTGTCAACGCACACTTGCCGTCCAGCGCCCAGTCACAAGCATTCAGTACCCAGAACACAGGCGGAAGGACATATTCAAACTCCAACATCCTCCAGTTTTCCCTCCCGAACCCCTTTCCAAGCGATTTACACTCCCGAGCCCCTTTCCAACCCCCAGACAGTTGCGGTGAAGTCAACCGTGTTGGCCAGACAACGTCATTCAACCCACGAGGACAAAGGAGCCCCCTCCTGTCAAGCAGATGTTCGCTGGACGGAATCCATTCCACGCAATCAACCGTCTTCACTTCCGCACCCCCTCTCCCGACCAAACACGGCCAACCCCAACACCAAACCCACCGACCTCTATTCTACCTGACACACGCAACCCACCCTTCTCCCCCTCGAAAAAGGCACCGACCGACCAACCGACCGAGAATATACTCCGCAAGCACACCCACCATAATACAGGCAAGCAAACTACCCACACATACACCCACCGCATCCTGCATCTCGCATGTGCTGTCAGTCCGCCCCGTCCGTTTCGTCTCGCCCCCAGCCGAGGTTGTGCAACCCGGCCAAACAAGATCCAACACCCCCCCCCCCTTCCTCCCCTCCGGCACTCAACGGTCGCGGCAGCAGCAGAGCAAGGCCCAGCACATGAACATACGACAGACACACACGAGTGAGTGGAGGAGGGGGGTCCAAGTCCTGAAGAGAATGTATCTCCACGGCGGCGAACTTACCCCATCCCCACCCTCCCTCCCTCCCTCCCACATGCCCCGGCACCCACATGCCCTCCTCACCCACAGCAGCAGAATACCACCCACCCATCGACCGGCCCCCATCGCAAGCGGAGGAAGGAAAAGGTAAGCCGAGAATGGGGGCCGAACGGGCAAGTTCAGCGAGGCGAGTGGATGGATGGGTGGGTGGGTGGATAGATGGGGCAGACAGACGAGAGGCAGGTCAGGGGCACAGCGGGTTGGGTGAGATGGGGTGGGATGTCTGTCCTGTCAGATGTGGGATCGAAGCCGGCAGTGGAGTGGCCGGGGGGAGGAAGGGGAGGGGGGCACAGTCAGACAGACAGACTTCCTGATGGACTTCCATGTTTGAGCATGTGCCGCCAGCCTACCACGCAGGCCGGGCTCGTCCAGAATCAGACCGGCGAGAGAGAGGGCGACGCGTGGCGTGAAGCCAGGCAAGGCAGGACAGGACGAAGACCGTTCCCTGCCATCCCTCCCTCCATCCCTCCCTCCCGGCCCATCTGTCCGTCCCTGCGGCATCCGCCCGCCCGTCCGCATTTTCGGTCAGTCACTCGGTCGATCAGTCGGCAGGTTAGTTAGTTAGGCACGGCCATGGCCCATCAGGCAGTCGGCTAGTTCGCGAGTCAGTTCGTTGACAGCTCAGTCCAGCCCGGCCCAGTCCAGCCCTGTCCATCACGGTCCTCCATCATCTCCACCTCATCTACAACTGATTATGGCCGTTTCACACCCCTCCCCTGAATTCCCCAAGCAGCCGCCTGCGGAAAACAGCCGCATGCCCGTCTGTATCCCCACCCCCATGGACAGGCGTACATACGTACATGGCCCAGATGGGATCCGAGGGGCGGGGGAGGGGTGGAGGAGAAAAGGCACATGCCAATCCCACCTCCATCTCACCTTCCCGGTCCCAAATCGACCGACAGCACCCAGCAGCACCCATGCCCTGCCATGCCCAACAAACAAACGCCCCGATTCGCGAGCGCCCAAATCCAACGGTAGCGATGCGCCGAAACCACGCAAGGAAGCAGCAAAGAAGCAAGCAGGGAAGTCGGCGAGTGGGTGGCGGTCCCGACCGGCGGCCTCAACGGTTTTCCTCATCCATCCACCCCCTTCCCATGAACATGAAGTTCCACACATGGCAGACACACACCCTGGACAATAGAAGCCCTCACGAAGTGCTCTCCAAAAAAGCAAAAAGGCCAACAAACACACCCAGGGGTAGTCACTCACTCCCTCACTCAGTCATTTACTCCCCAACCCGGGCAACACCAAAATGAAAAAAAAAAAAAAGAATCTCCAGAAATAAACCGGAATCCCACACATCCGATTCCCCCCCCACCAACCAACCCCCAAACACACCGCCCAACACACCCGGCCGGCAGCGGCAACGACGATCGGCAACGCGCACACCCGAGCTCCAAAAAGGAACGCGGCCAGCCAGCCATACGTATGCGTGTGTGTGTGCGTGGCCAGTGTTAAATATAGCCGCGAAGCCCGTCGCCCTTAGACGCGCCCGCCCGCGGCCAGAGCGCCGTGATTGGCCGGCCTGCGCTTGGGGCGCGCGCGCGCAAAAGGGGGTGGTTCCCTTCCCTTCTCCCAACACGCACAAGGTTATTCAGCCGCCGGCGAGATTGGGGGTGTTGGCCGCCGCCGCCGCGGTCTTTGTTGCTGCTGCTGCCATCCGGTAAAGGGGAATGAAATTTACAGGCGATACAATACGCTTGTATGTACGACGCCCAGCACAGACAATACAGACGGCGATAGTGCTCGAGTCAAAGCAGCAGGGCTTGCGAGGCAGCGAGAGCGCGTACATGTGTTTGCCGACTCCGGATTCACCCATTGCCTTCGGGGCCGACGCTCGGCAGCCTCACAAGTCCCCAGATGCCCAAGGCAGGAAGGATGCTAAGCAAACAAGCATCCTCCTGCTCCATCCAGATCCAGATAAACCCAAAAACAACCCAATGCAGACACCACATCACAAGCCCATCCATCTCACCAAGCCCAAAGTCCCCAATCCCAAGTCCCGCTCCATCAACACGAGCAGAGCAAGCCCCAGGCGCGGCCGGCCGGCGGCCCAACCAGGCAATATCCAACCGAACCAAACCCACACACCCCAGCCCGCGCCAGCGCCCGCGCGCCCACAGCACCTGCGCGTCATCCCCCTCACTCCCCCACCCAAAAGCGAATGAAACTACGCCCGTTCCGGTCGGCGGAAGGAAGAACCAGACAACCTTCTAGAACAACCACAACCACCACCACCGACCCGGCCGTGGAACCGCCCACCACAGTGTCGCATGCACTGTCCCCTTTTCGACACCCCCCCCCCTCCCCCTTCAGTACCAAGTAGGGACGGGAAGGAAAGAGGGAGGGTTATCCAAACTGCCGGACAGGACAGGAACAATCTTGGAAGATATCTCAGGCTTGCTTGCATGCATGCAGCAAGCAAGCAAAGCCAGTGTCCTGCCCTGGCGGCACAGAACAGATCTGCCCCGAGGTGCAGGCTCTGCATCACCACCAAGCCAGCATTGCCGCCCTGCATCACTTGATACAAGCTCAAGAAAACTCAGGCAAGGGGTTTGCCCGACTCGATCGCACGCTCGGCCACGACAAACCCCTCCTCGGCCACGAGCCCTTTCCCTCGGTTCCAAACGCCCGCCCGGCCGCTCGGGGACAGAGCACCTCCCCTGAGGCCCGGGCGGCGGCCGAGCATTGATTGTTCCAGCAAAGCACAAGAAATTTTTGGGCAAGGAGATAGACAGACCGACTGCCCAGCATCGACAGAGAGCCAGAGCGCCAGAGACAGCAAGGAGAAGAACAGCACTTACCGCACCCGCAGCGCGGCCCGTGATCTCCGCCTCGCCCCCCCTGCGCCCGCCGAAACAGCCCCCCCTCCCCAATTCTCAAATCCCAGCGCGGGCAACCGAACCCAAGGGGAAAAACTCGGAACCGAGAAATCAGCGGCTCAGCCGAAGTCGAGTGATCTCCCCGTGCGTGCCTCATTGCCTCATGCCTACCAACCCAGCCCTCCAGGGGTGTCTTTTCAGTTCATCCCTTCTCCTCGCGCCCCAAGCGAAGACGGCATTGAAGCCAGATCCCAAATTGCCGTCGATCGCGGGCGAGGCACACGAGAACCAAGGACAAACTCCTTTCGATCAGATCCCCAGAGGCAGAGCAGCGGGCAAGCAAGGGCAAGGGCCCGACCGGAACGCACTCCCCCGGTTGCCGTGCCGTCTCCTCCCCTCCCCCTCCCCGCGGCCCAACGACCGAACAAGGCCGTCCCCTGTTCTGTTGAATCCAAATCGAGACAATCCGCATTGGGACAACAACGATGAAGAAGTTGAAATCCCAAATCCACATGCCGGCGTCGGTTCAGCGCCCGCCCACCTCAGCCGCGATGCCGCGCCTCGTCCGGCCCCTCCCTCGGCCTCATTGCTATCCATCGTCCATGCCGTGTCGTGTGCATCGTTCATGTAAGTGCTCACAGCCCAAGGTGACTGTTGTACGTACCCGAGGGTCGGGTATTCCGCAGGTCCCGAACCAAAACCCAGAACCCAGACAGGCAGTATGCAATCTGCGGTGACTGACCCCTGCGCCATTGGCCGGTCCTCTGAATCGAGCCAGCCAGCGAGCCAGCGAGCGTCCGAAGGGGGGGGCGCGGCGGCGGCGGTTTAACCGCAAGCGCAGCTCGCATATCGAACCAATCCGGCCAAGACGATGAGTCCGACCAGGGATGGTGGTGGTGGTGGGGGGGAAGCGGTTTCTAGGCGAGGGTCCGGTCTGCGGCGGCCGGCCGGTACTCCAGCCCAGCCAGCGGACTTCCCAAACCACTTGGCTTTGCTGCACGCACGGTCACTCCCCGTCTGCCAGAGCGCGGCGACAGAGCTGAGAATGCAGTGTTGCGTTGCATTGCCGATTTTGCCGCAGCGCGGCGGCTGGCGGAAGCGGCTGGGCTATTTGGGGGCGTTCGTCGTCGTCGTTGTACCAAAAGCTCGGGAAATGCCGTTCGCCCCGTTGTCCGAAGCCCCCAACAGCAGCTCGACACGACCACGGCAGACAGGGCTGGCAACCTTCATGCAAAAGATCCACCGAGGCTGTCGAAATGGCACCAGTCCTGCTGCGATAGACACCGGTCCAGTGCGGCGAGGCGAGCCCATGTTGGCGGTACGAGCACCACGCCGAGGCTCGCTTGGGTGTGTTGGGGCGCGGGCATGGACGTGGAGCGTGCCCCAGCGCCGGTTGCGCTCGGAGGAGGCGGGCCCCTACGCCGCCGGCCGGGCTTGGATCCGAGCGAGTAGCGCGCCCTGCGCTGACTCCCGTGTGTGGCGTGATTCCCCCCGCTGCCCTTGCCCTACGCCGGCCGACCGGCCGACGGAGCCAGTCAGCCAACCAGCCAGCCAGTGACCCAGTGACGGGCAATGATGCGCGAGGTGGGCGTAGGCGGGGCGACGTGGTTGGCTGGGGCAGGCGGCGCGCATCTTGGGCGTCGAGAGGGCGTCGTCAAGCATTGCCGAGAGCCAGGGCCGTCAGGGGGGCAGAGGGGCCTCGCTTTGGGCGCTTGTTCGCCCCGAGAATTGGGCCATTGATGAGACGCGGCACCTTGCGGGACGGGCACGCGGGTGCAAGCGCAGGCGCTGGGTGGGGGAAGGCAGATGGAATTGTCGACGGAAGCCAGAGAATCGCCCAGCGCCCAATGCCCACCCCCCTTTTACCCCACCCACGTCTCCCTTCCCGATGGCGCCAAACCCTTCTCGGAGCTCACCCCCCCGGCCCGGACTCGAGGCCTGGTCCCTGTTTGGACAGGGGTTCATCCTGCGCAGCCCTATATTAAGTAACGTCATCCCTCTTTGGGCTCTGGCAACTGCATGTCGAGCACACCAAAGACGGACGGCAACGTGAGCACCACGCCGAGGACGGCCGGCACCACCACCAATGCAGTGGCATGGATGGCCTTTGGTCGGGCGAGTTTCCTCGGATAGCGGATGGCGGACGGCGGACGACGGCGGCTGGCTGGTAGGACCCGCCGGGCGGAATTGTTTCCTAGCCCCCTCCGTCTGGGCAGCATGCAGGCTGGTGGTGGTGCTCGTTGGGCGCGCAGCGAATGAGAAATTGTCCGACATCCGTTTTGAGAAGCATACCCGCCGTCCTTGCCTTGCTGCCTCGCTGGCTGGCGGGTTTTCCGGTGCGTGTCCCAAGCAAGCATTCGCCGCTTCCACCATCCACCGTCCCCATGATCTCCGAGGTTTGGCTGGCTCGCTCCCGTGTCGCTCCCGTGTCGAGCGGCGGTCCCCCTGCGTCTCTTTTCCTGCTGAGGCGGTGTTCAGAGAGAAAATTAATTAGAAATTCCAAGACAAACCGTTGCATCGGCCCCGTTCCCCGCCCCCTGGACGATCGTCGATCATCAGCAAGCGCAGCCGGGGAAAGACAAGGCAGACCCTCCTTCTCGTCTGGTCGCTTTACCCGTGCCATTGGCCCCAAGGTGTTATTGGCGTGCCATCGGCCCCCTTTTGCGGCTGGGACCCTTCCTCTCGGGAATCGAACAAGGTCGCGGCGGGGGTTGCCGTGGGAGGCGCTGTGCGCTGCAGATCTTGTCATTGCCGAAAGCGGCAATTGATGGCCGCCTGGCGTGCCAGAGCCAGACGCCCTCGGGGTGCCTCGGCGGTTGGCAAGCGCAGTTTTGTGTTATTCTGATCCTCCCATTGGGGAGAGCGGGGGATCAGGTTGGGTTGGTGTTGGTTGCGAGGATGGATTTGGCATTTGTTGGCATTTGGCAGCCGTCGCGCGAGCGCGAAGCATGCGAGTCGTCATGCCAGACCAGGCAGACCCTGCCCTTTTGACCACCCTCGACCACTCGGCTGCCGGATGGGGCGCGCCGCCAGATTGGACGTGTTTGAGGAGGAGGGGGAGGCTCCATGTGACGGGGAAGCCCCAAAAGTCAAGTCACCGCGCCCCCGGTGAGCCCAACTGAGCCGAGCGAGGTGACAGAAAGCGGGGATGCGAATTGCAGGAGCTCTGGTGGGGGGATGCGAGGGGAGGGAGGGATGCGAGGGGGAGGGGGGAAGAGGGGGAAGTTTTTGGCGGAGAGTCTCCACAACCAGGTAGCCACGCCATATGCCCCACCACAGCTCTGTCCTGTCTCCTTCCTCTCCACAGGGCACAACCCAAACCGGCTCAGCGAGGAAGTCGCACAGTACAACCTCGCACGCACGCACACAATTGGTCCTCCAACGAGAGCGAACTCCCCAAAAGCTTGTCAAGTCGTTGGTCCTGGGAGCTGCATCGCGCGAAACAGGCCCAGAAACGTTGTTGCATCCAACAGCCGGGCAGCCAGCCAGCCGACTGGGCGTGGCATGGCGTGGCGTGCCTCTTGTGTAACAAACAACCGCCGCATCATCAGAGAAACGCCTCCCAGCCAGCGCCCAGCGCGGCAATGTGAATGTGACGACCATGATGAGGGCTAGTGGTGCAACGCTCAGGACTCAATGATGATGAACGACCTGGTCCATACGGTACGGATGGGCAGGTACCGTGCAGTAGTTCGCAGGGGCGGGCGCGACTCGAAACCCGTCACCTCGCCGATTTCGATCTTATTTTTATCATCATTCTTCCCCTTGCCCTGGTTGGCCCCCCCTTCCAGATCCCCGAAAGGAGGAGAGGGGGAATGGGACGAGATGGGGTTGATGGATGTGATTGTGTCCTTGGGCGCGCCGTCCGTTCCAGCTGCCTGGAGATCCTGTCCCAATGCGGTCTTGGCTTGGGTCCATCCGTCCCCCCTCCCCCTCCCCCTCCCCCTCGCTCGCCCGATGCAGGCAGGGTACTTGATCGCTGTGTGTGCTTGTTTTGTGTGCTGCGCCAGTTGCGAGAGAGGAAAAGGGAAAGCAAGGAAAAAAGAACGTCCAGACCAGGTAGGGAAGCGCGCCTCCCAACGCGCCCCCCGTGCTTCCGCCGACCCAGTCCTGGCCGTTCGGGCGCTGGAGCCTCAGTCATCTGGGACTGACACCTGCCTGTCCCCTCCTCTAACCCCCCCTTCCCCCAATCC
>FTEL01008776.1_pt1 | contig 15015 bp, 8 predicted proteins | sample 1658911 | NCBI WGS metagenome assembly FTEL01 (sample SAMEA3914869, study PRJEB12502) | metagenome | biome: forest; material: soil | place: USA | collected 2012-03-12 | depth 0.1 m
GGGCGGGTGGGTTCGGTGGGGGTTTTGTGATTTTGTTTCCCATTTTTCCCTTGGTGGGCATGAGTTCCGTTTCGAGTTTTTGTCACTTCACATGAGATACCCCGTTCCCCTTCACAGTTAGGCACATGTTTATTTATTTTTACATTCATATATTCTCGCATGCCGTCCCTCCCTCATGTCGTCTAATGAGTAATGTTTGAATGCCTGTTGTTGCACATCCCTTGCCCTCGGACAATTCACCCAGTCTATGGTTCTCAACGTGAAGCTTGCCAGAACATTGCGGTATATTCTAAGAGCAACACGTAGGGATATGCTACCCGTGTGATTTTAATGAGATTTTAATGCGCCGCATCGGGCCCAAGTCCGTTCCTCTCACCAACTGCAATCTCACAGTCAGTTCACTGGGCATCAGGTTGGGTTGGTTGGGTAGAAAGACTTACCATCCAGAGCAACCAGGAAACGGCTGACGCAGTTGTAGCAAGCAACCTGACAAGAGTATCAGTATACCAGTATATAATCGGGTGATAAACCACGAGCCACAGAAAGGGGCAAGTGAGCAAGGAAAGGGGGTAAAAACACCCACCGTAGCCGTAATCTCCACCACCTCCCGATCCCCAAACAGCTCCCTCAACTTGACAAACGTCTCATCCCGCACCTGCACGTTCCTCGTCATCTCATCGGTAAAGCACACCACAGCCCACTGCTTCTCCGTCAGCTCGGCCGGCCGCTCCTGGCTGCCCTCCCCGGCCAGCACGAGCGCGCCCTCGCGCTTAACCACCTCCATGCCCGCCTTGCTCACGCCGCCCTGCTCGGCCAGCGGCGCGTGGTGCGCCCACTCGTACCACGCGCGGTTGACGACGGCGACGCGCGAGATGGCGATCTCGCGCAGGTCCGCCGGCAGCTCCGTCCGCGTGCGCACCGCGCCCAGGAACGAGTTCCATCCGTCCGCGACGGGGGGAGAGTGCAGGAGGGTCAGGTCGAGCGGCTGGAGTGGGCGGGGCGCGCGCCGGGCCTGGATGCGCTGCACGATCGCCGCGTCCTCCGGGGAGGTCGGCTCAGGCGGGTTGGGGACGTAAGGGAGACGCATGGTGCGGGTTTGTTGGTGGTGGTGATGGTGGTGGAGATGAGAGGGTTGGCGTCCTGGTTTTATTGTGAGTGAGAACGTGATCTGAGGGCTCGGGAATGTGATGGTGGGGTAATCCCATTCAAGCCCCAATGATTCCAGAAACAGGTGCATAGGCACTCACCGAGATAGAGTTGACTGCTGAGAAGCGTTGTTGTTGCGGGTAGGCGAACTCTCCTCAGGGCAGGCATCGGGGCGGCAGTGACTGAAGTGTGACGAGGCACTCGATGCTTCTCTGACTGTCCCCTCAGCGCCGGGTAGGCCCGGCACGACCCCCTGATGTCATCTCCACACTGCCGGTCCCGAGTGTCGGAGCGGACATCTTTGCGGGGACCCCGGAACGTGGACTCGGCAACGAGACCCGAGACGGAGCCTTGATAATCCCGGTCAAGTCAAGCAGCCAGGCAGTTGTGAAAGCGATCGGTAATGTAGCACTTTCAATGTGCTCTGCGCCAAACCTCTCATTATATCGGCTATAAATATGATGATGATGTACAGATCTGGTTGTACATCCACTTGTTTTGCGGTATTTCCCCATGTTTCGCTCACACCGAGCAGCTTCTTCACCCCAGTGGAGTTGCCGCAAAGGCCAGCAAAGAATAACAAAACCGTCCAACGCCCCATCCCCCTCGCCGAGAAGGAGTCCCAAAATGCGCCGTTTTAGCCCCGCAACGCCTGGCCCGTTTGATCAAGCAGCCCAAAGATAACAAAGTGTACTTACAGGGCAGGAAAGAAAGCCCCAAAATGGTAACATATGCCTCCGCCAAAATGAACGCCTTCCAGGGGAGAGAAAAGAAAAAAGAAAAAGAAAAAAGGTCAAGCCAAGTCTGCCACAGGCTCGTCTCGATCATGGCCGTTGACAAGACCAAGCCGTCGGACCCCGGAGAGTCGTAGCGAAACCCGCTACTGAGTCTCAACAGGAGGGGGACCATGAGGAAGAATCCCGTTCGCCTTCTCGGGTACTTTTCCATCCGCAATCGGGTCCGCAACCTCTTGCTCCGGAGTCGTCACGGGAGTCTTGTCCGGTGTCGACCTCCGCGTCAGGCTCGACGTCTCCGGCTCTTCCGGGATGGTGGCGAACTTCGCCAGGACTTGCTTCAGCGCCGGCCGACGGATCGGCTTGCTGAGGAACTCGTTCATGCCGGATTCCATGCACTCCTTCACGTTGCTCTCTTCCGAAAAGGCTGTGAGGGCGACGATGGGGGCCGAGTATCCCATCTTCCGGATCAGGCGTGTCGACTGAAGCCCGTCCAGATTCGGCATCTGGACGTCCATGAAGATCACGTCAAAGTTCTGGTTATTTTCCATATTCGCCTTGACGAGGTCATAAGCCTCCTGGCCGTCCTTGGCGATGGTCACGTCGTAGATGTCTTCCAACTTCAACAGCCTGCTCACGACTTCAATGTTTGTCGAGTTGTCGTCGGCCACCAGGACTCGCAGCTTTCCCTGGCCAGCCTTATTGGCCATGGCTCGGTCGATGGCGGCCATCTGGTCCTCCTTGCTAAGCCGGCGGTTCGGGGCGGTAGCGAAGAATGGCTGGCTGAGGCCGACCAGCCGCGGCTGCTGGTCAAGGATGGTGGGCGAGGCCGGTTGCTGTTGGTGTTGGAGCTCTGTTGAAGTCCTCGGGTGCGGGGTTCGCACATGCTCGCCGTCTATCGAGCCAACACTCGCCGGGCGCGAGTTCATGGTGCTTGATGCCGTGCTCGAGGCGCTAAAATTGTTCTTGATCAGCCATCGCCCAGGTGACAATACAAAAACAACAAACCAAACTTACCGATCCTTGACGAACTTGAGCGGAATTTGCATCCTAAAGGTCGTGCCCATGCCGGGAGTGCTGGCCAGGGAAATGTTACCGCCCATGAGGCTTGCTAGCTGAGCGCAGATGCTGAGGCCGAGGCCCGTGCCGCCATACTTCTTGCTCAGCCCAAGATCGCCCTGGACAAACGGCTCAAAGATTTTTTGTTGCATGCTCTCCGGGATTCCCGGCCCCGTATCTTCAACCGCGAACTCGAAGAGATACGTCCTAGCATTGGCCGGCGGAGGTGTCGGCGACCGCTCCCAGACGTGGATGTGGGGGGTCGGCTTCGGCTCCAAGGGGTTAATGGAGAGAGCAGTCCCTCCATTGACCAGATGGACGCCCTTGGAGCTCGCCGAATTGGTGGATCCGGATCCCATCCGGTTGCGGGTGCGACCCACTCGGTATGAGCCCGTCTTGGAAAACGACGACGTCCTGCTCTCATCGCTCTGCTGCTCGACTTCACCGACACAGCGGATCTTGAGGTCGACCTTGCCTCCGGCAGGCGTGAACTTCAAGCTGTTGCTGACAAGATTGATAATAACTTGCAAGATCCGGTGCTGGTCACCCCAGAGGCACATGTCCTTGAGTCTGCCTGCTCCCGGCGGACCCAAAGCCGGAAGTTTCCTGTCCATGCTGGCTCGCCTGTCGGGGGCGGGGCTGGCATCGAAGCTGTCGGTGGAAACGAAGCTGACCGAGAATCCGATCTTGCTCTCGCGGACCTGCTTGTCGAAAATGGCCAGAATCTGCGAGCGGACATCGCCCAGGCGGAACTCGCGCTCTTCAAGGCTGACCTGCTGCCCGATCTGGTTCTTGGAGAAGCTAAGCAAGTCTTCGAGTAGATGGAGCAATAGATCGCCGGACTTGTAGACCGTCTTGAGCGACTGCTTGATCCGATCGATGTCGTCGTCCTCCATGCACACGGCACACATGCCCATGATGCCGTTGAGGGGCGTCTTGAGTTCATGCGAAATGTTGGCAATGAAGAGCGTCTTGCTCTCGTTGGCGGCCTCGGCGGCCTTCTTGCTGATCTCCAGCTCCCGAGTCCGCTCCGCCACCTTCTCGTCGAGGGAGGTGTATTGTTTCAGCAGCTCGTCCGTCATTTCGTTGAAAGTTTGAGTGAGCTCCGTCAGTTCGTCCGTCACGTAGTGCTTCCCATCGGCCACCCTGGCTGGGATCTTGAACTGCCGACGGCCCGGCTCGATCGACATGGCTTGCCGCGACCGGACCTTGCGCCTCCTGTGAATCTTCCGGCGGATCCTGGCCGCCATCCCCTTCTCCGACGATTTGCCCGATGTCGTCCCACCCGAGCTCGGGTTCTCCTCGTCGAAAATCTCATCCACATCGTCCTCATAACCTGGGGGCTCGACTAATAGGAAGGTCAGTCATCCACAACAACGGGTGATGAAGGGGGGGGATTCCTGCTTACTGGAATTGAGAGTGGCCTCCTTGAGCCTCCTTATGGGCATGACGCTCCAGTGGGCGAATGGAAACACGAGCAGCAGGAGAAGACCCAGGGTGCCAAAGACGCAACCCAAGAGGATGGTGCGGAGCGTCTTGATCGGCTCGTACGCCTCGCTCTCGACCTGCTCCACGACGATGGCCCACGATACGAGGCGGGTCTGGGGACGGGCGACGCCCACAGCAACGGAGTAGCCTTGCTCGTTGGTGGTCGAAAGCAGGCTCGTGGCATTGTTTGGGTCCGGGTCCTGGTTGCTGAGGACATCAAGCACTGCGGGATACTCCTTCACCTTGAACGGATCGCTATACCTGCCCGATGCAAAACTTCGCTGGGGGTGTCTGTCTGGCACGCTGGGTGGAAGGTAGGGCGGGAGGAGAAAGCGCACCGGCTCATCATGAAACTCGATGGGCGGTGTCCAAGTGGCATTGCTCGCGGCCACTCGCTCACTGAAATGGTTCCAGGGATTAACGGAGCCGATGAACAAGACTTGGCCGGTCGCGCCCAGGCCCTCGTCGGAGGTTTGGACCTCGATCAGAGACTTGGTGTTGGCGACAAGGGTCATGTAGCCGAGGATGAAACCGTTGTTCTTGACCTGGCGAACGGGAATGGTGATGGAAATCAGGGCATAGGTCGAATTGACAACCAGCGGTCCGAGGAGGATGCCGGCCTTGTCGCTCCCGTTGCCCAGAGAAACGCCCGGGAAGACGTTGGCAGAGAAGGCATTGGTGTTCCCCATGGCATCGCTCGGGCGGTTGAGGTCGATGTAGGTGATGTTGGGATAGAGCGACGGCGGGAAGCCGTAGACGGGGTCGCCCAGGTAGACGGGGGATCCATCAGGGGCCGTGTAGGGGAGCTCGATGGGGCCCGTCTCGGTGGCGCCGTTGCCGGTGACGCTGAGGAGGCCCTTGGGGTCGCCGGTGGTGTTGCGCGAGTACAGGCGACCCTGGAGCAGGCCGGAGAAGCCGGTGCGGCCGAGGGCGCTCTCCATGTCGTCCTGGGCGGCATCCCAGGCGGCGGGATTGGACACGTTATGGACCTCGGAGGCGTAGAAGGTGCTGAAGGCTTCCTGGAGCATCAGGCGGGTCGAGATGGTCTGGCAGGCCGTCTGGATCAGGTTGATCTCGGACGAGATCCTGGCGGCCTTGAGGGAGGCCGTCAGGGAGAGGCTGTCCGTCTTGACGCCGACGACGAAGTTGTTGACAAAGATCCATGTCGGGATCGAGACGATGGCCAGAGCAACGCCGACGGCGAGTATCACGGCCGCTGCTAGCTGCTCTCGGATCGCAACCCGCATCTTCATTCGGCGGGCTATGAGGCAGAGTCTGAACGGGGCCGCCGCGCTCGATGCATGTTATTTCGTTCCTCGGAGCGGGCCAAGAGCTCTTCCTTGAACCGACCAGCTCGGCGATCGCACCGGAGAGAGATTGACGGGCCGGGCCTGGCGTGGCGCCGGGACGGCGTGTGTCGGGCTCGTCGACGTCGCCGTCGTCGTCGCGATTCGGAGGCCGTCGCCAGGGCCAATCTGTGGTCGCCGCAAGCCCGAGTCGGCGTTCCGGGCCAAGGGCCAAAGCCACTGCGGTTGAGCTTGCCGGTGGTGCCGCGGCCAGAGGTGCTGGTCTCGTGCGATGGCGAGCGGGTGGCGTTCGGTTGCAGGGCGCGCGACACCTGCCTGGGTGGGTGGGTGGTTACGTAGGGTAGACAGACAGACGGGGCGTTGAACGAGAGGCTTGTCTGCGGGCAGCAGCTGAACGTGGACGCTGCTTTGGGCTGTGTTGTCGTCGCGAGCGCGCGTGTGTGTGCAAGTCGAGTCGAGTCGCAAGATCAGATCAATTGATCGGCGAAACCAAACGGTTCTGGCCACCTCCAAGAAGCCAGTGGGGCACATACGAGTTGCGTTCGCGCCCGCAGTCGACTGACGACCCGAAGCAGCAGCAGCAAGCAGCAGGGGAGCCACTCTTCGGCGGGTGGGCAGCTGTGGTGCAGGCAGATTGAACGGCGCCATGTTGCCCCAGTCTGCCCCAGCTTTTCCTGGCGACCATGCCTCATTCGTCGCCCTCGAAAGTGCCGGGACTGGTCTCGACCACGCCCGCCAAGGCCTAGCTCTGCTCGGGTCGTCGTTCCTGCTGGCCAAATTCGATGGTTCTTTTTCTGCTGGGCCCCGTCCCTTCCGAGCCTGCAGGGTTTTTGGCTCTTTGGCTCAATTGGTTGCCCCGGTGCTGGCCGAGATTGAAAGCCACGCAACAGGGGGCGTCTGTGCATTTACGCCACCCCTTTACGAGCATGAGGACACAATGGCGCGAGATCTCCAGCAGATTATCGAGGCCTGCGAGAAGACCGTTCGACACGGGCGATCTTGTGTGGACTTAGTGCCTGTGTTGCATGCCATGTGAGCATGTACCTCTGTGCATGCCTGGCGCCGTTCTGCTGGTTTTCGCGAATGTTCGCCAGCGTGGCATTGCAGGGATCATCCACGGCGCAAGCCGAGCTCTGGAGAAGGCAGAGCCCGCATGCATGAACTGGGACGGAGTATTCCGGGCTCCTCGTGGCGCTCATCGCCAGAACTGCGCGGACATAGGTGGCTCCGGATCTGTGAAGGGTGGGGGTGATGGCCGACAAACACACGCGAGGACTCCATATAGACTCCATTTGCCGGCAGCTCAATGACACCCACCAGTCCCATATCAAGGGCATACGTATGGGGGCGAAGGAGGGTCTCTCGGACAAGAGTATCGGGGCAGTCACAGCACCTTGGGCCACGGAAAGCATTATCAATCACGGCCGTTGCTTCATTCGTCAATCATAATACTAATAAATAATATGTGAACAAAAGAAAGGTTCATTAGAAAGTCATAAAGTCAGGAATCATCCGTTTCCCATGGTATCGTCATGTCATGCGCCGCCCGCACCAACCGGAGCTGTTCCCCCCGCTCCAAGTCCGTCAACCGGCACCCGAGTCCGGGCCCGAGCCCGCCGCCTTCCATCCACTCCCGTCGGCATGCCGGCCCCTCTTTTTCATCCCCGTCCTCCTCCTCCTCAAGACCGACTGAATATCAGCGGCACCAGCGCGCTCTGGCTCTCCACGCTGCGATGGTCCGGCGCGATGGCCACGTTGGCCATGCTCCGCCCAAACAGGCCCTCGCGGAGCCGGTAGGCCACGCTCGCCGTCGACGCACAGCTCAGGCCGCTGTGGTGCGGCGCCGGCAGGTTCATGGCGAGGTTGAGTGCCGACAGCCCGGCGGCGACGGCGGCCGATTCTTTGCCGCGCGCGTCGCCCCCGTCGCCCTTGCGCTTGGAGAACTCGCGCGAGAGCTTCGTCATGACGGCCTGCTTGGCTCGCTTGAGCGCCGACGCCCGCGCCGCCGCCTCCTCGGCCTCGGCGCGGAGGTCCGCCTCGATGGTGCGCTGCGCCGACGAGAGGCCGTCGTCGGACTTGGGCGTGTACTCGGGCGTCATCAGCGGGCCGAACTTGGCCGACGGGTCGTACACCGTCGGCTGCAGCATCACGGGGAGCGGGTCCAAGTTGAGGATGGGCACACTGATGTCCATCTTGGGCCGTGGCGTCTGCGGCGGGGTAAAGGCCTCGTCATCCGTGCCGATGACTTCCGGCATGAACGTGAGCTCGGGCACGTCTTCTTCCGAGGGGCGGTGGCGGTGCCGGCGGTGGCGCCGTGGGGAATCCCGGCTGGACGAATGCCGGAAGCTGGTGTCATCGCTCCGAGGGTGCTTATGGTGGCTGCGGCTGTGGTGTGTGTGGGTGTCGGTGGTGCGCTCGCTCCTCCGCTCCTCGCTTCTGCGCACATCCCGCTCTTCGGTGGGCACTTCCTCGCTGTGCTTCCGCGATCTCCTGTGAATGCGGCGCTTCTTGAGCTTCGTGGTGAAGCCCTCGCTCGCTTCTCTCGCCGCCTCGATGTCGGACGCCAAGCCGCCATCCTCGGACGTCTTGCCCCGGGCCGAGCTGGGCCTTGAGGTCTCCTGTCTCCGCCCGGCCGAGCTGGGACGCGAGCTATCCTGTCGTCCTCCAGCAGAGTTGGGGCGTGAGCCTCCATGCGCGGCAGCAGTGACGCCGCGAGCCCATTCTTCGACGCCCGCTTCGAACGTGTCCACGTCGTTGACGCCGCCGAACATCATGCCCTCCAAATCGACTTCGAAAAGCTCCCTGCTCGCCGCTGTCGCCGCGGCTGACGATGGCGGGAGCTGCATATCCTCCAGGGAGCTTGCGACGGCAGATCCCGACGAGTTGGACCTCGACGTCCCCGGTCGGGCGTCGCTGGCAGCCATGGACCGGCGCGACCAAGCATCGCTGCTCTCGCCGTCGGTCAGCGGGGCCAGCGCCTCGTCCCAGCTGCCGCCCCGGATGAGCGCGACATTCTCAAAGTCGAACTCGCGCACCGTCTGCTTGTGGCTTCTGACCAGGCCGCGCAGCTGCTCGACGTTCATGGTGGCGTTGCGAACCGACATGGACCGGAGGCGGGGCATCACCAGGGACCTGCGGTATGGCCGCGGCGGCAGCGGAGACATGGGGCTGGTGACCTCGTTGAAGAGCTTCTTGCTGCTCCGCGGCGTAGCGAAGAGGGGATCGCCGGACAAGGCGATGGGACACGGGCCCCTGCGCCCAAGCCAGGTGAAGGAGAGCTTGTCGAGACCCTGCGAAAATCCCCGGATGTAATCGTCAATGATCTTGAGCTGATCGAGGCCGGGCGACGGGCCGTAAAAGTCCCAGGATTCTACCGAGATGTAGAGCTTCCGGATTTGGCGCCACCTCAACGCCGCAGAGGGTAGTGCGCCGAAGCCCGGGCTGTGGCGGAGGTAGTGCAGGGCGGACGGGTGAACACTCGATAGCGTGAGCTTGGAGAGCTTGGTGAGCGGCGCACGCTCAAGCGAGATACGCAGGCTGATCAGGGCGTAGTCAACAATGTCCCGGCGGTACCGTTCACTGGGGTCCTGTCCGGGCGTCCTGATGGTGAGGTGGCGCATGTTGGTCATGTGCTCCATGGCACTGATGAAGGAGGGGACATGGGTGGCCGCGTGGAAGAGAGGCGGGTATTGCTGGGTCAAGATCTCGCCGAGCTCTGAGTTGTCGTACTTGGCCCTCGACTGGACCGACTCGGTCGAGGTGTGGGGGTGATAGAGGAAGAGAATCTCCTCCCCAGTCTGGGGGTGGATGAGGGGCGGCAGGAAGGTAGCGGGGGAATGCGACATGGAAAAGGTGAGGTGTTCGATGTGGTGGCCGATCCTCGACAAGGCCTCGATCTTGCTGGCCTTGGTGAGGCTGTTGGCGGTGAAGTTCAGGTTGGTTCGTAGGAACAGCCGCTTGGTGACCAGGTTGCAGCAGGCCGAACTGGCCAGTCTAACTGCACAAATGTCCTGCTTGGACAAGAGCTCAAAGAGCTTCTCACGGATGATGTCGTCCTGCCATAGGGAGTAGAACGATCTGAGATTGGTGGCCATGATGCTGGCATGTCGTGAGGGCGACAACGGAAGGGGATGTTGTTCAGCTTGTGTTTATGAGGACAGTCGGCGCGAACCAACCAGCGGTGAAGGTATTGAGGGCGAGTCAAGTGTAAAATTCTTCAATGGCAGCAAAGGGGCAATTCGAGCGCGGGGAGTCCAAGACGCAGCCAGGCGATGTTGTGAAACTGGGCGAGGGAATGGGAAAATGAGGGCGAGGGCCGATGTCTTGATCGCACGAAGAAGCACTGAGGGCGCCACCAGGGAGCCACGGATGGGTGCCGAGAGGGAGAGACGGCGAGACCGAGAGAAGGAGAGCAGGTGCCGGAGAAATCAGGTGAAGGGGAGAAACCTCGATCAGAGGATCGACATCAACAACTTGAAGAGGGGAGCTGTTATATTGAATCAGCCACGGTTCGGGCCCTGGAGGCACCCCATGGATAGGACCTCTTCCCTGCTCCTCCTCCTCTCTCCTGTCCCCCTCCCCTCTCCCTGCCCCCTCTGGAGAACCTCCGCATCCCTTCCCTGCCCCCTTTCCGTGGCAGTCTAGTCCCCTGCGCGATTTCGCGAGTCGAGTGATGGACGGTCACCCGAGGTCGTCGCTCCAGACCGACCGTTGAATGCTGGCAACGAGTGGATGTCGGTGACTCACTGCGTGCAGCCGTAGTGCAGGTTCGGCATGCAGAAGCAAGAGCGGATCCAACGCAGGGACTGGCTGGCTGCCGTGACCGCGCTGGTCGTGGGGACCGCGTCGGGCCACTCAGACGGCCGTCCTGGCGTAGCACCAATGCAGCCCGTCTCAAGCCGGGCGTCTCCCATCCAGTCGAAGTCAGAGACATGCAAGGAGTGCAGAGGCGGTGCAGGAGCGGGGCTGCGGGGAAGCCCAATCGAAGCGCTATCGATAAAAGTTGAGGCGGGCGAAGTGGGTCTAGGTCGCGCCTGACGCGATGCTGGTCGTTGATTGGGGCTTGGCGGTTCCAACGCGCGAGCCACGCGCGGCCCGCACACGAAACTGGCGCGCTGCCGTTCGCCTTGCCGATCACTTAAAAGCTTAAGCGCCATCCCGCCGTTGCAAATCAGACGACAGCCGCGCCCGCGCTCGACTTTTGCGGTCCGTCCCCAGCTCCTCCTCACCTCCCGACCCCGCCCGCGGTGGTCTCCACGACACCACTCCGCCTCGGGGGGGGGTGCGGGAGGGGAACGAGGTGGCGGGACGTGGCTCGAGTGGCAAGCCGCGCGACGCGTCGGTTTGCCCCATCCCTCCTGGCCCTTGCCCTCTCCTAAGCCGGATCAAGCCCGAGGTTCTTTCGTTGGGGATAAATCTCTCACCAATCGTTTCCATCTTCACCGCCATTGACAGGCCCGGAGCCCATGCCCGATGAAACATGACTTACGTGCCAGAAGAGGCAATCACAAACGGCAGCTCCCACGATCCAGGAAATAAGAAGAAAATGGCAGCGCTACTGTATTGGTGCTTCGTGCTAGAATTCCTGTGTATCGTGGAGGGTTCACAGCCGGCTTGGGCCGCAGAAAGTGCAACCCTGAATGTAATCCCAATCTCAGGACCAAGACCCCCTTTGCCAGGATGGAGGAGGCGGACCAGGAGGAAGCGGCGGTTGGGTATAGCCACCTCTCCCACCTCGGTCGTTGTGTTGCTTGCTCGGCCGCCTTCCCCCTCGGCTCCCTCCTCCGTTACGGTCGGGAAAGCTGATGTTCCCAAACCGTTGGTTCTTCTGCACCGGAGCCTGGATGAAATCCTCGGCATCATCGTCCTCATCTGCCTCCTCAAAAAAGATGTGTCGCTTCGGGACAATGCTTTTGCCAAGATCCGGTCTGCTCGTCGAGCGGCCAGATCCAACAGGCGCCCCAATGATGGCCATATCCGAGGAAGCCGGGTCCTGGTACCGATCGCAGTTTGTTTGACACCACGTCTCCCAAGGGCTTTCCTTCACTTTCTGCGGATTCAGCCCGCAGACCGGGCCGTGGTGCCCGGGGCGGCCGCAGCAGTAACAATACACCGGAAGGGACTGGACTTTGCGGACCGCGTCGGGGATGAACGAAAAGCTCCTCCAGAGCTCGTGGCAAGACGCGTCAAGGTGGTCGCGCGACCCGCAGAGCGCGCACTCCATCTCCTCCCGCGGCAACGCCAACTTCTCGCTGCAGTCCTTCTTGACGTGCCCGAGCTGCCTGCACTTGGCGCACCGTCGACGCGTCGGGCAGGCGAACGACCGGTGTTCCGGGTCGCGGCAGAACTGGCACGCCGTGTTCGGGCACGCGGACGTATTATGGCCGTGCGAAGCGCATAGGTGGCAGAAGGGCTCGTCTCGCCCGATGCCGGGGAAGTATGTCTCCCGATATGCAAAGTCCGCTGCGTCGAGCGAGTTCGCTGCGTCGAGCGAGTTCGCCGCGTCGAGCGAGTTCGCTGCGTCGAGCGAGTTCGCCGCGTCGAGCGAGTCCACGCCCACTTCGCCAGGCTCCGGTTCACCAGGCAGGAAGGGGCGGGAAAAGGCCGCAAGGAGCAGCGCACTGTTGTCTAGCACATACTGGGTCGCCGTGCGACGGGCAGCCGAAGTTTTAGCTTTCGACAATCCGGCGATGGTTCCAGTCCACTTCAGATATGCGTCAGTGATTCGGTGCCGGTCTCGGGATGTCTCGGCCTTGATCTTCCACTGGTTCAACTCAGCAAGTGACTTGCACCACGCCACAAACCTCACTTCCCAGACGCCTTCATCTTTGTGGCTAACATCCAAGTCCGAGGAGGGCCAAGGTGGCGGGAATGTCCAGTCGCTTCCTTCCGTGCTTCCCTGCGGTGTTGACTTGCCGCTTTCCGATCGTGCGCTGATGCTTGGTGGCTCCGAGGGTGGGCTCGGCGGGTTTTCGGCCTCGGTCGACGGGTCGTGCCACGGCCCCTCAGGGTCGGCTTCCACAGCTTCCAAGAGCATGCGTTGGAGTTGTTCCGGTTCAAGGCTCATTTTGTTGGCCGCATCCACAGCAGCAGTCCGGCGGTTCCGTGGAAGGGACATCTGGGTTTCGAGCCATAAAGCCCAGGCGCTTCTCAACAGCGCCGGGTCTTTCAGCCCCTCTTGGTCTTGATTCAAGGCCATCAGTCGAACACACCATTTGGTGAACAGAGGCTGCCAGGCATTGCCACGAACACCGAGCTTGGAGAAATCGGTACCTCCTGAGGGCATGGCCAGTCTTTCGATGTCTGTCGATTCGGCAAGCGGCGGCGGTACAGATGATTCCGAGGCCGGACGGGAGGGGGGGTTGCAGCGTTTGTCCTTGCCGGCAAACGAGGTCCGCAGGCCGCTATTGACGCCCCGATTCCACCCCCCAGGCGCTTTGGACGACGCTTGCGGAACGGTTGTATCGGTTGGCGATGGATTGGGCTCCGCAGGCTTCAAGCCAGAGGGCTCGACTTCCTTCGGAGAACCTGGTCCTTTGGGCCTCTTCGGAGATGGGTGGCCGGCATCTTCAGCCCGTTCCTCCTGGTTGCCCGTGTCGTCTCCATCGGCGTGGAATCCCGCGTCGGAGGCGCGGCGTTTTGTGCCCGTTGGGGGGTTGGCTGTAGGCGATGGCAAGTCGGCCATGCTCGAAGTTGTCTCGGGAATGTGTGATTCTTCAGTGGGCTGCGCGGTGCTGTCCATCGCCCCCTTCCTCCCGTAGCCGCCTGGCGCGTCTCTTCCTCGCAACCACTCTTCCTCGCAACCACACTGCGACGTTTGGCTTCTCCTCACTCGGCCATCAACTGGGCTGGGGGCAAGGATGCTGACACGATGGTCGAGGTGCTCCGTGGCCAGCGGGATGGAGCAAGCACAAACACGAGAGGTCGATCCAAGGCGTGATGCAGTCGTGTGAATTGCCCGCTCGAATTAGATGCCGGCACAGATACCGGCCCCGTTTGTTGGCTTGGGGCCCTTGAGACTGTCGTCCTCGGCCGATGATGAAGTCCTTGGATCTTGAGCGAGGGAATCGCTACCGTCGCGGACGCATTAAATTTTAAGTGGGCCAGGAGCCAAGACAAAACCAGACATGTGCATTTCATGCGTCCCTGTCCCGTGTCAGCAGCCTGGCACCCATCCATGGGCATCCTGCTCAGTTGCTCCCCGGTGATTTTGATTCACCAGTCTTGATGATGCAGTTTTCTATCTAATTCTTGGGCGCTTTTCCTTTCTCTGGCACTATCGAGTCCACAGGACTTGAATTGACACGCAATCCGGGCCACGCAACCAGGATGCCGTCCAGGGTCTGAGACGACACCGCCCCAGATTCTCGGGACGCCTGGGAAGTGCAATGTGTGAATTTCGCGTCGCGCTGCTGCACAGCCCCAAGGCTCGGGGGGCCGACCCACCGCAACACGAGAGCCAAGGCGTAGCTGAATTGTTAGTGCTCAATGTTCCAGAGCCCCTCTGCTCCTCCTCAATCTCCGGCAATGTGCCGGAGTGGAGGTACCTGGGCCTTCATCTTCGACTGCCCGAGTCCTCGGGGTTCTGGCCAGATTGCCACCTGCTACTCGGCTTCCCCATTGCCTCCTTCTTCTCGCTCGCCAACCTACCCAGCCTGCGTGTCCAGTCCGGATGTCGGAAGCGGGAACTGTCGACATTCCGGCTGCCGCTCCTCGTCCCTCTCCATCGCTTGTTGAAATCCGCTGCTCGGCCCATCTTCTGGTCCGCCAACCCAGCCGCACCGCGAGCTGATCGTCCAATAGTTTAGCCCACGCCCTCTCTCCTCCAACAACCAACCGTCATCGGCGATCCGCGACCTCCTGCCCATCCACACCACCCCCCCTTCCCCCCCCGGCGTTGCCCACCGCCGCCGCCGTCGCCCACCGTTGGCCAGCCTCCCTCCCGCACGCCGTTCCCCGATCAGCCGGCTATCCCGGAGGACCGAGTGGATTCTTGATCACCCCCCCGGAACGCTCGGTGGCTCGCATCTACGACCATTACAACCGTGACATCATCCGGCCAGCATCACCCCCCCAGCCGCCGTGTCAACGACCTCCGTCCGTCTGGCCTCGGACTCGACCTCGGACTCGACCGACCGCATCTTGACCGCGTCTTCGTCCGTTTCCATCCCCTCCGCCCCCCACCCGCCGCCGCGCCTCTCCGCCCGAGCGTCGCACCTTGCGGCGACGCAAACACCGCCAAACTGTCGTCCCCAATACTGCTCTCTCGCACCGTCTCCTAC
>FTEL01008182.1_pt1 | contig 15008 bp, 24 predicted proteins | sample 1658911 | NCBI WGS metagenome assembly FTEL01 (sample SAMEA3914869, study PRJEB12502) | metagenome | biome: forest; material: soil | place: USA | collected 2012-03-12 | depth 0.1 m
ACCGTCACCCCCACCGGCACCCACCCCTTCGTCACCATCCACGATTACATCACGACCGTCCACCCCTGGCTGCTCTCCCTCGAACCGGACATCCGCGAGGCTATGGATGACTTGCCGGTGCAGTTCCCGATTCATGTGCACCCTACCTCACTCACGCCGATGATACTGAGAAACGGGCGGGTTGTGGGGCCGCAGCGGGAGGAGTGGTGGTGGGGTGCTGTGACAAGGGTTACGGCGGCGAGGTGGACGGAGAATGAGGCGGAGGAGGAGGGTGGGGGAAGGGAGGGAGAGTGATAGTGTTGGGGGTAGTTAGGGATGGACGGTGTGGTAGTGGCGGCCGACACCAGACGGTTCAACTCCATCATTCCTACTTTGCTGGCGAGATTGAGCACCTATCGCAGAAACAGCGACAGTGTAGCACTATGTTGGCAATTGGAGCACCAAATCACGGCATAGACTCTCCCCTGAGCCCACTTGTCCGCCATCTGCTCTCTCCTCCCGCACTGCGCCTCCATAGAAGTGTAATTACACCGCCGCACCGGAATCTCCCCCGTCCGTCTGATCTTCCCACTCTGCCTTCTCCTCAACCGTCAATCTTAGCTTCCCCGGTCTTCTAAGGTCTGGGCCCGGCAACTCTCGCGAGTCAGGGGTACGTTAAGCGGGAGCTTTTTCACATGCCTCGACGCGGGACAGGGGCGTAGCCTCTGCCGCGCCCACCGCAGCCTGCCGCCGTCGCATGGCTTCGCAAAAATACGACGACGAGAAAACACCGCCCACTCCGCCGGGCCAATGAAACCCATACCGGCCAGCCCGGCCGGCACGGAATGGGTATGTGTCTCTGCTCTGGCCCAACTAGCTCACGAGGAGCAGCCAGCGGCCGCATGTGCATGAACCTCGCCGCTCCGCATGGGATCTCTGGGATATTACCTGCTTCGCTAAACGCGCAGGCGAGGGGAGAAAACACCAAAAAAAAAGGAAGTGAGACGTACGATGTTGCCATCGTGAGTGTCTGGGCATCTTCTGTGCCTCGGACCGATGGGACCGGGATGTTCAGTCCAGTGAGATGTCCCAAACATGGCCACCGGCAGGCAATGGGAGGCAAATGTATCTTGGCAGTGAGAATCGATGCCTCACCCAGCGTCTTTTGTATGGAAAGGCTCGTGTCGAGTCAAGTATTAAAGGCGAGGGCAAGGACACCCAATCCTTCATCTCTCACCATCCACACCCAAGCAGACAACATCATCACCACCATGGTCCGCCTCACGACCCTCTCCGGCTTCCTGGCCCACGGCACCCTTGCCCTTTCCAGCGCTCTCCCGCCCGTCGCCGGCAACTCTGAGCTCCAAAACCGCGCCACCACCCCGAACCGCTGGGAAAACCTCGGGGGCACCTTCGCCTCCGCGCCGTCCCTCATCTCCGGGGCTCCCAACGGGCTGGACGCCTTCGCCGTGGGGACCGACGGCGTGTGCTGGTGCGTACCGAGTTATAGCCCGCCCTTTTCAAACCCCCTTGTAGCTTACCCAGCATCACTGACCTTCCCAACTATTCCACCCGCCAGGCACAGAGGCTACAACGGCAAGCAATGGGGCACCTGGGAGGCCCTCCGCGGCACCTACCTATCTCGCAACGCGCCCGTCCCCGTCTCGTGGGGGCCTGACCGGCTCGATATCATCGCCCAGGGCCAGGATGCCGCCGTCTGGTACGTCTCCCCCCGCCCACGTTGGGCAACCCTGACCCCTAATATCTAACCTCCCCCCCAAGGCATATGGCATACGACGGCGGCAACTCTTACCCCTGGGAATCCCTCGGCGGCAACATCCAGTCCGCACCCGCCGCCGTGTCCTGGGGCACCAACCGCATCGATATCTTCGGCGTCGGCAGCAACTCCGGTCTCTACCACAAGTCCTGGAACGGCAAGGACTGGAGCGCGTGGGAGTTCCTCGGCGGGTCGGGCATCGACTCCAACCCGGTCGCCACCTCGTGGGCGGCCAACCGGCTGGATGCCTTCGTCATCGCCGGCGGGGCGCTGTACCACAAGGCGTGGGACGGCAAGAACTGGGGCGCGATGGAGTCGCTGGGGGGCAACCTGCGGTCTGATCCGGCGGCGGTGTCGTGGGGGAAGAACAGGATCGATGTTTTCGCGCTGGGGACGGATAAGGCCGTGTGGCATCTTTCGTGGGATGGGGCGCATTGGTCCAAGTGGGAGAGGTTGGGTGGGGAGTTTAACCTGGCTCCTGTGGTGGTATCGGATCAGGCGAATCGGTTGGATGTGTATTGCGTGGGCACGAATAGTATTACCTACCATATTGGGTGGGATGGGAAGAAGTGGAGCGCGTGGGAGTCGGTTGGGGGAAATGCGATTTCGGTGCCGGGGGTTGCGAGCTGGGGGACGGGGAGGGTGGATGTGGTGGTGCTGGGGAAGGACAAGGCGATGTGGCATAACTGGTGAGGAGGCATTGTGAAGTCGTTCTGAGGAATGCTGGGTGATAACCGCCCTGAATTCTACTCAGGGTGTATATTAGTTTCATTACTCAGGACTCATTAACCGCCACACTCATCAACATTAGGGGTATCCAACTCCAAAACAGCCTCCCTTTCCTCCCTTTCAAGATCACCTCCCTCCAAATCTAACTCTCCAAGTCTAACCCTAACGCCAAAACAAAGCAACAACCACGGCCCCAAACGCCAACCCCTCAACCCCCCTCCCCGCCGCCGCACCCGTCACAATCGAACTCGTAATCGTCCCGTTGGTCTACACCCTGTCAGCTCACCACCCTCTCACAGCACTAAAACAGAGCAACTCACCGGCCTGTGGCTAGTAGTAGTAGGATAAGGCGGCTTGGTCATCGTCGTCGTCGCGGATGTGACAGGCGGGCCAGTGCGCGTTGATGACCCTGTCGACGAGGAGGTGGAGGGACACCCCTCTCCGTTGGTTGTCACGGTGACGGTCACGACTCCGACGCTGATGGTGGAGATGACGGTTGTTGTCGCCCAGGAGGTGACGGTTGAGGCCGGGCACTGGGAGTCGGTCGTTGAGGAGAGGGTGCCAGAGGTGGAGGTTTTGGTGTTGGTGTTGGTGTGGGAGTCGGTGGCTGTTGTTGAGGAGGAGTCTGAGGTGGTGGAGGAGGCGGGGGGTCCGGTGGTGGTGGAGGATTTGGTGGTGGAGGTGGTGGAGGGGGGCACGCCGCACTCTTCGAGGGATTGGCCCTGGTGTGTGTTAGTGGGAGGTGAGAGGGGGATGGGGAGGAGGGGGGACGGACATTCTCGCAGCACCACACTTTGCCGCCGAATTCTTGCCAGGCGCAGTAGAAGCCCTCGTCGCAGGCACCTGTGGGGGTTTGCTGTCAATGACTGCTCAATGGGGGACGGAAATGGTCAAACTCACGTCCTGACCCGTTCTCGCAGCAGGTCTGCTTCAGGTCGACCTTGTTGTAGCAGAAGAGGGAGAGGGTGGTCGAGGCCTGGCACGACTCCCAGTTCGGCCCGCAGGCATTCTCGCACGTCGTGCCGCTGCCGCAGCTGCCGAACTCGGGGTGGTATCCTGGGGGGAAGTTTTGCCGGCGGCCGAGGAGGTTGTCTGCTGCCAATGGCGCGCGGGGAGTGTTTTTGAAGACTTGGGGGTGCTGTGCTGCCGCGAGGGGGAGCAGCAGCTGGAGGGCCGCGAGGGCGATGCCGTCTTGCCTCATCTTGAGTTTTGTTTTCTTCCTTTCCCAATGCTCTTTCAAACAACAGAATTGAGGGAGAAACAAGAGCAGGAAAGGGCCAAGAGGGGAGGGGAGGGCGGCGGAGCTGGCCAGGAACAGGAAGACAGCTTTGATAAGGTTGGAGCTCTCACGCCCGTCACACCTTGGGCGTTCTGGGAGGGCTGGGACGGGACGCGGTCCCTGCATGTCTCCAATACCTGGCTTGCCCAATCCGGCATCTCTATGGTTGTCGTGAACTAACTAGTGGGGGGTTGGGTGTGTGGCAGCTGCGGTGTGGCACCCTCTGATGGGCTGAAAAGGTCCAAGAGCAAGCCAACACCGCTTCTCGATTTTTTCCCAATTTTTGACGGACCCTGGACGTGCCACTGCAGCCAACCACTCACATGCCCGTGTCGGAGGGGGTCTCTGAGCTGTCTGGCTTGTCGGTGCCGAGGGCGGTGAGCTGGCGAGCTGGGCAGCATGCCGCGGTGGCGTCCCCATGGCGTCTCCATGGCGTCCCTATGGTTCCTCAGCGCGGGGTTGGGCTGGGCCAGGCTAGCACCGCATTGTGCTGCATTATTGACTGCGACGGTGCGGTGCCCAATCACAAGCCCCTGAATGCTATCGCGACCAGCCATCGTCTTTTTTTTCGGGTGTTTTCAGCTTCGTCATTGCGCAGCGGGCCCTGAGGCTGCAGCAGCCCTGCAGCGGGGCTGCATTCGGGCTGCAGATGGATCGTCGGCTGTGACCTGGCTGTCCTCGGGCGCCGAGTAAAGGTACATGGAGACGTCGATTGGGCTCAGGCATTGACCCGCCGCCGCCTGTGCATCGATTGTTGTCGGCCATTGTCGAGTCTGTCCTCCCCCAGACCGAGGACGGAGGTCTGTCCCTCATCCTCTCGTCTTTTCCTCCACTTCTGCTGTTGTGCGCGGGGTCGTTTGTTGTTGTCGCGAGTTGTGGTTCTGCTTGAACCAAAACACCAAACCAAGCATCGCGAACCGTGAACTTGGGCTACACCACCTACCCTCAACAGCACACAAACAAAACACACCCCGCAACACCCCTCCCTCGGGAGACCGCCGCCGCCATGGGGTACTTCGTCGGCGTTGCGTCGACCAGCTTCATCGGCACCGACGAGATGAGCGCCGTCACCTCCTACCAGCCGTGCCACATCTTTGGCGACCAGATGCTCATCGGCATGGGCATCCGCGTCGGCTTCTACCTGCTCTACGCCGCCGCCATCCTGGCCGTCCTCTGCGGAGTCGACAAGCAGTTCCGCTTCTGGCACGGCGCCTGGGGCATCCTGGCCCTGTCCCTCTTCCTCGCCATGTTCCTCAACGTCGTCGACTTCAACCTCATCATCATCGACTACGCCGTGCTCATCCAGCTGGTCCTCTGGTACCCCGTCTACTTTGTCTTCACCGTGCTCTTCCGCCAGGCCCTCGTCGTCGACGGCAAGGCGCACCCCAAGCCCGACGCCGAGTACCGCGAGCGCCTGGAACGCTGCCGCGAGGCCGCCGTGTCTGATCTCGACGTCGCCCGCGCCCGCGCCTACGCCGACGTGCTCAAGGCCTTTGCCCTTCACGCCGCAGCCGAAGAAGCCGAGCGCGACCACGACGCCGCCCAGGTGGCCCTCAGCCAGGCGGTCCAGCAGTACGTCTCGCACTGGCACGCACAGATCGAGGTGGCCCCGGGCACCGCCGACGGCCGCACCAGCGAGGAGATCCGCGTCGACATCGACGCCGGCACCGTCACCACCGTCTACAACACGGAACTGATCGAAGAGATCGCCGCGGCCCCGACCCGCGCCGACATCGAGAAGCTCCGCGACCTGTACGTCGCCGCCCTCGTCCACTCCCAGCAATCCGTCGCCCAAGCCCGCGCCGCCGAGCATGAAGTCGCCCTCATCGCCGCCGAGGAACTCAAAGTCCACCGCGGCGCGCGCCCAGCCGGCCAGTCCCTGCGCCACTTCCTCGTCGCGACCAGCTACAAAGACCAACTCACGGCCGCTCTCGGCCTCCTCATCTGGTCGGCCTTCATGTTCGGCACCGCCGCGCTCAACTGGCCGCTCCTCCACAACGGCAGCAAGACCGGCGGCGCGTGCGACAACGTCCCCACGGTGTACTTCGTCCTCGCGCCGAAAAAGCCATTCGCCGACGCAGGCTTCACAACCTTCCTCCGCATCTGGACCGTCGGCGTGTGCCTCGTGGCAGTCGTCACCACCGCGCTGGGCCTCTTCATCCTGACGATCAGCATCCTCGGCCCTGCCGCGCTCGGCCTGGGACCCGCCCACAAGACCAAGCACCAGTCCCCTTCCGCGGTAGAAGAGGAAGCCAAACCCACCGGCGCCTCCGCACCCCCCAACCTCCGCGCGGCCAAGGGCTATTCGCGCAAGGCGCGCGGGAGGCACACGCAGGAGATCCTCGCGTGCCTGCACCAGCGCGAGACGCGGGAGGTGCAGCACCGCTATCGGCGGAAGAGGGTTGCTTCGGCGCGGTTTAGTTTGTGGAGCATCCCGTGGGCGGTGCTGTTGGTGGTGTTGCTGGTGGTGACGGTTGTGTGCTCGGAGTTGACGGTCAACAGGCAGGGGCCGAATAATAATGTGCCGCTGGACTTTGCGCGGCCGCCGCTGCATGAGACGTCGGAGATTTTGGCGTTTTTGGTGGGGTTGTATTCGTTTGTTTTGACGGCGTTGAGTGTGGTGAGCGCGTTGGTGGCCAAGTTTTTGTAAGGGGTCGGTTGGGGAACGGGAGAGGGAGGGAGGGACAGGGTGGGCGGGATTGGGATACCCAGGTTTGATGATGGATGGTAATGATGATGGCAGAGTAATAATGATCACAGTCGGCTTGTTGGACTTGTCTCGACGCCGGTGTCTCATTCTCCCAGCCATGCCCAAAACTCTATGCCCGTACAGAGAAACAAAGGAAAGGAAAAGCAACCCCTGAATTAACCTACAACCCCTGAAGACTTCCCCTACTTATCCTGACGCCAGCACCAGGCCAGGGGAACACCCACCCTCCCACCATCAAACCTGTCCTCGACATGACGGCATCTACATGCGCATGTTCTCCGTGCGCTGGTAGCCCTGCTTGACCGGCGCGCTGTGCCGCATCTCGACCTCCTTGTACTGCTGGATGATGGAGCAGCACGGGCAGCAGAAGCTGTGCCAGAAGTCGCTGCAGGGCCTGGCGTCGATTTCGTACTTCTTACGGATCTTGCGACGCTGGTAGCAGCTGAGGCTGTTTGTCGGGTTAGCGAGTGATCATGTGAGAAGGGGGGGCGGTAAAGCGGGTGGGGATGGTCGCCAAAAGGGGTGCCAGCATCAAGAGTTGGCATTGGTGGTGAAAAGGAGAAAGGATCAGGGAGGCAACGGGGGAGATCAAAAGGGGCAGAAATGTGGTGAAATGAACAAAGACTCACAAGAAACCAAAACCACCACACAGGTTCAGGCAATAAAACCCGAGGCACCAGGGGCCGCACCCGTGCACCTTCAAGTTTTCCGCGGACGGATTGTCGAGATAATCCTGGGTCTTGTTGACCACTGCAGACGGGAGACATAAGTCAAGTCAGTTAGTAATTTGGCTGGTCATTGGGGACGGGGGAGTGCGTGGATGGCCAGCTGGATTGCAGAGGGGTGAACAGGGCTGACGTACGGAGGCACGGGCAGAAGCAGCCCTTCATGCAGTGTTCGCTATGGAAACAGTCGAATAAATCGCCCTGCCATTTGTTTTTCTTGATCTCGGTCGTCTTCTTGTCCATCCTGGTGGTTGTGGTGGTGCGAGGGGTGTGTGTGGTGATTCAGGGGTAAAAAACAAGCAGAAAAGAACGGCGCGGCCAACAGAAAAAAAGACAGGAAAGCAAAAAGGAATGCGGATCGCCTGATGTCGGCACTTACAGCCAGACGGGCAGCATTCTTATCCCCCTTTCTCCTTTGTGGCATTCCACCGCCAGGCACGCTGTGCAACCATGTCGAGACGAAGTGCCGCCATGTTGGGCCTTGGAACAGGTCGGCCAGGAGCATGGCGACGGGCGGCCCAGCGCCGCTGCGCCCGCATCAGATTCCGGTCAAAAACGGTAGGGCTGCCCGTCGGACTGGTGGTGTGCAACGTGGGAGGAAAGGGGGAGGGCAGGCTGGTTGTGTGAATCCTCAACTTGAATCCCGATGTTGCAGCTGATGCCCATCCCTCCACCCCGATCCCGATCAGCCAAGGCCGAGGGCGGCGGCGCACGTTGGTCGCAACCGCAACTGCTGTGCCCCCATGCCGAACAGAGTGACAGACAGTCTTGGACACAAGGACGAGCAGGGCGGCAGTCAGGGGGCACAGCAACCCAGCCGAACCCAACCGAACGAAAAGCATTCCTGCCCGGTATCTTGGATTCCTCATGGGCAGTGGATCGCCCCAAGTCCCAGCGGCGCGGCCGGCTTTTCCTTGGCCAACATCCGAGACGCTGCCGCCGCGGCCCCTACGGGGCAGAGTCGGCTGGCGGGCCCGGCTGGCTGGGTGCTGATCTGAGACGGGTCCCGCACGGCCACATGCCCAGAAATAATCTCGGCCCGGCCTGAGGGGTGCCCCCCCCGTACATTGTGCAAGCATCGCAACTTACCAGAGTGAGCCACAGCCAGCGTCTTGTAATGATCACAGTCGGTTTCTTGGACTTGTCCCGGCGCATGCAGGTGGGGATGATGACTGAAAAGGTACGTACCAGCATCAGGTGTTGGTGTTTGTGGTGGGGAAAAGAAAGGAGATGAAAAGAAGAGGGAGAGATCAGGAGAGGCCGAAAAAAAAAAGACTTACATGAGACCAAAACCACCAATACAGGTTCAAGCAATAGAACCCGAGGCACCAGTTGCCGTACCTTTATACCCACCTTCTGCGTACCCTCATCAACGATCAAATTCTGGTCTTGTTGACGACTGCAGACGGTGGGTAAGTGTGAGCAGGGTGAGCAGGGGTGAGCACTCGCCGCTTTGGGCTCACCCTGCTCACCCTGCTCCCGTGACCTCGCCGGAGCTGCAGGGGTAAAAGCGGAAGCTGAAACCTCACATCTGTTTTGATCCCGAGCATGAACGGGCAGCAGCATTCCCTCGCCCGCCTTCGCTACCTACAGTCCGTCCTCTCTCTTGCGCAAGCTTTCCGGCCGATAGACGACAGTTGTCATCATGTCTGACAAGATCTTGGACGCGACCGATGTCGCCAGCAATACGGATCGCTTCTGTGACCCCTGCAAGGAGATGTTGACACGGACGAGGGAGAAGTCAAAGCGCGATTTGCTTCCGGGCCGACCCTCTTACAGGGGAAGGATACTAGCGAAGGGCTCAGACTACTGGCATCCGCGGCTGCGCTACGAAGATGGGCCGACGACCTGCGAACTGTGCATCTTTCTGAGAGTTGAGCTCGGCGACGGGGCAGACACGCAGCTGCCGTTGAATGGAACTTTTACAGGTTTTGCCCTGCCTGGTACGTCGACGACGTGTTTAGCACGGACTGGGGCTGCCAGCTAACTGGCTGGCTGGCGCCCCTTTCTCTAGGAGACCCTGCAGCCGAATTTGTCGACGTGTTGCAGCCGCCATTCGATCCGACGAGCGATATTGTCTTTGACACGGCCAGAGGTTGGATCGAGACTTGCCAGCGCTCGCACAGGCAATGCCAGGTCACCGACCGCACGGGGCTCTCCCTCCTGCCGACCCGCGTCCTCGACGTGGGCACCAGCGATGCCCCGACTCTTAGGCTCCACGTCTCCAGCAGCGGCGAGATGGCTGTACGCGGCGAGTACGCCTGCCTCAGCTACTGCTGGGGCGGTGATCAGTTTAAGACACTCCTCGACACGGTTGAGGAGCTGAAGGTGCACATCCCGATCGACCAGCTGTCCTTAACTGTAGCCGACGCCGTCGAGGTTACCCGTCGTCTCGCACTGCGCTACCTCTGGGTCGACGCGCTTTGCATTGTCCAGGATAGTTACGAGGACAAGGCGCGGGAAATCGCAAGGATGGGCGCTATCTACAAGAACTCGACCGTTACCATCGCTGCAGCCACGGCGCGAGCGGCGAGCGAGGGGTTCCTGCGGAGGCCGCCGCCAACGCTTCGGGCGGCAGCGGTGCGCATACGGCTCCCAAACGGCCAGATTGGAATCGTACGCCTGACGCTCAGCTACTTTTACGAGGCCGGCCAGGCACGGCTTGGGCGGGATCACCCCTTGGACTCGCGGGGTTGGTGTCTACAGGAATACCTCCTATCGCCGCGGCTACTAATCTTCTCCATGTTCAACGTCGAGCGGGCGTGTCAAATCGACGAGGGAGTTGCCGGTGACGGACCCTTGGGTCGCGGACAGATATTCCGGGCTAACTTTCGCCTCCCCACGGCCATCTTCGGCGGGGAGACGATCCGTGAACAGCTGAGAAGGCTTCGTCGTCGCGACGTACACCCCTCGTTTCCACGGGAGCGTGTACGCCTCTGGCAGCAGATCGTGAACGATTTCTCGTGTCGAGAACTGACTGATCTCCGAGACCGGCTTCCCGCCCTCGCCGGTATCGCGGGAGAATTACAGAAGGCTTGGGGGGACGAGTACATGTTTGGAGTGTGGAGGAGACTGCTTCCATGGACGCTGGCCTGGGGAGCCTTGATGCCAGAGGGCCCGGCCGCGCGAACGTTCATCGCTAGCGCCGACCTGGTCGTGGGCATCCGTCAACACTGGAGTGGTGTTTGAGCACATTCCCGAGAGGCCCATAATCTCGCCCACCGACATTACCTGGGAGACGGGTGTGGAAAGCGACATGGCAACATCGTCGCCGCCCTTTCCGTGTCTGGCCGTCAACGGCACACTCGTCCGTTCGGAACCTCAGGGGGAACCCCTCGATATCTGGACGGATGTTGACGAGCCCTTCGACAAAAAGTGGAGCTACTTGGTTCTACGTCGCGATGCAAGGCGCTCGCCGGAGATAGGTTCTGGGCTGAAACGGACCAAGACGACGTACTTAGTTCTGAGGAGCGTCGGTAAGGGCGTGTACACGCGCGTTGGGCTGGCTGAACACCGTCACCAAGAACAGAAGCTGCTGGAAGGCGATCCTCCGTGGCTCAAGTTGTCAAAAGGGCCGAAAGAAAAGATATATTTAGTCTAGATGTTGCAGCCTCTGAGTAGCTTAGGATAGAGCGACAAGGGCTGAGACAGTATAATATGGGGTATATGAGAAATATGGGTGGAGATTAGGGTATAGCCAAAACGAGGTCGAGAAAAACGCAGCGATATCAATGTACTTATTGTCCTAAGAACATTGAATTTTATCTGCCAAAATGCACCAAATCAAGAATACCTAACATTATTCGCAAGCAGTAACCTCGAAAGGACGCCCCCCTCACACCCCCCCTCCACCCCATGCGACCGCTTCTCCCCGACCATCAACCAAACCCAACACCCTCACCCTCAGCCGCCAAGGGAGCCCGGGTGACACTCGCTACTGTAGCCCAGCCAGCATATCCTCAACATCATCATCATCCAGCTCCGCGGGGCAGAGTCGGTTGGCGGGCCCGGCGGGCTGGGCGCTGATCTGAGACGGATCACGCACGGCCACTTGCCCCGAAATAGTCTCGGCCGGGCCTGAGGGGTGAAGATCTTCTTGTTAGAGGGGTTTGGTTTCAGTGTGACGTAGAAAACCACTTTAATTTGCCATCTTCTCCATCTCTTTCCTTTCTGGGCTTATTGACCAGAAACTGAACCGGCGCGATGGATGTGGTCCCCCCCTCGCGTGACTTCCACACTCGGAGAATTTCTGCCGCGGCGGCCAGGCGGATGCGGTACAGCCCTGACGCCGGCCTGTTGGGCCCGTCCCCGTTTCTCGTCATGTTTCGTCCCAACCCGGCGGCCAAGGGACCACCCGGTCCGAGATGCGAGGACCCGGCCGCGGCCCGAACACCTTGGGCCGATGTGGGACGACGGGCATGAAACGTCCGACATCAGGGGCAGGATAGGAGTAAAGGGGCGTGTTTTCTTTTCAGTTGTCTATCAAATCGGCGTGAATGATCCCGATTTGTCGAGGGGCACAGCGTCCCTCAGTGACCTCCTACCCGTCTCATTACGGACAGCCCTCGACTCGATCCCCTCCCTGACACCCCTTTTTCCGTTCCCTCTTACATCATTGAGCTCACGGGTTTCCTCTTGCTTCAGGACGTCAGTAATTCCGCACGGCGAGAGGCCCTCGGAGGGCCCACAGAGTTTGAAGGTGTTGCAGGCCGGGTAGAACGACCCGGGCAGAGCTGGCCGTGCCCGGACCCGTCGCGTTGATGAGATAGAGACGAAGATGGGGGCTGAAGATGGAGGGAACAATGAGATATGGCCGATTGAGGGAAGGTCTGCATGTAGAAGACCAGCTTCTTGCGGCAGGGCGCTACAGAGGCGGCTGGTCCATCTGCACGTCGACTATCAGTCGTGACGGTGGCGGATCTGCCGCATCAGCTCGGCCGCTCTTGACCGTGTCACCATCAACTCCACGAGGCTCGGATGCAACGATGGGAGGCATCCTGGAGCGGTGAGCCGCCGGGGGCATGGGGGAAGCCCGGGATACGCCCTGTTACCGCCAGATGTCATCTCGATGGTTGCTGCGATGGTTCCGCGTCCGAAGCCGGCTCCCTTCAGCCACGTCCCCAACGCTTCCTCCAACCATTCCTCTACCGTTTGTGCACAATCGTAATCAAAGACCACTTGATCAAAAAGCAGACGCCAATCCCTGGCATGTTGTCCGCGTGGCCTCTCACATTGTCGTCTTCAACCCTCCGTCTTCTGTCGGGATCACACAAACCCTCGATGCCCGAGGCCCGTCCATGTATGATTGGCTCGGGTACCTCACCGCAGTCCACAAGGGGCAAGCGGGTTTCGAGCCGCCCGGCATGGCGCAGCAGCCGGACGCCAACCGGCAGCCGTCGCGGGGCACCATGGCGGGCGGGAGGTGCATGCTTGCGGGCCAGCGAGGGGAGTTGCCAGTGGCAGCTGCAGGTGCGGTCGGTCAAGTGTTGTGTTGGGCCAATGAGGCCATCGGATTTGCTGCGATGGTTTTGAGCTGGCCCCTAGCGGATGGTGTGGGCGATGATGTGTTGTATGACCCGGGCCGGGTGGTTTTAAGTGACCTGCTCGTCTCCTTTCTTCCTCTCTTCCTCCCTCTTCCCCAAACACAACCCCTCTCTCACTGAACCAGAGGTTTGGGTGGCCAATCCATTGATTCCCCAGACGTTTGCTTCTTCCAACAAAAAGAGGAGAAACCCCCCCTGATACCGGCTCTGCTTCACCCACGTGACAGCACAGCCGTGGTATCACTCTCCGTCTTTCCGAGTTCCCATGTTGCCGTCTGACGAACCCTCGCCTGGTTGGGATCAAGACCCCACCACCACCGCCACGCCGTTTGAGCGCTTCTGCAACGACGGCCCGGACAAGGGCTCAGCTGCGTGGGAGTTCATCACCAGGGCCAGACCCACGGACGGAACCAGCACCGCCGAGACACCACCCCTTTCCACCGCCACGCCGTTTGAGCGCTTCTGCAACGACGGCCCGGACAAGGGCTCAGCTGTGTGGGAGTTCATCAGGGCCGGACCCACGAACGGGACCAGCGCCGCCAGGACACCACCCGCTTCACAGTCCACCGCCGCTAGGACACCACCCCCTTCACAGTCAACCTCCGCTGCCGCCAGCCTGTCGCAAGGCACCCGCGAGCTGCTCGGAGCCTATACCAAATACCACAAGGACCGCCTGAGAACCGCCCTCGACGGCCTTTCCTCCCAACTCCCCCCCAGAGGAGCATGATGGGCCCGAAGGTTGGAGCCCCTGGGGGTTCCATGACCTCTAACAATGAGCCGGCAGACGGCAAGCTGGCGGGTGGCGCAAAGCTGGAGTATCGGTTCGAGTGCCCCATCTGCAAGGCAAACCCGGACGTCTTTGGAGAGCTCACCAAGGGCTACTGCAATCCCACAAACAGGTACAAGGACCCCGCGCGAGTGAGGTACGCAGCCCCATCCCCCTTTTCTTTGGCGTCGAAAGGAGTGGCAAGGATTCCGAGGTTGAGGGTTGGAGGTGATGGTAGATTGGTGTGCTAACCCAGGTTGGGGCCCGACAACAGGGAGCATCTCAAGCGGTACCACTCCAGTGAGTACGCGTGCGTCGAATGCAGGATAGTCTTTCCGGGGTCAAAAGCCCAGGCTGCTGAGAAGAAGACGAAGCACCGATGCGGGCACGGGCGCAACGCAGGCGGGTCCGCTGGCTTCTTCCTCATGTCCGGCGAGCAACTCGCTGCCGTGGACGACTGGATGACGGCCTGGACAGAGAAGGAAGAGGAGCGGAAGAAAGCGAAGCGGGATCGCCAGAAGAATGGGGAGCGCGATCTCCCCCTGGAGCGGTACTATTTTCTGTATGAGCGTGCGACTGGCAAGCAGCATCCGGATGTCGGTGAGCACTTACCCATGTTCTCTCCCTGCCACATTTCTTGCCTTGTGCTAACCATGGACACACAGCAGCCGCAGCCGCAGCAACGCCGCCCTCTTCAGGTCAGGCTGTGGACGGCTCTCCTGGCGGGGCTGCACCACCGCCGTCGTCCACATCGGCCCAAACGCCCTCACTGTCCCCGACTCCCGCGGTTCAGCGTCCGTCACCGCCCGAGACTCCAACATCGACCCAGAGTTCCACGCAGCCCCTGACTCCCACATCCCTTCCCGCCCCATCCGCCGTCCCAGAGCCGCGGTCCTCGTTGCAGGGTAAGCGCAAGGCGAGCAAGTCCCCGGATGGCCGGCGCCCAAAGGGCAGCGACCCCTTTGTCCGCATCGACGCGCGGCAGCCCGGCCAGGTGGAGCAGAATCGGCGCCAGCCCGTTCAGAATCACCAGCCGGTCCAGAACCAACAGGCGGCCCAGAACCAACAGGCGGCCCAGAACCAACAGGCGGCCCAGAACCAACAGGCGGCCCAGAACCAACAGGCGGTCCAGAACCAACAACCGGCCCAGAACCACCGGCCCGTTCAGAACCCCCAGCCGGTGCAGAGCTACACGTCGGCGCAGAGCCACCAGCTGGTCCCGAGCCACCCGTTCCAGAGCCACCCGTTCCAGAGCGACCACCCAATCCAGCCCGTTCAAAACCACCAGCCCGTTCAGGACTACCAAAACAGCCAGTCGCTCCGGAGCCACCAGTCGTTCCAGAACCCCCAGCCGTTCGAGCAACCCCAGCCGCTCCAGCACCACCCGTCATTCCAGCACCTCCAGCCGCTCCAGCATCCCCAGGCCTTCCAGAACCCCCAACCACTCCAGCATCCCCCCCAAGCCCAGCACCACTACCCCATCCAGCCCCCCAACCACCC
>FTEL01008757.1_pt1 | contig 15003 bp, 16 predicted proteins | sample 1658911 | NCBI WGS metagenome assembly FTEL01 (sample SAMEA3914869, study PRJEB12502) | metagenome | biome: forest; material: soil | place: USA | collected 2012-03-12 | depth 0.1 m
ACTAGTGGCGGCTCCGTGGAGTAGGTGTTCCTGGATTGCTAGCCACTCAGCACTCGAGTACCCTGCTTGGATGCCCTCGGTGCCGTAGTCCTTGAAGCTAGCCCGGTTAAGGCGGTTGCGCTGGCGGCCACGCTGCTCGAGAATGCCACGCACGGTAGCGCTGCGGGGGTTCTCAGTGTTCTTGTTGCCGTGGGCCACCTGCACCCGCCAGAGCTCGATCACGGCCGCGATGTATACATCTACCGTGCCCTTGGTAAAGAGGTCCCCTTCCCCCACATCGCCAGCGGCAGCAGCAGCAATGCTAGCCGGCGGTACATAGCTATCGCGGTCGTCAGAGAGAATCTGCACCGCCTCGGCAAGTGGCAAGCCCAGCGTTGTGGCCAGAGCCTTGGCCTCCCGGAGAGCAGCTTGGTCCTCGGCTGGTAGTGGCGGTTGGCCGCCGCCGTGGCCGCGGCGCTTCTTGGGTACCTTGGCCCGCCGTAGGAGGATGTCTTCCTTCAGCCAGGCGGCAAGCTTATCCGGCGTAACAAGCTCGCCGTCCGGCCAGGTCGAGAGGATGCCGTCTGGGCCTATGCGGGGCGTACTGCACCACGCCGTCCACTCGCGTTGCTTGGCCGCGTAGCTCCTCGTCGTATTCAACGGCTGCTCGTCCTCTGGCTCGCCTGTGTAGTCGGAGCCTCTCTCCTCTCTTTTTCCCTAGCCCTAAATTTCTCCTCTTCCTCTTTCTTATCGACCATTCTTCCTACTCCAGACGCACTCCCTAGGTCTAGGCTAGTATAGCAGGATAATAACAGTTACATTGAAGCGGAACCATCCTTCCTCAAGAAAACACACACCAAAACCAACCACACCACCCGCACTTATCAGAGGGGCATGGAAAAATAGGGACACATCAACACGTGCAGAAGATGTAAGGAGAATGCGGATTGTTCCGCGGTTGGGACCTCAATCGTGATTCCATGACATGTCTCCGTCTGGTCACACGAAGGAGAATCCTCCCATCACCGCAGTGACGAGACAAAGGTAGGTTGAAGCAAGGTTGATATTGCTGGTGGGCTTGGTGAAGTCAAACTCGGATGCTCCTGAAAAACAAGGCTGGGAGGTTGAGCTCCCCTAAATACAACGGCTGGCCCGCGGCCGCGAAAAGCACGGAAAAACAGAAAAATCCGGGCTCACTCCTTCTGACCAGAGGGCCACGGTGCGAGGGCATCTCCCTGAACCAATATACCGGAGCCAAGTAGGTGAATCGAGAGTGGGAACTGTTAGTTACCGTACGAGCTGTTCTTTAATTATATAGAACGAGTTGGCTAGCATTCATTAGGCCGTGGACCACCATAACGCTAACTCCGTGCAGTGCTCTCGACTAGGAACTCGGCGATCTTGCCCTTTCCTGTTGAGGTTATCTAGCGTCTCGTGCCTCGAGTTGCTCAATGAGGTACTTAATGAACTCATTCTTTCCGCCATCTATCGCCCTAGCTAAAGTACTGCTGTTCTCGCTCTGAAGCAGAATTTTTGCACCTGCGCCGTGCTTGACGAGGTACTTAATGATCTCAATCCGTCCCTAGAGTGGCATGAACCAAAACCAAATTGGTGACACCGTCGTTGCAGCCGCCGCGAAGGCACTGGCACCGGGCTTCATACCTTCCACCCCGAAGCGGCAAGTTTACCTCTGCGCCTTGCGCAAGTAGGAACTTGACGATCTCAATCCGACCCGAGGATACTGCTGCCTCCAGGGCACTGCCGTATGCCCCTCGGAGTTGCATATTCACGTCTGCCCCTTGCTCGATCAGGAGCTCCACGATCTCCGTTTGTCCGCCATGTGCTGCTGCCGCTAAGGCACTGCCGTACTCCCCTCCCTGAAGCTGCATATTCACGTCTGCCCCTTGCTCAATCAGGAGCTCCACGATCTCCACGACCTCCACGACCTCTAAGACCTTTACGACGTTCGTTCGTTTCAAATGTGCTGCTGCTGCGGCAAGGGCACTGCCGTACAGCCCTCCCTGGAGCTGCATATTCACATCTGCCCCTTGCTCGATCAGGAGCTCCACGACCCCCGTTTGTACGCAATATGCTGCTGCCGCCAAGGCACTGCCGAATACCCCTCGGAGCTGCATATTTACGTCTGCCCCTTGCTCGATCAGGAGCTCCACGACCTCCATGTCCTCCATAGATCCCCAAGATGCTGCTGCCGCCAAGGCACTGCCGTACTCCCCTCCCTGGAGCTGCATGTTCACGTCTGCCCCTTGCTCGATCAGGAGCTCCACGACCTCCATTTGTCCGAAATATGCTGCTGCCGCCAAGGCACTGCCGTACTCCCCTCCCTGGAGCTGCATATTCACGTCTGCCCCTTGCTCGATCAGGAGCTCCACGACCCCCGTTTGTCCGTGATTTGCTGCTGCGGCAAGGGCACTGCCGTACTCCCCTGCCTGAAGCGGCAAGTTTACCTGTGCGCCTCGCTCAACCAGGAACTCGACGACATCGGTTCTCCCCCACTGTGCTGCTGCCCCCAGAGCACTGCCGTATAGATCATCCAAAAGCTGCAAATCCACCTGAACTCCCCGTTTTAGCAGTTCCTCACAGATGGGTTTGGAACCACCCGCAGCCGCGAGCGCCAAGAGATTCACATTGAACTCGGTTCTTCGTGACACGTCGAATTCCGACTCGGTCCACCAGTCTGCGAGCAGTGTATATATCGACAATCTGCAGACCGCCAGAATGCTGGCGTTTTCTGGAGAGATTTCGGTCATCATTATAGGATATAGCTGGCCTCTTGGGCCTGGTTTCCTGAGGTCGACGTCTCGAACTTGGCGATGCCATTGCCGGTATTGGATACTGCTTTCGTCGAAAGAGCCCAGAAAGGCTTTCAGTAGGCTGACTAACACTGGGTCGGGCGGCTCCCCTTCTTGAGCCTGAATGTGGCTCAGCCAGTGATGCCTGGCGTACTCATGAAACGGATGGTCCGGATGAAAGATGCCATAAATCTCGCTCTCGTTGCGGTGTGGCCCATATGCGTCCATGAGGAATCTGAGGCACGTTCTGCCTCCGTGGCAGTTGGCCTGCAGCAAGGTCCAGTGGTTGTGCTCGAAGTATTCCACCACCGAGAGGTGGGAAACCCGCCAGGTCTGTCGCTGGGAGTCCAGCAGGAGCAAGTTGTTGCAGAGATGGAGCAACTGAGACTCGCTGATCTCGGGGGATAACTCGAAGACTTCGCTCTCCGGATCTACCCGAATCGCAGCCAGGAGTTGCTCGCTGCTGAGCGGCTCGTAGGTGCCCATCACCCACTTGAAAGCCCGCTCTGTGAGGGCTCTGTCGTGCTTGTTCCGAGCTTTGATCTTGGCGTATATCTCGTCGTAGGCCGCTTCGAGCGTGGGAGGGAGTTTTCCGAGCCGATCACGGATGGCAGCCTCGGTTTCGAGCCCGAGGATCTGCTTGGTTTGCAGAAACACCCACTGAAACCTGCTGCTGGTTAGCTAAATGCCTGAGCATCGAACACAGCCTTACTTACATTCCGTCACTTTTCTCAAGAAGGACCCTGATAATATCCTCCCGGAGCGGTAGAGGCATGTCCACCCAGCCGTCGTGTTTGACGATCTCCTCGTTGACGAACTTCCGTATGTCGCTCTCGTTATGCCGCGCTTGGATATCGATATTGGGTTTCTCGAGGAATCGGTTTCGGATGTCCCTGTCCGGGCGGCTAGAAATGAAGACCTTGAGCGGCTTGTCGGACTTACGGAGTAGGAACTCGATAGTGTCAACCAGCTCGCGGCGTGAGCCCGGGTCGCACTCGTCCAAGGCATCGAGCACAATTGTGGTCCTCTGGTAGAGGTTGACCGAGTCCAGCAGCTGGTCGCGGCAGGCCGCCAAGCTGAGCTCCGATCCTTTCTTCGTCGCGTCACGCCACAGCTCACGGAGCGTTTGCCGTATCTCCCCGGGCTGGTTCGCCGCGGTCGCCAGCTGACGTACGTAGCTTCGAAGAACCGATCTCGGGTCCCGGCGTTCATCTTCGTTCCGGTTGCAGTAGAAGAAGGCAAAGCCCTCGTGGTCTGAGGACTGTTCGAGCAGGTTCTGGACGTGGTCGATAACCTTGGACGCGAGGAAGGTCTTGCCGGCGCCAGCTAGGGAATTAACGCGGTCAGCTCAGAACATTTTTCAGGTATATTAAGCTGAGGAAGGAAGACCTACGAATGCCTTGAAGCCATAGAATGACCGACGAGCTTGAGCACTCCCATTCTGTAAATTTCTTGTGGTCTAACAGCCACTCGCATGTACCGGACGTTCGAGTCTCATTCACCAAGTCGTGATGCTTTCCGAACGGTACCGACGAGACCCATTGCAAAATCCTTCGGCATTCGTCGTCATCCATACGCTCGAAGTGGTCCAGCAGAAGTCGTCTGTCCAACATTGTGCCTCATGTCAGCCAACCCTAATCAACGACTTGGGACTGGCAGCATATAGGTAATTGCAACATACGTCTGGTCCACAGTAAGACTCGCGGAGAGCACATCCCGGGACTCTTTAAAAGCCTGAAGGCGCTCGAGCGATCGCTCTAGGGACGTGTCGGTGGCATGCTCTGGAGAAGGTCAGTGGGTCTGCGAGGCGAAAAGTGGGGAGGGGAATGCTAATGGCACATACGATAGATGACGTTACCTGGGCGGATACGTGTGTTGTCTCCAAACGTCAGCTTGGGCTTGAGAAAGTCACGAGAACGGCTGATTTCTTGAGAGCCGTGCACCAACGAAAGTTACATATACATAGCGCGGCCAGACTGGCGCTTCAGGCATTATGATTCTTCGATCTCCACTTCATACCGGCGCTCAGGCTGTCCTCTTCGAGCCTCGGGAGCTGGAAGGAGGTTGACTTGCGGCGCCGGCCCCTGTGTGGGTACGGGTGCGGGGGAGCGAGACTTACCCTGAACCTTCCTCCTGAGAATGTTTTTGAGCAAGAAAACCACCCGCTTGTACCCTACTTCTTCCCGATTTGCGAACTTGCACATGTCCATATGGTTCGCGGGGACCGGTTGGTGCTTGACGTTGAATCCGTCAATCGTAGCCGACCACTCTGGCACAACCTGCCGTCTCGTATTAGTGCTTCGTAGGTGACGCAGGGAGTTCTAAAGACACTAACAATCCCCAAGGCGGTTGGAAGTTCCTCAATGACACAAGCAAGGCTAAAGTCTTTGCCGATGCTGGCAAATGATCTCCGTTGACGCTCCAGGATGGGAGACTCGCTTTCCAACAACGAGATCAACCTCTCATTCGGATTCCGGAGGAGAAGCTTGGCAACCTTGGCCACAATGTGGCCGTATGGTGTGAGGTCGCTGCCGCGATGAGGCGTGCCAAGGAACACGATTCCTTTGGTACAAGGGTACACAGCGCCCAGGTCCTCGTCTTGCTGGTTGAAGTGGTACTCGGATGACCGAATCAGAGCCTCTTTGATCACCAGGCCGCCAAGACTATGACCGACAAACACGAGCGGTCTCTCGGCCTCGTCTTCGCTTGTTCGGGACATGCAGATGTCTTGGAGAAGACTCTCAGAGTGGCCAAAAATAGTAGCATGGCTCGCAGCTTGGGCGACGTTGGCGACACTAGAGTCATAACCCCAGGTAAAGATACGACATTTTGGGGCGTCGTCTTTCAGCAGGTCTCGAGGCCAACAAACATTGCCTGTTGGTAAGGTTAGTGGAGCGTTATACTGGAAAACTTTACTCCCTGGTACTGACCGGATGACCACGTATTGATCGAGTCCCCTCTAAGCCCGTGTACGAACCAGATGCTTCGGCAACCAAGATTAGCAGGCGTCATCAGGGGATACGGCCCAAGTTCAGGGACTCACTCCGCCTCTGGTTCGCCGCCGCCATCCCAAAGAAGCTGTGAGGCCATTGGTTTTCCTGAAGACTTGACGCGCGGCGGTACGACAGGCGATGCACGAGTGTTTTTTCAACCGCCACTACCTCAATCGAGGAATTAGGAATATTTAAGGTGTTTTGTCGTCGTCGGCTTTATCAGGCTCTGCGGGGTTTGGGCTGTAGACGCGGCGGACACCGCGGCTCTGGCTGACCCCGCACCAAAATGCTTCAGCCATCGAGCCTCAGCCGCAAGCCGACACTGCGGCGTTAAACCGCCCAGAGTGATTGGCTCCAGCTCACGTCTGCTGTGCCGCCCAACTTCCAAGACTCACCCCGCAACCTTGTCATCAGGCAGGCATCGGTCTGGCAACCTGCGCAGGAGCCACCATCGCACGGCGATATGGGGCTCCAGCGGAGGGCATCGACCCTTTGTAGATATTGAGAGCTTTGGTCAGTCATGCAAGGGGTCATCCCCTAAAAAGATCAGATGTGGTCGTTCTCGATCATGTCAGCGGGTCGTTCCGATAATGATCTCGGATCGGATCGATGCCCCGCGCCCCACAGTGGGGCTCCTACGCCGCTGGCCCGCAAGGGCCAGAATGACACGCAAGGCCCAAGAGGTCAGAATGCGAGACTTTAACGGATTAGTCTCTAAGACAGAACAGACAACGCCAGGGATCGCTAGTCACAGACCTCTACGCCACAAGGACCCCCTTCTCTGCACGCAAGGCGCCTTGGCACAGCTCCTTTTCTGGCTGTGGCACGTTGCTGGCGAGCCAGCCCCGTCCTTTCGCCGCCGCCAGGATTGGTACCGAATCAAGGTCCTCGTTGGCCAGGACCGCGAGGGCGTGTCTTTGGAGCTGTTGGCCTGACCACAGCAAAGAAGACACAAGTACCGCGGCGAGTTAATGCGTGGAGGCCAACTGCAGCCTTGGCGTGCAAAATGCAACCACTCACAGATTACACATTTACTTGCCTCCATCATGTGAGCGTTGCCGCGCATGCAGCGACCGACGGCGGGAACAGGCCAAGCTTGCCTTGAGCGGTTGGGTGACAAGTGCCTTCTTAGAGTTAGCTCCATATTTCTGTGGTCTGGCAATGGGAGCAGTTGGGCGCGTGAAGATAAGTGGTACCTTATATTTGTTCGGTCGTTGAGCGTGTTGTCAGGTCCATCTTTGCCTCTCGGAAGCTTAGCGTCTATGTGCATTGTAGCACTTCAGATTCAGGCGTGCTTCACGTGACGTTCACACTGGAGGGCCATTTTCCGAGCGCAGACGAGATGCATTGTGCAGATGATCTGGAGTTGATCGTGCTTGGTTGAGCCCCACTTAGCCGAGCCGACCTCGCACTCAGCCCTGCCAGCTTTGGCTCCGCTCGGGCGGGTTGTTCTGCCGCTTTCCTGTGTCGCATCTGCAAGTCTTTCAGTGCAACCCGCAATTTTTGCTGATTAATTCCATCGTGGCTCGGTTACGGCGGCTGAGTAGCTGGCCCCCACGAACCCCGGATGACAACTCCTCTGGGGGGGAGTCTGACGAGTGGAGAAAGCTGAATGCAGAATGCAGTGAGGCTGCCGGCAGGGGAGAGGCGTGTCAACATATGAGCTGAGGCGGCCTGCCTCGCGTCCGTCTGGATGGACTGTGTCTCGGCTGTCTCACGCTCATACCAGTCGGTCAGTGGGCATACGACATGGGCTTCTCCCCGAAACTATCCTGGTGCTGGATCGCGGTGTTCTCCTTTGGTAAGCCACTCGTCCATGTCCATGTCAGGTTTCGCAGAGACGGTGACTAAACTGACACCGCCAACCCCCCAGTAAGTCTCGTCGCCAACGTCGTCTTCCTCATCGGCTGCATCTCCCCCGGCACCGTCAACCTCGCCCTCTACCAGGTCAAGGGTCGCCGTCCTAGCAGATGGCCTCCAAAAGCTCGCAGCCGAGGACAGCGGTGGCGCACCGCCGAGGACGCTGCTCCACTCGGACCTGCCCGTCTACTGGTACTGGGGCAGCTCGGGCATCTGCGTCACCCGTCCAGCCTGATGCAACATCCACTGCATCCAGTCAAGCCTGTAGGTGTGCATGAGTCAACGATTCTATTTAGGAAATGGTTCAAGGACTTGTGGGTAGGAGATGCAGGGCGGCTCTTCTTGATTGGCTATGAAGGGCTGCCTTCTGAGTAGCTGGTCAGTTGAGCTGCAGATCCAGCAGCTACCAGCCCTGCCGCCCCAGGGCAGCATCCAGCCACAAAATTGCACCCTCTCTCATGCATGAGTGCAGCATGCAGGCAGCACTCAGCAGCGACGAGTGGCTGCCCCCAGTGATGGTGCCGGCGGCCGGTGTTCAGCAGTGTTCAGTGGTGTTCAGCGGTGTTGTTCAGCGGTGTTCAGTGGTGTTGCCCGCTGCCAGTTGGCCAGGCACGACGGCAGCACAGCGACAACACCAGCCGCATTTTCACCACCTCGCAGCGCATCGCCATCACCCCCGCATTTTCCCACACGACCCTGCCAGCGACCCCCTCTCGCCAAACGGAACCGACCAGCACTGGAAGTGATCGTTCATGGCGCCCGCGTCCCCTTCAAACTCCAGCAGCTGCCATCACCTGAAACCTCGACCTGCGGACATGGGCGACGCCGACATGGTCGTCGCGGCAGCAGCACCTCAGTGTCTGCCGCCAGCCATCCTGCTCGACCCCGACGGCGATCTACTTCTCCACGTCGGCACGAACCTTGTCTTCTTCGTGACACCCCGCGTGTTCAAGGTCTGCTCCGCCGCCCTGCGCCGCGCATCGCCAGTCTGGAAGGCCATGCTCGTTGGCCCCTTCACCGAGGCCAAGCCGGCCCAGGGCGAGTGGGTTGTCGAGCTCCCAGAGGACAACCCCGACATGCTCCACGTACTCCTTGGCCTCCTCCACGGGGTATTTGGAGACATCCCGCTCACCGTTTCGCTTGCCGTCTTGCACGGCGTCCTGATCGTGGCCGAGAAATACGCCATGGTCCACCTCCTCCGGCCCGTCGTCAACGCATGGGCGTCTGTGGTCAAAACCCCAACCCTCCCCCCCATCGACCCCGTCGACGGCCGCGCTTCAAGCGTACCGTTCTTCGCCCCCCCCTTCCACAAAATCCACGCGGCGTGGGAACTCGGCTGCGACACCTTGGTTGCCCAGGACATGGCGTGTTTCATCTTCAACTTCTCGCGACAAGGAAAGTCCTTCACACTTCAGAATCGGCTCGTCCTGCCCTCAAGCCACCACGGCCCTCCGGACCTGATCGGTACGTATCCTGCCGAACTCTGCCTTCATACCCCCGTTCTGCTGTATGCCCGTCACTGACCCTTGCTTGGTAACATCAGAAGTAGTAACGAAGCTTCGTCTCTCGCTCATCCAGTCGCTCCTTGATTTCTACCAAGCAGAAGTCGCTTGTCGGATGCCGCCTAAAAAAGCATGCATCCACATCGTGTATGGGTCAAACCCGCAAGGCGCCTTGTGCGACTCGTTGGTCCTCGGCGCGATGTGGCGGCGACTTGAAAGCAGTGGGGGGCGCCCGCTGCCCAAAACAGCGACCGAATACGACGGCAGCGCGAACGACCTCATGAATGCCCTCCGGAGGATGTTCAGCCAGCTGCCCGCCTACTCCACGATCCACGAGAAATGCCTTCCGGGAAAGAAGTTTGAGAATTTTGAGAAGCAGACCCGACGCGACGAGCGGTGGCGGAACCCGCTGCAGCCACACCACAAGGAACAAATGCAGAAGCACCGGGAGAGGTGTGGGCTCTCCCTGACGTGGATGAATGCTACCTAGCATCCCAGAAGAACGTGTTGTGATTCATGCGGTGTTTGCATCTGAAATGGGTCCCCTTGATACCCCTGGACAGCGCGGGATGGCTGAGGAAAGGAGTTACTTGGACTCAGTCACCTCGACAGATACGATGGGAGTTAGGTTGCTTTGTAGGCCCACTTGCGAGCAACCTTAATAGCCGCCTCGATGGCCTCGACACCCGTGTTCATGGGCAGGACCATTTCATAGCCAAAGACCTGCCTGATCTTCTCAGCCCACTTGGGGAAGGTCTCGTTGTGGAAAGCCGGCGAGTTCAGGGTCAGGCGGCCGGCCTGCTCGGTGAGAGCCCTGACGAGTTCTGGGTGGCAGTGACCCTGGTTGACGGCACTGTCGGCGGACAGGAAGTCGAGGTAGTGGCGACCTTCAGGGTCCCAGACGTTGACACCTTGGGCCTTGCTGAAGACCACGGGAAGCGGGCGGTAGATATGAGCGGCATGCTCATTCTCCGCCGCGATTGCAGCGTCGGAGCTGCTGGCGTGGTACGGGCTGTCGTCAGCACGGCAAGATGAGCGAGGCATGATGGTGATTAGTGTTTCTTAGAGCTTGCTAGGGAGCGAACTGAGCGGAAAGTGGAAGAAGACTGCAACTACCGGAGAGGGAGCTATGGATACGACCAGGCTACTGAGTAGACCGAACCAGTATGGCCCTTCAGCGTCGATATACACTGGCCCGTCGCCGGATCCCAGATCCTGACTGTCTTGTCGTCCGAGCCCGACGCGAGCCTGGTCGTATCGTACGACCAGGCTACTGACCAGACCCAACTAGTATGGCCCTGTAGCGTCGATATACACTGGCCCGTCGCCGGATCCCAGATCCTGACTGTCTTGTCGCTCGAGCCCGACACGAGCCGGGTCGTATCGTACGACCAGGCCACTGACCAGACCGAACCAATATGGCCCTTCAGCATCGAAGTACACTGGCCCGTCGCCAGGTCCCAGATCCTGACTGTCTCGTCGCCCGAGCCCGATGCGAGCCGGGTCGTGTCGTGCGACCAGGCCACTAGCCGGACCGAACGAGTATGGCCCTCTAGCGTTGATATACACTGGCCCGTCGCCGGATCCCAGATCCTGACTGTCTTGTCGCCCGAGCCCGATGCGAGCCGGGTCGTGTCGTACGACCAGGCCACTGACTGGACCGAACTAGTATGGCCCTTCAGCGTCGATACGTACTGGCCCGTCGCCAGGTCCCAGATCCTGACTGTCTCGTCCTCCGAGCCTGACGCGAGCCGGGTCGTATCGTGCGACCAGGCTACTGACTGGACCGAACCAGTATGGCCCTTCAGCGTCGATACGTACTGGCCCGTCGGCGGATCCCAGATCCTGACTGTCTTGTCGCCCGAGCCCGACGCGAGCCGGGTCGTATCGTACGACCAGGCTACTGATATAACTGAATCAGTATGGCCCTCTAGCATCGATATGCACCGGCCCGTCGCGAGATCCCAGATCCTGACCGTCTTGTCGCCCGAGCCCGACGCGAGGAGTCGCGGGTCTTTGATTCCTCCTGTTGACTTAGTTTTCTCGGCGTGGACACCGATTGGGTTCTTGCTGCTATTAGAGATTGCCACTTGGGCAGAACCAAGCATGTGAGGCGGTGGTTTCATTAAAACATGCGATCGCCTATTGAGGAAGTCAGATGTGGGAGATAAAGTGATAAATAGGGTATAGAAGTCTCAGGTGTAGGAAGAAAAAATCCAGAGTTCTTACTCTTGATTAGACTCAAAATGCTCTTCGCATTCCGCGACGGCAATATCTTCGTCCGGCTGTAGCACCGCTTGCAAAGGCGGCACCGTATTCGCAAGGTGACGAATGCCATCTCTGCTGGGAGCTGGCTTGGTATCCGGTTGGCCGGTCGCCGGCGACGATCCCGCCCCCCCCGGATTCCGATCTTGTCCAGGGGACAGAACTGAAACCATTGATGACCCTGTAGCCCAGGAATTAGGGCTCCTGCGGCTTGGAGTGTTGATGTTGGATCTTATGCCACGCGCGAGAAGTTAGCCTGACGACAAGTGGGTCAAGGCGGGAAGAGGAGGGGGAGACAAAGAAGAATAAGAAATATCGCATACGCTGGCGTGGACGTCCTCGATGGAGCGAGGTTCACTCTAGAGGGCTTGCAGGGCTGGATCCACGCATGTTCCAGGGCCTTGTCCGAGGTCAAGCGATGTTCGGGCGTCGGCTTCATCAGAGCACGGATGAGAGACTCAACGTCGCCGCTGGCGCCGTGCTTGGCCAGCTCGTGGAATTGCAACGCGTCAGGTCGAAATGTGTAGTGGAACAGGGCGGCGAAGGAGGAGAAGATGGCGGTCGCGGTAAGCATGCGGTGCACCATCTCGCCGAGGGACCACATGTCAGCAGCCCGGTGGTCGACCTGGACCGCGCTCCCGGGCTCGTGGCCGAGGAGCTCGGGCGCCATGTACTGCGGGGTGCCCTTGATCGTCGACAGCATCTCCGTTAATCCTTCGATGCGCTTGCTGATGCCGAAGTCGCTGAGCTTGACCCACCAGTCTCTCTGGGGCGGCTGCGACTTGATCAACACGTTCTGCAGGCATCTATTCGTCAGTCTACAAAGAGCCCCTACTAGGTAGGGAGGGATCGGGACACCTACCCCTGGTTTGATATCACGGTGGGCAAAGCCCTCGCGGTGCATGTAGCGCAGTCCTTCGAGAACCTGGTAAATTATGACACAAACATCCGCCTCAGCCATTGACCCGGTTTTGGACATGTGTTGTTGGAGGTCGCCCAGGGGCAAGTATTCCATGGCGATAAATAAGTGGTCATCGGTATCGTACCATCCCAAGAGCTTGACGAAGCACTTGGAGTACTGTTGTGGAGGCGAGGCCTTAGCGTCTGTCTCTGTTACCCGATCACAACTCTCTCCACCAGTCGTTTAGGTACTTACTCGTCGATGGGAGAACTTGGCAAGGGTCTCGAGCTCGGGCACGTAGTCGACCTGCTTGGCTCGCGAGATAGACCGCGCAATCTTCTTGACGGCGCGCAACTCGTGGGCGTGCTTCCCCTTGACGCAGCGCTGGAGCAAGACCTCGCCGAAGCCGCCGCGGGCCAGCGGCTCACTCTCTTCCCAGTACTCGGAGCGCTGGTTAGACCGCCTGTGCTCCTCGCCATCCGAGTCATCGTAATGGTGGATCGTGAACTTGTCGTCAAAGCTCGTCTCCAACTTGTTGTCCCGGACAAGGTCTGGGATGGAGGACATCATGGATGGCGGCGGGGCCGCCGTTTGTGTCATGATCCCAATGTCGAAGAGGGGCCAGAACTCAAGAAACGGCACCGAGAAGACGTGAGGAGAGACGACGCCCAATGCGGGGTTATCGGCACACGAACCAATCGCCGTTAACGAGCGCGCCACCCCTTCCTCCCCTCACCGCGGCTGCGTGGAAAAAAACCAGCTGCTGGCAGGGAGTGTTATCCAAAACCTAGTCGTGACCTGACGAGCGGGTTGTATTTACCCATCACGATCTTGAGAGAGGGAGCAACTGCCGGACCTCTGTTGCGGATCAACCCCACGATCGGAGGACCCAAGCGCCAACAAGCCATCTACACCTTTGTACGTTGCTTTCCCTTCCACGCTCGCGCTCTTGCCCAACATGGCTGACCGTATGCAGAAGAAGCATAGAGGCTCCAGCACTCAGCGCCGCCGTCGTCTCGTTGACACTTCGGCTTCTCTCGGCGTCCTGATGACATCTCAAGGCTTATCGTTCCTTCCGGAACAAGAACTATAAACGCCTTGTCGAGAGCGTCAACGAAGGGTGGAACAACTCGATCCCTCTCACCAGTACCCGTCTACAGTCTGACTACTCCGTTGGGTTCAAACGTTGGCGACGACAGCGGGGAGGAGGAGTGGGGGGTGAAGGAGATTTGCGGCACGAGAACGCAGGATGATGGCGCCGTAGAACTGCTTGTGAAGTGGAAGGGTGGAGAGGAGATATGGGAGCCTTACGAGAACTTGGCGGAGACGGAGGCGCTTTACGAGTATAAGCGCCTTTATGGCCGAGTTGGTATAGATATTATCTGGGATTTTATGAATCCGACGGCTCATAGCCTCCTCTATAAGTCTAGGCGTATGAGATATCCTGTGCTCGTCCACGTATATCATCTGATCACCGGGAGGGGTATGGGATGCAAGAGTATCAATTGGACGGACTCTATATGCGTATTTCCTTGCTGTATAGACTAGCCGTTTGCTAAGTACCAGCCTTACCCTGAGTATGCTAAGGAGTAGCCGCCTTACCGTGGGGTCTGAGTTTACCGAGGACTGGTATTGCCCTGAGTGTGCCGGCCGGCCGTAGCAGACAGGGATGATAAGGCCGAGCTGAGGAGGCAGCTGAAACGATAACACGGCCTTGCTAGCGCCGCCGACGGCAGGCAGATCGGGTCTGGGGAATTCTGCCTTATATATACAGACGGACGTGGGAAGGCGTTACAGGTCTGAGCACTGCCCCAGGCCCGAGCCACCGCGGCACCAGACCGAGCCGAAGTGGGCACTGGATTGGATGTCCGTGCGCAATGCGCAGACTATAGGTAGCAGCCGCATTTAGAAGGACTCGCACGTTCTTAGTTTTCTTCTCCCAACAACCGTAACAGCGACGTACTCTCAGCAGCAACGCACTCTCAGCAGCGATACACTCTCAACAGCGACGCACTCTCGCGATATACTTCACCCACTACCGTGCGGTATCATACTTCTGGTTTGGGAGTTCCTTCGTCCGACACCTACCATTCACCATCGCGATGAACGGTCAAATGGACGACCCGAGGCAGTTGTTGCTTCACCACAAACGGCTTTCCTGGAAGGACTATAGACCGCAGATACCCGAGGACAGGCTGCTTTCTCATATACGATAATACTAGGTTGAGTTCTACGACGACTGCTCGATTTCCGACCTAGTAATAGGGTTCAAGAACTATTCATAACATGAGGCCGGGTTCTTGGAATATCTGAAGCGGAGAGATTGCTATAACGGCATGACTTTAGGTTGCTATCAGCGCTTTTTCAGGCACCTAGCTAAGAAGGATTTGGGTAGTACACCGGATGAGGAGCTGGCATCACTACTTGGGCAACTTTTAGGCGACTTACGGGCGGTAGAGGTCAACGGGGCGGTACGGTCTTAGTAGCGGGAACCTCGGGCTGCGCTTCTTCCCCGTCCGTCTTCCTCCGCTTGCGGGGCAGGCTCGGCGACAACGCTGATGAGGGCGAGGGGCTCCTCGGCCGCCAGGGCGGGGCTGCTGTTTTAGCGGCAGCGGCAGCGGGGGCGGCGGCGGGCTTTTCGTCGTTACTTTGGTCTGGAGTTTTGGGTATTACGGCGGTGACCTCGTCTGCCT
>FTEL01006826.1_pt1 | contig 14966 bp, 11 predicted proteins | sample 1658911 | NCBI WGS metagenome assembly FTEL01 (sample SAMEA3914869, study PRJEB12502) | metagenome | biome: forest; material: soil | place: USA | collected 2012-03-12 | depth 0.1 m
CACCACCCCCACTCCCCACAGAAAAATTCGAGTCCGTCGCCGACAGCGGCGGGAGGTCCATACTCCCCCTGTCTCTAGTGATTGTGCCGGGGGGGCTGGAGACGGACGCGGCGTTGGGGGTGTGCCGCCCGCCGGTGGCGGTGGCGAGCCGGCCCAGCCCAGCTGCGGCGGAGCGTTGGAGCCCCGAGAGGGCGGAGAGGTTGCGCTGGGCGGAGAGGACGCTTGCGCGGGAGAGGTCGAAGAGGGAGATGGGTGCTTCTTCGTCGGCTTTGTGGGACTTGTGTTGTTTGAACGCTGGGGTGGAGCGCGGCTGTTGCGGGGGTGGGCGAAAGGCGCCTGGCATGGCGATGGCGTCGCCGCGGGCGTCCCATTCGTCTTCGCGGGCGTCTTCCTCGCGGATGAGGACCTCGAGTTCTTCTTCGGCGCGGCGGAAGGCGTTGACGATTTCTTGGAGGGTGGGGGGCGGCGCGATGCGGAGCGCGGTCGCGAGGCAGTCGATGCGTTGCTCGAGGTGGCGGACCAAGGGGTTGGCGTTGGTCATGCTGCCGCCGCGGGGGTTGGTGGCGGGGAGGTGGGAGGAGGTGTGAGTGGGGCGGTATTTGCCTGCGAGGAGGGCTGCTTTCCAGGAGTAGTCGTCTGGGGTGGAGGAGGTGGAGGAAGTGGCGGGGAGGCGGTTGACGACGTAGGAGTAGGCGGTTTCGAAATCGTCTTCGGCGAGGGCGGCGGTGATGCACATTGCTGTGATGCGGCGCTCGGCGGTGGTGAGTTGGGAGGCCTCGTCCTCGGGAGATAATGGGGTGTTGTTCTTGGTGTGGGCTGTGAGGCCGGCCTCGACCATGCGGTTGCCGAGGGCGAGGAGGTCGTGGAGGTGAGTGTAGCTCTTCGGGTTTTGCTCGAGGATCTTGCCAATAATGGAGATGGGGTCGGAGTGGACGCGGAGGACCACGGGAGTGAACGGCTCGCCTTGCTTGAGGACGAGACGGTGGGTGCTCAAGGAGTGAGTTGCTTGGAGAAGGGCCTCGATCCGCTTTGCGTGCGGGTCGGACCGCTGGATGGTCTTGGGGAATGCTTTGAGTCTGGTATGGTGAGCGCGGTTCGGTGAACTACATGGACGGCGCGACTTACATGTCATCGCACTTCTTGAGCCCGCCGCGGGTGCGGTTGGGGTTAGAGGCGTTGTCATAGGCAGTCATGGCGGTGGCGTAGATGGTCTCTTGTAAAATCTTAGGGTCCAGGGGCTGGTCCGAATCGTCTTCGTATATCGACCGAGCAAGCGCGTATCCTTGGCTCGTCAGCAGCCGGCCTACAACTTGACCCGGTGGCAGACTTACGAGTGTTGGAGAGCAGGGCCCTCAAGATCTCCACCTCAAGAAACTCTGTCTTCACCTGGCTAAAGACGCCAAACGGGGCCCCAGTAGCATTCCAGCTATGCTCGGGACCCCAATTCCTCAGCCACAAGATCTCGTCCCTTGCCTTGAGCCAGAACTTGTCATCCGTCTTTGGCCCATTGTTACTTATGGCATGAATGAGCTTTGAGGCCTCGGCCTTTTGCTCGCGCTCATCTTGGAGTAAGGCAAGTTCGCCAGCTCTCCGTATTGTGCACGGGCAGCCGGCCTGGGTGAGGATGTGGGCGCTCAAGATGCAGGCCTGGAGGAAAGCCACAGACTCTTCTGTGGGTTCAGTCATGGGGTTGGAGGGGGCGAGGAGGTCGTTGCGCATAAAGACCACATTCCTCGCGGACTTGATGTTGTCGAGGACTTGGTCAGCGAGCGGGGGTAGCTCGGCCAGAGCGGAGGGGAGGGGCTCAAGGGGTTCGAGGCCCCAGAGGCCTGTAACCTTCCCAACGATACTATGTGCTCCGTCTAGTGCCTCGAGGGAAGCTTCTGGGATGAGGTAGGCAGACGCTAATATGGCCCGCATGTAGCTCTCCAGCAGGTAGTCCTGGTGCTGGGCGATCGCCTCTGCCGTTCCCCAGCCAGCAAGGTCGGCATCCCTGGGGCCGTCGAACTGCTGGATCGCATTCACGGCCACCTTCCAATTCTTGGATGCCTTGGCTGTGAGCCAGCACAGGACGGCATCCCATCCGGGGCAGAGGTCTGGTTGGTGTCCTGACGAGTCCGCCGCGTCATTCCTCTGCTTCCACCTCTTTTCACCGGCAAGCCACGGCCCGATCAGTCCCTTGAGATCCCGGCCAATCAAGGGCAGATCAGCCTCCCGAGCACCGGTCTGGGATAACAGGAGGTTCGCGGCGACGCGGTCTGGTAGTTGCTGGAATCCCGACAGAGTGTACGTGATGGGTTCCTGGGGGTAATATTCACAGTTCCGTCTTAAGAGCGGAAGGATGGCCGAGACCAGCAGGGCGCGTATGCATGGCGAGTGGTTCAGGAAGGGGAGCAGCAGATCGGGGAGCTCGTCGAGCAGGCCGGCCTCCTCGTCGACCTTGTATGCGCGGCGCAAAAGGAACAGTGTGATCGGATCGTCGGTGGGTTCGTCTGGCGAGGCGGCGGATGCCAATGGGAGTAGGCGGAGCTTCCTAACCTTCTTCGCGGCGTCGTCCTCGGCAAGTGCTTCGACGGGGCTGCAGTCGACGTCGTGGTTGGCTGTGTCGGGGAACTCGCCGGTCTCGAGGTGCTGGATGAGCTCGATGTAGCGGTTCGATGGGAGGGTCTCGGGGAGGTATGTGAGGAGGATTCGTATGAGCAGGTCCTTGCGCAGCACGGCGGGGTGGCGGGCAGCGAGGGCCGTCAAGGTGGTGATGTCGCCGTTAACGGCGAAGTGCACCGCCAGCAGCACCAGCTTCGGGGGGGACAGAAGGAGCGCCATTTGTCGCGGGGTCGGGGGTTATCGGATGGCGCAGTCTATCGGCGGGTCGAACGGGAGGCAGGTGTGCCCATGGTTGTTTGGCGCGGGCGTGTTGCTGGCGATGCGATGAAAGGAGGAGGGAGGATGGGAGTCGAGTATCGAGAGCTCCAAAAGAGTGGGGCCCTGGGCAGTGAACACATTCCCGCTTGGCACGCAGCGGCAGGGCAGCGGACAGGGATGTTAATGGGCAGCAGTTCAAGGTGGGGCAAGTCAAGACCCGCTTTTCCCTCCAACATCAACAGTTCAACAACGGGACGAGACACGACAGCAAGGTGTCATCACCGAGCCATGGCCAGAGACTTCCTTTTCTACTTGGTATTTCTCAACTATCAAACTTCTCTCAGATTAGAGACGGAAAAGCCGCTTTGGGACCACCAAAGACTCCCCTTCTAACCCTTACCCCTCTCCTCTCTATCACCTTAAACTCAATTAGGAAGCGACAACATTTCTGGCACTTCCATCACGGAGTCTGATCTCTTAACCTTCTTCATGGCTCTTTCGGACTCAGCAGAGGACTCCCTATCCTCGGAGAGAGATCGAGCGCGCTTCTTTCCTCTTTCCTCCCCTTCGCTCCCTTTCCCACCCTGCTCCTCCCCTCCCTTACCCACCTCCTCCCTATCTGCCTTTTCTCCATCCTCGATACTCCCACTCTCCCTCCCCATTAACCACCTCCTCTCCCTCCCCTTTAACCTCCTCTACCTCCTTTTTAACCTCCCCCTCTTCCTCTCCTTTAACCTCCTCCTCTCCCTCCCCATTAATCTCCTCTGCCCCCTTCCCTTTAACCTCCCCCTCTCTCTCCCCCTCATCCGCATACCTCCCCGTAGCAAGCAACCTCCTCCCCTTCTCCACACACACCGACCTCGGCCTGACCCACTCCACCCCCGGCAACCCCAACCCCCTCGCCTCCTCCCACTCCACCGCCGGCATGCCCTTTCCAGGCGGCTCGCGCATCTCAACCGGCCACTCCATCGGCTCCGCGGCCTCAGCATACCCCTCGATCGGCCGTGCCCTCCGCTTTTCCACCCACCGCATCAACTCCGCGAGGTAATCCCCCACCTCCAACCCTTCGTCCAGCACCACGTCGGGATGCTTAACCCACCGCTCTGGGCCGGCCAGGAGGTCTGTCTCGTCGAGGAGGCGCAGCTGCGGTGCGGAGGCGTACTGCTCCTCTCGCGTGAGGATCTCGTGCGCCGCGAAGACGACGCCTTTGACGTCGTTGCGTTCGGGGAGGTAGGCGGTGGATTCACCGAGGTGGTGGCGCGGGGGCTTCCAGCCGAGCTTGGTGGCGACGCTGAAGTCGAAGAGGATGAGGTTGTCGGTGGCTGGGTTGATGAGGAGGTTGCGCGCGGCGATGTCGTGGTGCACGATGCCGTGGGTGTAGTTTAGGTCGTCGACAGCCTGAGGAGGTGGGTTGTTAGTGCTGTATTTTTGTTGTTTTTGAGGGGGGGGGGGGCGGGGCTGCTTACCTGCATCAGTTGCTTCAAGTGCTTCAGCTTGAACGGTCGCGACTTGTTGGTGTCCAGGTCGCTGCCCTCGACATAAGGGACCGTGAACCCTACAACCCGGGTCCCACTGAGCTCCTCGAGGACGAGCCGGTCCAGGGGCAGGATGTTGGGGTGGTTCCGGGGCAGCCGGGCGTGGATGTTGATCTCCTGCCATATGGCGCCGAAGCCCTTGTAGTCGTGGCTGTACTTTAAGACGCACCTCTCCGTGCCGGCGTACGACACGGCGTCTACATGCCACGACAGGCGGTCGAGCTCGGTCAGCTCTGACCGGAGCACCGTCTCAGCTGCCTTGTCCCCGTCCTTGGGCAGCTGGAACTCCTCCCATGTCGGATAATACGTCGCCATGTTGTGGTCATAGTCGACCTTGTCGACAAATGTCACCTTGCCCGCCTCGTCGACCTGGATGCCGATGACACCCTCCGGTGCGTTGTCAATATGCTCTGCCACCAACTGCTTGGCCCTCTCGCTACTGCCTTCCCATTCCTCCTCAAATGCCTCGCAGTCCTCCTCGGGGTCCGCCACCGGCCCGGGCATGGTAACGGTGATCCACTGGCGCTGGTCATGGTCATACACCCATCGCTCGGCAATGTCTCCCATGTTCACGCCATCTTCGCAGTAAAATCGGATGTCCTTGGAGATCATGGTGGCTATCACAGAGCTCTAGGCAGAAAAGATTGTGGCAGGAAAGACGGCAAGTTTCAGGTAGACTGCGCTGTCTGAGGCGGTTGCGGAGGCGCTAGTTTGAACACGGCGCGGTCGAGGTTTGTGCTCGGAAAATACGTTGGCGGATAGTTACGTGTTGGTCCCAGTTTGTTCTTTTGGGCTTTTTGTCTGGGGCTGCCTGCCGTTTTGTGTTGTCATTGCGCCGCCGCCGTGCGTCTCCCATGCCTGCCCGCGTCTGCCGCTGCCGCTGCCGCCATTCAAATTCCACCCCAGTACCAACCAGCCGAGTTGATGAAAAGCAAGAGAAACCAAGGAAGGGCTAGCTAGTTTTTCAGTAGGTAGAGAGAGATTGGCTTTGTCTGTAACACCGGGGGAAAGGAGACGAGGACGATAAAGGACGGAGCAGCTCTCTCAACCATGCTGCCACTCATAATGATGCCTGGGTGAAACCATGCTCTGGGCAAGGAAGGGCGGCCCCCTGCATCCAACTGGCCGCTGGCGGCAAACAAAGACCGGGGGCCACCAACAAGGCTTCCAGGATAAAACCACAACCCTTTGGAACAAAGCTGGCGGCGGGCCGCTGGTGTGTGACATGGGGCTCTTGCTTCTCGCCCTGTCATGTTACTGCCCTGCTGAGTTGGGAGCAGAAGATATATGTGCCATTGTTTTAGCTTCAAGGCAGAAAAGATGTGGTATTTAATGAGCCGCTGTTGTCTTCCTCGGCGCGACCTTCTTGTCACTATCATCACATTACAAAACCCAAATATCGCCCTCAAAGTGCCCCGTCTTACTCTCCCCACCTGAACCTTGGCAGCCGTTCGATACGCAGCCAGCTCCTGTTTCTTGTTTTGAGTTGTCTTTGTCAGATAAGGTTCGACGGTAATGGTTGCATGAATTTGAGGATAAGGATTCTTCTATACCTAGCGCGTTGATCATGGACCAAGAGAAGTCCTAGACAAGTGAAGTATGCCTAGATAGTTATAATAGAAATCCGAATCTTTGTTGATGGGTCACTGTGTGGCTGCTCCTGCTAAATTGTGGCGCTGTGGCTGGCACTTCTATGCCAAGACACCCAAGCTCCCGCCGAGTCCGTGCGCTCGACCTCACGACCTCATCGTCGACGACATCAGCGCCAATTCTCGGTGCATCTCCACCGTCACCTCCCACCCAAGCTTCAGCCCAGCCCACCATGGCGTCCGGATACGGCTTGAACGGCGGTAAGTCGCATCGCATGCCCCAATGGCCCAGCCCCGACGACAAATCGACACTTTCGACCCACAGCGCAATCAATCAATGACAGCAGACGAGCTATGACGCTGACCCAACTCCCCTCCCAGGCCCGTCCCGCTGCCTTCCCTTCTGGCAGGAGCTGCTTTCCTGCTACGTCGTCAACAGCTCCGACGACAACGAGGAGGGCAGGAAGAAGTGCGTCCCCGCCATGGAGGACTACTACGAATGCCTGCACCACCGGAAAGAGGTGCGCCCATCCCCCGCCCCCGCCGACACCCCGCGCGATCCCACTCGTCCTTCGGACCCCTCGCTAACTCGGAATTTCTTGCTATACCACAGGCTGCGAGGGCCAAGGTACTCCAGGCCGCCTACCGCGCGGCCGAGGCCAAGAAGCTGCGAGAGAATCCCCCAACCGCGGGCCAAATACGGAATCTGGGCTTGCTGGACAAGGAGGACGACACCAAGACGGTGCTGGGGTCGAGCTAGACGGGGCCGCCAGCAGTATTGCGACCCAAATTCTGTGTATATCCGGTTATTCTCTTGGGAGGGGGTGTCGTCAAAACGGCAGTGCGGGGGGCAGAATTCCATCGCTATCGACTTGAGTGCGCAGCTCACAGCAGTGATCAGGTGTGCTTCTGAATGCCAGCTCTCGGCGTTGAGTCTGATTCACCTATTTGGCGGCAAACATGTGTTTGAGCAGGTTACCATCTCAACTGGCGCCGAGCACACCGGCATTGACCTGAACAATTGGGAAGGTGGAATGGAGCGATTCTTTCCTCTGAACTTGCCACCAGTCGCAGTTTCTTTGCCCTGCTCATTGGTGGCTCTTTTCTCACTCGCCCTTTCTGCTAACCACTCGACCACTCTAATTTCTGGCGCTGAAGGCTTGGTTCGATCTTTGATGCCACCGCCAAAGCCGACTGTTTCCAGCTCCTTGTGGCTTGCCACTCCCTGATCCTTGGTCGCTCCAAGATGCCCTGCCTCCGCGGCATCGAGGTGTGGCTCACCACCAAGCCCGAGGCCGAGACGATCCCCGAGTATCCTCACCCAGACGGGACGTCGGCTCGCCTCCTCGAGGCCGCGTCGAGCAGCTCACCCGGCCAGGGCGCGCAGCGCAAAGCTGGCCCAACGGTTGCCGTTTACATACCCTCGATCCCAAGTCGGTCTACCTAGCACTGCTGGCAGCCCTGTTCTTCAGACTGACCGCTTTAGGCACGCCCTTCTCCATCAACTACAGCATCAACACCCTCCCGCCGGCCCCTTGCAAGTACATCTTCTTTCGGCTCTACATGAATGCGCGCCCAATTGTAGCTTGGGGGATCGACCCGAACGAAAAGCCAAAAGGCAAGGTTGCGAGGTCGCTCTGGGCGCCATGTGCAGTTTACGACGGCCGACGGATCGGCCTTGAGGGGCGCAATTTTGTCTTCCTCCCCGGCCAGGAGCACAAGTCCGTGGCCGAGGACGGCGGCCTCATCGAGATACAAGTCTTCCGAGCCAGGGACCGGCGCGCCCGCGCACCGAGGCTGGAGGAGTTCCGATTCCAGGAGAACTACGGGATTGCGTGAGTATCGATCCAGTGCTCTCCTTGCGTAACGTAGGCCATTTTCCCGGGTACTGACCCAGAACTCGCAGCGCGCCCAGCATGGGGATGGTAGATGAGCCGCAAAAAGCGTGCTTCTACGACTGGCACCTCCTCGATGCGAAGGACTCGCCGTTTGCCTCATTTCGCCTTCACTATCGCTCGCTGCAGAACCTCAAGCAGCTTAACCTCATCCCGGCAACCGAGCTTGAGCTTTTGTGCTCCATCTCGCCGAAGGCGCTGAGGGTCCTCGCCAAAATGGACGAGAAAGACGACCCTAAGTCCAAAAAGGATGAGACAGAGGAGAAGCGACCGAAGTTGGAAAATCCGGACGAAGCCGTGTTCCGCAGCGTCACGGCGAAGCCCACCGCCGGAGAGGAAGCCAACGGCGGGGACGAGAAGCCGTACTACTTCCTCAAGACCCCCCCAAAGCTCGTACCAGTCTTGCCATCCAGCTCCCGAGTCCCGCAACCGAGCAAAGCGCAAAGGGATGCTTTCCTCGAATCCTACCTGCAACGCCCTCTGCCCGAGCTCCCCGCCGAAGCATCCAAGCGGGACTCGAGACGATCATCAGCGGGATCAGCGTCGTCGGCGGCCGTGTCGATCACCCCGTCACTTCTGCAGTATTGCGAGTCGGGCTCGCTTAGGAGCGAGGAAATCGAGGTCGGCGTCGCGCGGCTTGTGCAGCTGCCGCCTTCGTCTTCGTCCAACCTGGCCGCTGTCGTCTCTGACGACGGATCAAATGCCGTGGCATACTCGATCTCAGACTACGAGACCTCGCCGCGGTCAATCCGCGACTCCCCCCTGGACAACAAACTCTCTCCCGGCCGCTACCTCCCCATGACCGGCAGCGGCCTCGAGCGCGGCCTCGCCATGCTGGCGTCACCGAAACAGGCCATGCTCGCGCGGGCGGCAAAGTTCAGACAGTCGCTACCGAGTAACTTCACCCCGAACCGCGGCATGGGCATGGACATGGAGAGGCTGGGGAAGGCGGTCTCGATCGAGGCGGAGTGGGTGAGCCCGAGCAGCAGCCCGTCGGTTGGTCGGGCAAGGGCTGCCACGCATGGTGCGCATGGCGAGCCTAGCCCGAGGAAGGTGAAGGGAAGGTCGCTGTTTGGGGGGCTGCGCGGCAGGGGGTTTAATGGCTCGCCGAGGAGGTTGGCGGGGATGTTGCTTGGTCGTGATATCCCCAAAGTTGATGGCACTGGGAATGGGACTGGAGGGGACAAGAGGAGTTGAGTCTGATCGGCTCTGGATGTCTTTGCTTCCAAGTCTGAGGGAGATTTGTGGTAGTATGCGAGTCAGGGCTGGCACGCCCTATCAGGGTGCATAATGGTTCCTCGCACACGATTCATTGCTCGACTTGACGAAAAGTTGCAGAAGGGGGAAACTTGCTGGCATCGAGTTGGGCCAGGCGGCCGCGTGTATGTACGAACCAATGTAATGTATAAACAATGTAAGAATCATCAGCGAGAGAAGAACGCCAGAGTCCCGGGGGGGTGCAAACAGGTCGGGTATTCTCTCCAGTGCCCATCACCACCACTTCTCAAACAACACCCTCCTCTTCTCCATCCCAAAACCCTCTGGCGACACCAATGCCTCAACAAACTCATCCGTCATGGATGGCACACCACAGACATACACCACGGAAGCCTCCTTATCCCCACCCACAGCCTCTTCCACATCCCCCAGTGTAATCCTCCGCCTCGCAAACGGCACCTCCACCCCACTGCTACACCTCACCACATCCCCAGACACGGTCGGGTCACCACCCCCAGTGAGAAACAACCGCAACCCACCCTTCACCCGCCCACTCTCAAACAATCCCGCCATCCGCTCCAGGAAGAGCACCCTCTCCCCCTCTCCCTCGCAAACCCCTGGATCCTTGACACCATACAACACCCTCACCTCCACCCCCAACCCGCTCTGCTCCCCAATGTAACTGAGCATGCTCACAAGCGGGTTAATCCCCATCCCCCCCGCAACAAGCACCACCTTCCTCAACTCCCCACTCCGCTCACCATGACCATCCTGTGACTGGGCAAGAAAAGGGGGCGGGAAAACAAAACTCCCACCAACCCTCACCTCCAAGTTCGTACCCAGCAACTCCGCCGGTGGCAGGAAGAGGTAAACAGCTGCGGGGTTTGTTGGGGAAGATTGAACCGCCAATTCCAGATACGGCTTCTCCTCCCCAGAATCTGGGTTGGGGATGGCAAGCGACGGGGAGGAGGTGATTGTAAACCCTCCTGGCTTGGGGACGTTGGCGGACGGGGGCGGGTGCACGTCGAGCCATTGGCCGGGGAGGAACTACGACGGAATAAGTGGGAAGGGATGGGTTGGAAATGGAAGGGGGGGGCTTACAGGGATGGGGACGGTGGTGGAGAGACGGAAGAGGCGGATGGAGGGTGTGACTTGGGTGATGGTGGTGATGGTTACCGTGTGGAGGGACTGTGTGGGGTGGGCTGGACGGTTAGAGGCAGAAGGATGGGAAAAGGGCCGAGAGAGGGGGAGACGGGCATACCGCGTCCCGCGGCTCGTGGGCGGTTCGGTCGATGTGGCTCTGTTTGCTCATGGTGGTTGTGGTGGTGGGGACAGGGCTGGGTGCGGGAGGGAGTCAGAGGAGATGTCTCGGCAGGGTGTTATGAGATGTCTCGGGAGGCTGCGGATGGCTTCGTTGATACGGAAGGTATTCCACCATGAGATATGAGATATGACAGCGGGTGTGGTCCGTTTGTTCGGGCAAGGGTCTGGGAGCTGGTCGTCACCCGCTTCAGCCTGACACTCGTTCCGTTGACAGCCCCACCAGCCGTTCCTGGATTCAGTATGGGTTCCTTTCTGGGGAGTGAAGCCTAGAATTTTTCCTGGTCTCTATGTTGTGACCTGAAGAGAGTGGAAATGCAACTAGGGCGAACAAGCCTGAATGTAACTTTGGGTGGTTGAATAGATGAATGAACGACACAATAGGAACAGCAACCCAGAGTGACAGAAGCAAGAGGCATCATTGGCTGCCAGGGATTGTCGCTGACAGGCGACAGGGGCACAATGCCCCGGGCCGAGAACAGGGGTCTCTAGTGGTGGGGTGGGTGCCGCTGTATCGGGACGACCCTGTGATTGCAGCGGAATTGCAGCGGGCTGCAGCCTCGTGACGCCAGGCGACCTTCTGTTTGGAACGACCCTCGTTCTGCTCCCATTCTTGCCATTCTTGCACGCTCGCTCAATGACACGCCCCAAGACTGAATAAGAACCGCGTGCCTTCCACCCTGCCCCTCGCGCCGACGTGCTCTCAACCTGGACCGTTCACGGTATGTTTTTCTGCCGCTTGGGTGTTTTTGGAGTTCTGTTCTCCCCGTTCCCTCTTCCCCATTCCCCATTCCCCACAGCGTGCACGACCCGACCCACAGCCCCAAACTAAAAAATATGACCCGCCCCAACTGCAGCAGAGACCCGCCGACTTCCTCGCCCTGCGACCCAAACCGAACCACACCGACCGAGAACCGACACTCCTCCGCGCCCCCGGCGGAGCCTGGACAGACCATTCCCGGTGTGCCGGTCCCTCAGGATGCGCAGAAGTCGGAAACGTACGTGAGAAGAACAGCAAGCAACAAGCCCGGCCACAGAGCTCACAGGCGCAACAGCAAGAAGCGACTCGACCACCACCGGAAACCGCACTCATTTCCAGACTATGGGTACGGGAACTGGCCTGCCTGCGAGTCGCCGACACCACTGCTGACATACCGGGTGTTTGCCCGCCACAGATCTGTAAAGGGTGCCGTCAGGATGCCTCCGCCCTTCCCGAACCGCCTGGTACGTCTGCTCAGTCCCTGGATTGGACATGGCCCCGACTGCCACCAGACGGGTTGCCAGGTCGCCTACCTCTCCAGCATACTGACCAGTCGCAGAAGAGTCTCGCGCCGCCGACCCATGTCGATACCCTCAACTCCAACCCCGCCTTCCACCAACCCAGCAACGTTCCGCCGCCCTTCCAGACCCCCGCCCCGAAGCGGTCCAAGATTCACGACGCCAGAGGCCCGGATGAAGACATCGTCGAGGTTGAACAAGATGCCGGGTCGAGACAAGAGCACTATGGCAGCCAGTCGAGCTTCGCTGCTCAATTGGCGTCCCCTGGCGTCGCCGAGTTTCAGAGCGTGGAAGCTTCCGTATACCGCACGAGTCGGCCCAACCGCCGCGGCCGCAAGCAGTACGGCGACAACCCCTCTGCCATGAACCACCATGGCCGCACTGTCCGGAGCATGGAGTCCATCGAGAGTTTCGACGAGCTTGCGCTCCCCAAGAAGCCGGCCGCCGGCCGCCAACGAACCGCGCGTCTTGTCGTCATCAACGACGCTGCCGACGACTACATCCTTGGAAAGCCCAGCCGTGTCGGCAAGCAGCAGCACAGCCTGAAGAAGACCAAAAAGCGCCCAAGTCACGATGTCCCCAGTGACCATGACGAACTGGTGGACGACTCAGCCGCCGAAGCAGAGGTCTCCGGTCGTCCCAAATCACCGACCAAGGACTGGTCAAAGCACAAGTCTTCTGGTCTTTCTCGGAGAGGGGAAATCAAACCAACAAAATGGGCAAGCGCGCCTCGTGCCACCGACACGCCGCTCAACGTCCGCGTGGAAGCCGCCGTGTGCCAACCAAACCTCCGATTCGTGGCGGACAAAGAGCAGTCGTCCTGCTTCTTGCGCCCAAGTGATGACGGCCTGGAGCTGCGCGCCTTCATGGAGAGCGGCAGCACAGCCGGGCCATATCCCTGGCTCAAGATCACCGGGAAGACGAGGACTCTGACTTACCACCCAGCCTCCAACTTGATCAAAATCAACCAGTCAAACGACCAAACCTTGGCCATATCCATCGGAGCCTTGATGGTCATTCGGCTAGGCAGCAGTTCCGAGGCCGTCCAGGTTGCCGACTGGGCACGCGGCGATTCGAGAATCCACGTGGTGCAAGAGAAAACCAGGTACGGCTGCCCCATTTCGCGGGCTCTTGCGCCTTTTGTTTACTAACCGCTCCTAGCGTGAAATTGCTCCTCACATGGGATAAGACGGGCCAGGAAGTTAGCCTGGCCGGCAGCCCCGCATCGTCGAAAGCGCAGCCTTGCAGCCCGCCCACCGCCCGTCCGCAACGATCTGCGAAAGACGATTCCGCGGCAGACGGCCCCCCAACGGAGAGCCCACGAACCAGCTCTCGGACCCCTATTCGAACCCAGATGCGGGTTTCGGCGCAGCACGAGACTCTTCTGCCTACAGGCCCTGCCACCGGGCTTGTTTCCTCACGATCCTTGCGCTCGAGGATTGTTGCTCCCCTGGTACAAACGCCCCAAAGGTCGCGTACCCCGTCCCCAGTGCGCTGGTCCAAGGAGCATCCGGACTGGGCCAAGGACTGGGAAATCCCCCTCGTCCTCGAGCGCACCACGGTGAACAAGGACGACATTCCCCGGCTTGACGAGGGCCAGTGCCTGAACGACAATCTGATTGCGTACGGCCTCCGATACCTGTTCGGTCTCTACAGCCGCGAAGGGGACCTGGGAAAGAGGGTTTTCATGCACAACTCGTTCTTTTACGAGAAGCTCAAGGGGGGCACAGGCTCCGTCATCAACTACGACGGTGTCAAGAGTTGGACCTCAAGGGTGGACCTGCTGTCTTACGACTACATCGTCGTGCCCGTCAACGAGTACCACCATTGGTGGGTGGCCATCATTTGCAACCCGGGCAAACTCGACCCAGACGCCAGGGCGGCTGCGGCCAAGCTCAAGGCCCTAGCGGCCGAGTCGGAGGGCAAGGGCGATGAAGCATCGCCTGATGTGGAAATGGCAGACTCGCCGGACCAACGGCCGCTGACGGCAGCTTTGTCGTCGGCCTCGCTGGCTGCTGAGTTGGCAGCCGATGCGCCGGCAGCCAATGCGCCGGAAGCCAAGCCGCCCGCGACCGACGTCTACAACCTCGTCGAGTCCGACATCGTTGTGGTCTCTGACGGTAAGAACGACAGCATAGACCTGACCTCGTCGGCTCGGGGAAAGCCGAAGCGAAAGCAAAAGGCCAGTGGCGCGAGGGCCGTTGACCCCGAAGCCCCCAGAATCATCACTCTCGACTCCATGGGCGCTAGTCACCCCCAGGCAGTCGGACTTCTCAAGAAGTATCTGTTGGCCGAGTTTGCGAACAAGCGCAAGAAGGTCCTCCCCGACTACCCTCTGACGCTGGGTATGAAGGCCGCCAACATCCCGCAGCAAAACAATGTGTGCGACTGCGGCGTCTACCTCCTCGGCTTCGTCCAGGAGTTTTTCCGCGAGCCGGACCAGTTCGTCCAAACCCTGCTCAAGAAGGAAACCCCGGGTTGGGATTTCAGCGCTTCAGATCTGCGCATGCGCTGGCGGGATACGATCCTGTGCGAGCAAAAGAGCTACCAGATCGCGCAGAAGGCCAAAAACAAAGCCACAACCTCATCGGCCACAACCACGCCCAAGGCGAGCGCGAAGCCGAGCCGTGAAAGCAGTGAAGTCGCCAACGGCGTCAACGGTTGGAAGGCAGCCGGCGTGAACTCGGCCGAGCAGTCACCCTCGGCCAAAATTGCCGAGACTCTTGAGCTCAACGGCCACGCCACACTCGCCAACGGCTCCTCCCCGCGAGTGTCCGCCAACTCTCCCCACCAACAAAACAGCCCCAACCAAGGCACACCCCAACAACCAACCACCAACACCTCCATCCTCCCCTCCATCGAGCCCCCCGAGGTGGAAGAAACCCCCCCGCACCGGGTCAACCACCCCGCACCCCCCAACGAGCCGCACTTCCTCGCCCCGCTCTCCTCCTCTTCATCCTCCTCCTCCCGCTCCTCCCCGGCAAACGAACCTTACACCGTCGACGACGACGATGGTGACGATGCCTCCGACGACGATGTAGTCGCGGAAATCCACCCGCGGTCGTTCTACAAGGCCGCGGCACGGGTCACGCCGCGCAAGAGGCGTTCGCCGGCGCTGTTGTCGACGGAGGAGCGCCGGAGGAAGATGGCGCGCACGGGGAACGCGACCCGTCGGGCGCCGAGGATGCCGATGCCGACGACGGTTAGTCACTTTGTTGTTGACGACGGCGATGAGAGGATGGATGGGGAGGGGGATGGGGTGGTGGTGG
>FTEL01005777.1_pt1 | contig 14960 bp, 14 predicted proteins | sample 1658911 | NCBI WGS metagenome assembly FTEL01 (sample SAMEA3914869, study PRJEB12502) | metagenome | biome: forest; material: soil | place: USA | collected 2012-03-12 | depth 0.1 m
ACGCTGCAGCGCCTCGCGGTCGAGGCGGGCCTGCCCGGGGAGGAGGGGGGCGGGCTGAGGCTGGTGGCGGGACAGGGGTCGGGGTTGGCTTGTCAGTTATCATTCATTCTTTTTCTTTTTCCCCCCGCCGCCCTCCCGAACTCGATCGCTCGCATGCTGCGGGTGGAGATCTTGCCCACACTCACTCATTCTCAGATTGGCCTCTGACCGTCTTGTCGGTGCTGGACCCGGTACCCGGTCGACACGGAGCCCAGGGAACCCGGGGAGCAAAAGGAACAACCCAGGGGGTTGTCGCAGCACCAACGGCACCAACGGCACCAACGGCAGCAGCCGTCGCCATGGCCGCGCGAGCTTATAACCACGATGGCCTCGCGGTCCCGAGCCCGTGGCAGGGCGTGTTGTGGTCTTGAACAACTCGTCTCCCCGAGCCGCCGTCGTCTTTGTCGTTCCACACCGAAAACACCAAGCAGCAGGAGGCAGAAGATCGAGGCAGACAGCCCGTCGTCGTAACGTGTAAGTGAGAAGAGAACACCCGGGACCAAGTCGAGGACTGCCTTGCGCGTATCCCCAAGGACCTCCTCGAGGACAACCTCCAGTCCCCGTGGAGGCTATATACCCCGAGCAACTCCACCAGCCCTGCGGGAACCGTGGCTGCATGCCGCGCGGACTTCTTCTCCCATCTCGTCTGGCCGCCGCGAGCAGAACTGCCGCTGACCCTGTTGGCAGGCAGCAAAGAACAACATCCTCGGAGAGATTGACGACAAACACCGCCCCGTGAGGTTTGAAGCACCGTCCGGGCCGAAGACCTCGAGCCAAACAGAGGGGAATCTGCGCGTCAAAGACCATCACCTGTCCCATCAAGTGGGCCAGCAATTAATTAACGGGCTCGACAAAGAGGAAGGTCGACTCGGAGTCAGCGGCAGCAACAGCAGCGGAAGCACCAGATCCAGCACTATCACCAAACAGAGTCACAGAGACCCACGTGGAGGCGAGGAAGGGCAGACCTCGAACGGCATCTCGGGAGTGACCGGCGGAGCATACTCGAACGATCGGCCCGTCTGAGCAGGGAGCGCGAGCCGCCGAGTCGAGGGTCGAGGCCTGGACTCAAGTGCCTAGTTGGTGATCGTTACAACCTCGGAACCGACGACTGGCTGACGACTGGCCAGCAGCAGTCCCAGTGCTTTCGTCCCGTTGGTGACAAGGAGAGGACAAGAAAGGGCGCGGGCCGAGGGTTGCGTTAGGTTGCTTTGCATTTGACGTCGCGGCCTTGTCTCTCCTCGAGACGGGACATCGAAATCCACACGGACTTAGCTGCAGCTGCTGCACCGTGCAACAACAAGGCCAGGCGTAACGCAACAAACCACGGAGGCGACTATTGTGGACCCATACTGCACGTCAGCACGGCACAGAGAGAGGGAGAAGTCCAGACGGAGCCAGACAGAGCGAGGCAGAGAGGAAAAGGGGTGACGAGACACAGGGAACAGGGGACAGGGAAAACAAACAAGTATCTTGTGGCACACCCCGCGGGCCTTGCCGTCACGGCGTTTGCTTCCACAGCCGCCGTCCCTCCCGTCGATTCGGCGGGGTTTGCGATCAGGGGGGCTGCTATATAAAGAAAGGACTCGACGCCGTCCTTTGGTCTGAGACAAGTCTGGACGGGTCCTTGAGGAGGTGATCGGCCGCAGAAAGACGACATCAGGCTCGCCAGTGGAGGGTCCTGCCCCAAGAGCGGTCAAGGAAAGCAATCAAGTGTTAAAAAGGCCTCGGGGAAAGGGGTAGGGGGCCGCAAGAGCACTCACTCCTCGACCACCACTCCTTGGTCGGCACACATCACCCACCGCTCCACCTCATCGGCACCACTCAGTGTCACTCACCACCCATCTCTCCTCGCTGGCTCCCCTCACCGGTACTCTCACTCTCCGCTCTCGCCCGTCACTCCTCCTCGTCACTCCTCCCTCACCCGCATCTCTCACAACCAACACTCCCTCCCTACCCACTCCCACTACCACGTTACCTCCCCCCCAAAACCACCAACAAACACCCGCATTCCTCCCGCTCCCGCTCCCTCACACCGCCACCATGCTCCTCCAGAGCGTCGTCGGCCGCGGCCCTCGGATGGCGGCCGCGTCAGTGACCCGTCTCGTCCCGGCGCGGGCCGTCGGCTCGGTGCCGCGGTTCCAGGCGCAGGTGTCCGACATCGCCAACACCGGCAGCGCCAGCACGGCCAACATGCCGCCGCCGCCGCCGTCGCCCGTGTTTGACACGGCAATTCCGGCCGCCCGCGAGCGGCCCCCGCCCCTGGAGGAGTCAGTGTTGGCGTCGGTTCATCCGGTCTCGACGGCGCTGTTCCAGAATCAGGATGAGTTCTGGCGGAAGATTCCTGTTTGGAGGGATGTGTCGGCCAAGGAGTTTTTGTCGTACAGCTGGACGGTGAGTGATGGCTTGGTTTGGTTGCCCCTTTTGTTGATTCAGTGCTGACACCGCTCAACAGACCGCCAAGATGGTCGAGAACAAGCCCAAGCTGCTCGCCTTCCTCCAGGCCGTCGTCCCCGACGAGGTGCCGTATGATCAGACGGGCCGCATGCAGTCCCGCGAGGACTTTATCGCAGACGTCCTCGACGGCATCACCACCGCCACCATGGCTGTGCGCATGACGTGAGTGCTGAGTCCCTCCCCCACTCCCCCTTTTCTTCCACCCCCTTTCCTCCCCGCTGCGTGACCCATCCCCTAAACCATACACTCCTCGACTCACCCCATCGCTAACCCCTCCCCCGAAAACAGACCCTACATCCTCAGCCGAATCAACTGGCAGGACCCGCGCCACGACCCCATCGCGCGGCAGTTCCTCCCCCTCAAGTCGCGCATGGTGCCCGACCACCCCATGCTCACGCTCGACTCGCTGCACGAGGAGGCCGACTCGCCCGTCAAGGGGCTGGTGCACCGGTACCCCGACAAGGCGCTGTTTCTGCGTGAGTCCTCGCTCCCCCTTTGGTTCCTTGCCCCTGATGCCCGCCACTGCCCCGCCCCTCTTGATCTCCATCCGCGCAGTTTCTACCCCCTTCCTCTCTCACCCCCTCCCAGTGGTGGTCGGTACTAATAACCTCCCCAGCAACCTCCGTCTGCCCAACCTACTGCATGTACTGCACGCGCTCCTACGCCGTTGGCGCCAACACCACGACCGTCTCCAAAGCCTCGCTGCGCCCCTCCCGCCGCCGCTGGGACGAAGTCTTCGCCTACATCGCGGCGACCCCGGCCCTGCAGGACATCGTCGTCTCCGGCGGCGACGCCTACTACCTGCAACCGGACCAGCTGCGCCTCATCGGCGAGAAGCTCATCTCCATCCCGCACATCAAGCGGTTCCGCTTTGCCTCGAAGGGGCTCGCGGTCGCGCCTGGTAGGGTGTTGGAAGGCCCCGGGGAGGGGGACGGGTGGATTGAGGCGCTGATTGAGGTGTCGGATAAGGCGAGGAGGGCCGGGAAGATGATGGCGTGGCATACGCACTTTAATCACCCGCAGGAGATGTCGTGGGTGTCGGAGCTGGCGTGTAAGAGGTTGTTTGAGGCCGGGGTGACGGTGAGGAATCAGAGTGTGTTGTTGAGGGGGGTGAATGATGATTTGGAGACGATGGGGGGGTTGATAAGGCGGTTGGCGGATAATTGCGTGGTTCCGGTGAGTTGGTTGTTGCAGTTTTGTTGCTCCTTTTCCTACTCGCCTTATTCTGCTACCGGTTTTCCACTCCCCCTTTTCTACTCCCCTTTTCCCACTCCCCCTTTTCCACTCCCTTTTTCCACTCTCCCTTTTCTCACTCTCCCTTTCTCACCTCCTTCCCCCTTGTTTACCTCTGACTAACACCCCCGCAGTACTACGTCTACCAATGCGACCTCGTCAAGAGCGTCGAGCACCTGCGGACCCCCCTCCACACGATCCTCGACCTCGAGGCGCGCATCCGGGGCTCCATCGCGGGCTTCATGATGCCGTCGTTCGTCGTCGACCTGCCCGGGGGCGGCGGTAAGCGGCTCGCGTGCTCGTACGAGTCGTACGACCGCCAGACGGGCGTCTCGCGATACAAGGCGCCCGCTGTGACGGGGAGGGACAAGGAGAATAAGGTTTATGAGTATTATGATCCGGTGGATTCGCTGCCGGGGAGTGCGTAGGAGGGGAGACTGGGTAGGAGGGTGCTGGGAAGGGGCGGGGTGTTTCTTAGGCGCTTGCTTGGTCCTTGTGTTCTCTTCTGCTTCTCCTGACTTGGAGTTTTGGGATGCTACCGTCTGTTAGCAGACGCTACGATGCTCATGATAAAACGGGGGACACGGGGGAAAGTAATAAAACCTGTGTGGCTGTGGTCTTTGCTCGTCGAGGTGACGGATGAAAGCGCCTGACTCTCTTGTTTTCTCGAGTAAAGTCAACCTTGAAGTCCACATGTTCGGAATCACTGATCCCTCTCCACTCTCTTCCTCTTCAAATCCCTCCACCTCTGGTTTCACCCTCTTGCCCGACCGAGCAGCTTGACCTCTTGTTCGTGGCCTCGGGCTCATCGCCGTCATGTTCTCTTTGGCACACTCGAGCCCAACACCAAGGGCGGAAGAGTGGCTATCGTACCATCTCAACTTTGGGCTATGCAAGTGAATGGGAAGGGGAAGGCAACGGGGGAAGGGTTGAAGACCCGAACAAACACGGCCAGTGTCGTCACACAAGAGGATCCAGCCCCGCTCCCCCGAACACAGGTATGAGCCACTCCCAGGTCGAGGACAGCCCTTGGTTGGTAGTAGCAGGCGGCTCTGGGGGTAGTTACTCCGCACAACAACGGCTTTGCGTGACAGTTCCGTTTGGGTGTCTCTCGGAGTTTTGAGACACTTGCGTGGTTGAGTCTCACCTGTGTGGAGCTGGCAGCCTCATCACACAGAACAACTGACAGCTCCAGCATTGCATCGACACAGTATCCGTCCAGAGTCTGTACCCAAACACACACCCGTCGTTCATGAGCCGCGCCGCCGTTGTCGTTGTCATCACGGACGGCTAGTCCCGCCCTCTTCCCCAATTTCCGTTCCTAAAATTATCCTCCGATCCTCCATCTTACCAGTCCCCCACACCTCCCACGCAAGATGCAACCAGTCAGTTGCCAACTTGCCCATCAGAGACAGCATCCTCGCCATCCAACTGGCCGGCGATCCCATCTCCATCGCATCCGGCGTCAGATTGGATACCGCCGACCCCTGGTCAGCGGGCAACCAAACAGCGTCCCCGATCCCCTGCAGCAAGCAAGGCAGCAGCAGCAGCAGAGCCCAGCGCGAGTGATAGCGCTAAGTGTGTTTTTACTCCACCCAGTCGCCGAATCATGGGCAGATTTGTGTCGGATGGGAACAACGGCGCTAGGAACCGCCCGCAGCTGGCTGTTTCTCACGCGCGCTTTTTCGGAATTTTTTGTTGCCATTGATTTGGGGTCCTGACTGGCTGTGGGACTGGACGCTCGTCACGTCACGTCGTCACGCTTCCCCGCTGCTGGAGCTGGGCTGGCGACGTCGTGTCGTGATGGCGACCATAACAATGCATGGGTCAAGTTGTGGATGGATGGATGGATAATTTGTACGCGCGCGCTATGCGAGGTGGCATAACCAGTGAGGGGACGGTGACGGCGGTGATGGGTGATATCTCCCGCCCCGTGCCCCCCCTGGCGGAGTTCATTTGGATTTGTTGACGCGAGATTGATGGGCGGTGGTGATGGCGACGCCAACTGCCGCAGCGCTGATGAGCAGGCTGGCCCTGGCGACTTCACCGCCGCCGCCGGCGCGGCAACCAGCCCTGCGCTGCCCAGGCCAGCCTGGTCCAATGCCTCCACTCGGTTCCGGCGAGAGAGTTTGTCCCTGCTGGGGAGGTATCCCGGGGACCAGCCCAGGCGGGCGGGATGGAACCGTTTGTGAGACGGTTTCTTTCTTTCGTATCCCGAGCCCTGTGTCTTGGATATCTCCACCGCCAACAGGCCCGTCGGCGGGTTCAGGTTCCATTTTGTCTTGAGCCAAACACCCATGGAACAGGCGATGGCACCACCGACACTTTGCAAAGCCCCCCACGCGTCCCCCCAACCCGGTACCCCGCCCCCCCCCAAGGCAACACGAGGGCACAGCGACCCAGGCAAGGCCCTGCATACATATCCCAGGCTAATGCTGCGTGCATCATCGTCCGCCGTCCGTTGTCAGCAGGGCAGCCAGCCAGCCAGCCGAGCAAGCCCCGAGCTGCAGCCAGCCGTGGTTCGGCACCGCTCCCCGGCGGTGGCTGCTCGCACCGCCGTCTCATCGGTCGCCGCAGGAGTTGCAGCGCAGCCAGCCAGCACTGGTCGACGTCGAGTGCGAGACCGGACGCAGCAGCAGCACACACTCACACACACACCACAGCTCAGCCCAGCGAGCGGGGAACGGAAGAGGGAGGGCGAGGGAGGGAGGGACCGTGAGGCTGCTGCACACCACTAGACCTGACCGCACCAAGCCAGACTCGACTTGCAGCTCGCCACCGCCTCTTCCACCACCACTCGGCACAGCTCAGGTGCGCTGCCCTGGTTGCAGTGTGCAGAAGGGGATCTGCAAGGGGGGTTTCGAAGGGCGGAGGAGGTGCAGGTGCAGCACGCAGGGCAGGACTGAGTTAGTTTAGCGGACGCGAGGGAGGACGAGGAGGAGGAAGGGCAGGTGCCTCAGGTGCCCTCAGGTCGCAGCAGGTAGGTGAGGGGTTGATGATCCTAAAGGCATATCGTGGCGGTAATATAGGTGGCGAGACGTCCAAGTTGTTGCATCTCTTTTGCAGGTTCACGGACTTGGGACGGGAGGGAGAGGGGGGAAAAGAAGGATGATCAACAGCACAACTGACCAACCCACCGACTCAGCTCAGAAGAGGCGGTGAAGTGTGCACCTCCACGAGAAACAAAAAGAAAACACAATTGACCAGAAACTGCCAAATCCCCCCCCCTCTGTGGCGAAAAAGATCAACACAACACCATCACCCAAAACGAAACCTCATAGCCCATTGCGTGGCACAACAGCAACTAGCCCATCCCAACCCCCCAAGCCAAGCAACCCCCTCCTCTCAGAAAAGGGAGTCAAGCCAACTCCCTCACTAACCCGACTCAACTAACCCGCAACAAGCCTAACCCTCCCCGCCGACCCAAACTTCCCTCCCTCCCCCCCAAGTAGCGCAGGCCCAAGTAGCGCAGCGCAGCGCACGCGCACCACCACGCCGTCTGTCCCAAGCGCCCGATGTGACCCACAGAACCACAGACCAGCAAACCCACCACACCGGTTCCGCGCCAGAGAGTTCGGTGCCGCGGCTACCCATGTGGCAGCAGGCACGCACGGGCATGTGCTGCTGCTGTTTTTTTAGTTGGACTAATAACGACTTGGTAAGCATGCATGGAGGGATGTGGGAGGACTGGATGGATGGGATGGATGGTGATACACTCAGATGAGGGGTTGCGCAAGAAAGGGGATGAAGGGTGAGCAAGAATTGAGGATGAGCAAGGCAGAGAGGTCAGGAGACAGAGAGGCAGGCAGGCAGGCAGGCAGGCAGGCAAGATGAATCAATGTGTGTGGAAGGAATCATCGCCGTTTTAAACGCCATCGCTATATACAGTACAGTCGCTCACCCCCCCACCAAACTCAATGAACCACACAAAACTCCATCGTGAGATGCCCAAACCGCCATGTAATGAAAACAAAACAAAACAGATCCAAGCTGGCTAGCTGTCAAGACAAGACAAGACAAAACAAAACACAAAAAATGCTGCTGTAGATCCGCCCAACGCCTCGCGAAACTGTGCTGCAAAAAAAAGACAATCACCATCTCATCCCTCACTCCTCCCCAAATCACCCCCAGCTAGGGCTAGGAATCAACCTCTCCTAACCCGCGCCCAAATCCTCCTCATCACCCCCCTCTCACCCACCCCACTCTCATTCCAATGATCCAACTCCGGAAACGGCTCCATACTCTCCCTCCCCGCGCCATAATACCCCCCCTGATTACCCCCATTCCTCTCCCCGCCGGTAGCCAGCGCCCCCAGCGCCGTCGCCCTCCGCGCATGCCCCTGCTGGTGATACACCACTTTACCGTGCGGTGCCTGACCCTGCTGCTGCTGCCAGCCATAAATCTCATCCTCCCGTGCACGAAGATCCGGGCGGGTGAGCGTCATGCGCAGCGTCATCTCCCTCGACGCACCGGGGAAGCCGGGCTCGGGGGTCTTGCGGCCTGCCCCGCTGAGGGGGACGGAGGCGAAGCGGTTGTGGCGGGGTTTGTTGCTGTTGCTGTGCTGTTGCTGGTGGTGGTGGTGGTGTTCAAAAGGCTCGGGGGTCTTGGGGGAGTCGGGTTCGTTGAGGGAGGAGGAGGGGCGGTTTGAGGAGTGCAGGGATAGGGCGTCGGCTTCGTCGGCGGAGGAGTCGGAGTCGATGTCGTCGGCGAGGAAGGTGCGCATGTTTGTGGTGGTGGTTTGGGTGTGTTTGTGGTGGTGTTTTGAGGGTGCCTGGGGGTGGGGGGCAGGGGTGGTGGTGTCGGCGTCGGCGGAGGGGAAGCCGAACTCGACTGCCTCATCGAATTTCTGCGGGGAGGCGAGGTAGACGCGGAGCTTCAGGCGCGCTTCCGGGTCTTGGTAGTGCGCCGCCGAGGGGTCAAACACCGCCAGGGGCGCGGGTTGCGCGTCGTACTTCGGCCCCAGGAGGGACAGCGCGCGCGACTTGCGGCGGGTGTGGGTCGGCCCGTTGGAGATGCTCTCGGGCGGGCTGTGGACGGGGGAGGCCGGCGACATGGCGTCGTGCGGGAGGGTGGAGGAGACGGAGCTGCGGCGGCCAAAGGGGATCTTGGAGACGGACATGTGCCGGCGGAAGGACGGGCGCTGCTTGGTCGTCGGCGCGCTCTCGCGCAGGTTGGCGTGGTAGTCATCCAGGAACAAACGCAGGTCCAGGTCCTCCTCCTCGTCCATCCAGCGGAAGCTGTCGTAGAAGGACTGCGGCACGGGCCCGTCGGCCGCCGCCTGGCCGGGTTGCCTGAAGCCGTCTTGCGAGTCCATGCTGTTGCGTGTGGAGGGTGATTGCGGCGGGGTCAGGACGTCGGCGGGCTTCCTGGAAGCCTGCTGGCGGTTCAGCTTAAATAGGGCCTCGTCGGCCGCGTCGAGGATGACGCTCCCACGCCGGCGGTGGCGGGCGGCGGCGAGGGCAAGCTGCTGCTGCCTCTCACACCAGGTCGCGGTCTCGTGCGTTGCTTCTGGCAGGCCGACGCACGCGGGCGGCGAATCGGATGCCGGCACGTGAAACCCAAAGACAGACTCGTCCCGGCGATCTTGATCGGCGGGATAGTGGTCTTGGAGCAGAAGCTGGTGGTAGTCGGAGGTGTGGCGTGCTCGGACGGGCGGCTTGCGGGACTTGAAATTGGAGATGTCGTCGTAGTGCTGCGAGATGCCGTCGACGAGACCAGACTCTTGGGCAAAACGGAGGCGTTCGAGGGTTGAGAAGTACTGGAAAGGGGGGGAGGGGGAGATGGGGATATGTTATTAGCGGGCGATCAAAAGAGGGATGGATGGGGGTTCAATTCTGATAAGAGCACTCTTGCTGCGGCCCACCCGCCGAGCTGGTGTCAGGGTACTTGGGGGGGAGGGCACGCGGTAGGGGGCCAACCATTGCTTGCCTGCAAGGAACATGGCACGGCTAGCGCGGACAGGGAAGTGGGCGGATTGGGGGGGGGGATGGGAGATGGGAAAACGGGGTCCAACGGGGTCCAACGGGGTCCAACGGGGTCCAGCAAGGGTCCTCGCCGCCTCGCAGCGGGACCTGCAGATGCGAGGCCGAGCAAACCGGCGATGGAGCGAGCGAGCTGCAGGCCCCTCGTCGTGGATGACGCCTCGATCCAAACACGAGAAGCATCCGAGAGTGCGGATGGACGGACGGACGGTTTCGGTGCCCCATGGACCATCGTATCCCATCCCGCCCATGGGATTTGTCGACGGACCACCACTTGGCGGGAGCTGGCAAAGAAGCAAGGACGAATGGATCCGTTGCGCGCGCCAGCCGAGCCGGCCTCGCAGAAGCACGGCGAGCCAGTCAGTTCGTGTGTTTGTTGGGGGGGGCTTGCTGCCCACCGCCCACCGCCGCGTTGCGCTGCGCGTGTGGCAGGGCAGAGCATGGCAGCAACGCGACGACAGCCAACAGACGACTTGACTGGCCGGCGAGCTGGGCGAACTGCGGGTCATCCCATCTCTCCAGCTTTTTCACTCGAGCCGGGATCACCAGCTCGGCAACCCCCCGATGACTTTGATGGAAGGGGGGTGGAGAGGACCTTGCCAATGACACCCTTCTGGAAAACTCGCTCGACTCTTGCCGCTGTTGCAGCTGGATGGATGGATGCTTCGCGCTGAGACGACACGAGACGAGACGAGACGGTAGCAGGTCGGTGCACCACCACCATGACTGCCTATCCCGTACTCCGTACCGCCCTGCGGCCATCATCACAGTGGCATCGAGCAGCAGAGCCAGAGCTTCCCGAGGGCACACCGTTCCCATTGGCTGTGGCGGTGTGGGTGTGAACCGGGCTGCAGGCCCCCAGCAGCTTGCAGGGTCGAGCCAATGAGTGGTGGCCGAGATGAGAAATGGGGGGGAAGGGAAGCCCTGAATGGGTGGGATGATGGGGGGAGATGGGGGGTGACGGGATATTGGCTGGCGGCTTTTTGCCAAGCAAACAGGAACAGCGCTTCCCCCCCGAACGCGATGATCTCACTCTCGTGGCGGAAAGGCCGTGCTCTTCCCGAGCGAGAGAGATTGGTTGATGACGGAAGCGAGAGAAAAGGTACCGAAGTACAACCAACCAACGAACGTAACGGTTTTTTGAACAAGACACCCACACACATACCTTTCGTTGGATCGCCTGAGGCAGAGCCTCAAATTCCTCGCGCGTCATCTGCGGCACTGCCGCCCGGGCCTGCGTTTGTCGTTTCTGGAGCGTCCTGGACGTTCCCCGGCCGTGCCGTTTGTTGTTGTTACCGTTGATGGGCTTGCTCCCCTGGCTGCTGATGGTGGTGGTGGTGCTACCACTGCTGCTCGCCGCCGGGCTGTACTCGCGCCACTTGGGCTTGCTGTTGTCGGACTCTTCCCCGCTGAGCTGCTGGTGTTGGTGCTGGTGATGCCGCCGTGCCCAGCGGGCGAAGCTGAGGGGGCTGGCGGTGCGCTCGCTCCTGGTGCTGCCCGCCGAGCGGGGGCGCAGCTGGGCCGTGTCGTCGATCCCCGAGTAGGTCGGGCCATATGCCGACGAGAAGTAGTCGTCCATGCTGGGCGACGGGAAGCCGTGCTCGGGCGAGGCGCCGCGCGTCTTGCCGGGCATGGTGGTGCCGATGCCGCGGGTGTGGTTGGCGGGGATGCTGGGGACGCTCGGGATGCTGGGGCCACTGATGTTGGACGAGCAGAAGCTGTACGAGTAGGCGTGGCTAGACCGTGATGCCGACGACGGGGCAAAGTAGAAGGTCTGCAGCTGTGGAGGAGGGTATCCGGACGAGGAGGACCCGTCGAAGAAGTCCGAGTGCGACGCGAGGTTCGGGAAGGGATGTGCAGAAGAGTGCCGCGGGGAGGCGGCAGAGGAGGACGAGCTGTTGATGAAGGAAGAGAGCTCGCGGGCAGGGCTGCCGGGATCGAAGTGCGAAGAAGCTGGTGCCGTTGTCTGGGGAGTCGAGGGATCTTCCAAGAACGGGTGAGCCGATGATGATGAGGGAGCTACCCCTGCTCCCAACGGGACCCCTGCATGGCGCCCTGGGGGAGGAGGTGTTGCTGGCGATGGGGCTGCCGCTGGAGCTGGGTCCCCTGCTCCTCCTCCTGGTGCTGCTGCTCCTGGCGCTGCCCCATCTCGGACCAGGCCGGGGATGCCGCCCGCGTGTTGGCTGGAGCTCGTGCTGGCGCCGTCGGTGGAGGAGGCGGCCATCATCACCCCATGGCTGCCGACCCCCCCTGTGCTCGCCGAGTCGTCACCTCCACGCTGTCGCGCGCCACGAGGAACCGCCGGGTCGGCGTGGGAGGACGAGTCCATGTCGGGCCCCAAAATTACTGGCTGCCGGGCAGGGCAAGCTCTCTCGACGGCCCCCCCCCTCGATGCCCCTGCTAGGGCGTTGCTAACGCGTTAGCTGCCACTGGGGTCCGGCCAGTTGGGAGCGCGTCCCTGGCAGCAGCGGTGACTAGGCCAAGCCAAGGGCGCCAGCGAGGCCAGGCACGCCAGGGGATCTTCCCCGAGAACAGCTCAGCCTCCGCAAGTGGAAGCAGGGCCGATCGCGACCGACGGCGGGTACGACGGCGGGTCCAGGGTCCGGGTCAGGGTCTTGGTCAAGGCCGGGGACGAGGGCCAGCGGCTGCCATGTGCTTCCCGCCGGCGTGGTGTTCGGGCGAGGCCGAGTCTGAGTTGTTTTTTTGCGAGACGAGTCCGTTGTTTTGTTTTGTTTTTATACAGCGGAGTAGGGGGTGAGTCGGTGGAGCCGTGCAGCAGCTCGGGGGGTTGCTGTTGTGGTTGTTGCTGGAGTCGAGCAGCGTTGCATCGAGGAGTCGAGACGAACAAACAGACAGACTCGGCGTTTTGGCAAAAAGAGAGACGAGACGAGGGACCACTCAGGAACAGAACAGAAAGCCAATCTCGGGCCCGCGTGTGTGCTTCCCTCCCGTCCAACGGCACACTCACACGAGGCAAGGCAAGAGATGGGGGCGATTTAATTTCATCAGATATGGCGTCCGGGGTAGCAGCGCCTTTATCACCCAAATCACCTCACTGCCATGCGCTCTCCATGCTGCCATGCCCTCCCATGCCCTCGCCCATGCTCTCTCGCCCATGCCCGCACACCACACGAGGTGCATGCTTGGACCCCTAACCTAAAATCCCGGGGGGATCGCCAGGGCTTGCGGCACAGAAGGGGCACGGGCTGGGGGAGGGGGGCTTGAGGCTGGAGAGGCTGGAGTGGAGGGAGTCAGTCCATCATCCTGCGATGCATTTCTTTCGTTCCAATCCATCCATCCATCACATCAGCATGGAAGTCAGCAAACACTTGCCCATCCTCCTCCCACACACCACTCGATAACATGGTGCCTGTGGACTGGACGGGAATTGGAGGCGTTTGTCCCCCCACTGCATCCGCCGCTCGCTCCCGGCTGTCATCCAGTCTCTTTGACCACGCAGAAAATAAAATTCCCCGTGGCGCGACACACCAGTCCGTTCGCTACCGCACTCGTCGCTCTGCTGGGTTGCCAACCCCCTGTCGTGCTTGACCGGCCAGCCCCAACCCAACTACCAACGAACTAGCTCGGGGGCACGCCGCCTGAGAGCAGCAAGCTGGCTGCAGCGGCATGCAGGACGCGGCGGCGGAAAATATCAATGCGAAAAAGCTGATGTTTGTGTTTGGTGCGCTGGCAAAGTGGAGAAAGAGAGACAGGCAGAGCTGGTGAGAAAAAAGTGGAGTTGGATCTTCGACAGGATCGAGACAGGATCTTGGGGAGCAGCAGCAGTGGTCCCCCAGTGGTCCCCAGTGGCTCTTCAGCGGTCCCCAGTGCTGCATCCTTGTGGCCCCACTGCGGCACGATGTTACGACGCAGTCCACTCGCGAGCCTCACCGTTGCAAAAGAAAAAAAAAAAGAAGCGATCCTTCTGCCAGGCTGCCAGGCGTGTCTCATTCTTGTTGATGTCTTAGTTGATCGATGCGGCGGCGCCTCACACGTGGCGGATGGCTCGACCATGTCTTCGTTTGTTGCCCCGCTGCGGCATGGTCCTGGTCAAGGTCAAGGTCATGGTCCATGGTCCATGGTCCATGGTCCATGTCCCCCTTCCTGCCTGGTGTCCGTGGCATCCATGACCATCCATCCAACGACGCATGGCCGGGGCATGGGATGGACGGGCCATGGCATGACTGCATCTAGTTTTTGCGAACTGAAACACCAGGCAGCCCGCGCAGAATCGCAGGCCTATCCATGTTGCGTCTGCGTCTCTGCGTCTGCGTCTGCTTTGCCTCTGCGTTTCCAGACACCAACCTCCTCCTCGGCCGTCCTCCCGCTTCAAGCCACCCCCCGTTGGTTGCTGTTGGTTGGCCTTAGTTACTGTTGTTGTTGTTGTCTCCTCTCCTCGTTACTCCGTACCGTTGAGCTGAAGCCGCATGTCTCAGACACGCAGCCCCCGTGGTCCTGTTTCACGGCAATCGTCATCGTCAACCCAACCCAACCTCTCTTCTTCAACAGGCGGCGCCTTTCCGCTCTCCCCTTCCCCCCGAACAACAGCGGTGAAAGGCCGATACGGCACAGCAAGATCCGTAAAGCATCGGCCACCACCACCACCACCACCAGCTGGGCAAACCGAGCGCCGCGCGGCAGCGGCACAGACACATGCTCTGTGACCCAAACCGACCCAAACCCCGTGCTCCCGCGTCGGCCCCCCTCCGCAGCCCTGCAGCCCGCAGCCGCACATACCACACCGAGTAAGGTAGGTAGGTAGGTAGGTAGGTGAGCGAGAACGCATGTACGACGTCGACTAACGACAGCCTACCTGCCTGACCTGCCTGACCTGCCCCCTCCCGTCCGTCTGCGCGCGGTTTACCCGAGGAACGCTTTGAGTCCCACACCCACGGAGAGAGAGAGACACCGATCATGTGCATCCCCAGGCAGGGCAGGGGCAGGCATACATGCATACATACATATTAGTATGGATGTATGTATGCTGCCGGCGGCGGCCCAGGGAGCCAGGACCAGGACAGGGCTGGGACGGGCGGGCAGACGCGGTTCCCCCCCTCTCTCTCTTCTGCAAACGCAGGTGGTGGGTGGGTGTGTGCGTGTGTGGTTTGTGGCGGGAGCCTTCCATCTCGCTTGGGACGGGTGTTCGTGCCAGAGTTGAAGAAGGGAAGAGAAGACGTGTTCGACGTCGATCACATCCCGTGCCCCAGCGCATATCCGCATCTCGGAGGGGACTGGGATATATTACCCCCAACC
>FTEL01008904.1_pt1 | contig 14953 bp, 14 predicted proteins | sample 1658911 | NCBI WGS metagenome assembly FTEL01 (sample SAMEA3914869, study PRJEB12502) | metagenome | biome: forest; material: soil | place: USA | collected 2012-03-12 | depth 0.1 m
AGCGCTGCTGATGGTGTTCCAGGTATCCTTGACCAGCGTGCCCTTGTCCTTCATGCGGCTGAGGAAGCCGCCCATCCCAAAGAACTTTTGGCTGCGGAGGAGCGCGGTGGCTTTGCTGACGTAGGTCGCGCCGATCGCGTGCAGGATGTCGATGCCGAACGACTCCATCTTGAGCTCCTCGACCTCGAGCCGCGTCTTCTCCTGGAAGGCGACGGTAACGTCCTTGCCCTTGTCCGTCTCGGTCCAGACGGACAGGCGGTCGAGCAGCTTCTGGGCAAGCGTGGCGACGCGCTCCTCGCGGATCTTGGCCCGCTCCCTCTCGTAGGCTGCGAGCTGCTCCCGTTGCTCCTTGGACAGGCCCGACTTGGACTTCTTGTCCTTGCGCTTCCCGTCCTGCAACGCGTCCTCGTGCGCCGAGTCGTCGGATGGCCGGTCCATGAGGGCTGGTCGGATGGGGATCTGGCCGCGGCCGCCCAGTGGGGTGGACGCTCCGGACCCGGGACCGGGAGAGGGCGATTTCGGGTAGGGTGACTGCGCAGCCGCGGGCTTCTCATCGTCGACCACGACGGTGGGCACTGGCCGCTTCTCGCTTGACGACGCAGCGGGGGCATCACCCTCGGCCGTCTTCAGGCTCTCCTTGATCGCGTCCTCTGTGCCCGGGAACTCGCCGTCCTTGGACGGACCGGCCCCCTCCGCCTCGGCTGCCTCCGCCGCAGCCGCAGCCGCAGCCTCCTCCTCGGCGGCCATGGTGATGTCCATGGTGGCGGTCAGATCCTTCATCAGGCTGATCTCGCCGATCCAGTCCACAAAGGCCTCGCCGCCAAAAATGCTCGTGAAGAACTCGGCGGGGTCAACAAAACCCTCGGACGGGCGGGCCGACTCCTTGCCATACTTGTCGTAGGCCTTGCGCAGGTCGTCGTTGGATAGTACTTGGTAGGCCTCGCCGATTTCCTGGAACTTGGCGTGGGCGGTGGGATCGTTCGGGTTCTTGTCTGGATTGCGGGCGGTCAGCATCAGTGTGGAGGAGCGGTGCTCTGCCCTTTTCTTTCTTTTCCCTTACCGGGATGGTGGACGATGGCCAGTTTCCGGTACGCCTTCTTGATCTCGAGCTCAGTGGCCGTCGGCTGGACGCCGAGGACGTCGTAATATGCGGTGTCGACGACCATGGTGTCGAGGAGAGGTGGGGCTTGGAGGCGGTGCGATGCGCTCGCGGCGGCGGGTGGTGTTCGTCCGACCTTGGAGCAGAGCGAGGGCGTTCAAGTCGCCTGGGGCGCGCCGACGTTCTTCGAGACTGCGCTGGGCTCGAGCAAGCGGCGGGAGGGAGGGGCGAGCTAGGTGCTGCCGCGGGAGGGAGCGTGTGGGAGTTGGGCTCTGCTCTGGCGAGACTGGACAGACGGTGACACCAAGAAGGGAATGGCGTAGATCGTGAAGAAGCGCGCTGGGCTCTTTCAGGCTTTCAGGTGGTGGATGGGTGGATGCAAAAGCAAGCCAGGCTGAGCCTGAGCCACCAAATTACGCACCCAGCAGCGGAAACCTCCGGGCAGGGCTTTTTGGTGGGGTCAGATGGTTGCGCGTAGTGGGGGTTTGCCCACCCCAGCAGTGGGGTTGCACCTGGGTCGCTCAGCTGAGCGCGAGAGCGCAGGCCACATGCTGCCCTGAGTGGCTGCTGCCTTGCACATGCTTGCTGTTCTTTGTTCTTCTGCATGGACCATTCATTGCTTGACCACTCCCTCAGACACTGGTTGTATCTCGATCACCATGACAGGTGCTCAGCACGGCTGCGGAAAACACGACGTGTTTATTACTTGACTGTATCTGTCTTCTACAGGTATTTTGGAGGAGAAGACTCCTATTACCTATCTCTTATTTTACAATAATCGACCAACTCGGCCCCCGGACCCTCACACCGACACAAATTACTCGATACCCGCGCGCTTCATCCGCTCAAAGCACTGCCGGTACGCCTCGTGGATCTCGGGGATCTCATACCCGTATTCCTTCATCTTGGTGACAAGCTTGGTGGTATCGAGCTTGCAGTTGCTGCGGCCGGCCTTGATGACCTTGGCCTGCTCCTCCAGCGTAAAGTTCTTCCACGTCAGCGACGGGCGCACGATATCGCGGAACAGGGCGAGCACGTCGTTGTGGGAGATGGCGCCGGGGTTGGTAAAGTTGTACACGCCCACCTCGCGGTGCTCGGCCAGCAGGATCGCCGCTGGCAGCAGGTCTGCCAGGATCGAGTTGCTATTCGGGATGTTCACCACACGCTCGTACCGGCTGATCTTGGTCACGAAATTGCGAGGGTGGAGGTCGTCGGAAACGGGCATTCGCAACCGCAGAATGAGGCAGTTGTTGTAATGCTTCATGATCTAGACAGAAGGTCGGGGTGGTTAGCAACAGGCCCTAGCCGGGGCAAGGCCAGGGGGACGGCTGCCTACCTCCTCCACATGCGCCTTGGTCATGGAGTAGAAGCTCCCAAAGAAGTTGGCTGGGTCGGTCTCGACGAAGCCCGGCCCGTCCCACGGGTGCCCCTCGTCATACTGGTAAATGCAGCCCGTGGCAAACACGGTGCAGTGGATGCCTCGGGTGAAGCAGCAGTCGGCCAGATTCAGCGTCCCAATGGCGTTGGACCTCATGGTTTGCTCCTGGTTGTCCTCGCACCAGTCGACATTGGGCCGCCCGGTGCAGCCAGCCGAGTTCAAGACGTGTGTTGGCCCGATCTTGTCGAGTTCTGCGAAAACCTGCTCCCGGTTTTCCATCCGCACCGAGGTTACACACACCTCGTGGCCTTGCGACTCGAGCAGCTTCTGGAGATGCTCAGCGATCCATCCGCCCTCACCCCAGACCAGAAACCGGGGCTTCGGCGTCCCGTTTGTCCCATTTGTCCCATTTGTTTTCAAGGCCATCGTAGCTCGGATTCTGGCGGCCGATCAAGGGTGGCTTTGCCGCTTGGCCAACTCGTACGGTGCTCTGTTCTCGACAGCGTTCGTGCCGTCGACCTGTGGGCTGTGGATAATGGGCGAGTTTGACGACTGGCTCTCAAGAATGGCTGGATGGAGGGATGGTTTTGGCAACTGGCGAGGCAGCAGCAGCAGCAATAATACTTTGGGGGCGCATGATGAATGGGCGTCGCGGCTCGAAGAGCCGAACTCGACCGTTGCCGTTTTCCCGTCGAGTATGTACGCCCAGGCGGTGGCCGTTGAGTGCCACCCGTCGCGGGAGGGGCCACCGTGGTAATAAGGAGCCCATCAGGGCATGCTGCACCGAGGACTAGCGGCTATTGTAGGGGCCAGCTGCCCGGTTTGGAGTTGAGCGAGGGGGCCAACGGCGCTGTCCAGCTCCGATGTTCCAGATCGGGATGCTGTCGTGCGTGGCAACACCAACGGGTGGGTGGGCTCGTGGAGATCAAATCGCGGGGTAGGAAATCCTCTGAACATGCCTGGGGACGGATAGTGGGCCGTTGCTGCTGGTACCCGGCAGCATGCCCCCAGCCGCTACCATCGACTTGGAGGACCTGGCTGGCTGCTGCCATCACCGGTCAACCCCATGTCTCACTCACCGAAAAGGTACCTGCGTCACCCGGACGTTTCCATTGGCTGGCTCTCGGTGAACAGATCTTGCCTGTGCCTTGGGTTGAAGCTGTAAAAGCCAGCTTGGTCTTCTTCTGTCCTTGCTGCAGATTTGTCCCTCGACACCCCTGCCCCACCCACACCGCGCTGCATGAGCGGCCAGTTCCTGGAGTCTCCGCCTCCACTGGAGCCAGTTGTGCGCCCACCATCCGCATCTTGGCCCAGCGCTGCCGGCATCATTCTTGTCGGGGTTTGCGTCAGACAAGTAAGCACACGGCAGCTCTGCGGCAAAGCCAGGCAGCTCGTTGCGCAGTCCACGTCGCTGGTACAGCAGACCGTGGTGCGATGGAGGTTTGGTGAGAGGCGAAAAGTCGATAATAATGCAGTCCCTCAGTTGGTGTCCCAAAGAGTGAAAGAGACAATCGTGGCCCTGCAGAGGAAGGATAAGCCTGGGCCAGCCCCCAATGATACCCGGGATTGGCCAATTGGATGCAGGGCCTGGACCCAACTTGGGGAAAGTGGGCCAGCAAGCCTGCCGTTGTTGGTTGGGGCCCAGAGCCAGGAACCAGGATATTTTTCCGCCCAGGCTGATGGAGAGGACAATTTCCCCGTGGAGCCCTCAACACCCCTTCTCCAGAGCACGTCGCCTGCCTTCTCCGCAACCGCCTCCCTCGCCGTAGAACTTGCCAGCGCGTCTGTCCGTTCCCCATCCCACAAAGGCGACTGTTTTCCGATCGCGCGGCGTCTCGAGTTTGGGGACAGGTCAACGACTGCATTCCTGCCCGCCCAAGTCACCGTCGTGTGCTCACCGACCGACAACGCTCCACCCCTTTAATCGGAACACCAGCGCCTGGCTTCGACGGCTCGCGCCGGCCACAGATCTGACAATGGGTGCCGCTCAGAAAGCCATCTACTTCCTCTTCCACCCCAACCAGCTCCGGTCCATCATCCAATGGTGCGCGAAGCTCTGCCACAGCTGCCCTGTCCCACCACCGCCTGCTTGCTGACCCGCCCTCTAGGAAGGTTTGGCACGAGCCGGTCCATAGGCGCGACGCCTCCAAGGAGACGGAGACCGAGAAGGCATGCTTCCACTACCTCAACCTGACCTCTCGGTCGTTCGCTGCCGTAATCCAAGAACTCAACCCCGAGCTCCTCATGCCCATCTGCCTCTTCTACCTGGTACTACGCGGCCTGGATACCATCGAGGATGACATGACGATCGATATCAAGGAGAAGGAGCCGCTGCTGCGCACGTTCCACGAGCTCATGGAGCAGGATGGGTGGACGTTCGACAAGAATGGGCCCAACGAGAAGGACCGCGACCTCCTGGTGCACTTCGACAACATCGTGACGGAGCTCAAGAAGGTCAAGAAGCCCTACTACGAGATCATCAAGGACATCACCGTCAAGATGGGCAACGGCATGGCCGACTACGCCGTCAACGCCGAGCACAACATCAACGGGGTCAACACCATCGCCGAGTACGAGCTGTACTGCCACTACGTCGCTGGCCTGGTGGGCGAGGGTCTGACGCGCCTCTTCGTCGAGAGCCAGCTTGCCAACCCGCAACTGCTGGTGCGCATGGATCTTACCGAGAGCATGGGCCAGTTCCTGCAAAAGACCAACATCATCCGCGACGTGCACGAGGACTGGGTCGACAAGCGCCGCTTCTGGCCCAAGGAGATCTGGAGCAAGTATGTCGACAACTGGGACGACCTCTTCGTGCCCGCGAACCGCGAGAAGGCCCTGCAGTGCAGCTCCGACATGGTGCTGAACGCCCTCAGGCACGGCGAAGAGTGCCTCTTCTACATGGCGGGCATCCGCGACCAGAGCGTCTTCAACTTCGTTGCCATCCCCCAGAGCATGGCCATCGCCACCCTCGAGCTCGTCTTCCGCAACCCGGCCATCTTCGAGAAGAACGTCAAGATCACCAAGGGCGACGCCTGCCAGCTCATGATGGAGTCGACGCAGAACCTGCGGGTGGTGTGCGACGTGTTCCGCCGGTACGCAAGGAGGATACACAAGAAGAATGACCCGAGGGACCCCAACTTCCTGGCCATCAGCGCTCAGTGCGGCAAGGTATGTCATTTTGCGTCCCTCTCTTCTCTCTCACCGCCCCCTGGAAGCTGGTAATCTGACTGTCACGCGCCCACAGATCGAGCAATTCATCGAGTCCATCTTCCCCACCCAGGATCCCAAGAAGATCGCCGCCGAGAAGGCGGGCGCGGCGAAGAACGAGCCGGGGATGAACACCGTCGAGGCTGCCATGCTGATCCTATCCGCATTGTCCACCCTGGTGCTCATCGGGCTGCTCATGGTACGTGGCCCACCAGCGCCCCTCCCCCCCTTGTGGCTGCGGGATACACGATTATCCGCCCCGCAGTGGAGACCGCGAAAAGAGATTTCGCCAAAAGCTAACTCCACCTCGCACAGGTCGGAATTGCCTGGTTCATGGGCGCCAAAATGGACGGCCTCTGGAACGACCTCGACAAGGCGCTTGGCGGCAGCGTCAGGACGACGACCATCGCCGACGTGCCCTTGCCGGGCCGTGACGAGCTGTGAGGCGTTGATCTACTGACGGGACAGGCCGGGCGAGACCATGACATTTGGGTTCACGTTTTATATACCTTGCTTAATGACACATACCCTTCGAGATACAAGGTGGTCATGTACAACGACGATTACGATCGACTTTTTGCGGGAGCGGCCGGTCTGGGCGGCCAATGGGTTCCGGGGAGTATCGAGGGAGGGACGGAGGGAGTACCAGGCCCATTCAATTAATGCTAACCTACATAATACACGCGTGCTTGGTTTTCTTTTCTGGTTCTCGAGGCTTGCTGACACCCACCCACCCTCATTCACCAATCCTTTTCCCGCCAATTGATCGGCGGGACATGGTCAGGGCGGAGACAAAAGCACGGATGTCAAATTGCAATTCAGTCGCCCCCCAACGGGGCTCGATGGCTGTGGTTGTGCCGAAGATGTGCTGATATGAAACCCCTTTTGGCAAGTAGCCTGGTATCCGGGCACGTCCTTCGGCTGGGCCTCTTTCTCTCGACGGGGAGGCTTGCTGACGCGGCGGATTGCGGACATATTCTCCCTCCCTCTCTGGCACTGCGCCTGCCCACGGGCACGTTCATCCCAGGTGCGGACGAACCGAGGCAGGAGGGATGGGAAGTAGAAGTTGCGCTTGTGCTTGGCTGTTGTATGGTCTTAACTTGCCAGTGCCTGGGCCTACCCAGCCCAGCCGGCCTGGCGACGCACCGCGTGGCGCAGCCGTCTAGACCCCTTTTCCACACTCCCCCCTCCCTCCCTCCGGCTCCCAGCCCGTGTTCCGTTTTAACGCTCGACACTTGACGCTTCACGCAACAAGAGACGGGCACGGCAAGCTGCTGCGCCGGCCGCCGGGTAGGTAGCTTGCGCGGCAGCCTGGGAAGGGAGAAGGGAAGACAGGCTCTTTGATGAGACAGGCTGCTCAAGCCAGATCAGATCAGCCGGCGGGTGGGTATGCTACTTGTTACTGCTGCTGATACCTCCGAGCCAAGGCTGAAGGCGAGCCTGTTCCGGGCTGTTGTTTCTGCTTGGCATGAGGGATGTTTCGGCTTGGCGTCCTTCCGGAGGGGGGAGCGGGGCGGAGCGGGGAGGAATTCTGAGACGAGGGAGTTGGGCTGCGGGCTTTTTTTTTCTGGATGTGGGTGTGCTGTTGGTGGTGGTGGAGGGAGGGACGTAGATCGGAAGGGGTTTGTTTGGTTGGTTACGTTGACGCTGCGATTGTGGATGTGTGAGTGGTGGTGGTGGTGGTGGTGGTGGTGGTAGTGGTGATACATACGCGGCCCTCGCGGCTGGGTCTCCCCTGAGGGATTGTTGTTTCGCGCTGGCGATGGGGCTTCGCGTCCTGCGGCTGTCATTTAAACTTGGCCTTTTTTTTTTTCTTATTTTTGCTTCCTCTCGTGTTGAAAGCGCTTGTTCCGACTGCCGCTGGTGGCGGCATTGGCTCGATCCACGTGTTCCACATGACGTTGCCCCGAGGGGTCTGAAACCCCGGGCCCTGCTGAAACGCTGCGGCTCCCGTGCCGACTCAGCTCAGGCTAATAATTCGCTGGGGGGAAGGGAGGCTGAGAGGGAACGACGACACGGCCGAGGCCGGTGCCCAGATCTTGGGGGCTTGTGCCGAGCTCTTAGGTGTGTGGGTGTTGTTGCGTGAGGGCCTGTGCTTGCTTGCTTGCCAAGTTGAAGTGTTAGTCTCTCGTGGTGGTGAATGCTGAATGAATGCTGCAATATCATTTATTTCGAGCTCTTTTGAGTTATCTTTTTTGAGTATCGCTTCCCTGCCTCCTGACTCCGGCAGGAAAAAAGTGTAAACAGATTATCCCCGCATCCCAATTGCCTTGCCAATCCGTACCATAAGAGAGAGCGGGTGAAAAAAAAGCAAAGAAGCCCCCTCGCAAAAACAGTCGCGGGCTTCGTATGTACAGATCAGAACGAGTGCGGCCCACCACCTTCCGCATCATCGGCATCTAAAAATGTTGGCTGTGGTTGTTGTGGTTGTGGTATATACAGAACCTGCTGCCAGTAACGAACGTCCCCCTCACGGCCCCATCCCCGTTGCATTTCGCGACGTTCCCGTTTACCGGAAGCCGTTGTTGGCAATGAGAGAAGTAGTGCCAGCGGCATTCCTCCTGACCCGCGCGCCCGTCCCCTGAGCGAGCTCCGTGATGCGGTTGGCAACCGCCTGGACGCCGGTGATGCCCTCGAGGGCCATCAGGTAAGCTGCGAGGCCGGCGACGTGGGGCGAGGCCATGCTAGTGCCGCTCAGCACCGCGGTGCCGGTGTCGCTGGTGTTGCTGGCGCTGAGGACGGCAACACCCGGGGCAAAGACGTCGACGAGTTGGCCAAAGTTGGAGAAGAAGGCGCGAGTGTCGTCGGTCTGGTTGAGCGCGCCGACCGTGATGGCGGCTTCAGCGGAGCCGGGGGAGGTGTTGGCGGTATCCTGGTTCTCGTTGCCCGCGGCGACGACGGGGACGACACCGGCGGCTTCGACGCGGTCGATGGCGGCGTTGAGGGCGCGGGAGAAGGAACCACCAAGGGACATGTTCATGACGGCCTTGCCGGCGAGGCCCGTGGCGGTAGCGTTGTCGGCGACTGCGTCGGCGTGTTAGCACGAAATCCATGTTAAGGTTGGGTGAGGCTTACCAAACTGCATGCCGCTGAGGACGCTCGTCCGCGAGCCACCGCCGTCGGCGCCCAAGACCTTGACAGCGACAATGTTGACATTCTTCGCAACGCCAAAAGTCTTGCCACCAATGGTGGCGGCGACGTGAGTTCCGTGGCCCACTTCATCGGAATCCTGGGCATAAGTGTTAGCAAACGATTTCTTCCCTCCTTTCATCTAACTGGGCCAAACACGTACCACATTGTCAATGAAGTTGGCGGCAAAGGTGGCGCGGCCCTCAAACTCCTCGTGGGTGGTCCGGACGCCCGTGTCGACAACAAAGGCGGTGATGCCCTGGCCGGCGCTGCTGTCGAAGACGTAGGTCTGGCTGCCGGCCCTCGCATGGCTAATACGGCCCAGGCCGCTGGTGCCCTGAGCCTGGACCTGGCGGACGTTGATCTTGATGCGGACATCCTGCTCGATGTAGCTGACCTCGTTGGCCGAGAAGATCTCGTTGATCATCAGGTCGTCGGCCTCGAGGGACATGGCACGCCACCCCCCGATCTTGTAGGTGTTGACGGCGGTCGACAGGAGCTTGCCGGTCATGGGGCTGCGCTTGGCAATGTTGCGCTTGGCTATTGTCTGGATGACGCTGGTCTGGTGGGCCTTGACGTCGGCATCGGCGAAGGTGTTGTTGTACACCACGATGAAGCGGTGGGGGATAGGGTCCACGTCATCCGGGTTGTCGACGGGGACGCCGATGTAGAAGCCATCGGTCCTGTTGGCCGAAGGGAGGCCCGACACGCCCAGGGCGGAGAGGGCAAGAGTGAAACAGAGGAGCAGTCGGCCAGCCATGGTTGCGGGAGATGCCTTCTACCTCTTCTTTTTGTCTTTTTTTCTTTTTTATTTTCTCGGATCCCGGTGAGTCGTCGAGACGGGCGTGGGTTGGCGCGGGGGAGAATGAGAGACGAGAAGTGAGATAATGGGTATGCCGGTCCCAACGAAAGGGTATGTCGATATATAAGATGCACAGCACGGAGAAGAAGAGAAGTCGAACAACAACCACAACGGCAACAACAAAAAAGGACCCAGCCGAAAGAGGGAATGGTATGCAGGAAAGAGAACGAAATAAAGGGCAGCAAATTGATGACGAGAACAATGCCCAGAGCGAGGAAGCAGGCCGGCTGCTATTTAACTGAGGAACAACGCATGAAGCTGGCGGTCCATGGGGGATCCCCCCTTTGAGAGCGAGGATCCCAAGCAACATGGCTGTCGAGTTTGTTGTGGTGGGTGCGTGTGTGCAACGGCCAGGGGGTTACAGCGAGACAGGGGGGCTGGCGAAGGAGGACTTGCCCCTGGATTGTGGGCACCCCCAGGTCAAACAGGTGATCCTGGTCGGGCAGGGCCCATCTCGCCCAGTCGGAGACGGGCTTGGTGGTTTCGACGAGTTGCATGCGAGGAAACCCCCCCATTGATCTCAAACACTGCAGGCTGTTCGAGATGCACACAGCGCGCGCCGAACACGCGGCGTGGGTCGCTCCCTCGCCCATTGTGTCCCAATGGGGGAATGCCTGGGGTCGGGGAGTTTGGGACTCCTGGGAGGGACTGCGGGCCTCGCCAAGGAGGCCGCGGCCCTCCTGGTGGCCCTGGTGGGCTTCGTGACCGTTGAAGCCGGCCTTCCAAGCAGCAGGGCAAGGCAAGCAAGCTCTGAGGGGGGCGAACTCGGGACGAACTGAATGGCCTCGCCGCCGCATCGACCGGCCTTCCTGGGCCTTCTTTGGTCGTCCTGGCCTGCTTGCTAGACCGGATGCGCCCGACCCGGGCGGCGGGGGATGCGGCTCTGTCAGTCAGGAGTCTGCATGCTCATACCTGGCTGGGTACACAGATCCGCCTCTCCTACGTGGTTGGCGGTGGTGGCCCTACGAGGCGCCGGGCTGCTTGACCTGCTTGGCTGCTTGCTCACGACTGGCTTGCCACCGCGCCGTCCGAGGCTTCCTCAACACCTGGGCAGGTGGCCGTGCCGGCACACCCAACCCAAAACAACAAGACAGAAAGCCCACTGGTCCTTGTGCATGAGTGATCGACTTTGATTGACCGGTACTAGGCGGCTGTCGTTGCATGGCAAACCCGCCGCACCGCCTCCATTATGCAGCGGGTGGTGTGGTGGACCCTCTCATGGCGCGCACGGTCGAGCCCGCGGGCGTTGTGCCAAGTCGATTGGGATGGGGGAATGCAGGCCGCCATTGGATGTTTCCATTTGGGTTTCTGCCCCCTCGCAATCAGGTGTCGAGCCTGCGCGGCCCAATCGAGCCCTCCCGTGGGCGGTTCAACGATGGCTTCTGAGGCTGGCGGCAGCCCTTGTCCGTTCCAGTTGGAGATGCTTGGCGATCTGCGACGGCGGGATGTGGCGGGCATGGGGTCCAGCCGGGGGGAGGTGGTTCGTTGCATGCGCGTCCATCGCCCTCTTGCTGCTCAGGCTGGGAAAGGTGAGGTGAGGATTGAGCTGACAGCGGGGTTTGCAGAAAAATCTGACGGGGAGCTGGTGCCGAGTGGTCTCTCGTTTAGGAAGGGGCTGTTACAGATGATGCATGCTAGTTACTGGCAGATAGTGGCTCGCTGTGGGATACTGCGCTGTCTTAACACGCTCCATCTCTCAAACGAACTGGACGACCCCACATGCGGCATTGGCAAATATCACATTGTGGGGAGAAGGACCAAGTGACAGCTGCGCCGCTCTCGATTTGATGGCGGCGCAGCGCATGAGAAGCCCGCCTTTCATCGCTCCTCGGTGCAAGGCCTTGACAATTCCTCATTCCAATTCCAACGACAGCGCAACCTTCCAATCCACCACACCCACTTTTCCCCCTCTTCCCTCCTTCCCAGGATGGCAACTCGGAAACATTTCTGTCGCTCATGAGATGCCAAGTCAGCTGTTTGGCACCCCCAGCACAGACACCACCGTCGTCGTACGCAACCAGGGGCCGGGCGCCCGTCGCGCCATGACCAAGAGGGCATTCCCCCGTCAGGGGCTGTCCTTTGTGCGGTTTCAACCACCGCCAGGCGTTGCGCCGCCCGGTGCTTTGAGCATCTGAAACGTCACGTTTCCCCCAGTGCCAAGCGCCAAGTTTCGATGCCCTCCCGAATGCGACCGCCTGTCGGAGATTTGCAAGTGGCGCCCGCTCGCGCCAGGGAAGTCGTGTCGAGCTGCGCCTTTCAGCAGACGACGGCTGGAAACTCACTAACGACACGAGGCCTTCATGTGCTGAGACGGGCGGGTGCAAGGGGAGGGATGGTTCGTCCGTCATCCCAATTCAGACCGTCGGTATGCTGGCTCGTCGGTCCAGGGATCCTCGCTTCGCATTGGGGTGTTTGGAAAGGTCCTAGATCGTGCGAGGGGTGTCGGCGTGTCGATGCTCACAACGCTTTTTTGCGGTGGTGCCTCCCAAGGCGGTCCCCTCGGCTTCATCACGATTCTCGGCTTCAACAAGCGGTGACAAGGATGGACAGACGATGGCAACCCCTCCTCCCGAGCACCAAGAAGGTAGGTAAGCTCGGATTATTGTGGGGGCAACGCTGTTGAAGATCTTACTCCGCGGCCCCCCTCGCGATCGGCCCCGATGGGGACGGAATGGCGCCCGGTGCATTGCTTGTGGCGTGGGGGGTGGAGCCGGAGCCGAAATCCGGGCCGCGCCGGGCCTAACAGCAGGTCAGTGATCACCGTGGACCCACGGACCGGCCGGGGCGAGCGGAGGCCGGCTGCGGCTTGTGATGTGGCCAAGGCGCAGCCTGCGGCAGTCAATGCGGATGGGGTGACCGCAGAGTTGGTCCAGGCCGCGGATGCTGGCTTCGAAAAAAGGATAAGTCGGCTTCAGTAAGGAGGGATGTCGGCGTCGTCATAACTTAATAATAACCCGGCCTTGAACCCTTCCTCCACCCATCTGCAGGTGGGCAAAGCCACAGTCCCAATCCCTCCCAGGCTCCCCCAGAATTAGCAACCTTGTTCCACGAAGCGCGCAGTGCCGCCGGATCGAGATGGCAACTCGATTCCCATTCGTCCCTGGAACGCGAAAAGCGGGCCAAGTGCAACCGTCAAGCGCGCAGGCTTGATGGCTGCAATGGCGATTGGGTGGTTGCCCTCGTCAGGGAGAGGGTTAGGACTTTACCGAGGGTTGGTTGTATAATTTGCGTTTTAACATGGACAGGAAGACACCAGGGACCATGTGGAGGGCCTATTATCATAGAATAGAGACTCGAGTAGCTCTCCTCCCTTGCTTGTCGCTGTTAGTTCCGCTGCCTCTCGTTTCCTCCTGGTGTGACCAGAGGAGGAAGCTGCCCACGCCACGCAGTGTGCCTACTGGAACCTTTTCTTTTGTCTTTCCTGTCCAACTTCCTTGATATATTGTGGTTTCGGCACGGAATATCTACTGTCCATCATCTAATGCACCTAGACATGCTCGCTGGGCTTCTACTTCTCGGCTGCGTTGCGCCAGGGGCTGCGGTTGCCCTCCTCGGCTGGCACGAGGTTGATCGGAATATCACCACATTGGCCGTGGAAAAACGACTCTTCAAGGCAGAGGTCGTGGCCACCAGGCTTCAGACCATATATCTCAGCGGAGATGCCAGGAGGATACGGACTGCCGGTTTCGGCTTTGACTTTGTCATCGACTCTGGGCTCTGGGCACTCTGCGCGACCACCGTTGGCGATCCATCGGACTGCATGGTGGGCAGTTGCGTCGATGGCTCTGTTTGCTCCAAGGGATGTGGCTTCACTGAGCGGTCTTCGTTGCCTACTGTCAGCTGGTGAGTCCGGAGTGGGCATCCAGGAGAAGAAACAGGGGCCTGGGGCTAGAGCTGACATTGCCCAACTCAGCACGGCAGGCACCAAGAACCACTGCTCGACCGCGATCCTCACCCACCAGTCTGCCGTTGAACCGGTAACCAACTGGGCCTGCGCAAACGACATCACAGAAGACCATTTCATGGGCTTCACGACACCATTCATCGAGCCGGACGGTGGTGTTACATCGACATCCACGAGACCGACAACATCACCCTCATCGACATCGTCAACCTCCCCAAGCACGGGCGGCTCCGACCCCGCCGCCACTCGAGCCTCAACACCCTCGAACCCTCCAAACAGCACCAACCCCGCCTCAAGCAGCTCAGGGTTAGGATCTGCCACGGACACCGGCGGGCAATCCCAATCCAACAGCGGCGGCATCACAAACAACCTGGGGGCCATCATCGGCGGCGTGGTCGGCTGTGTGGCGATCCTCTGCGGCTTCGGCCTCGCCACGGTCTGGCTTGTGCGTCGGAGCAGGAGTGGGAACAGGAACATGGCTGTTGCAGATAAGCCGCCGTCCGTGGATGCGAGCAGCAGTCGTCGTGGGTCAGACAGCGACGTTCCCGGGCTCAAGCCCGAGCTGGAAGCCCGCGGCCGCTCGGAGCTGTCCGGGCGGGGACCGGCGGCCTATGACACGGCGAGCCGCCGGCCAAATTACCCGCCCATGACGCCAGTGGAACTTCCCGTCAATGGTGCTTGGTTGTGAGATTGAGGTTGTTGTCGGCCAAGAGAGGGTCGTTTGTGTTGGTGGCGGTCTTGCTGTGGTTGGGGGTCATCTGGAGTCTCCCTCTGTAGTGGATGGGAGGAAGTCCATTGTTGTTGGCAGGCGATGCTTTGCTGAGAGACGAAAATGGAGGTTGGATCAAAGGGCGTGTGTGGGATGAGATGGTGGTGGTGTTGGCTGGCGAGATTATGTATTTATTTATGTAATGTACATACGTGTATTTAACCGAGCGCGGCCGCCGATCTGTTGGCCTCCTGTTATTACGGCGTATCTGCATCCGATACCCTTATCGTTCGAGGTTTTATTGCTCTTGGGCGCAGCAGGGCGCCCCTTGCGGCGCTAACCACGCTGCGGCTGCACTCAGTGGGCGCAGCACAGCCTGATCGCACACCCAAACCCCCTAAAACACGCCCGGACCCCGCGCCGACCCACGCGACCATCGACCACCAGGCCCTCTGGTTCCAGGTTCCCTGCTGCTTGCGACTTTCGAAATCATCAAGAACAGAGCATACGAAAACCCGACCGACCGATACATCGTGCGGCTCCGCGGCACCCCGGCGGCGCCATTCTGCGACGCCAATTAGCCCATCGGCGAGAAAATACCCGAACCAACCGCACCCGCGCCGCCCCTCCCCTCCCTCCTCCTCCCGCTCCCCCGATTCGTGTCC